>ERZ1673700.1971-NODE-1971-length-17506-cov-5.284511_pt1 | contig 17506 bp, 14 predicted proteins | sample MGYA00580230_ERZ1673700 | MGnify/ENA primary metagenome ERZ1673700 (study PRJEB41218, sample SAMN15661782) | gut metagenome | host: Homo sapiens | place: Canada: London | collected 2015-08-20/2019-03-30 | study: EMG produced TPA metagenomics assembly of...
CCAACACTTCCGGCTCCTATAACTGTAATTTTGCTGCTCATAGTGTCTCCTTCTTCCTTTCTATTTGTCTATTTTTTAACAATTGTGGCAAAAAAATATGAAATCTTCGCTTTCTATCAATTAGCTTTTTTGGATTTTCTCATAAAAATATAAGAGTTCACACTTCTCCCTCCGCTAAGATAAGTATCAGCTCGATTCCATTTGGATATATTATAACGCATTGATAAGATTTTAACAAGTGTTTTTGCAAAATTTTATCAATTTCTTTGTGGGGATTGATTGGAAGTGTCTATGGATGGGGTGGGTGGCTGTGGCTGTCGGCTGGTATGGGGACGCAGGGGGAAGGCACAGGGCAGGGAGCTTGGACGTGGGCAGGGCAACTTTAAGCTAGCCGCTAACTTCGGCTATAATTCACGAGGGTCAGCTGACCCTCGCGAAAGCCTGCGTAAGCGTCGGATCTTAAAGCTTGCCCTAACCGCCCACAAAGTGTCCAAGCCCCCTGCCCTGTGCCTTCCCCCTGCTGAGCATCCAGATGGGCAAACGTCGCGTTCGCTCGTTTTTAGTTTGACCAACAACTGATATATATATATTGATTTAGCAACAGTATTCTCTATTATATTTCAAAAAGGTGACACGTTCGGTTCATCTCCAGCTATCGAGAGTATAGTGCTTACATAATATATTATCTTTCACCTATAACACCGTTTCCACTCAAAATACAGCGTTATTTCTTGCGAAAACCAGCACCAGCCTCCCGGTTCGGGGGTGGGGCAACACTTTGTGGGCGGTTAGAGGCGATTTTGAGATCCGACACCTACGTAGACTTTCGCGAGTGCCAGCTGGCACTCGTGAATGATAGTCGGAGTTGGTGGCTAGCTCAAAACGCCTCTGCCCACGTTGCCCCACCCCCGAACCGGGAGGCTGGTGCGTCCGTCTTACGACAAATCCTCTCTTCTATTTAACCTTACATGAACGTTCTCCAATATCCAACCTTACGCTCATTAATCTCCTTAATAATCTCCGGCTCAACCTTGAAGTTTCTTTCCATATCCATCAATCCATTGATCTCCTGCTGCACATCGCTGACCTGGGTGTAACAGAAGCCGCAGCAATATGGGATTTTCTTGACGGCTGTAGTAATATCATCAAAACGCTTGATAAAATCTTCTTTTGTATTGACTTTATTGCCATATCCCCATCCGGAATCATCGTTGTTGAAAGCGATTCCACCATACTCGCTGATGATGATCGGCTGACCTTTGTACTCGTAGCCGTTTGCCAGAGCAGATTTTCCGCTGTGGTATACTTCTGTGGTCAGAATCTGGTCTTTGTACTCGGTGTAGCGTTTGTACAGAGTATCGCCCACTTCTTCATAATCATGAAGGGTGATAATATCGGAAACGGTGTGTTCCCATCCGTCATTTACAATAACCGGACGCATAGTGTCCAGACTCTTGGTCAGATAGTATACCGCTTCTGTAAAGTGCTGTTCTACTTTTCTTGTTTCAATCTGGCTGACACCCCAGGATTCGTTCATCGGAGTCCAAGTGATAATGCATGGATGGTTGTAGTTCTGTCGGACAATTTCCATCCATTCTTTTGTAAATTCTTCTACCGCATAATCGGTATAGCGATAGGCGGCTGCCATCTCGCTCCATACCAGCATACCTTTCACATCACACCAATATAAGAATCTCTCATCTTCTGTTTTCTGGTGCTTGCGCAGTCCGTTGTATCCAAGTGCATGGATCTTGTCAATATCCTCGACCAATGCTTCTTCACTTGGTGGTGTCAGATGAGAATCCTTCCAGTACCCCTGATCCAGAATCAGTCTCTGATACAGCGGATGACCGTTCAATAAAATGTTTGGTCCATCGATACGGATCTCACGCATTGCGAAATAAGAACCAACCGTATCCACGATCTCCCCTTTGTGAGTAACCGCAAAATCAATATCATACAGATCCGGTTCTGCCGGAGTCCAAACACGGACACCCCATTCCAGTCCCACTGTTCCTTCATAGGCTACATTAATGGTTGTCTCTACATGTTTCTGATTTGCCAGCACACACTGCTTTGCAACCGTTGTTCCTCGAAAACTAACGGTAGCTGTGATCATCAGATCGTCATCCAGATCTTTTTCCGCTGCTGCCACTTCATATTCCAGTTTCAGTGCAGCATTTTGCAGATCCGGTGTCATTTTTACGGATGCCAGGCTGATCTTCGGTACGTATTCACTCCATACCGTTTTCCAGATACCGGTGGTCTGTACATACCAGCATCCAAAGTTTTCGTTGATCCATCGCTGTTTTCCTCTTGGCTGCTGGGTATCAAAAGAGTCTTCTACTTTTACCGTCAGTTCATTTTCTCCGTCATGCACCAGATTGGTAACGTCAAAAGAGCATCTTGCATAGCCGCCTCTGTGGCTTCCTGCATAGGCACCGTTTACCCATACTTTTGTAATAAAATCACTGCCCTCAAAATGCAGGATATAGCGATTGTTCTCCAGTTTTTCGCCATCCACGCTGATCGTCCGATGGTACCAGATAAAATCATGACGGGTTTCATCCTGAATGCCGCTTAACTTTGTCTCATAAGTAAATGGAACATTGATCTTTTTATCACCTTTGAATTCCTGATACCATTTCTTTTTTTCCCCGGCATTTTCATCATCAAAACCAAAATCCCAGGTTCCGTTCAGATTTTCCCAGTCAGTTCGCATAAACTGTGGTCTTGGATAGTCCTTGATGTAACATTTCATTTTTGCTTTCCTCCATAAATGCTTGTAAAATCCCTTTCCGTCCTTTTGACGATTTTCTCATACAGTTTTATTTTCTCAGAAAATACATTTTTTTCATATTACAATACTGTACAATTTTTTCCTTTTTCTTTGTGTAGTTTTCCCTTTGTTCAGACAACAGCTGTATAAAAAACGTCTCGTTTCTATTTTGCAAAAAAAGATGGTACGGAGTTCTCCATACCATCTTTTCTATATTTCTGAAATTTTTTATCTTCCCAGCGCTTTCGCCAGTTTCCGAATATATTCCGGGGTGGTTCCGCAACAGCCACCTACGATTCCTGCACCGACTTCTACCAGGTGTTTGGTGTGTCTTGCAAAATCATCTGCATTCATATCGTAATGAGCTTCGCCTTTGTCATCGATAAACGGCATGCCTGCGTTTGGTTTCGCGATGATAGGAACAGTTGCCACTTCTTTCATGCTGGCAACTACTGCTTCCAGCTGATCCGGACCTACGGAACAGTTCAGTCCTACGGCAGCCGCTCCCATCTCCTGTAAAGTCAGAACTGCTTCCACGGCATTACCTCCGTACATTGCGCTCCCGTCTGCTTCCAGAGAAAGCGTACAGATCATCGGAAGATTGCAGACTGCCTGTGCTGCATCCAGTGCAACCACCGTCTCATCCACGCTCAACATGGTCTCTGCAACAAACAGATCCACGCCTGCATCCACCAGGGCTTTCATCTGTTCCTGATATGCCTCATACAGTTCATTATAAGTCAGGGTTCCTCTCGGCTCCATCAGCTGTCCGGTGGTGGTGATATCTCCCGCTACCAGAGCCCGGTTGCCGATTCCGTCTTTACAGATCTTTACCAGCTTTGTGTTCAGTTCGGCTACCCGATCCTGGAGATTAAAGTTTCTCAGGCTGATAGGATTGGCTGCGAATGTGGGAGCATATACGATCTGGCTTCCGGCATCCACATAGGCACGCTGCAGTTCCTGTAAAACTGAAGGATTTTCAAGTACCCACTGCTCAGAAGATATGCCTACCGGCATACCTGCTTTTCTCAGGTTGGAACCGGTGGCTCCGTCCAGAATTACTACCCCTTTTGCTGTCAGTTCATCAAATTGCTGTCTTGTCATTGTTTTCTCCTTCCTCTGTATATCCAAAACACTATTTCAGTATTATCGGCTTTTTTATCTTCCCACGGACTTACAGAGGGAGTGTCCCATTACTGTTTCCGTTCACAGAACTCAATCCGTTCTTTATTCGGTCCTTCGATAATAAAGAAAGCCACACCCTTTTCCCAGAATGGAAGTTCTTCAATTCCATTCGACAACACTTTATATCCCTGCTCACAGATCCATGCATAAGCAGCCTGAATATCTGTACAATTTAAAGCGAAGTGATTGATGGCGCCGTCAATGCCGTTACCACCTTCGGCGTAGGTCTCGATCATCAGGTTTCCCAGCTGCAAAAATGCAACTTTTGCCTGGTTTGCAGGTACCTGATTCGTGTGCATGGTCTGAAATCCCAGACCTTCGTAAAACCGGATCGTTGTTTCTATGTCTGATGTAGGAATTCCGATATGCTGGATTCCTGTCGTCCACTGTACTACACTCATCCTCTGTATCCTCCGCTTTTTTCTCTATAAATCTTATTTACTCAGCGCTGTCCTCTGCTGCTGTGTCTTCTGTTGTAGTGTCTTCTGTTGTAGTGTCTTCACTGTTATCCTGTGAAGAGGTATCTTCTGTACTGTCCTGTGCGTCACTGGATTCTGTATCATCGCTGCTGTCGGCACTCTTGTATACAAAAGATACACTGTCAGTGACTGTGATCTGATCCCATACTTTATCTTTGACTTTAATCTTTTCTTCTTTTACCCAGTCTTCCAGTGTGCTGTCAAACAGATCAGATTTTCTTTCTGAAATAACCGTCTTCTCTTTGTTTTCTGTCGCATCTTCGTCCAGCATCTTATCCAGACGTACCACATAATAACCGTCGTCGCCTTCGATCACACTGTCAGCAACTTCTCCGTCTTTCAGTTCCAGAGCTGCATCCTGTACCGCCTCATCCAGTGTATCATCAGTACTTCCTGCTGTGGTAAATGCCGGTGCTGTCGCACTTAAACTGTCATCTACTTCTTTTGCCAGTGCATCCATATCTGCGTTTGCCACGTCATCGGATGCTTTTACTTTATCAAGTACCTGCTGTGCCAGGTTTTTTTTCTGGGCTTTTTCTTCATCGGTCAGATCAATGGTATTACCGTCATCATCCTTTTCTGTTCCTTCTGTAGAAACTTTTACAATAGTGACTCTTGTCTGATCTTTTTCATTGGCGCTGACCTCGGTATCTACATCTGCAGTCATCGGATCATGCATCTTGCTGCGGATCGTTACCAGTTCCAGATACGTAACAATGTCGTCTTCAGATACTGCCAGTTTTTTCAGGATCTTTTCATCGTTATCTTTGATAAATTCCGCTGCTGCTTCTTTGATCGCTTTTTCTTCATCATCCGTAATCGTAACGTCATAATCTGCCGCATGTGCTTTCAGTACATACAACTGATTAATTGTCGTCATGACGCCATCTTTGGAGCTTTCCCCGACAGTTTTCCCGTCGTCTCCTTTCTGATCCCACACATTAGATGCAGAGCCGCTGACACCATACTGTGACATCAGCATATTATAATAACTCATGGTCTGCGCCTGCTGGTCTCTTACCATATAGCTTGCCAGACCCAATGTTACTTTTTCATCTCCTACAGTTGCTACGGTTTTTGTTCCATCAATTGCTTTTGAGCATCCGGACAGTGTACCTGCTGCAAGAGCAGCTGCCAGAATCCCACATGCTGCGGTTTTATTTAACTTTCTCATGTTTTCCTCCGTTACCCTTTTATGTACTCCGGGAGTACATTTATTCACTAATAGCATTTATTATAGACTATTTCCTCCTATGGGGCAACTTTTTTCCTTTTATTTCAATCTTTTTTCACAAGTGCTCGTTACTGTTCACTACGTTCTCAGTAACACGCTTCGCGATGCACAGAATTTATGCTGACCGCATAAACTCGCGCGATATGTCTCGGGTTTTCTGTGACTTTCACTCACAAAAAACGCCTCGCGGGATATTGCCAGTAAACAGTAACCAAGCGCTCTTCTCTTGTTTTCCTATTCTCAGGAATTTGCCTGCACTTATACCAGACACTGCATGACCGTCAGTAATTCAGTCGCCTTCTCCTGCATCGGCACTGCTTCCTTTGCCTTTCGGTTTCTCGGACGATACAGAAAATACGGATTTGTTTCGACTTTAAACTGCAGTTCTTCCGGATACTGATTCAGGATCTCCGGTATCTTCGCTGTGTTAATCTTCGCCCGCTCATACATGGTAAGTTTCAGGCTGTCATCAAGCTGCTTAACTTCGGTCAGATAGATCCGGTGAGCCATGGCTTTCAGGCTTGCCACTGCGAGGAGGTTCTGCACCATCTTCGGCGGTTCTCCAAAACGGTCCAGCAGCTCTTCCATCATATCCTCATACTCTTCCCGGTTCTCGATCGCCGCGATCCGTTTGTAAATATCCAGCTTCTGGTATTCATTCGGAATATATTTTTCCGGAATGTACGCATTGATCTGCAGGTCGATCGTCGTCTCGAAGTCTTCCTGTACTTCGATTCCTTTTGCTTCCTGTACGGCTTCATTCAGCATCTTACAGTAGAGATCGTATCCTACCGCTTCCATGTGACCGTGCTGTTCCGCTCCCAGAAGATTGCCCGCACCACGCAGTTCCAGATCACGCATGGCAATCTTGATCCCGCTTCCCAGTTCAGTGAATTCGCGGATCGCATGGAGGCGTTTTTCTGCAATTTCTTTTAACATCTTATTTCTCCGGTACATCAGAAACGCGTATGCGGTCCGATTCGACCGTCCTACCCTTCCCCTCAGCTGATACAACTGAGAAAGTCCCATCTGATCCGCATCATGGATGATCATGGTATTGGCATTCGAGATATCCAGACCGGTCTCGATGATCGTCGTGGAGACCAGAACATCGATCTCTCCGTTAATAAATCCATACATGATCTTTTCCAGTTCACGCTCGCTCATCTGTCCGTGGGCAAATGCCACGCTCGCCTCCGGAACCAGTTTTCGGATCTGATTGGTGATCTCTTCAATGTTGTTGACACGATTGTATACATAATACACCTGACCACCGCGTGCCAGTTCCCGGCTGATCGCCTCCCGTACCATCTCATCGTTATATTCCATCACATACGTCTGGATCGGTGTACGGTCCTGTGGAGCTTCTTCCAGAACACTCATATCCCGGATTCCGATCAGACTCATGTGAAGAGTTCGCGGAATCGGCGTCGCTGTCAGAGTCAGGACATCGATATTCTGTTTCATCTGCTTAATCTTTTCTTTGTGGGTAACACCAAAGCGCTGTTCCTCATCGATAATCAGCAGTCCCAGATCTTTAAACTGCACATCTTTGGACAACACCCGATGGGTGCCGATCAGAATATCCACCAGACCTTTTCCCAGATCTCCGATCGTCTTTTTCTGCTGGCTGGCGGTACGGAACCGGCACAGAAGGTCCACGCGCACCGGAAAATCCTTCATCCGCTGTACAAATGTATTGTAATGCTGCTGTGCAAGGATCGTGGTCGGAACCAGATAAACCACCTGTTTTCCCTCCTGAATCGCCTTAAATGCCACACGGATCGCAATCTCCGTCTTCCCGTAGCCCACATCTCCGCAGATCAGCCGATCCATGATCTTCGGGCTCTCCATATCCTGCTTTGCCGCCTCGATCGCCTGCAGCTGATCCTCCGTCTCTTCAAATGGAAACATCTCTTCAAATTCCCGCTGCCATACCGTATCCGGTCCATAGCGGAAACCGGCTTCCTGCTGTCTGGCTGCATACAGAGCCACCAGATCTTTCGCGATATTCTTTACAGCTCCGCGGACCTTCGTCTTGGTCTTCTTCCATTCCTGTCCGCCGAGTTTGTTTAACTTTGGTGTCTTTGCCGCATCAGAACCGGCATATTTTTGCAGGACATCCAGCTGGGTGGCGAGAATATACAGGTTACTTTTTCCTGCATACTCGATCTTGATATAGTCTTTCACCACACCATCCACTTCCATCTTCTCGATGCCGCGGTACACGCCCAGCCCGTGGTTTTCATGAACCACAAAGTCTCCTACGGAAAGCTCCGAAAAGCTCTGGATCTGCTTTCCGCTGTACTGGGATTTTTTCCGTTTTTTCTTCTTTTCTTTGCCGAAAATATCCGTCTCCGAGATCACCACGTATTTGACCATCGGATACTCGAAGCCACGGCTTACCCGTCCCCAGGTGACCTTGATCTGTCCCGGCTGGATCAGTTCTTCCGGATCCTCACTGTAAAAAGCTGACATTTCCTGATCCTGCAGATCTTTTGCCAGTCTGGCCGCCCTTGTTCGCGAAGGGGATAACAACAGCATCCGGTAACCGGATTTTTTCCAGCGCAACAGATCTTTTACCAGCATCTCAAAACTGTTGTTGTACGGGTTGACCGATTTTACAGTCAGCTGCATCTCCATCGTAAAATTCCATGCATTTCCCCGCGGCTCCATCGTGGACAGCGACAGCGTATGCATCTGGTGAAAACGGTGCACCACTTCCTGATGGTTCCGGATCACTTCCATCTGTCCGGGCAGAAGATACCCCTTTTCCAGACGGTGAATCATACTCTCCCGGAATTCTTCTTCCGTCGTCTTTGCGTGTTCCGTCAACCGGTTCGGCTCGTCAATCACAACCAGCGTGTTCTCCGGCAGATATTCCAATAACGATTCTGTTTTCTTATAAAAATACCGGACAAAACTTTCTGCTCCGGCAATATGCTCCATCTCTTCTAACTGGTCTTTTAATTCAGCGGCGATCTGGCGGACTCTCGCCCCTTCCTCTGTCTTCATCTCGTCCCGGAATTTCTTCTGACTCTTTTGCGCCTCTTTTTCAATGGCTTTGATGCCCTGTCGGATCGTCTCCTTATCCAGCACCACTTCCGTCGCCGGATAGATCGTAATCTCCTCCAGATTCTCGATCGAGCGCTGGCTTTCCGCATCAAAACTGCGGATAGAATCCACCTCATCTCCCCACAGTTCGATACGCCACGGATTATCCTCGGTCAGAGAAAATACATCCATGATTCCACCACGGATAGAAAACTGTCCCGGAACCTCTACCTGCGCCGCCCATTCATACCCGAGTTCCACCAGATGTCTTTTCATCCGATCCAGGTCAATCTCGCTGTCATTGCGAATCTTTATTACTTTTTCCTTCCACACGGCAAGCGGCACCAGACAGTCCAGGCAGCTGTCGATCGAAGTAACGATCGTCACTTCTTCCCGCTCCAGCAGTGCGCGAAGCACCTGGATCCGTTGTCTGGTAAGAAGATTACCATGGATATCTGCCTGATAAAAGATCAGATCCCTCGCCGGATAATACAGTACTTCCGGGTCATACAGACGAAAATCCTCATAAAATGCCTTGGCTTTCAGATCATTTTCCGCAACGATCAGTCGAAAAGGAAACTCCCGGAGAAGCCCATTGGTAAAATGAGCTTTCTGGGAGTCCAGGCATCCGGAAACCTGTACGATTCCCGGTTTCTTCAGTTGTCTTATGATCGCATCAAAATCGGCCAGTTCATATAATGGTTGTACGAATGCATCCATCGTTTTCCCTTTCTAGTTAAACTGATTCATCGCCTGATCCACTTCTCCCTGCACCATCAGTTCCACGGCGCCTGCCACGCGTTTCAGCGCGTCATCCACCAGTCCCCGGTCTTCTTTGGAAAAGTGTCCCAGCACATAATCTGCCAGATCCCAACCCTTCGGCTTTTCTCCGACTCCAACTTTGACTCTCTGGAAGTTCTGGGTGCCCAGCTGTGCGATAATATTTTTGATGCCGTTATGGCCGCCCGCACTTCCTTTTTTCCGTATCCGGATCTTTCCCGGTTCCAGACTGATATCGTCATAGATCACGATCAGTTCTTCTTCCGGATCGATCTTATAATAGTCTACCAGGGCTCTCACTGATTCCCCGCTCAGGTTCATGTAGGTCAGCGGTTTCGCCAGGATCACTTTCTGACCCGCGATCACGCCCTTTCCGTACATTGCCTTATGTTGTTTTCCCGAAGAGGGTACGCGATACTCATCCACCAGAAGATCAACCGCGTCAAATCCCACGTTATGGCGGGTATTTTCATACTGTTTTCCCGGATTGCCCAGGCCTACGATCAGATACATAATGATAACTCCTTCATCAGCCGAAGTATACCAGCTCCTGCTCCGGTTTTTCTGCCGCTTCAATCTCTATTGCGTACAATACCGGACCTCTGCCGTTGTATACTTCCATAAATTCGTCTTTAACTTTTGCAGTTACCGTTACCCAGCTGCCGATCCGCAGTCTCTTGGCTGCCGGATTCTTACAGATATAGCCGATAAACTGGGTATCGTCCGCACAGCAGGTCATCGCCATACGTCCGGGCACGAAAAATCCTGCGTTCAGCTCACGACTTTTCAACACCTGTCCTTTGAAACGGACGGTCTTATCCACATATTTGTCCAGGTTATCCATCATATCCACATACCAGATACCATAATCGATATCTTCGATATCAATGATATCCGCGTTCATATCATACGGCATCTCATCCTGGAAAATATCGTCGATCTCGCCCTCTTCATTTTCAAATACCACTTCCGCTCTGGAATTGACAACTTTGACGCTGCGGCGGAAGTTTGCCAGCGGATGTTCATCCTGACAGCGGTTGAAAATTACCAGATCCGCATTTCGGATCATCTCCATGAACAAGGATTTCATATTGTTCATATAGATCTGGAAGGTGCTGGCATCCACGGTTACGATGTGCTGTGCCAGATCCCAGTAACGTGGCATATCGGTCTGATAGAACTTATCTACAGACCACAGCGGATTGTACTCTACCAGGACTCTGCCAGGCTGATGTTTTTTATTCAACATCTGCAGGGTATCCGCGTTAAAGTCTTCCGGATCTTCGATGATCTCGATCACCGTATTCATTTTTTTCAGGCTTTCCTCATCGTACTCCTCTTCTCCCTCTTCGCAGAGAATCAGAAGCGTTTTGTCCGGAATCTGAAAATAACTCTGATGAATGGTAAAATCCAGGAACTGGGTTTTACCACTCTCTAAAAATCCTGTAATTAAATATACGGGAACATCTCTCTTCATCATTACTCATTCACTCCAAAAATTTCAGCAATTTTGTCTTCTGCCATCTTGGAACCGATTACACAGATCTTACCTGTGATCTGTGGAGTACCGGTGCGTACCTCATACTCTTCCGGAACCATATCAAAGTAGATCCACTGTCCGTCTTTTCCGTCCACCATACCTTTGGCACGAAGGATCACACCGAGATCTTCTGCTTCTGACAGTGTCTTTAATGCAGCTTCGATTTCCTCTTTTGTATACTTCTTAGCAGTCTCACGACCCCAGCTTGTAAATACTTCATCTGCATGATGATGGTGATGATCGTGACCGCATCCACACTCGCCATCATGGTGATGATGTTCGTGATCGTGGTCATGTCCGCATCCGCACTCATCGTCATGGTCGTGATGCTCATGTTCGTGGTCATGGTCACATCCGCACTCGCCATCATGATCATGGTGATGATGCTCATGCTCGTGGTCATGATCGTGATGTCCACCGCATACCGGGCAGAAATCTTCGTCTTCTTCTCTTCCCTGCTCCATCGCTTCCAGGATCTGTGCACCGTCCAGTTTTTCGATCGGAGTGGTAATGATCACTGCGTCTTTGTTCACTTCACGGATCAGAGCGACTGCTTTTGCTACTTTCTCCTCAGTAGCCTTCGGTGTATCGGTACGGCTCAAAATAATCGTTCTTGCATACTGTAACTGGTTCTCGAAGAACTCACCGAAGTTTCTCATATACATTTTGCATTTGTTTACATCCGCTACGGTTGTATAGCTGTTCAGGCTGATCTCGCAGTCCACATCTACACCTTTTACCGCTTTGATGACGTCAGAGAGTTTGCCTACACCTGACGGCTCGATGATGATACGATCCGGATGATAGGTTGTGATCACTTCTTTCAGAGAAGTTCCGAAATCACCTACCAGAGAACAGCAGATACATCCGGAGTTCATCTCACGGATCTCGATACCGGAGTCCTTTAAGAATCCTCCGTCGATACCGATCTCTCCAAATTCATTTTCAATCAGCACTACCTGCTCACCTTTTAAAGCTTCAGAGAGCAGTTTTTTAATCAGTGTTGTTTTTCCGGCTCCTAAAAATCCTGAAATAATGTCAATCTTTGTCATGTTTTTTACCTCCTGAAAAACGCCCAAAAAGGGCTGTTTTCTCTAAAACAGCCCTGAATTTTTGTCTGCATATCCTGTGAGTTCTTTCAACAGTTCCTGTCAAAAGAACTCACAGGATATTCTTACCGAATAGTTACTCCTCTATACTTTTATCACGTTTTGTCCAAAAAGTAAAGCCCCCTTTGCGTTTCGGTTTCATGCATCTAACCGTTCTTTTCATGCAAAAGGAGCTTATTTTTCTGTATGTATTATCCGTGGATCATCAGATGGACGATCTCCCGGTCTGTCTCGAGCATACCCTCAGATGCCAGTTTGCCCACACAGCGGATCGTATTTTCCACGCCTTTTTTCACGATACCGTCGCCGCCGATAAACTGCTGTCCGTTCTTGTACATAAAGTAACCGAGGATTCCCGCATCTACGGAGGACGCGATCTTTGCTGCACAGGACGCTTTTGCTCCGTCGCAGATCATACCGGATACAATGGCAAGACCGTTGACAATGGCATGTTCGCCCTCTTTCTGACCGTCTCCATACAGGTAGGCGATCCCGGCGCCACATCCACATCCGGCTCCTACCGCACCGCAGTACGCGGAGAGTCTGCCGATTCCTTCTTTGATATGGATCGTTGCCAGATTCGAGATCACCAGCGCCCGGTACATCGTCTCCTCCGATACCTGCAGTTCTTTTGCAAAAACCACGATCGGGACAGAAGCTGTGATTCCCTGGTTACCGCTTCCGGAATTGATCACCACCGGAAGTTCACAGCCGTTCATTCTTGCATCGGAACCGGCAGCTGCCATGGCCTTGGCACGCACCTTGACATCCTGATCGCCGTAAGTGGCCAGCAGAACCTTTCCGATATTGGCTCCATAATTACCGCGGAGCCCTTCCTCGGCGATCACCATGTTGTAACGAACCTGACGTTCCAGTACTTCCCGGACATCTGCAAGATCCACTTCCTTTGCAAATGCAAAGATTTTTTCTATGGTAAGCGTCGATTTGTCTGCCAGTGCGGATTCTTCTTTTCCGGTAATCTCTTTTGCCAGAAGAATCTCCCCGTTTCTGGACACATGCACCAGATTCGTGTGGAAATCGGTGATCCGTACACTCGCGTTATCTTCTCCGTGATATAAAGTAATCTGAATATCAAAGATCAGATCAGAGGATGCCTCACAGACACTGCACGGAACCTCTTTCAGGAAGGTTCCCATCGCTTCGATGTCTTCCTGTTCCACATGGGAGATGACCTCCAGTTCCTTCGCAGCATCTCCTGCTACGATTCCGGCAGCTGCGGCGGCTTCGATTCCACGTAAGCCCCCGGTATGGGGAACAACCACGCTTTTTACATTTTTTATAATATTTCGGCTGACCGCAACCTCCACCCGCTCCGGCAGGGGTCCCAGTGTCTTTCTGGCAACAGCTCCCGCATAAGCGATGGCGATAGGCTCGGTACATCCCATCGCCGGCACCAGTTCATCTTTCAGGATCTGGACATAGGTTCGGTAAAGTTCTTTTGAAAGCATATTTTTATCTGTTCCTCACTCTTTTTATTTTTTCCAGCAGGCCACCATATGACCCGGTGTTCTCTCTTCCAGTTCCGGTTCCTGCTGTCTGCACTGCTCGGTCGCATAAGGACAGCGTGTATGGAAACGACAGCCGGACGGAACATGCAGCGGACTCGGAAGGTCTCCCTCGATGCCGCAGTGTTCCAGGCTGAGTGCCCGCTTCGGATCTGCGATCGGAATGGAGGCCAGCAGTGCCCGGGTGTATGGGTGGCATGGATTGTCATACACTTCATCGCTTTCTCCGCTCTCCACGATCTTACCAAGGTACATCACACCGATCCTGTCGGAGATATGGCGCACCATGGACAGATCATGTGCCACAAACAGGTAAGTCAGTCCCAGTTCCTGCTGCAGATCTTCCAGCACGTTGACAACCTGTGCCTGGATCGATACATCCAGTGCGGAGATCGGCTCGTCGCAGAGCAGGAATTCCGGATGGACGGATAAGGCTCTTGCGATACCGATACGCTGACGCTGTCCGCCGGAAAACTCATAGGCATATTTTTCCATATCGTCTGCCTTCATACCTACTTTTTCGAGAAGGCTTACGATCCGCTCATCCATCTCTTTTTCCGGAAGTTTTTCAAAGACAGCAATCGGTTCAGCCATGATTTCTCTTACATTCTGATGGGGATCCAGCGCAGAATAAGGATCCTGAAAAATAATCTGCATTCTTTTATGATATGCAAGGAGTTCTTTACCTTTTGTCTTTGTGATGTCGTGACCGTCGTAGGTTAAGATTCCATCGGTCGGCTCATACATACGGATCAGAGTACGTCCCAGTGTGGACTTTCCACAGCCGGACTCTCCCACCAGACCGAAGGTTTCTCCTTTTTTAATGGAAAGGTTCACACGGTCCACCGCCCGTACTTCCTGTACCAGTTTTCCGAAGAAATTTTTGACCGGGAAATACTTGGACAGATTCTTCGCTTCCAGAAGATATTGTTCTTTTGTTTCCATATTATTTCTCCTCTTCTTTCTTCTCTTTCTCGTCCAGTTCTTCTTTTGTGAAGATACATCTGGAGGACTGGGTATCGGAATATGCCCGCATGGACGGGATCCCTTTCTTACATTCCTCACATGCAAACCGGCAGCGGGTCACAAATGGACATCCTGCCGGCGGATTCGCCAGAGACGGTGCCATACCCGGGATCGGTTCGAGACGTTCCCGACATCCGCTCTCACATTTTGGAATCGCATGAAGCAGTGCTCTCGTGTACGGATGGGTCGGATGTTCGAAGATCTCTTCTGTGGTTCCCTCTTCCATGATCAGACCTCCATACATCACTTCGATTCGTTTCGCCAGAGAAGCTACCACTCCGAGGTCGTGGGTGATCAGAATGATATTCATCTGTTCATTTTCATTTAACTGTTTGAGAAGCTGCAGGATCTGCGCCTGGATCGTTACATCCAGTGCGGTTGTCGGTTCATCGGCGATCAGTAGCCGCGGCTGGCAGCACAGTGCCATTGCGATCATGACACGCTGTCTCATACCACCGGAAAATTCATGGGGATACTGACCCATCCGGCTTTCTGCCGACGGGATTCCTACCTTTCCCAGCATATCGATGGCTACTTTTCTTGCTTCTGCCTTGCTCAGGTTCTGATGACGTCGGAGTACCTCGATCATATGATACCCGATCTTTTTCAGCGGATTCAGGGCAGTCATCGGATCCTGGAAGATCATTGCCATATCTTTTCCACGCATTTTCCGTTTTTCTTTTTCAGACATGGACAGCAGATCCTTCTGCAGCAGTTCCAGATGATCTGCCTGCACATCTGCATTTTCTCCGAGAAGTCCCATGACCGACTTCATGGTTACACTTTTCCCACTTCCGGACTCTCCTACAATAGCCAGAATATCTCCTTCATCCACATGGAGGGAGACACCGCGCACCGCCTGAATCTTCTGTTTATGACTCTCAAACGTAGTGGTCAGATTGTCTATGGTTAATACTCTGTTTTCTTTCATCTCCACTCCTCCTATTTGCCTGCGTCCATGACACGGGGATCTACATAGATTCGAAGCAGATTGCCCAGTTTGTTGAACGCAAAGATGGTCAGCATGATCAAAAGACCGGGGATGATCGCCATGTAAACGGCATTCTGCAGGTTACTCTGCGCACTCTGCAGTAATTTTCCCCAGGAAGACAGCGGTTCCTGAATACCTATCCCTAAGAAACTCAGGGATGACTCTGTCATGATCGCATTGGAGATACTGGTAGTCGCTGCGATGATGATCGTCGGCAGTACCGAAGGAATCAGATGACGGAGTACCATTTTAAATAACGACACGCCGGTAAAGTCCGCATAGAGGACGTATTCCCTCTCTTTGACGGACATAACCTCTGCACGCACCAGGCGGGCAATTTCCATCCAGGAGAAGAATCCGATCACGATAATAATGGACACCAGTCCCTGTTTGAAGAAAATACTGATAACTGTAACCAGAATCAGCCACGGAATGGACTGCAGAATGTCAACGATCCGCATCAGGATACCATCTATGATACCACCGAGATAACCGGCAAGGATCCCAACAGTGACACCGATGGTCACACTCATCAGCATGGCAAGCACGCCGACCAGCAGGGACACACGGCCTCCGTAGATAACACGTGCCAGATAATCACGACCCACTTCATCGGTTCCGAAAATATGGGCACTGCTTGGTGCCTCTAACATATGAGCGACATCGGTTTTATTCGGTTCCAGCGGGAGTACCGGAGCCAGTAAGGATAATATCAGGATCAGTGCAAGGAAGATAATAGAGAATATTGCGATTTTGTCGTGTTTTAATGCCTCCCAGACATTTTCCAGACGTTTTTTTTGAGAATGATTCATTGCCATACGATTACCCCATCTTTCTGATACGCGGATCTGTCACGCAGTATAAAATATCGGACAGCAGGTTTCCCAGGACTACCAGGGTGGAAGACAATATCAAAACGATCATAACAATCGGATAGTCCATACCCTGTACCGCCTTGATAAAATACGGTCCGATACCCGGCCAGCTGAATACGGTTTCCGTGATAACCGCACCTGTTACCAGCGTTGGCAATGCCATACCCAGTTTTGTGATAACCGGAAGCAGTACGTTCTTACAGACATGTTTGAACATGATCTCTGCTTTGGAAGCACCAAATGCCTTCTGTACCATAACATAATCCTCGGAGTACTGTGTGATCGTGGAAGAACGCACATAACGCACATTGTCCGGGATAAATGCCAGTGTCAGCACCAGATACGGTGTAATAAAATGCAACAGGAAATCAGACAAGGTATTCACGCCTACCGTATGCATGCCAAGGATCGGAAGGATCCGCAGTTTATAGCCGAACAGATAGATAAAGAGCATCGCTACCCAGAAAGTCGGCATCGCGATCCACAGGGAACAGATCCCGTCGATCAGTTTGTCCAGCCATTTGTTTTTGTGAGAACCGGCCACCAGGCCCAGCACGATTGAGATCACATAGGCAGTCAGATAAGACGGCAGCACCAGCTTGATCGTGTTCGGGATTCTTGTCGCCAGCTCATCGAAAATATTCGTTTTTGTCACGATAGAATAGCCGAAGTTTCCATTCAGGATTCCTTCCAGCCAGCGGATATACTGCACATAGACCGGCTGATCATAGCCGTATTTTTCACGGATCATCTGTACCATCTCCGGAGACATCTTTGGAGTTGTCATGGCATCAATTGCATCATACGGTGCCAGATGAATCAGAGAAAAACACAGGATCGTGATCACGATGATCAGTGGGATCGCAGTAAGAATACGTTTGAAAATATACTTTGCCATACCTTTTTCTCCTTTTGTTTTTCATTCTTA
>ERZ1673700.2012-NODE-2012-length-17215-cov-4.500291_pt1 | contig 17215 bp, 15 predicted proteins | sample MGYA00580230_ERZ1673700 | MGnify/ENA primary metagenome ERZ1673700 (study PRJEB41218, sample SAMN15661782) | gut metagenome | host: Homo sapiens | place: Canada: London | collected 2015-08-20/2019-03-30 | study: EMG produced TPA metagenomics assembly of...
CTTTATAAAATATCAAAATTCTGATTATGATGTTTTCTCTATGTCATTTATGTTGGATTTTGATTATAAAACAAAAAATTATGAAAGAGTCATTGATTTAGGTAATAACTCTTCACTATCAATTGGGGCTACACCTGATAGTAATATTATTATAAATAGTCAGTTTTTAAATAATGATAAAATTGTTCTTAATTTAGATACAAATCAATTAAAAGTTTTATTAACACAATATGGTGTTTATTTAAATGGAAAGAAGATAGACAAAGAATGTGCAATTAATAATTGTGATTTTATATCTATTGCAGATTTTAGTTTCTATTATAAAGATAAGAAGTTATGGACTGAAATTGATGATCATATTAAATGTGTAGGATTAGAATATCAAGATAAAGAAAAAAAGAATGATTATCCTAAATTTAATAGAAATACAAGAATAAAACATATTGTAGATAAGGAACCTATTCCAGTTTTAGATCCTCCATCAATTCCAAAAAAACCTAAAGGGAATTTAGTTTCTAAACTACTTCCTTCAGGAATAATGATTATTGCTGGATTTGCAATGATATCAGTATCTCCGTTTATGTTGGTTTCAAGTGGAGTAGGAATCATAACAGCAATCATTAGTCTTATACAAGATAAGAAAGACTTTAAAAATAATTCAGAAGATAGAATAAATAAATATAATAATTATATTAGAGAAAAAAGAGAAGAAATAAATGTTGCAAGAATAAACGAAAAAGAAGTTTTGGATAAAATTTATTTAAATTCTGATAAAGAAGTTCAATTGTTGAATGAATTTTCACCTGATTTATTTGATAGAAGAAAACAAGACGAAGACTTTTTATGCATTAATTTAGGTGTTGGAGATATTTCAGCTTTAAAACCAATAACGTATAAAAAACAAGAAAAATTAGAGGTTGAAGATGAATTACAAAAAATACCAGAGCAATTAAGTCAAGAATACAAGTATATTTCGAATGGTCCTGTTGTATGTGACTTGAAAATGATAAATGCATTAGGGGTAGTGGGCAATAAAAAAGATTATTTATATATTTTAAAGAAAATAGTAGTGGATATTATCGCAAGACAGTTTTATAAGGATGTAGAAATGTTTTTTATCTCATCAATGGACGATATAGAACTATTACATACGTTAAGAATGCTACCACAAGTAAAAAATGAATCAACTGGTTTAAGAAATATTGTAAATGATAATGAAAGTAAAACAATTGTTTTTGAATATTTATATAAAGAACTAAATTCAAGAGCAACACAAAAGGAAAAACAAGAGAATAAAAATATCATTGTGTTTATTATAGATGATGATAGTTTTAAAAATCATCCAATTTCTAAGTTTATTGATAAAGGAAATGAATTAGGAGTTAATTTTATTTTCTTTTCAAATTATAAAGAGAATATTACAGTCGGATGTGATTACTTCATAAATATACTAGGAGATAAAAATGCAGAATTAATAGATACTAGAAATGCAAATTCATTACAAGTGTTTAAATATGATTTAATTGATGATGTTTTATTTAAAAGAATTATTAATCTTATTGCTCCTATATATACTGAAGAAGTTTCTCTTGAAGGTACACTTACAAAAAATATTTCATTATTTAAATTGTTAAATATTCTATCTGTTGAAGATATTAATTTGGAAAATAATTGGGCAACGTCACAAGTTTATAAAACAATGGCTGCTCCAATCGGTGTATCTAAATCTGGAATTATATATCTTGATTTACATGACAAAGCTCATGGACCACACGGACTTGTAGCAGGTACAACTGGTTCTGGTAAATCAGAAATACTTCAAACTTATATTCTATCTATGGCTGTCCTTTATCATCCTTATGAAGTTGGATTTGTAATAATCGATTTCAAAGGTGGGGGAATGGTTAATCAATTTAGAAATTTACCACATTTGATTGGTGCAATAACTAATATAGATGGTAGAGAAATTGATAGATCATTAAAATCAATTAAAGCAGAGTTGCAAAAAAGACAGCGATTATTTGCAAAAGCGGATGTTAATCATATTGATAAATATATTAAAAAATATAAATCAAAGGAAGTTACAGTACCTTTACCACATTTAGTGTTAATTGTTGATGAATTTGCAGAATTAAAAGCTGAACAACCTGAATTTATGAAAGAATTAATTTCTGCAGCGCGTATAGGGCGTAGTTTAGGTGTTCATTTGATTTTAGCAACACAAAAACCATCTGGGCAAGTTAATGAACAAATTTGGTCCAATTCAAGATTTAAATTATGTTTAAAAGTTCAAGATCAATCGGACAGTAATGAAGTTTTAAAATCACCTCTTGCTGCTGAAATTAAGGAACCTGGTCGAGCTTATTTACAAGTTGGTAATAATGAAATATTTGAATTATTTCAATCAGCTTATAGTGGTGCACCAGAAAAAGGTGATATTGTTTCTGTTAAGGAATTTAATATATGTGAAGTTAATGAATATGGTAGAAGAACAGAAGTGTTTTCACAAAAGAATAAAAAAGCAGATGATAATATTACACAACTGGATGCAATTGTTAATTATGTTGGTGGATATTGTAAAAAAGAACATATTGATAAATTGCAAGAGATATGTTTACCATCCTTAAATGATAAAATCAAATATCAAAATGCAAAAATAAAAGATGAATCCATTTCATTAGGAATTTATGATGATCCAGATAATCAATATCAAGGTGATATGTATATAAATTTAAGTAATAACTTACTTGCCATTGGTTCTTCTCAAATGGGAAAAACTAATTTGTTGCAGTTGATCATTAGAACAATTGCATCTTGCAAAACACCAAAAGAAGCTTCATTTTATATTATGGATTTTGGTTCAATGATTTTAAAGAACTTTGAATTATTAAACCATGTTGGTGGCGTAGTTACATCAAGTGAAGAAGAAAAATTAAAGAATTTATTTAAATTATTAATTAATGAAATAGATATAAGAAAAGAAAAATTATTATCTATTGGTGTTAGCTCATTTTCTTCATTTATTGAAGCAGGCTATACTGAATTTCCACATATATATGTATTGATGGATAATTTTCCAGTTTTCAAAGAATTATATTCCGAAAAATATGAAGAAGAATTGTTTTATTTACTTAGAGAAGGTGTAACTTACGGAATTTCTTTTGTGTTTACTTCACCTACTACAAGTGGTTTAGGATATAAATATTTATCTAGTTTTGGAGAACATATTGCATTTACATGTAATGATAGTGGTGAATATTCAAATGTTTTTGATAGATGTAGAATAGAACCTAAAAATGTTGCAGGTAGAGTATTGGTATCGAAAAACAAAAATATTTATGAAGCTCAAACTTATTTGTCATTTGATGGAGAAAAAGAAATTGATAGAGTTAATTCAATGAAAAAATTCATAGAAGAATGCAATACAAATAATTTAGATTGTTATGCTAAACGTATTCCAGAAGTTCCAAATGAATTGACAATGGATTATTTAGAAAATAACTATAATATAGATATTACTAAGAAAATTTCAGTTTCATTAAGTTATCAAAATGTTAAACCTATCGATATAGAATTAACTTCAACTCCTCAGTTATCTATAATAGGAAAGAAAAAAGAATCAATGATATTCTTTGTTAATTCAATTTTAGAAAATATTAAAAGATATTATTTTGAAAGAAATTCAGAAGTATATATTGTTGATTCATTTAAAAGAGATTATAGAAAATATGAAGAAGAAGGTTATATTAAACAATATATTGTAGATTATACATCTTTAGATGCTGTTTTCGAATCATTAAAAATACAATTGGATGAAAGATATAATAGTGTAATTGAACAAGGAATAAATTATATGGACAGAGTACCATATATATTAATTGTTATTAATAGTTCAGATGCAATAGATTATATTTCTAAATCTAAGCCATTAATGGAAATGTATAACTTGTTTATGACTAAATACAAGGAGATGAAAATTACTTTCTTATTTACTGGTATTGATGATGTAAATATAGGTTATTCAGCTCCAGAATTGTATAAAAAAATAAAAGAAAGCAAAAGAGCCTATATTTTTACAAATTTACAAGAGCATAAGATTTTTGATATTCCAATTGCATTTATGAGACAAAATAAAAAACAACTTGAATTGACACAAGGATATTATTTACAAGAAAGTGAAATTAATAAAATACGATTTGTTAAGGAGGAAGGTTAATCATGGCAAAGTTCAAATTGGATACTAGTGCATTTGCAAATGCAGCTAATTCTGCTAAGACTTTGGCGGATGAATTAGAAAATGTAATACTTGATTGTAGCAATGCAGTAAATTTAGCATATTCTGATTGGTCAGGCGAAACACGCAATGAATTTGAAAAGAAATATAAAATATTTGATTCACAAGCAACTGATATAAAAAATGGTCTTTGGGATTTGTATGAAGATCTAGTTGCTGCAGAAGAAAGTTATATTCAAGCAGATACAGATATAGCAAAAAAATTAGGTGGTGTTTCTGAAGGAAATATAAGTTTAAAAGACTATTAGTGAAAGGAGAAAGAATAAATGGCAAAAACAGTTGCACAGTTAAAGTCATTAAGACGTGACGAAAAATCAAAAAAAAAGACATACAATAATCGGTTAAATGCAGTTATAGAAGCATATAGTAATGTATATGCAATGGATGGTTATTGTCAAAGTATGCAAAATAAAGTGAAAGATTGTTCAGAAAATCTTTTAGATGGAATAACTGGTTTTAAATCAACAGGCAATGTTTATGATAATGTTGTCGGTTATAGAGAAAAAAGTATACTATCAGAACAATCTCCATACAGTGATGCTATTACAAGTATAAAGAATGAAGTGAATCGCTGCAATGATGAGAAAGCAAAAATAGATTCAAAAATAAAAAAATATGAAAAAGATATAAAAAGTCAAGGCGGTGTTATCATGTTTTGGGAGTAAAAAAATATGGGGAAAGTAATTTTAAAATGTTCAAAAATAGAGGATGTTGCCAAAGATGCAAAAACATTATCAGAATACTATGATAATTGTGCAGTTGACTTAACAAATAAGGTATATAACAAATTAAGTATAGACAGTGGAAGTGATTCCAAGGGATATATAAGTTCCACACGATCATCGGTATCAAGTCAAATAAAGATATTGAATGAAAAAAAGAAAAAATATTCACAATTTTCAAAAGATTTATATTCATTACAGTCTAGTGTCATAACACATGAATCTAATGCCAAAAAAAGTGTGACAAAAATAGCAACAGATAAATTAGGATTAAAAAATAGGAAGTGGTATGAGCAAGCAAGTGATTTGATAAATGTAACACCCTTTACAAGAGGAATTGGTAATTTTATTAAAAGTGCAATGTATTTTGATAGAAATGTAAATGATAAAATAATAGATTTCTTTAAACATAAAGAAGGTAAATATTATTTAAACATAGGAATATCAGGATTAAAATCAACTGTTCCTTTTATTGAATTGTTATCTGCAATCGAGACTATGTCCGCAGCAGTATCTGCAGCGGCAGAGGCTACTGTTTTGACAGATGGTGTTGCTGCACCGGTAGCAACTCCATTTGTTGTAGCAGCAATTTTTTCTGGAATAGGAGCAGTTGCAACTTTTTTGGATTCTAATTTTGAAATAGTAAATAATATTAGAGCACTAAATAATAGCAATGATCCTGGAAGGGCAAGATATTATGGAAATATAGATGGTTTTAGCTCAACAATAAAGAAATATGATTTAGGTGATGAGCAGACGAATGTAATTACTAATTATGTTGGCATTGGTTTTGATGTAGTACATTCGGCTGCAGATGTGATTGCTTGTTTTGCTAATCTAATTGGAGAAGCTGGTGTTACTTTGATTTCTGGGAAAAATGAACTTGGAAAAGAGGTATATGCATATGATTCTTCAAAAGTAAAGGAAAATTTAGTAAATACAATTAAAGAAAAAATAGGATTTAGCAGGCAAAGAGGAACGGGTAAATATAAATGGAAATTTAGTAATTTTTTTAAAACTGCATCGAAAACAAGTGCATTGGGACAACAAGAATTGAATAATAATAGAATGTTTCAAGGATTTTTTGGAAATAGAAATGCAAATTCAAGAAAATATGTTGAAAAAATTGATGATATAGGAAAACTATTAAACAAGCCAATAAAAATTGAAGATATAGAAAAAAATATAGAAACAATAATTAATTCTGATGAAAGTGGTTATGGTAAGGTAAAAAGTACATTGGGATTAACAATTGATTCAGCAGGTTTTATAAGTGATGCAGGAAATATTGGTAAAAAGTTTAATATACCGTTAAGTAATGATATTTCTAAAGTTAAGGATTGGAAGATTATATCTCCATTAAAAGATTTGAAGGCTACAGTTGTTCCGGTATTTGATTTATTTTTTGATTAATTATAGGTAGTATAACATTTTTATAAGAATAAATATTTTGTATAGAATGTAAATAATCAAAATTAATTTTTTAAATGAATAACGAAAATATAAAAATAAAGATATCATGTTTTAGGAGTAAAAAAATATGGGGAAAGTAATTTTAAAATGTTCAAAAATAGAGGATGCTGCCAAAGATGCAAAAACATTATCAGAATACTATGATAATTGTGCAGTTGACTTAACAAATAAGGTATATAACAAATTAAGTATAGACAGTGGAAGTGATTCCAAGGGATATATAAGTTCCACACGATCATCGGTATCAAGTCAAATAAAGATATTGAATGAAAAAAAGAAAAAATATTCACAATTTTCAAAAGATTTATATTCATTACAGTCTAGTGTCATAACACATGAATCTAATGCCAAAAAAAGTGTGACAAAAATAGCAACAGATAAATTAGGATTAAAAAATAGGAAGTGGTATGAGCAAGCAAGTGATTGGATATATGGAACAATATGTGTTGATTTGATAAATGTAACACCCTTTACAAGAGGAATTGGTAATTTTATTAAAAGCGGAGCATCAAAGATTAGAAATAAATTTGATAAGGCAATTGATTGGTTTAAGCATGGAGATGGTAAATATTGGTTAAATATAGGTCTTTCTGTTTTAGGTGATATTGTGGCGCTTGCTGGTACATATTCGGCAATTGCATTAGCTGCAGCGGCAACGACCGTCACAGGAGGTTTAGCTACACCACTTTTAGTGGCTGCAGTAGCTTCAGGTATAGGTACAACTATGACATTAGTTGATTCCGGAACATCTATATATAATAATTATAAGGCAATAAAAAATAGTGATGATCCGGGTAGAGCTAGGTATTATGGTAATATAGACGGCGTTAATTCAGCAGTAAAAAAATATGATATGGGTAGTAAAGCAGCAAATGATACATGGGAACTATTTGGAAATGCTTATGATGCAACACATACTATTGCTGATGTAACAGCAATAGCAGCCGGAAGTGCTGGATCGGCAGGTCTAAAATATAATACTAATTCTATTGGTAATGCAAGCGCACCGAAGTATGTGTATGATAAGAATGTAGTAACGAGTAATTTGAAAAATACCACTTTAGAAAAATTAGGATTTCAAAAAGTTAAGGGAAAATATACATTTAATGCAAAAAATTTGCTTAGTATGAAAAAGCCATCAAACACGAGTGCATTAGGAAAGCAAAGTTTATTAGAAAAAGGAATTCTTCGTGAAGCTTTTGGTTTTCCAAATACAGGAGATAGAAAAAAAATTGCAACAATAGAAAAGATTGGCAAAATTGCAAGTAAACCTGTAAAAGCGGTAAGCGTAGTAAAAAATGGTGAAACTATTATAGATTCGAATACAAGTATACCTGATAAACTTAAGGGTATATACAAGACTTCAAATGGTGTATTTGGTTTAATAGGTAAAAGTCCACAAATTATGTCTCCAATAAAAGATGTAGAATCAACCTTTGGCGCATTAATAACTTCGTATCTAACGATTCAATAATAGAAAGATGGTACTATAATTCAAATTGAAATAATATAAAAATTACAGATTTTATATTTGGAATAAATTTAACAAAAAATAACAAAGGAGAAAAAGATGACATATTATGAAATAGATGGAAAAAAAATAAGGCCTATTTATAAAAAATATATAAAATCATCATTAAAAGAATATGGTAATTTTGTGAAGTTTTCGTATATTTTTGAAAGAATATTATGGGTTTTAGCAATTGTTGGAACATTGTTCATTTTACAAAATATATTTTTTAATTCGCATGATCCATTAGATTTAATTCTTGTGATTATTGCAGGTGGAGGACCATTTGGGATTTCTATTATTTTTAAAGGAGTCTATCGAGAATGGATTTTAAAAGAGTATAAATTTAGAACTAATGAAAGAATTGCAACAGGTGATGGAATATTTCAATATTCCTATACAGATGTATTAAATAATGATTTAATATATCAAGTAAAAAAAGATCAAATAAAAAAAGTAGAATATAATGAAAAAAAACATAAATTAGAAATATATGGGAAAATAAATGTTTTAAATTCAAATGGAAATTTAATAGCAGACGAAGTAGACAAAATAAGTTTTCTTGATATTTTTGAAAAGAATGTAAAAGAAATTATGAAAGAATTAGATATATCAGTAGAGGAGATATAAGATGGAAGTATTTAGTGAAAAATCTCTTGATTTATTAAATCAAGGATATACATTTATGGCGGTAGAAAACTATGAAGAAGCAGCAAAAATATTTGAACAGGCTGTACAAGAATCACCAAGGTATATAGAATGTTATATTAACTTAGGTAATGCATATGCAAGCATGCAAAAATATGCTGATGCTATGGAAGTATACAAAAAAGCATTAATTCTAGATTCAAAAAATGTTGAAGTGTTATTTGCAATTGGAAATTTATTTTATTTACAGGATGAATTGGTTGAAGCGATTAAATATTATAATAGAGCTGAAGAAACTGGTAATATGTCAGCAGAAATGTATGATGTAATTGCTGATATTTTTCAAACAAATGAGGATTATGTTCAAGCAATTAGATATATAAATAAAGCTATTAATTTGGAACCTCTTAATGGAAATTATTATCTTGAAAAAACAAGAATATTTGTTGATCAAGAAAAAATAAACGAAGCAATTGAAACATTAAATGAATTAAATAGTGTTTTGCCTGATGCTTATGAAGCTTATGATATGCTTTCTGAAATTTATATAATTAAGGAAGATTTTGATAATGCTATGGCTACTGTAAATAAAGCGGTTGATAGATTTCCTGAGGATCCTAATATAGCATATTTAAAACTTAAAGTATTGGTTAAATTTCAAAAAGATGATGAAGCATTATCATATATATCAAATATGAAAAAAGAAAATTTATACGATGAAATGAAAGAAGATAATTCTTTATTAGAAGCGGATATTTTATTAAGAAAAAATAAATTAAATGAGGCTGCAGAGTGTTTAGAAAATGCTAGTAATGAAAAGTATGAAAATGGGCAAATTGATTTTATTTTAATTAATGTATATATGACATTAAATAGATTTAAAGAAGTAGAAAAAATTACAACTTGTATGTTAGAAAACGATGGAGATATATTCTATGATTCAACTGCACGTTTTTATCATGCAGAAGCTTTGAAAATGCAAAAAAACCAAGATGTTGCTTTAAAAGAATTTAAAGATGCAACGAAAAAAATAAGAGCATATACAATTGTTGATTCATCGTTTTATCAAGGATATATTTATCGAGCATTATGTCACAAGGAATTAAAAGAATATGATGAAGCTCTTAGATTAACAGACTACATGATAAATGTTTTTCCGGAAAGACCAGATGGATACATAATAAAATATATTATTTTTAAAGAAAAAAATGATATTGAAAATGCTGATGAAGCACTTAAAAAGATAAGAGAAATTGATCCAAATTTTAAAATTGCATAGGAGGGATTTGCATGGCAACTATTTCTTATGATATAGATTCGTTAAAAAAAGCAAAAAAATCTATAAAAAAATTGAAGGATTCATTAAATGAGACTAATGAAAATTTGAATACTAGTATGACAGAATTAAAAGAGGCATGGAATACAAAAGCAGGAAAAAAATTTTTTAAAGAACATAAGGATACATGGTCCGTGTATGTAAAAAACTATACAAATAAAATAAAAGGTATAGAAGATATGCTAGGTAGTGTTATTTCAGAGTACGAAGAAATTAATGAAGAAGTTTCAAAAATTAGTTTTTAATCGTATAAAAAACAACAGAGGTGATTAAGCACTTAGATGCTTATCATATATATTTTTTAAAGGAGGAAAACAAAATGGCAATTTATGTCGAAAGAGAAGGTATTGAAAGTTGTATTTCAAAAATACAACAAGCAATTGAAGATTTGCAAACAGCAGCTTCTCAAATTGATTCAACAATGGGAGAACTTCCTACATATTGGCAAGGAGCAGCTTATGACAAAGCACAAGCACAATACGTAGAAGAATATCAAACATTATTGACAAAAACTGTACCTGAAAATGTTGATAAATTTAAACAATTTATTAATAAATGTAAAGATACAATTGTTGATATCGACAATCAATTATCAGGGCAATAGTCTGTGTAATCCACTCCTTTTTAGGAGTGGATTATATATTTTATATATAAAGGAGATACGTTAATGGAATATGATTTTTCAGCATTCATCATGGTAAAAGAAAAAAATCCACGATCAAAAATACAAATGATCGGGATGGTTTCATTTATCATTGCTATTATATTAGAAATGCTTTATTCAAATTACTTCATGCTTTTTCTATTAATTCCATTATTTTATTTAATGAATAATTATAGAATTTTAAAGAAAAAGACAATTCATTATCAAAAATGTCAAATGAGATTTAATTTTGATGAGTATTTTTTTAGCTTAGATATCTATGATTTACCAGCAGAATTTTGTGGAAAATATCTAATAACTCATGACAATGTGGAACATGTTGGTTTTTATGAAGATGGTAGAGTTGAAATAATTTGTTCAAACATAGAAACTATTGATGGAAAAAAATTAAAAGAAAGATTATTTGATTTTAAATTGAGTATTAGTGATTCAGATATATTACAAGAAAAAATGAAGGATTTTTTAGAACATTAATCACTTTTTATATAGTGAACATTAGTGACTATAAGTCCTTTTTTTGCTATAATAAACCTAGTTTTAAATATGTAAATTTGAGGTATATTATGGGGAAGATTGTTATAAAGAGAAGTTCGAAGAAAAATATAATTACTAATAAATTGTTTAAAGAAGAAGTGATTGATGAATATCAATTAGAATCTATTAAACAAGATGATATGAATGTTTTTTATTCAGTAGATAAGGCAAAGATGTCAAAGAAATTAAAAGTTGTTGTACAAGAAGGACAAGATTTAAATAATGTTATTCGAAATATGAGTAATGTTAGATATTTTGTTGATTTAATTAATCGAATGATTTTTATTATTGATTATTGTAAACAACTGAATCAAAGTACGGATAATTTAGAAGTACATAGAGATTATATTTTTGTTGGAGAATATATAAATAAAATGAAATTTATTTATTGGCCAATCAAGAATCCAAAGCCACAAAATAATATTTGTAATTTGTTTAGAGGAATTGCAATGGCTTTAAATCCTGCAGAAAGTGTTATTTATAAACAATATGTTGATTTCTTTGATGATATTCAATATTTTGACTACAACAAATTTAAAAATATGATTAAAGATTTTAAGAATATGGATGATTATCTAAATGCTCGTGAAATAAAAGAAGAACCTGTAAATCATGTAAATACAGAAAATAATGGGGGAAGATCTCTTGATTTTTCTAGAGTACAAGAACCAACGCAACAAGATGATATTATTGCTCATGGATCGAAAAGATTAAATACTCAACAAGATACAACATTATTGAATGCACCAAATAATAATCAAGCAACAACAGTTTTAGGTGCTAATGATGGAACAACTGTATTAGGAGCACAAGATTTTAATCAAATGAATTATCCTTATTTAATAAGAACAATGAATAATGAAAGAATTGATATTAATAAACCTATTTATAGGATTGGAAAAGAAAAACAATATGTTGATTATTTTATTTCTTCCAATCCAGCAATTAGTAGAAGTCATTGTGATATTGTTGAAAAAAATAATCATTATTATGTAATAGATCGTAATTCAACAAATCATACCTATGTAAATGATGTTGTTATTACTCCAGAAAATGAAGTTGAATTATTTTCTGGAACAAAATTAAAACTCGCTAATGAAGAATTTATTTTCTATATGTAAGGAGAAAAAAGATGATGAATTATGTATCAACATATTATACAGATATTGGAATAAAAAAGAGTACAAATCAAGATAGTGTTCTTATAAAAAAAGCTAAGACAAGCATTGGAAATATTGCTATGGCAGTTATTTGTGATGGAATGGGTGGTCTTGCTAAAGGAGAAGTTGCCAGTGCGAGTGTTATCCAAATGCTTAATGACTGGTTTAATAATGATTTGAAACAAATGATGCAAAATACACATTTTTCTTTATCTCTTGTATCTTCTAAAATAGGCTATTTGATTAGAGAAAAAAATACAAGAATCCTTCAATATGGAAAAGAAAATAATATTAATTTAGGGACAACTATTACAATGTTATTTATTTATGAAAAAGAATATATGTTTTTTCATGTAGGAGATTCTAGATTATATAAATTATCTAATACTATACAACAATTAACACATGATCATACACTTGTACAAAAAGAAGTAGATGAAGGAAAACTAACAAAGGAACAGGCAGAGGTTGATCCAAGAAAAAGTATTTTATTACAATGTGTTGGAGCTTCTAAAGTTGTGACACCACAAATTGGATATGGAAGTATAGAAAATAAGGATTTATTTCTATTATGTTCAGATGGGTTTAGACATTGTATTTCAGAAAACGAAATTTATACAAGTTTAATTCAAGGAAATAATGCACAAGAATTAAAGAATAGTTTGTATCAACTCACAAATAAAAATATGCAATTAGGTGAAGAAGATAATATTACATCAATTGCAGTTAAAGTCTTTATGGAGGATTAGTATGGCTCAAATAGGTGACGTTATTGATGGAAAATATAAAATCTTAACACAAATAGGTGCAGGTGGAATGTCTAAAGTCTATCTAGCCATGGATAGCCGTTTAAATAAACAATGGGCAGTAAAAGAATTAGAAAAACGTGCGCATGATAAAAATAACGATGTTGTTATTCAAAGTGCAATTGCCGAAGCAGGGATGATGAAAAAATTAGATCATCCAAACTTACCAAGAATTGTTGATATCATTGATGAAGAAAATGTAATCTATGTTGTTATGGATTATATTGAAGGTGAACCTTTAGATAAAATATTAGAAGAATACGGTGCTCAACCTCAAGATTTAGTTATTGAATGGGCAAAACAATTATGTGAAGTACTTATGTATTTACATAATCGCAAACCACCTATAATTTATCGTGATATGAAGCCCGGGAATGTTATGTTAAAACCTGACGGAAATTTAAAATTGATTGACTTTGGAATCGCTAGAGAATATAAGGAACAAAACTTAGCAGATACACAATGTTTAGGAACAAGAGGATATGCTGCTCCTGAACAATATGGTGGAAAAGGACAAACTGATCAAAGAACAGATATTTTTTGTTTAGGAGTTACTATTTATCATTTAGTAACAGGAAAGAACCCAGCTGAACCACCTTATGAAATCTATCCAATTAGAAAATGGAATCCAGCTTTATCAAGTGGTTTAGAAAGAATTGTAGATAAATGTACGCAATTAAACCCTGAAGATAGATATCGATCATGTGAAGAATTACTTTATGCTTTGAATCATTATAATGAAATTGATGAAGAATACCGTAATACACAAAAAAATAAAGTTAAGAAATTTGCGACAACAGCAATTATTTCTCTTATTTGTTTTGTAATTAGTTTGGGAACATTTATTGGAAAGAATGTTATCAATGGAAATGATTACGATGAAAATATTTCGTTAGCTGAAAAATCAAGTGATCAAGATTCAAAAGAAAATTATTATGAAAAAGCAATAGAAGTTTATCCTGATAGAACAGGTGGGTATCTCGGTTTAGTCAATACATATAAAAGTGATAATAGTTTTGATGAAAACGAAGAAGCTCGTTTCAAAAAAATTATTAATACAAATTTAGCTACAGTAAAAAAAGCAGCTGATTATGGTGAACTTGCTTTTGAAATTGGAAAGCTTTATTGGTATTACTATGATTATGGTAATAATACAGATAATACAACACGTAGTAAAAGTGCTGCACAATGGTTTAAAGATGCAAAATCTTCTTTAGAAGAAGGTACTGATGAACAAAAGATGGCAGAAGTGTATGAAGCTATTGGTAATTTTAATAATACAGTTACTATTAATATAGAAGAAGCAAATGATAAAGGAATGTATAAACCTTATTTTAAAAACTTATCTCAACTTATTAAAATGATGAAAAATAGTAAGGAACAAGAAAAAGTAAAATTAGAATTGTATAATCTAACTATTTCAGCAATTGAAAATTATGCACGAAAATTTAAAAATGATGGTATAAGTCAAGCAAAATTACAATCGTTATATGATGATGTTGTTAAAGGAGTCAATAAGATTCAAACGACAACAGATGATAATACAGATAAAATTTACTTATTGAAAAATGAAATTCTTGGAAAAATTCCAGGATGTCAAGATTCTATAACAAATGCTTATAGACCATCTATGGAGGAAGAATAATATGAGTGCACAATTATTAGGAACAATCTCTATTATCTTTTTAGGATTAGGAATTCTATTTTTGGTTGTTAGTTTTTATGTTTTTATTAAATATAGAATTAAAGATGTTATAAATGATTTAAATGGAAAGACGGCTCAAAGAGAAATTGAAAAAATTAGAGAAGAAAATAAAGGAATGAGTAAGTCATTTAAAACAGATAAATTTAATAGTTTAAGAGGGAAAAGAACTAAAAAGATTGATTCTAATCAAACAGTAGAAATAAAAAAAGAAAATGATATACCAAATGTAAATGAAAGTACAACGATTCTTAATACAAGTAATGAAACAACATTATTAGTAGATGAAGAAGGAACAACACTTTTAAATACGATGGGAACAGAAGAATTATCAACTAGTGATAATGAAGAAATACGTTCTATTGATTTTGAAGTCATTGAAACGCAAATGTTTATTCAAACAAATGAGTTTATTTAAGGAATAGTAAAAATTACAAATAGCTTAAAAAATGGGAGAGTAGGAATGAATAAAAAGAAAAAAATAATAATAGCAAGTGTCATAGCTGTTATTGCAATTGTTATTTCTTTAGTCTTTGTATTTAATAATTCAAATACAAAGACAAATTCGAATACTAAAACAAATACAAATACTTATGAAACTAAAATAAAAGAAGCACAAAAATATGCAAAGAAAAAGAATTATGAAAAAGCAGAAAGCTGTTATTTAGAAGCAATTGAAATTGGTGAAAAGAAAAAAACAGCTTATTTAGAATTGTCAGATGTTTATGTAAGTGATGAAAAAAAAGATCAAGCAGTTTCAATTCTTAAAGAAGGATTAGAAAAAGTTTCTAAAAAAGATCAAAAGTATTTAAATGAAAAATTAGATCAATTTATTGCTAAATCTGTTAAATTTGAAGTGATTTCAAATAATGATGCAGATTCTACAGAATATGGACATATTCAAGGAATAAATAGTAAAAACGAAGTTGTTTGGGAATATAAAACAGAAAATCATACAACTGCAGATGATGGTTCTGTAGATGAAATAGGTATTTATAAAGATACGTATTATTTTAATGATTATGGAACAGTGACTGTATTAAGTTTAGCTGATGGAAAAGTTCAATGGACAAACAGTGATTTTGGAGGAATGAACGAAAAAGAAACAGCTGCTTTTGATAGCCAAGGCACAGTTTATCTAGGTTCATACCATGGACCAGAGTTTATTGCAATTAATCGTAAAGGACAAACACTTAAAGTTATCGATTATTTTAGTGGTAGCTTTTATGGAATTTCTAAATTTGAAGTTTCCGGTAATAAACTTTACATAAATTTTGAAGGTTGTGATGACTATACAATGGAGGATTCATGTAGAATTGCAATGAATTTAAATGACTATACATACACTATTGGTGATAAACAAATACCTGGTCAATTTACAAAAGCTCAATTAGAACAAATAAAGAAATATTTAGAAGTACCAGATGATTTAGATGTAACTTTAAATCAAGATAGTAAGCCTTCTTATTGGGAAACAGGTGAATCATGGTGTTTGGGTGTTTATTTTCAACATAATGGACAAACTGTAGCTGGAGCTATGGTTGAACTTGAAACAGCTGAACCAGCGCATGATATTTTAGGATATAGTGATGATTATTAAAATTCTAGATGAATTTAATATTTTGTACAATGTATTTAGAAAGATGGTAATTTTTGTTATCATCTTTTTTATAGTATAAAAAAAGGAATGAGTCTATTTTACAGACTACAGACCTTTGAAATCTAACAATTTAATATATCTTGTATAATTAGGAAGTTTTTTTATGGGCATCGATATAATATTGTGCAATATAATAACATAATTCAGCAAATGATTTCTGATCATCTTGAGGTAAATTGCTTAAATCTAATCCTAAGTTTGAAATCATTTCAGTATTTTTAATGGCTAAATCTCCTTTTATAAGATCATCTACACCAACATTTAAGCTATTTGCTATAGCAACAATTGTATCTAGACTTGGAATTGATTGAGCTCTTTCAATTTTACCAAGAAAATTACTACTAATATCACATTTTTCAGATAGTTGCTCGATGGTTAATTTTTGTTTTTTTCTTAATATACGTATATTTTTTCCTAGTTCCTTGTAGTTCATAAATTGACTCCTTTCTTTAAAATAGTACATTTTTGCAACAATTATTAAAGAAACTAAAAATCCTATAATTGTCTAATAATCCTTAAAATGTAATTTTTTGTGATATAATGGGTAAAAATATAAAAAGGGACATACCGTATACAATGTTGACTAAAAAACTTATTTTTTGTAAAATTATGTTGTATTATCGATTAAATATGTTTTTTTATTTAATAAGTGAGGAGCTAACTATATAAAATTCAAGTGATTTTATGAAAAAGTTTGAAAATATTT
>ERZ1673700.2016-NODE-2016-length-17189-cov-9.661784_pt1 | contig 17189 bp, 17 predicted proteins | sample MGYA00580230_ERZ1673700 | MGnify/ENA primary metagenome ERZ1673700 (study PRJEB41218, sample SAMN15661782) | gut metagenome | host: Homo sapiens | place: Canada: London | collected 2015-08-20/2019-03-30 | study: EMG produced TPA metagenomics assembly of...
AAAAGGCCACCGGCCGCCCCATCTACAATGCCATCGTCTGGCAGTGCCGCCGCACCGCCCCGCTGGTGGACGAGCTGGTGCAGCAGCCCGGCATGACGGAATACATCCGCGAGAATACCGGCCTGATGCCGGATGCCTATTTTTCCGCCACCAAGATCAAGTGGATCCTGGATAACGTGCCCGGCGCGCGGGAGCGGGCCGAGGCGGGCGAGATCCTGTTCGGCACCGTGGACACCTGGCTGGTGTGGAAGCTCACCGGCGGCAAGGTGCATGTGACCGACCGCACCAACGCCAGCCGCACCATGCTCTACAACATCCGCACCCTGGACTGGGATGACACCCTGCTCAAAGCGCTGGATATCCCCCGCTGCATCCTGCCCCGCGTGGCGGATTCCAGCGAGGTCTACGGCACCACCGACCTGTGCGGGGTGCAGGTGCCGGTGGCCGGCATTGCCGGGGACCAGCAGGCTGCACTGTTCGGGCAGGGATGCTTTGCCAAGGGTGAGGCCAAGAACACCTACGGCACCGGCTGCTTCTTGCTCATGAACACCGGTGACACCATCTGCCGCAGTCAGAACGGCCTGATCTCCACCATCGGCATCAGCCTGAACGGTAAGGTGGAGTATGCTCTGGAGGGCAGTGTCTTTGTGGGCGGTGCCGTCATCCAGTGGGTGCGCGACGGCCTGCGGATGATCCAGGAGAGCCGCGACGCCGAATACTATGCCCAGAAGGTGCCGGACAACGGCGGCATCTACATCGTGCCTGCCTTCACCGGTCTCGGTGCGCCCTATTGGGATATGTACGCCCGCGGTGCCATCGTGGGCATCACCCGCGGCACCACCCAGAACCACATCATCCGGGCGGCGGAGGAGTCCATCGCCTACCAGAGCGCCGACCTTGTGGCCGCCATGGAAAAGGACACCGGTGTGCCCATCACCTCCCTGAAGGTGGACGGCGGTGCTTCCCGCGACCAGTTCCTGATGCAGTTTCAGGCCGACATCCTGAACAAGGACGTCCTGCGCCCGGCCATCCGGGAGACCACGGCCCTGGGCGCTGCCTATCTGGCAGGCCTTGCCACCGGCGTGTGGAAGGACCGGGACGAGATCCGCAGCCTGTGGCACTGCAACATGACCTTTACCCCCGCTATGCCGGAGGCCGAGCGCGCACGGCTGCTGTCCGGCTGGCACAAGGCCGTGGGCCGCAGCAGTGACTGGGCAGAGCATTAAAAGAATTTGTCTGGATTTTGAATACTTTCAATAAAAAATCACGGAATTTGTGAATTGTCTGTTGACAAACCGTTGAGAAATGGTATACTGAAAGCATCCCAAGAGAATTGAGATGGGGATGCACTGTGCCACACGACCGCAGTGCGTCCCCATTTTTTTGTTCCCATCGCACCCCTTGTCCGCCCGTTCACATCTGTTCCGGGGGCTGGTTCTGGAAGTGCAGCCGCCGGGCATGTCTCTGAAAAAAGAAGGAGGATCCTCATGAAAAGCACCGCAAAGGCCACCGAAAAGCGTTCGCGCACGGTCGTTGTGCTGGCGATCGCTGTGGCGTTGATGCTGCTGGGCAGCATTTTTGCCCAGATGTTCAACACCTCATTCTACAAGGTCAAGGTCTCCCGCATTTCCTTTGATACCGACTCCGGCACCCTTTCGGGCCTGTTGTACATGCCCAAGGGCGTGGACGCCTCCAACCCGCACCCCACCATCGTGACCACCCACGGCTACCTGAACAGTGCCGAGATGCAGGACGAGACCGCCATCGAGATGTCCCGCCGCGGCTATGTCGTGCTGGCACTGGATATGTATGACCACGGCCATTCCCACGGGAACGCCGACAATACCGGCGGCTTCTTCAACTTCTGGCCCACTTCGCTGTGGGATGCCGCACAGTACATGTACAGCCAGGACTACGTTGCCAAGGATGCACAGGGCAACGGTCAGATCGCGGTCAGCGGCCACTCCATGGGCGGCTTCTCCTCCGAGATGGCCATCTATCTGGATGAGCAGAACTACGCTGCCGCCGGTTACCGCATCATCAAGGCCGGTTTGAGCATGGGTGCCGATTACTCCTGGACCTCCTACCTAAGCCTGGACGAAGAGGCTGCAGTTGCCACCTTCGGCGGACGCACCATCGGCAAGATCTGCGGCCAGTACGACGAGTTCTTCTTTGCGGCCGACGAGCCTCCCACGAAGAGCGGCACCGTCTACCACAAGGACTATGTTGCCACCACCGCTGGCAAGACCCTGCTGGAGCAGGAAGCTCCGCAGGCTGACACCTGGTACACCGGCTCGGACGGCGGCCAGCGCATCATTTACCAGCCGCGTGAGATCCACCCCTGGAACCACTTCTCCAAGGCTTCCACCAAGGATGCCATCGAGTTCTACGCCACTGCATTTGCCGACCAGTCCGGTCTGGTGCAGAACATTGCTTCCACCAGCCAGATCTGGTACTGGAAAGAAGTCTTTGAGCTGGTCGCTCTGGTGGGCTTCCTGCTCATGCTGGCACCTCTTGCTCTGCTGCTGATGAAGCTGCCCTTCCTGTCCAATGCAAAGCAGGCCGTCGCAGCACCCACCCCGGCCGTCGGCACCCTGTCCGGCAAGCTTGGCACGATCAGCCTGTTCGTGGTGGGTATGCTGATCCCGGCCATCATCTTCCCCGCCGTGTACGACGGCAGTCTGACCGCAGAGCCCATCCGCTGGATGCGCTACGCCAGTGACATTGCCCTGCTCCTGTCGGTGGTGGGCATCGTTCTGGCAGCCCGCAGCACCGAGGACGACCGCAAGACCTGGCTGTCCGGCTCGGTGTGCGTCTTGATCGCTTCCATCGTCCTGCGTGTGTTGGTGACCAAGAACATCTTCGAGACCAATGCCACCTGGCAGGGCCCCACCGTCAACAGCATCGTGACCTGGGCTCTCATCTGCGCCTGCATCTCCATCGTGACCATGGTCTGCGTCTACCTGTTCGGCGGCCGCAAGCAGAAGGGTATCACGCTGGAACAGTACGGCATTGCCGCAAAGCCGGTGTCTGTGGCTGCAGCCTTCTGCGTGGCACTGCTGGTGTGCGTGATCGCCTACGCCTGCCTGTTTGCCGTGGATGCCATCTTCAAGACCGACTTCCGCATCTGGACCTTCGCCTTCAAGACCTTTGAAGCCAGCGCCATCCCGGCGGCGGTCAAGTATATGCCGTTCTTCTTTGTGTACTACTTTGTCAGCGGCGCCGCCGCCATCTCCAACACCAGCAGCGAAAAGCTGCAGGGCGGCTGGGGCTACCTGCTGGCTGCTCTGACCAACATGGGCGGCATCCTCCTCTGGCTGGTGCTGCAGTACGGCACCCTGTTCCGTACCGGCGTTGCCTTCTACCCGGGACAGGCCCTTGGCGGCATCCTGCTGTTTGCGCTGGTGCCCTCGCTGGCCATTGCATCCTGCCTGGCCAAGTACCTGTACAAAAAGACCGGCAGCGTGTACGTTGCGGCCTTCCTGAATACCATCCTGATGACCATGATGACCGTGGCCAACACCGCGATCTATTTCCAGGCATAAGCACAACCGCAGACTGGGGCTGCACTTTACAGTGCGGCCCCTTTGTGCGATAATGAGAACCATCTGAGAGAAAAGGAGTCCTGCCCGATGCATCCACTTGCTGAAACTCTGCTGGACGAGCCGGTGATCGCAGCCGTCAAGACGGATGACGCTCTGACGGCCGCCCTGGCCTCGCCCTGCAGCACGGTCTTTCTGCTGGCGAGCACCCTGCTCAATGTGGGGGAGCTGGTCCGGCGCATCCACGCGGCCGGAAAGCTGGCCGTCGTGCACATCGACCTTGTGGACGGCCTTTCGGCGCGGGAAGTTGCCGTGAATTCCCTCATTGCGCTGTGCCACCCGGATGGTATCATTTCCACCCACCCGTCCCTGATCCGGCGGGCGCGCCATCAGGGCCTGCTGACCATCCAGCGGGCGTTCATCCTGGACTCCCTTTCCCTGAACAACCTTTCCGGCCAGCTGGAACAAGGCAAGCCGGACTTTGTGGAGATCCTGCCCGGCATCATGCCCCGGGTCATCACCGAGATCAGTACCCGCACCCGGGTGCCGGTGATCGCGGGCGGTCTGCTGCGGGACAAGGCCGACGTCATGGCCGCCATGCGGGCCGGTGCCTCGGCGGTGTCCACCTCTGCCCCGGAGCTGTGGGACATCTGAACCCCGGAAAACACAAAAATGCCTGACCGCTGTCGTTGGCGGTCAGGCATTTTTTATGGAAAGCAGCAGCGTTACGGGTGGCTCTTCCTGACAAGATCTTTGGTGTACAGGGCGCGGGTGGCGTTGAGCACGGCAATGACCATGACGCCCACGTCGGCAAAGATGGCTGTCCACATGCTGGCCATACCGATGGCACCCAGCACCAGGCAGGCGAACTTGATGGCCAGTGCGAATACGATGTTCTCGTACACGATGCGCAGGGTGCGGCGGGCGATGCGCATGGCCAGTGCGATCTTGGCCGGGTCATCGTCCATCAGCACCACGTCGGCGGCTTCAATGGCGGCGTCGGAGCCTAGGGCACCCATGGCGATGCCCACATCGGCGCGGGACAGCACCGGGGCGTCGTTGATGCCGTCGCCCACAAAGGCCAGATTCTCCTTGGACTTCTTGGCGGCGATGAGTGTTTCGATCTGGTCCACCTTGTCGCCGGGCAGCAGACCGGCGTGGTATTCGTCCAGACCCAGCTGGGCAGAAACGGCCTTGGCCACCGGCTCGGCGTCGCCGGTGAGCATGACGGTCTTGCGCACTCCGGCGGCCTTCAGGGCCCGGATGGCCTCGGCACTGTGGGGTTTGACCACATCGGCGATGAGCAGGTAACCGGCGTATCTGCCGTCGATGGCAACGTGCACGACGGTGCCGGTCTCGCTCACGGCGGGGGCAGAAAGGCCCAGCCGCTCCATCAGACGGGCGTTGCCGGCGGCAACGGGCTTGCCGTCCACCTTGGCGGTCACGCCGTGGCCGCCAAGTTCCTCCACGTCGGTCACGCGGGAGGTGTCGATCTCCTTGCCGTAGGCGGCCTTGATGCTCAGGGAGATGGGGTGCTTGGACCAGCTCTCGGCCAGGGCGGCGGCCTCCACCAGCTGTTCGTCGGTGATGCCGTCGGCCGGGTGGACGCCGGTGACCTTGAAGGTGCCCTGGGTCAGGGTGCCGGTCTTATCAAACACCACGATGCCGGTGCGGGCCAGCTCCTCCAGATAGGTGGAGCCCTTGACCAGGATGCCGCAGGCGGACGCACCGCCGATGCCGCCGAAGAAGCTCAGCGGGATGGAGATGACCAGAGCGCAGGGGCAGCTGATGACCAGGAAGGTCAGGGCGCGGTAGACCCAGTCACCGAAGCGGGCGGGCCGGCCCATCAGCAGCAGAACGATGGGGGGAACAAAGGCCAGCGCCAGTGCGCCGTAGCAGACAGCGGGGGTGTAGACCCGGGCAAAGCGGGTGATGAAGTTCTCGGTGCGGGCCTTCTTCATGCTGGAATTTTCCACAAGGTCGAGGATCTTGGAGACGGTGGATTCGCCGAACTCCTTGGTGGTCCGCACCTTCAGCAGGCCGGTCATGTTCACACAGCCGCTGATGACCTCATCGCCAGAACGGACATCCCGGGGCAGGCTCTCGCCGGTCAGGGCGGCAGTGTTCAGGGCAGAGGTTCCCTCCACGATGATGCCATCAATGGGCACCCGCTCGCCGGGCTGGACCACGATCACGGTGCCCACCTCCACATCATCGGGGTCCACCTGCTCCAGTTTGCCGTCCTCGTCCTCAACGTTGGCGTAATCGGGGCGGATATCCATCAGGCTGGAAATGCTCTGGCGGCTCTTGCCCACGGCCACGCTCTGGAACAGCTCGCCGATCTGGTAAAAGAGGATAACGGCGCAGCCTTCCACATAGTCGCCCAGGGCAAAGGCACCTACGGTAGCCACCGCCATCAGGAAGCACTCGTCAAAGGGCTGGCGGTTCTTGACACCCTTGATGGCCTTGCGCAGCACGTCCTTGCCCACCACAAGGTACGGGATGAGGTAGAGCAGCAGCTCCACCGGGGTGGGAAGTGCCGGCAGCACACGGAGCAGCAGCTTGAGCAGGATCACAAGGGCCAGCGCGATCAGGATCTGCTGCAGGCTCTTTTTTTGCTTTTTGGTCATACAAAACGCTCCTTTTGTCGGATTGCGGCGGTTCTGAGAAAAAACGGGAAAACGCAGTGGAATTCAACAGGTTTTCCCCACAAAAATGGATTTTCCACCCTTTCCCCCGTGTTTTCCACGGGATTTTCCCGCAGAAAACTTGCTTTTCCACGTTTCTTTTTGGAGTTTTCCGCGAAGGGTGTTGAAAAGTGCGTGGAAAGTGTTGAAAACTGCCCGTTTTTTCCACGAAAAAGAGGAGTTTTCCGCTGCCCGGCGGCAGAGGAAAGAAAGGCTCTCCCACAGGGGGAGAGCTGCCGCCCGGCAGCGATGCCGGGAACCGGACCGGAAGAGGTCAGATGTCAAAGATCTCGCAGTCGTCCTCCACCTTCTTGCAGGCGGACAGCACATTCTCCATGGTGGCGTGGGGGTCGGCACCCTCGGCAAACTCCACCTTCATCTTCTGGGTCATGAAGCTGACAGTCGCCTTTTCCACACCGGCAACGGTGTTGGCAGCGTCCTCCATCTTCTGGGCGCAGTTTGCGCAGTCCACTTCGATCTTGTAGGTCTTTTTCATCGTAGATACCAGCCTTTCTGTTTTTGTGCGGGCCGCGGCCCGGAAAATCATTCTTCGATATGGTCCATCCCCAGAGAGAGGATGCTGCGCACATGGTCGTCGTCCAGTGCGTAATACACGGTCTTGCCCTCCCGCCGGAAGCGTACCAGCTTGGAATCCTTGAGCACCCGCAGCTGGTGGCTCACGGCCGACTGGCTCAGCTGCACGGCGTTGGCAATGTCCTGCACGCACAGCTCATTGTCGTGCAGGGCGTACAGGATCTTGATGCGGGTGGAGTCGCCGAACACCCGGAACAGGTCGGCCAGCTCGTACAGCACTTCGTCATCCGGCATGTCCAGCTCTTCCGGCTGCACGAGGGGTTCGTTCTGCTGTGCCATGGAAGCATCTCCTTTCGGGATGAAATTATATGAACGTCTGTTCATGTGTTCATGATATCACGCACATGCCTGCCTGTCAAGCCCTTTGCAGAAGAATTTTGACATTCCCGCTGCATTGATGAAAAAACACCGCAAAACGCCAAAAAGATGCAAATTGAAAAAAGAAAACCCGGCCCGCTGGAAAGCGGACCGGGAGCGGACGGGTGGCGGAGCGGCTCAACGCTTCTTCCCGGCTGCTGCCCAGGGGGCGTACATCAGCACAAGGGCCAGCGCGATGGCGGGCAGAAAGCCCAGGATGTAGAATTTTTCACCGAACCACGCGGTAAAGGTGCTGGTGATGATATTGCCATAGGGGTTGTTCAAAAAGTAAAAGTTGGTGTGCAGGGGTTTGTTAAGAAAATAGATGGGCAGGGCCGAGCCGAACAAAAAGGCCAGCACCTGCGGCACCCGACGCACGCTGGGGCGGTATCCGCCCGCCACCAGCAGCACAGGGTAGAGCACCAGCAGGGCGTGGATGCTGACCGAGTGCAGGTTGATGAGGGTGAACCACCCGGGCACATCCCGCCAGCTGGGGCACAGCAGAGCCAGTGCCGCGCCGGGGATGCACAGGGCGTACAGCTCCTCCTTGCACCAGCTGCGGTCGGTGAGGGTGTTGTACAGGCAGACGAACACGTTGATACTGCACAGGTGCAGCGGCAGATAGCTCCAGTTCCACTGGCCGGTGCAGGCCATGCCCAGCAGCAGGGCGGCCTCATCGGCCAGCAGGGCCGCCGTGACCCCCACCAGAATGTGCCGCCGGGTGCGCGGTGTGCTGCGGCGGTACCACCACACCATGCCCAGAAGGAACAAAGCCGACAGCGCCAGCTCTATGAGATGGACAGTGCCGAACAGCGGGTAGCACTCATAGCCCGCACCGTATTCGGCGGCGGTGATGTCATAGGATTTCCAGAAGTCAGACATGGAACGTCCCCTCCCTTTTTGACCCTATCATAGCACAGCGGGCAGGAAACAGAAAAGGTATTTTTTACAAAATGCGCCAAAGATGGTGCATTCTTTGCCAAGCTGTGGTATCTTATAAAACGTATAGAATCGAGATCTGCGTACAGACGCACAGGAGGGAATTTTTATGACATTGGAAACCGGTATCCGCGGCGAGCAGAGCGTGCCCGTCACTGCTGAAAACACCGCAAAGACCATGGGCAGCGGCACACTGGATGTGTTCGCCACCCCGGCCCTGGTGGCCCTGGCCGAAAAGACCTGTTGGATGAGCGTGGCCCCGGCTCTGGCCGAGGGCGACGGCACCGTGGGCACGAAGCTGGAGCTGGAGCACACCGCTCCCACCCCCGTGGGCATGACTGTGACCTGCGAGAGCGAGCTGGTGGCTGTGGAAGGCCGCAAGCTCACCTTCAAAGTGAGCCTGCACGACGAAAAAGGCCCGGTGGGCGGCGGCACCCACGAGCGCTTTGTGATCCACAACGACAAGTTTGCGGCCAAGGCGGAGGCAAAGAAAGGGTAAAACCGGGTGAATAACCTCGCCCTCTCAGGCGCTTCGCGCCAGCTCTCCCAGAGGGAGAGCCAAGAACGTAACGGTAAAGCTCTTGCCTCTCCCTTTGGGAGAGGTGGATTTGCGAAGCAAAGACGGAGAGGGCGAGGCCGTTAAACTGAGAGGGTTCACTCTTCCCCATCGGGCTGCTCCAGCCGCAGCGGCGGCGGGTCCTCGGCCAGCAGCTGCTGTTCAGCGTGGGCCTGTGCGTCCTGCAGCAGCTGTACGGCCTGCACGCTGGCGCGGAACAGCTCAAAATACATCGCTTTGTAATCCGGCACGGCCTCACTCCCCTTTTGCATTCCGTGGGGATAGTCTGCCCCGCAGCACGGGGCCTGATACGCTGCCGGAACGAATCGCCTGAAACGAAAAGGAATCATTATGAAAAACAAGAATCTGTCCTGGGCGGCGGCACTGTTCGTGTTTGCCCTGCTGCTGTGGTGCACGGCAGCCACTCCCGGCAAGATCGCCGACCCGTCTACCTACACCTGTGCGGTGTACAGCACCTTCTTCTCGCTGCTGCCGCCGGTCATTGCCATTGTGCTGGCCCTGAACACCAAGGAGGTGTACACCTCCCTGCTGGTGGGCATCGCCTCGGGCGCACTGCTGTATGCCAACGGAAACCTGGAACTGGCCCTGAATACCCTCTTCTTCCACGAAGAGGGCGGCATGATCGCCAAACTGTCCGACAGCAGCAATGTGGGCATCCTGGTGTTCCTGGTCATGCTGGGCATCCTGGTGGCCCTGATGAACAAGGCCGGCGGCTCTGCCGCCTTTGGCCGCTGGGCATCGAAGCACATCCACTCCCGGGCGGGCGCACAGTTTGCCACCCTGCTGCTGGGTGTGATGATCTTTGTGGACGACTATTTCAACTGCCTGACCGTGGGTTCGGTCATGCGCCCGGTCACCGACCGGCAGAAGGTGTCCCGCGCCAAGCTGGCCTACCTCATCGACGCCACGGCGGCCCCCATCTGCATCATTGCGCCGGTGTCCAGCTGGGCGGCGGCGGTCACCTCCAGCGTGCCGGAGGGGTCTGGCATCAACGGCTTCACCATGTTCCTGCGCACCATCCCCTACAACTACTATGCCCTGCTTACCGTCGTCATGAGCCTGTTCCTCATCTTCACTGGCACTGACTTCGGCTCCATGAAGCTCAATGAGGACAACGCGAAGAACGGCGACCTGTTCACCACCGAGGACCGCCCCTACGGCGACGACGTGGACGACGGCACCGAGACGAAGGGCCATGTTGTGGACCTGATCGCACCGGTGCTGGTGCTGATCGCGGCCTGCATCTTCGGCATGATCTACACCGGCGGCTTCTTTGACGGGGTGGACTTCGTCACCGCCTTTGCGGACTGCAACGCCTCTGCCGGCCTTGTGATGGGCAGCAGCATTGCGCTGCTGTTCACCTTCGTGTTCTACCGGGTGCGCAGCGTCATGACCTTCCAGGACTTTGCGGCCTGCATCCCGGAGGGCTTCAAGGCCATGGTCAGCCCCATGCTCATCCTCACGCTGGCCTGGACCCTGTCCGGCATGACCGGCCTGCTGGGTGCCAAGTATTATGTGGCCAATCTGCTGGGCGGCTCCGCTGCGGCGCTGCAGTATCTGCTGCCGGTGATCATCTTCCTGGTGGCGGTGTTCCTGGCCTTTGCCACCGGCACGAGCTGGGGAACCTTCTCCATTCTGATCCCCATCGTGTGCCACGCATTCCCGGAAGGCGAAATGCTGGTCATCTCCATCGCGGCCTGCCTGTCCGGCGCTGTCTGCGGCGATCACTGCTCCCCCATCTCCGACACCACCATCATGGCCTCGGCGGGTGCCCACTGCAGCCATGTGAACCATGTGTCCACCCAGCTGCCCTATGCCATCACGGCGGCGTCCTGCGCGGCGGTGTGTTATGTGATCACCGGCCTGGCACAGGCGGTACTGGGCAGCCGGGCCAGCCTGTTCACCTCGCTGGTGCTGCTGGCCGTGGCCATCGTCGTAGAGCTGGTGGTGCTCAGCATCATCCGCGCCCGCACGATCAAAAAGGCAAAAGCATGATTGGGCTTTGCCGTCGCGGGCAACTTGTGATAAACTGAAAGAAAACGAACGAGCGGAGGCGCGATCCATGCTGGAACAGGCTTTTCAGGATGTATACACCAAATTCAAGCTGCATTTTTATCAGAACGTATTCCAGCGTTTTGCCACGCGGGAAGCGACCCTGACCACAGTGGAGTCCTTCTGCATGGAGGGCATCATGGCCATGGGCGAACCTACCATTGCGGAGTTCTCCCGCATGATGCAGATCTCCACCCCCAATGCGGCCTATAAGATCGGCAGTCTGGTCAAAAAGGGCTATGTGGAAAAGATCCAGTCCACGGTGGACCGGCGCGAGTACCACCTGCGCCCCACCCAGAAGTATATCGACTACTACAACATCAGCTACTCCTACCTGAGCACGGTGGTCCGGCGGGTGCGCCAGCGCTTCCCGGAAGAGGACGTGGACAAGCTGGAGCAGATGCTCACCATCATCAGCGATGAGCTGATGCCGGAGCTGGATATGCCCCGGCATCAGGACGAGAAAGCCGAATCGTAACATAACAGGCAAAAAATACCCGGAACCTTCCCAGCGGAGGGTTCCGGGTCTTGCTGTTTTCAGGAGAATTAAAGGTCGGTCTCCTTGTCCACCACCTTGCTGCCGTTGGAAGAGCTGGCAAACAGGCCCAGTGCCATGGAGCCGAACAGGGCCCGCATGCCGGGACGTTTGCGTTCTGCCGGTTGAAAAAGCGGCAGAACCTGTTATAATACATACATAATTCATAAAATCATATCAGAGAAATAGGTTTAAGAAAGCAAAGCGGCCGGGAATGCCGGCTGCCCTGAGGGAATAACAAATGCAGCAGACAAACGAACAACTTCTGGTGCGGCCGCAAAGCCCCGTTCTGCGGGCGCTGCGTGCCGCCGCACCCCAGACCCTGCCGGTGCTGGCGGGTTATTTTGTGCTGGGCCTGGGCTACGGCATCTATGTACAGTCGCTGGGGCTGCCGGTGTGGATGCCCATGCTCATGGGCACGGTGGTGTACGGCGGCTCGCTGGAGTTCGTACTGGCCAGCCTTCTGCTGGGAGCATTCTCGCCGCTGTCGGCCTTTCTGATGGCGCTCATGATCCAGGCGCGGCATCTGTTCTACGGCCTGGCCATGCTGGAGCGCTACAAGGGCTACGGTCTGCGCAGCTTCTACATGATCTTTGCCATGAGCGACGAGACCTTTTCCATCACCTGCTCGGCAGAGCCGCCGGAAGGGGTGGACAAGGGCTGGTTCATGTTCTTCATTACCCTGCTGGATCAGTTCTACTGGGTGGCCAGCGCGGGGCTGGGGGCTGCGGTGGGCTCTGTCCTGCCCTTCAGCACCGAAGGCGTGGATTTTGTGATGACGGCCATGTTCACGGTCATCTTCCTGAACCAGTGGGAAAAGGACAAGCAGCACTACAGCGCCCTCATCGGCATTGCGGCCCCGCTGGTGTGTCTGGCGGTGTTCGGTTCCGGCAGCTTCCTGCTGCCTGCCATGGCCTGCATTCTGGTGCTGCTGCTGGCCCTGCGCAAGCCCATTGAGAAAGCCGAAGGCACCGAAGCGGACAAACGGAAGGAGGAGACCGGCGTATGACTGCCATTCAGATGGGCATCACCATCGCGGTGTGCACGGCCGCCACGATGCTGACCCGTTTTTTGCCCTTTGTGGTGTTCTCGTCCAAGGACCAGCAGCCGCCGGAGGTGGTGCGGTATCTGGGGCGGGTGCTGCCCGCCGCCATCTTTGGTATGCTGATCGTTTACTGCCTCAAGAGCGTGACTCCCTTTGCGGGCAGCCACGGCGCGCCGGAGGCCATCGCCCTGCTGGTGACCATTGCTCTGCATAAATGGAAGCACGAGACGCTGCTCAGCGTGGCGGGCGGCACCCTGTGCTATGTGCTGCTGGTGCAGCTGGTGTTCTGATCGGAAAAAGCTCCCCCGTCATGGCGCTTTGCCATGGGCGGAGGAGCTTTTTACTCAGTGATAGAAGGTATCGAAGTTCACCTGACGGTAGAACCGCTGCTGCAGCTGGTCGAAGCTGTCGCAGTTCTGGGCCAGCAGCCACATGCTCTTGGTGACCACGGCTTCGATGGTCATGTCATGGGCTTCCAGGAAGCGGAATCGGTTCTTCACCCGCTTGCCCACCTCGTACACGCCCACGTCGCTGCCCTCATAGGTCACCTGCGTGGTCAGGATGAGCACCTTGTGGGTCTGCTCGTAGTGGCCCAGCCCCTCGGCAAAGGCGTCCATGAGCCGCTGCGGGATGCCGCCCACGCCGAAGCTCTCCACGATGACGCAGTCGTACAGGCGGAAGATCTCCGGGATCATGCCGGGGTCCATGCCGGGGATGAGCTTGAGCAGGAACACCCGGGGGTTCATGGCGCGGCCGAACTCCACCGGGCCGGTGGGCCAGGGCGAAGGCACATAGCGCACCAGACGGTCGCCCTGCACCAGTGCCAGCTCCGGGAAGTTGACCGAGGCAAAGGCGTCGTAGCTGATGGTCTTGTTCTTTTTGGCACGGGTGCCGGCAATGACGTGCCCGCCAAACACCACCATCACGCCCCGGCTGCCCGGGTCCAGTGCACAGATCACGCTGTCGCGCAGGTTTTTCTTGGCGTCGGTGATCTCGTTGGAGATGGGCTGCTGGGCACCGGTGAGGATGATGGGCTTGTCCGCGTTCTGGATGAGGTAAGAAAGTGCCGCTGCGGAATAGGCCAGCGTATCGGTGCCGTGGCAGATGATGAAACCATCGTACAGGGCGTAGTTCTCCTGAATGGCGCGGGCCATCATCAGCCAGTGTTCCTGGCCGAGGTCGGTGCTGTCGATGCTGCACAGGGCCAGCGTTTCCGGGATGCACAGGTCGTTGAGCTCCGGAAGATGGGCCAGCAGCTCGTCGCTGCTGAGCACGGGCCGGAGGCCCTGCGGAGTATGTACGCTGGCAATGGTGCCGCCGGTGGTAATGAAAAGAATGCGCTGTTTGGTCATAAAAAGCCTCCATGGCAGAAAATCAGAGAAACGAACCCAGTATAACACACTCTTTTCCGGCTGAAAAGTGCCCCGCAGCGGCAAAAGGCTGCTTTTTGCGACCCGGTCACAGAAATTTTGCGGAAAAAGGTGTATACTATAAGAAAAGTTTCCGATGCAGTGGATGTGGTGAAGCTGCCCGCTACGACCCCATCCCCAAATTAAAAATCATGTTTCCTCTGATCATGGCCAGAGCGAAGCGGAGGCCATTTTAAATCGTGACTCTGAAAAGGAGGACCAACCATGTCCAACATTGTGATCGTAGGTTCCGGCCCGGCGGGCGTGTCTGCCGCACTGTACGCGGTCCGCGCGGGGGTGGACACCACCGTGCTGACCAAGGGCCCCGGTGCGCTGGACCGGGCCGAGAAGATCGAAAACTACTACGGCCTTGCTCAGCCGATTTCCGGTGCGGAGCTGGAGCGCCGCAGCATCGAGAACGCCAAACGCCTGGGGGTGCGGTTTGTGACCGCCGAAGCCGTGGGGCTGACCTATACGGATAAACTCACGGTAGAAACCATAGGGAAAGATTACCCGGCGGACGCGGTGATTCTGGCCACGGGGGCCTCCCGTGCGGTGCCGCGCATTCCGGGCCTTGCCGGGCTGGAGGGCCACGGCGTGAGCTGGTGTGCCGTCTGCGACGCCTTTTTCTACCGTGGCAAGGATGTGGCCGTGCTGGGCAGCGGAGCCTATGCCCTGCACGAGGTGCAGGCCCTGCTGCCGGTGGTGAAAAGCGTCAGCCTGCTGACCAACGGCATGCCGCTGACCGCAGAATTCCCGCCGGAGGTGACCGTATACCCGCAGAAGGTGGAGGCTGTTCTGGGCGAACAGGTGGTCACCGGGGTGCAGCTGTCCGACGGGCAGGAGGTTGCCCTGTCCGGTGTGTTCGTGGCGCTGGGCGTGGCGGGCAGCACTGCGCTGGCCCGCAAGATCGGGGCCGCCGTGGAGGGCAGCCGCATCGTGGTGGATGAGAAGATGCAGACCACCGTGCCCAGCCTGTACGCCGCCGGAGACTGCACCGGCGGCCTGCTGCAGGTGGCAAAGGCTGTATACGAGGGGGCACAGGCCGGCACGGAGGCCGCCAAGGCCCTGCGGAAAGGATGAGTGCCATGCAAAAGACCCCGGAAGACCGCAATTGTCTGGCCTGCGCGTTCCCCTTCTGGGCGCAGCTGACCGCCGACGAACAGGAGATGCTCTGCCGCTACACCCGCCCGGTGCACTACCGCAAAGGGGCCCGGGTGCACAGCCCACTGGAAAGCTGTGTGGGCATCCTGCTGCTGCGCACCGGCCAGCTGCGGGCCTATCTGCTGTCGGAGGACGGCCGGGACGTGACCCTCTACCGCCTGTTCGGCGGGGAGGTGTGCATCCTGTCGGCGTCCTGCGTGATGGACTCGGTGAATGTGGACCTGTACATCGACGCTGAGGAGGACACCGAGGCACTGTGCATCAGCGCGGGCATCTTCCGCCGTCTGATGCAGCAGAATGTCTATGTGCGCTGCTACGCCTACCAGCTCACGGCAGAGCGCTTTTCCGACACCATGTGGACGATGCAGCAGATCCTGTTCATGAGCGCCGACCGGCGGCTGGCCATCTTTCTCACCGACGAGCTGGCCAAGACCGGCGGCGACGAGGTGCGCATGACCCACGACCAGATGGCAAAGTACATGGGCTCTGCCCGCGAGGTGGTGAGCCGGATGCTCAAATACTTTGCACAGGAGGGCTGGGTGCGGCTGTACCGCGGCGGCGTGCAGGTGCTGGACAAGCCAAAGCTGCAGCAGCTGGCAAGAGGCGAATGAAAAAAGAGGACGATGCGTTATGCATCGTCCTCTTTGCTGTTACGGGAGATCAGCCCTTGCAGCCCTGCTCTTCCCAGTCGCCGAAATCGCTGGCGTCAGCGATCTTGGTGGCGTCGAACTTGCCGTTCTCGTCCTTGGGGGCGACGGCGGGGCCGGCCTCCACGGGGTTGGGGTTCGGGGCCTCGGGGTCATACACCGGCTTTTCCTCGCTGGTGTCCTCCAGCGTGGCCGGCTCCTGTGCAGGGGCGGGCTCGGCAGGAGCTTCCGGGGCGTCGGCTTCGGCCGGGGCGGCGGGCTGCTCTGCGGCATCGTCCGCTGCTTTGGCCTCTGCTTCGGCGTAGGCCTCGGCGGTCTTTTCGGCCTCGGCGGCGTCCTGCTCGGCTTCTTCGGGGAACTCGACCTCCTCCACATGGAGCGGGTCTTTCTGGTTCAGGATCTTGTCCAGCACCACGATGGCAGCGCCGGTGACGGCCACGGCAGCAGCCGTGCCAAGAATACGGAACAGAGTTTTCATACCAGAACCTCCTTGTAATACAGAAACGTTAAGAGAACGTTACGACCTCTTCCAGGGGCTTTTCGGCAGGCTCTACCGACACGGCGGTCAGCACCGGGCCTTTGCCCCGGTAGATGTTGTGGAACTTGTACCCCACCTTGGCGGTCACCCGCACCCAAGCGCGCTGTTCCAGCGCCTTGTAGCCATCGTAGCTGCAGGGGAAGCCCACGAACTGGATGTCCTGCACGCAGCAGGTCATGGCAAAGCGGCCGGGCACAAAGCTGTTTTTGCCGGCGCGGTTGGTCTGGCAGACCTGTGCCAGAAAGCGCACCGTCTTGCCGGTGTACTTCTGGGGCTCGTCCTGACAGTCCATGTACCAGATGCCGAAATCGTCATCCGGAATGTCGATGATGTCCGCGTTGATGTCAAAGGGCAGCGGATCAGGGATATCGTCGTAGGCCACGCTGCCGTCGGCAAACTCGTAGGCGATGTCGCACTTGCGGGAAGCCTGACGCACCAGCTTGTGCAGCTCCTGACGGGCGGCATCGTTGTTCACGGCCTCGGCGCGGTTGAACACGATCAGCTCACTGCGGGCGATCTTGTCCAGCAGCAGGCTGCGCATGGAGTTGTCGCGGGCGTAGGTCAGGGCGGTGGTGCCGTCAGCGGTGGCGATGCACTGGTACACGATCCAGCTCTCGGGCAGAGCTTCGGCCAGATCCTGCAGCAGCCACATGCCGTTGTACTCAATGACCACACGGCCTGCGCCGGATTCCTTTTCCAGCTTGAGCAGGTTCTGCGGGTTCAGCTCGGCCTTGTCCTCCAGCACCTTGACGGTCACGCCGGGAAAGGCGAACTTCTTCTCGTTGTACTCCTCTTCGCCCTCTTCGCAGATCAGCAGCAGGGTCTTGTCGCCGGAGTCAAAGTTGGGGTCTTCAAAGGTCTCCTGAATGAATTTGGTCTTGCCGCTTTCCAGAAAGCCCACAAACAGGTAGACCGGAATTTCTTTTGCCATAGGAATGGTTTCTCCTTTTTACTTTAAGCTCAGCAGCCGAACAGCTCTGCAATGGCCTTTTCGTTCAGCTTGGAGCCGATCACGACCAGCTTGCCGCCCACATCTGCACCGCGGGCACGCACTTCCCACTCGCCGGGCACATAGTCGAACTCCAGCCAGCCGTCTGCGCCGC
>ERZ1673700.2022-NODE-2022-length-17151-cov-6.005908_pt1 | contig 17151 bp, 12 predicted proteins | sample MGYA00580230_ERZ1673700 | MGnify/ENA primary metagenome ERZ1673700 (study PRJEB41218, sample SAMN15661782) | gut metagenome | host: Homo sapiens | place: Canada: London | collected 2015-08-20/2019-03-30 | study: EMG produced TPA metagenomics assembly of...
AGGCTTTAAGAAATTCAAATACTAAAGTAAGACTTCCTGTTTTGAAAAAAATGTGCTGTTATATCAACAACCAAAACTTTAGGATCAATAATGACTGTATAAGCTTTCCAGTGATGATCAATGGTAAGTCAAAACGTATATCAGTCAAAACAAAAATGTCAGAAAGACAGAAATCAATTTTTTCATCCAGTAAATTAGGAACGATGCGCATTGTTGTAAAAGGACATGATTTCGTAGCACAGATCGTCTATGATGCCAAAGAAGATGATGCTTTTTCAAATGACAATGTCATGGGCGTTGATCTTGGAATCAAATGTCCTGCTGTAAGCTATTGTCCAGATGGAAGTGTCAAGTTTTATGGAAATGGTAGAAAAAACAAATATATAAGAAGACACTACAATAATCTTCGAAAAAGATTTCAAAAAGCTAAGAAGCCAAAAGCAGTTGTTAAGATCAACAACAAAGAACAACGTATCATGAAAGATATAGATCATAAGCTAAGTCGTGAAATCGTAAATACAGCAAAAACTCATGACGTATCCGTAATCAAATTAGAGCAACTTCAAAACATACGCTCTACGACAAGAACAAGTCGAAAAAACAATCATAGCCTGCATACATGGTCGTTCTATAGACTTGCACAGTTTATAGAATACAAAGCAAAACTTGCAGGCATAGAAGTTGAGTATGTAGATCCAGCATATACAAGTCAGATCTGTCCGATATGTGGAAGTGTTCATCATGCAAATGACAGAAATTATACGTGCAGATGCGGATTTCATACACATAGGGATCTATTGGGAGCAATAAATATATGCAACTCAACTGAGTATATTGGTAACAGATATACTGCCTAGAGAACTATAGGTTCTGCTCTAGGAAGGGTAATGGCATACCCCTAACTTGCACTGCGACCTATCAGAAATGAACTGGTCAGCCAACAATGTTGGCAGGTAGCAAGAATCCCCTGTCTTTAGACATGGGGAGTGTCAAATAAAATTACAAAAACAAATATTTTAGTATGTGCTGTAAGTCATAATGAAGATGTAATTATTCCAGATGGAAATTATGCTATTAAACCAGGCAATCATTTATATATTACAGGGACACATCGAGATTTATCAAGATTTTGTTTAGATATCGGTGTTATCACAAATCGTATTAAAAATGTTATCATTGTTGGTGGTGGAAAAATTGCTTATTATTTATCTAAACAATTATCTACTCAAGGAATTAAAGTTAAAATTATTGAAAAGGATAAAAATCGTTGTCAAATTTTAGCGGAAATATTACCATATGTCACAATTATTCATGGTGATGGTAGTGATGATGAATTATTAAATGAAGAAGGTATTGAAAATACAGATGCTGTTCTGGCACTTACAGGATTAGATGAAGAAAATATTGTTTTATCATTATCCGCAAAAAGCTTATATCATAAAAAGACAATTGCGAAAGTAACAAGAATGAATTACACAGGGTTATCAGATGTGTTAAAGGTTGATAGTATTGTTGCACCAAAGAAAATTGTTGCTAGTCAAATTATTAGATATGTACGTGCTAAAATGAATAAAGATCATGATTCAGCTGTTAAAACACTTTATAAAATTGTTGATGGTGAAGTAGAAGCTGTTGAATTTAAAGTAACAGAACATTTTAATTATTTACAAGTGCTTTTTCAGCTGTAGCAACGTGTTTAAATAACGTTGGTCCAGGAATGAATGTTGTTGGTCCAGTAGGAAATTTCTCATCATTATCGGATGTATCAAAACTTGTTTTGTCTTTTGATATGTTAGCAGGACGACTTGAAATATTCCCAATGTTATTATTATTTGCTCCATCTCAATGGAGAAAATAGACTACTTAGAAGTCCCTAGTGGACTTCTTTTAAAATATTAAAAATTATTTATTAGGAGATCTCGAAAGAGGTCTTTTTGCATTTCACACCCTAAAAACGACATTTCGCGACAAATGAAAAAATAAAGTATCATAAATAGTAAAATATGAATAGACAAGGGAGGTTTTTTATTAACAAATAAATAAGTAGTTTTAAACATAATAATTTTTAATAAGGGGAGGAAAAGAAAGTTATGAAGATAAAAATTAAGAAAATAATAGCAAGCGTACTTACATTTATGATGATTTTTACACAAATGCCTGTAAATGTATTTGCGGCAGATACTAATATTTCAAGTGATGGAAGTACGTATTATACAAGTACACCAGGAACATATAATTTGCCTGGAGGTACGTATTATACTAAGAAATATTCTACATGGGAAAATGCAGGTACAAAAGTTCGTGTACAATATAATAGCTCTAAAATAGGAACGATAGCTTTAAATATATTAGGCGATGTTATTAATAATCCTGATAAAAGTGGAAGGTTTGATTTTATTAGGACTGACAGGAATACTGATGTAACTATTAATATGAATGGTCATACATTTACTTATAGTGGAAATGATGTTTACAGTCTATGCGGATTTGTTGAAAATTCAGGAACAATGACAATCAATGGTAGTGGTGGAACGATTGTATCTGATGAAGTTGGACTTAACTCTAAAGAGGGAGTTTTGAATGTTAATGATGTCACAATTAAAGCAAATCGTATTGGTATTTACAATGAAGCGACAGTACTTAAACTAAAAAATGTAAAGTTTGATGAAAGTTGTGGAACAGATGTTCAACTTGGTAGTAATGGTACCATTGATCTTTCAGAATATAATGGAAATGCTATTACAATTGATATTGATTATAACATAAATGATGGAAAAAAACACAGAATATCTCCAAGAGGAGTAAGTAGAGATGATTTGAATAAAATAAAATTTGTAAGAAATAGTGATAAATTATACAGAGTTGATCTTAGATATGACGAAGAAGGTCAATATATTTATTTAGCAAAACATGTTCACAAATGGAACTATGTACTTGATAACAGCGATGAAAGTGGAAAAACAATAAAAGGTTATTGTAGTGAAGAAGATAGAAAGAGTGAATGTGATTATCAGGATCCAGATACTACAACAGCGAAAATAGTATTAAAAACAAAAGATGGAGGGTATAAGAAAGGAGACAATGCTTGGGTTGAAAATGCCAATGGTAAGAATACCTCTAGTTTTCCAATATCAGGAGATTCATACCAATTAACATATTATCAAAATGGACAACAATTATCACAAAGACCAACAGAACCAGGAGATTATTCAGTAACTCTAACAATGAATCAAGTTTCAGTTTTTGGAGAATTCACAATTACGAAAGCAGAATATTATACAAATAAAATATATTTCAAAGATAAGAACTGGAAAGAACAAGATAATTGTGAATATACTTATCAAGGATATCAATCAGAATTTGGTCCATATGTAAAAGTCAATGATGGGTATGGTCATCTTATGGATCCAAATTATGTAGATTCAAATGCAGTTGTTTCTTATGAATACAAGAAATGTGATGATGACGACAGTACATATAAACCAATAAGTTCAGATAAGCTATTAGCTGAGTTAAATAGTCTAAAACCTGGTACTTATTTTATTAGAGGAGTAGTTTCTGAAACAAATCATTATTTGCGTTTAACAACAAAATCACTTAAATTTACTGTATTAAAAGCAAAACCTACTCCACCTAGCATTGTTAAATACACATGGGAATATGGAGAACAACCAGAACTTGTCCCTGAAAGTATGTTAGATAATTGTCAATATTCATATAAATATTATTATCGTGATACAAATGTTAAGGTCAATAAAGAATATCCAGACGTAGGAAAATATTATTTAAGTATATATAATTCGGGATCGGATCTTTATAAGTCTGGATCGTCTCCTCAAAAATTTATTACTATTACCCAAAGAACAGCAACTTTATCATGGAAACTAGATGGAACAAATACATTTAAAATTCCATATGATGGTAAACCACATGTTCCAACAGCAACTGTCACTAATACAGTTGGAGATGACAAATGTAAAGTGACTGTTTCTGGTGAACAAACTGAAGTAGGTACATATACTGCAACTGCAACTGGATTGAGTGATTCAAATTATAAATTACCTGCACAAAAAACAGTTACATTCGAAATTGTCAAAGCCCAAAGAAAAGCACCAACATCTGTAACAGCCACAGGAACAACATATAAAGGTGGAACAGATGGAAGATTAAATGATGTTGATTCATCAATGGAATATAAAAAAGATGGAGAAAATGAATGGCATAGTATTACTGGAAATACTGTAGAAGGATTATCTACTGGTAAGTATTATGTAAGATATAAAGATAGTAAAAACTATTATGCATCATCTGAAAAAGAAGTATATATTGCCAATGGACAAGAAATCAAAGTAAATGTTCCAGTTAGTCAAGTTGGATATACTTTAAATGTTAGTAATACAGTTGTTGATTATAATGAATCAAGCACATTAACATTTAAATTAAATAAAGGCTATTCAAAAACAACAGATTTCGCTGTTAAGGTCAATGGTGAAACTGTTCAATTAAATAACAATAATCAATACACAATTAAAAATATTCAAAAAGATACAGATATTACAGTTGAAGGAGTAGCTGATATAACAGCACCTGATACAGAAATAAAGGTATCCAATAAAACATGGAAAAGTATTTTAAATAAAATCACATTCGGTTTATTCTTTAAAGAAACACAAAAAGCAGAAATTACAGCTACAGATGAAGGTAGTGGAGTTAATAAATACTATTATTATGTTGATAAATCAGGTAGTGAAAAATCACTAACAGAGAAACAATTACAAGCAGTAGATTGGAAAGAAGGAGAATCTGTTACATTTAGTGAAGATAGTAATTATGTTATTTATGCCAAGGTAATAGATAAAGCAGGAAATATTAAATATGTTTCAACAGATGGTATCGTAATTGATACGATTGCACCACAAGTATCAGGTGTAGAAAACAATCAAACATATACGAAAACACAAACATTTACAGTAACTGATAATAATTTAGATACAGTAAAAGTAGATGGACAAACAGTTGAACCTACTAATGGTAGTTATACATTAGTTCCCAAAAAAGGAACATATACAATCGAAGTAACAGATAAATCAGGAAATAAAACAACATTAAATAATATTACAGTTAACTGGGAAAAAGTAAAAAAACCAACAGTAGAAAGCAAAGTATATACAGGACAAACATTAACTGCAAATATTTCAGAAAATGGTTTATACACAGTTAAAGAAAATAATGGTGGTATTGATGTAAACGAATATGATGTTCAATTGACTTTAAAAGATCCTACAAATTATAAATGGGAAGACGGTACTATTGATACAACAGTAAAATTCAATATTACCCAAGCAACACCAGTTGTTACGAAACCAACAACAAAAACACTAACATATAATGGAAGTGAACAAGAATTAGTAAATGCAGCATCTACTAATGGAGGAACAGTAAAATATTCTTTAGACAATAAAAACTGGTCAACATCAATTCCAACAGGGAAAGCTGCCAAAGAATATACAGTTTACTACAAAGTAGAAGGAAATAAAAACTTTAAAGATGCAGATGTACAAGAAATCACAAATAAAATCAATCCTAGAACAATTGATTTAAAATGGAACAAAGAATTAACTTACAATGGAAAAGAACAATTACCAACAGCTACAGTTAGTAACTTAGCAGATGGTGATGAATGTGAAATTACTGTTGATGGAGCTCAACACAAAAATGCAGGTACTTATGAAGCTACAGCTACAAAAGTAAGTAATCAAAATTATAAGTTACCTGAAGATGTCACAACAAGTTATACAATTAAACCAAAAGATATAACTGTTACAATAACACCTAATGGTGGTACTTATGGTGAAAAAATTACAGGTGCTACAGCTAAGTTAAATGATGTAGAAAATGGCAATCATCCAGAAGTAACATTAACTTACACAGGAACAGGGTATGATGGAACAAAAGTTAATGGAACAGAAGTTCCTAGTCATGCAGGTAAATATACTGTTACAGCAAGTATCGATGACAAAAACTATAATTTAACTGATACAAATACAGCTGAATTTGTAGTAAAAGGTGCAGATGCTGGATTAAAAGTAAAAGAAGTGAATGATAAAAAATATGGTGATCAAGGATTTAAATTAGAAGTATCTCATAAAGGAAATGGAAAATTATCTTATTCAAGTAGTAATGAGGATGTAGCTACAGTAGATGATCAAGGTAATGTAACAATTCATAATGCTGGTACAACAAAATTAAAAGTTACATTAGGAGTTGATCATAACTATGATAGTGATAGTAAAGAAGTAACATTAACTGTTAATAAAATCAATCATGAATTAACAGTTGATCAAAAAGATGTTGAAAAGACTTATGGTGATGAAGCATTTACAATTCATGCTCAAAGTAAAGATAATGAATCAGCTATTGAATATGCAAGTAGCGATGAAAAAGTAGCTACAGTAGATAGTGAAGGTAATGTAGTTATCAAAGGCGCAGGTAAAGTCATCATTACAGTAAGTCAAAAAGAAAGTAAGAATTATAAAAAAATATCTAAAGAAATAAATCTTACTGTTAAAGCTAAAAAGATTACAGTTACTGTAAATGATGCATCAAAGACATATGGAGATGAAGACTCTGAATTTACATATGTAAATGATAAACTTATTGGTAATGATAAATTAACAGGAATTATTCTTACAAGAGAAGAAGGAGAAGATGTAGGAACATATAAGATAAAAGTAAGTCAAAAAGAAGGATCAAATCCAAATTATGATATTACTTTTAAAGATGGAACATATACAATTAATCCATTATCGATTGATAAAGGAACAGTTGTATTAGGAAATGTCTTAAAATATACAGGAGAAAAACAAACACAAGAAGTAGAACAAGTTTTAGTCAATGGAAAAGCATTAAATAAAGAAGATTATGAAGTATTAGATAATCAAGCAACGAAAGAAGGAAAACATGTTCTAACAATCAAAGCTAAAGGAAATAACCATACAGGATCCTTTGAATATGCTTATGTTATTTTACCAAAAGATTCAGATAAGATAGGAACAGGATCATTTACTGTTAAAACAACAGGAGATGTAGAAATAAGTAGAGATGAAATTATAGATCTCCTTATTGAAAACAAAGAAATAACAGCAAATGAATTAAGTGAAGTAGCAGAAGGTAAGAAAATAGAAATCGTATTAGAAGTAAAAGAAGCACAAGCAAATGAACTTATTGAAACAAGTACAAAAGGATATAAAGTAGGAAAATACTTAAATATTACTTTAAATAAAATAGTTAATGGAACAAATGAAAGTATACATGAACTTTCAAAAGTCATGAAAGTAACAATCAAAGTTCCAGAAGAACTAATCAATAAAGATAGTAAAACTAAAAGAGAATACTATATCGCAAGAAGTCATAATGGAAAAGTAGATATACTAGAAACAAATTATGATGAAAAGACAAATAAACTTACATTTGAAACAGATAAGTTTAGTGATTATGCAATTATCTATAAAGATAAAAAAGAATTAAAAACAACGGTAACTACTTCAATAAATAAATCAAATACAAAACAAACAACGAAAGCTAAAACGGGAGATAATGCAAATATTATAGGATTAATGATGCTACTAGTAAGCAGTATGTTTGTGATGGTATTTGTAAGAAAAAAAGAAAATTAATAGAGATATAGAAAAAGTCTTTAAGTTGATGCTTAAAGGCTTTTTCGCTGTTTTCAATTTTAAATACCTAACGACACTATTCAAAACTGAACGACCTTTCTTAACAAATACCAAGTATGCTAAAATATTTATATGCTACTAATTTAAATTTTAAATCTAATGATAAATTTAATAGTCAAATATTACTAAAATATAGAGAGGAAATAATCTACTGTTTTTGTTACTTTTTTTGTAACAAGATGTTTTATTAAATAGATTGTTTTTTTTATTAAAGAGTCTATAATTGTATACAACATGAATGGAGGATTGCCTATGCTAGTAGATGGACATATGCATTTAGAAAACGGACCACTTACTAAAGAATATGTAATGGAATTTATTAATGAAGCTTATAAACAAGGATTTGATCGTATTCAAATTTTAGATCATACACATCGTTTTAAAGAATTTGAAGTTATTTATCAAGGTGTTAAAGAAGCAAGTGATCAACAAAGAGAATGGCTTGCTAATAAGAAAATGAAATTTAAAGATACACTTTCTAGTTATGTGCGTTTAATTAATGAGGTAAAAGCGGAAGAACTTCCAATAGAAGTTTTATTTGGATTAGAAGTATGTTATGTTCCTGAATATAAAGAAGAAATAAGACATATTTTAGAACCCTATCAATTTGATTTTTTAGTAGGAGCTATTCATTCTATTGATGGACTTTTATATGATATGCCTTGGTCTAAAGAACTACTTTGGGAAAAATATAATGCAGATGATATTTATCATCGTTATTATGAATTGATTTTTGATTTAGTTAAAAGCGATTTATTTACGCAATTAGCTCATCCTGATACAATTAAAATGTTTGGTTATTATCCAACTTATGATTTAAAACCAACTTATCATGAACTTGCTGAATTATTAGTAGAACATCATGTTAAAGGGGAATGTAATACAGGGTGTTATTATCGTTATCATCATCCTGATAAAGGTTTGTCTAAAGAATTGTTGGATATTTTTAAAGAACATCATGTGGATATTATTACAGCGAGTGATGCACATAAACCAGCAGATGTAGGAACTTGCATCAAAGATATTTATAAGTTATGTCAGTATGATTAAGTTGTTCTTGATTGAACAACTTTTTTGCTTTATGATAGACAAAAAAAGAAAGGTTGTTAGAAATGAGAATTACAGAATTATTAGATATAAATTCGATAGATTTAAATCCACAAGTTTCTAATAAAGAAGAAGCAATCAATCATCTGGTTGATTTATTAGATCAAAGTGGAAAATTAAATGATAAAGAAATTTATAAAGAAAGTGTTTTAAATAGAGAAGCGCAAAGTACAACAGGAATTGGTGATGGTGTTGCTATTCCTCATGGACAAAGTGAAGGTGTGAAAACAGCAGGATTATCTGCAATGGTTGTTAAAGAAGGATTAGATTTTAAATCTCTTGATGGACAACCTACTTATTTATTTTTTATGATTGGTGCTCCTAAAGATTCGGGAGGTGCTCATTTACAAGCTCTTGCACAGTTATCTACTTTATTAATGGAAGAAGATTTTAGAAATGCTTTAATTAATGCATCTTCTAAAGAAGAATTTTTACAATTAATAGATGCTAAGGAAAATAAAAAAGAAGAAGTGAAAGAAATTGTTCATCCTGCTGTTTTAGCAGTAACTGCGTGTCCTACAGGAATTGCTCATACTTTTATGGCGGCTAAAGCTTTAGAACAAGCGGGAGAAAAATTAAATATTTCTATTAAAGTAGAAACTAATGGGCAAGAAGGGGTTAAAAATCAATTAACACAAGATGATATTGATCATTGTACTTGTATTATAGTAGCTGCTGATAAAAAAGTAGAAATGCAAAGATTTGAAGCGAAAAAAGTAATTCAAGTTCCTGTAAGAGATGGGATTTCGAAAGCTGAAGAGCTTGTTCAAAAAGCAAATAATGGCGATGGTGAAATATATCATCATGATACTAAAAAAGAAAAACAAAATATCATACGTTTATTTTACAAACATTTAATGAATGGTATTTCACATGCTTTACCATTCCTTGTTGCAAGTGGAGTTCTATATGGTATTTTATATCTTGTTAAAGATCAGGTATTATCAAATCAATTATTGACACTTATAAATTATGTTCAACAATTAATAACAATCATGATTATTCCAATTGTATCAGCCTATATTGCTGATAGTATTGCAGATCGACCTGCAATGGTTTCAGGTTTTGCTGGTGGATTAATTGTTTGTCAAGGAATTTCAATGTCATCAATTTCTGCTAATTCAACTTCTTTGCTTGCAGGAATTGTTGCTGGTTTTTTAGCAGGATTTGTTTCATTGATTTTAAAGAAATTATTTTCTTATTTACCACAATGTTTAAAAGGAATAGAAGCATCATTATTCCATCCTGTTTTATCAACTGTTATTGTTTTATTTGTGATGATTTATTTAAATGGTTATTTGTATATAGCACATAGCTATATTTTACAATATGTTTCACTTGTTGAATCTCCAATGTCAACAAAAATCTTATTTGGATTTGTTTTAGGAATGATGATGGCTATTGATAATGGTGGTCCAATTAATAAAACAGCCTATGTTTTTGGAATAGGAATGCTTATAAGTTATGATTATTATCCAATGGCTGCAGTCATGGCTGGAGGAATGATTCCACCATTTGTAATTGCTTTAACAGCAACATTATCTAAAAATAGATTTTCTAATCGAAAAGATGCATTAATGAATTATATTAATGGTATATCTTTTATATCTGAAGGAGCTATTCCATTTATTCAACAAGAATCAACTGTCATTTTACCAGCATGTTGTTTAGCAGCAGGTCTTGCAGGAGCATTATCAATGTATTTTGAATGTTCAATTACTTCTCCTCATGGAGGATTATTCTTAATATGGATGGTCAATAATCCATTATATTATTTAGCGTTAATTGTTTTATCAACAGTTGTAGGAACATTGTTATTATTTATTTTTACAAAATTAAAAAATAACGTAAAATAGTATGCAAGTTAATATGAAATTTTTAAGAAGTCATTGTGACTTCTTTTTTTTGGACAATCCGCCCATTGAAAGAAGAAAAAAAGAAAGATAAAATAATAAAAAAGGTAAGTGTCAAATAAATAAGCGATTATAAATAATTAAAGAATTCAATACAATAAGGATGTACTTGATAAGGAGGTGCATCTTTTTTGATAATTAGAGGAAAAGAAAAATGGAAGGAAGTTATCGAAGCACAGAAACAAAGTGATTTGACAATTTAAAAGTATTGTAACGACAATCATATTTGTATTTCCAGCTTCTATAAACAAAAGGCTTTGATCCTTGAAGAAGAAAATACTTTTCTACCTGTCATCCTTGATAAAAGTAATGACGTTATTGATTTTGATATTGATCATCATATTTCCTGTTCCAAACAAAATCTTAAGATTTTATTGGAGAACCTGCTATGATTATCAATACCGATGAAATCAAAAATATCTATGTTGCCAAACAGTTTTGTGACATGAGAAAACAGATTGATGGTCTTGCTTTGATTGTTACATCTCAGTTCAACATGAATGTCTTGGATCATAGCCTGTTTATTTTTACCAAAGAGCGCCGTAAAGCTCCTCGCTTTAGCTATGGGGATATAAGGAGATCCCTTTGTAGTTGTTTTTAAAATGATTGTCCAACACTTCGTGTATTGATGCATATAATATATAATAGAATTATAAATTAAAAGAAAGGAAATAAATAAAATTAAAATATAGGTGAAGCGTATGCACTATCAGAAACAGTAAAACTATATCCAACTGAATATCAAATAGAGTTAATTAGAAATACTATGTCTGAATATATTTCTACAGTAAATAATATTGTTTATGATTATACTAAAAAAGATAATGGAAATATTGAAAGTGTTAAAGAAATTAAAAATATTAAAAGTATTTCTAAATTAACAACTGCGGATGTGAAAGCAAAACTACCTAGTGCTTTATGTAATCAATGTATTCGTGACGCAAAATCTATTGTCAAAAAATATGATAAGGCATGTAAAGAAGTTGAAAAGGCTAAAAAGAATAAGAAGAATAAAAAAAGTAAAAAGAATAAAAATTCAAAAAATATAAAAGAAGTAAAAGAAATAAAAGAAGTAAAAGTAGTAAAAAAGTTAAAGGAAATAAAAGTTCCTGTTTTAAAGAAATTATGTTGTTATATCAATAATCAAAACTTTAAAATTCAAGATAACTATATTTCATTTCTTGTAATGATAGATGGAAAATCAAAACGTATTTCTGTTAAAACTAAAATGACAGATAAACAAAAATTAATTTTATCTTCTCATAAACTAGGTACAATGCGTATTGTTATTAAAAATATAAATACATTAGTTGCACAATTTGTATATGAAATTAATGAAATTGAGAAAGTAAATGAAAGCAATAATGTTATGGGAGTAGATTTAGGCATCAAATGTTCTGCAGTAAGTTATTGTACAGATGGAAGTGTTAAATTCTATGGCAATGGTAGAAAAAATAAGTATATGAGAAGACACTATGCAAATTTAAGAAAATGGTTTCAAAAAGCAAAGAAACAAACTGTTGTCAAAAGAATTAAGAATAAAGAACAACGTATTATGAAAGACATAGATCATAAGACAAGTCGTGAAATCGTCAATACAGCAAAGAAACATAAAGCAAAAGTAATAAAATTAGAGCGATTAGAAAACATTCGCTCAACGACAAGAACAAGTCGTAAAAACAATCCTAGTCTGCATACATGGTCTTTCTATAGATTAGCACAATATATAGAATATAAAGCCAAACTTGCAGGAATAGAAGTTGAGTATGTAGATTCAGTTTATACAAGTCAAAAATGTCCTCAATGTGGAAATATCCACCATGCAAAAGATAGAAAGTATATTTGTAAATGTGGATATCATACACATAGAGATTTGTTAGGTGCGATAAACATTTGTAATTCAACTGAATACATTGGTAACAGATGTATTGCCTAGGGAGCTATATGTTCTGCCCTAGGAGTGGTAATGGCATACCATATCTTGCACTACGACCTACTAGAAATAGACTGGTCATTCAATATATTTTTATTAAAAGTGTAAAAAGAATGTATATTGAAAGGTAGCAAGAATCCCCTGCCTTTAGACATAGGGAGTGTCAACTATAAACAAGCAGGAAGAATTTTATTATTTTCATTGGACGATTATTCTTTAGAAGAATGGACAGAAGCTGTAAATTATATCAGTCAAACAAGACAAAAATTTGAAACCAAGGAAGCAACTAAGATTTTTTATATGTATTAATACTTACAAAAGCAAAGTTATATGACTTATAGAAGAGACTTTATGTTTCTTCTTTTTTAATAGCGAATAAGCTATAAATTTGTTATAGTATTAAGGGAAAGAGATGAAGTAAATGAAAAAAGAACAAAGAAGAAATTTAGGAGAAAAAATTGCCCAGGGAATATTACTCATTGTTTTAATTACTTTAACGATTTTTATGATGAGTGATGTTAAAAAGATTCAAGGAAATGCACGTGTTATTAATTATGCAGGAATTATTAGAGGAGCCACACAAAGAGAAATTAAATTAGAAATATCAGGAAATGAAAATGATGTTTTAATTAAATATTTAGATGACATTTTTTATGGATTGACAAATGGTGGTGGAAAGTATCAACTGACAACATTAAATGATCAACATTATCAAAAGAAATTAACGGAATTACATACTTCTTGGTTATCTTTAAAAGATGAAATTAGTTTAGTAAGAGAAAAGGGATATCAACAAACAAATATTATTAAAATGAGTGAAGAATATTTTTGTTTAGCAGATGAAACAGTTACAGCTGCTGAAGATTATTCTCAAAAATGTGCGACAAGATTAGATCAAATAGAGAAAGCATTGATTTTTGTAATTGCTTTAGTTATTCTAATGATGATCAAGGAATCTGTATCTGCAGTTATTTTAATGAAAAAAAATAGAGAACTTAATAAAAAAGCATATATTGATTTGCATACAGGTTTGCCTAATAGAAGTCGAGTAGAAGAATTGATTGCTCACTATGATCACTTTGATGAACCGACCGCAATTATTGTTTTTGATTTGAATGATTTAAAAGTAGTTAATGATTCTTTAGGACATCTTGCTGGTGATACATTAATTATGAATTTTGCACATATTATCCGTACTTCTATTCCTGAAAAATATTTTGTTGGAAGATATGGAGGAGATGAATTTATTGCTTTATTAAATGATGTTACTCAACAAGACGTAGAAGATATTATTTTACAAGTACAAAACGAAGCAAGATGTTATAATGAATTTAGTAAACAAATATTCATTGATTTTGCCTTTGGTTATGCACTTTCTACGCATAGTCGAGAAACAAATTTAAAATTATTATTGAATCAAGCAGATAAAAATATGTATGAATGTAAGGCACGTATGAAAGCAAAGAAAAAATCACATTAGGTTGTAATTTTTTTATTTATTATTAATTACTGTGCAACACTATAAAAATTAGTTGTTTGATAATTGTAAATAATATTTGAAGTATTGAACAAAAGTCCATTAGACAAATGAATTTTATCATTGATCATAATAGCAGGATCATTTTCATTAAGATTTAATAACTTTGCATCTTCTTTACTTAATTTAATTGCTGTTAAATATTTATCAGCAAAGCCAAAAGATAATTTTAAATCATCTTTTAAATATCTAAAAATAGATCCTTTAGCTATCTCTTTGCCTAAATAGGGAACAATATCTTTATTATAATAAGTTCTTTCTAAAGCATAAGGAATACCATCAACAATACGTAATCTTTTTAAATAATAAACAGGTGTTCCAATCTTACAATTCATTTGTTGACTTAACTTTTCATCAGCTTCAATGACTTGAATGTCTAATAACTTATTAACAATTTTATTACCAGGATTATCCATTGTCACGCCACGTGTTGAATTTAAATAAACTGTACCTTTTTTTAGGCGCACAAACAAACATCCCATTCCCCTGAACTGAATAAACAATTCCTAAATTAATTAATATTTTAATTGCATTACGAATCGTATTACGACTTACTTTATATTCTTCAATTAATTTTTCTTCAGTAGGTAATTTGTGATTTTCTTCGAATTCTTCGGTCATTATTCTTTTTTGAAGATCATTAACAATCATTTCATATTTTAACATATAACCATCAAAAGCTCATTCTATCATAATGTTTTTATTTCACAACACGATTATATAATTGTTGGTATGAATTCTAAAGATTCTATTCTTTTTATACAAAAGCGCTTTACTTTGCATAAATGTAGGCATGTAATGAATTTGTACCAATGAATTTGAAGTGAATATGATGAAAAGGATATTGAAAGTAGTGTTAGTGGCTTTAATGGTTGTAGCCTCAACTATTAGAGTCGATGCAAAGTCAACAATATCACAAAGGGTTCAAAATATAATTGATAATATGAGCTCAACTGATAAAGTTGATGATTCAAGCGGATCCCCGCTGGATTACACCAGAAGAAGTGGCTGAATATAAAATTGGTTCAATTTTAAGTGGTGGTTTAGGATTGGCAACAGATAATTTAGGTAGTGTTTCTTTTGGTAAATATTGAGGAAATACTCAAGGTTATGCACAAATGTTAAACTTAAAAGCTGGTAAACAAAATTTAAGACTTGAAGTAAATAATCCAAACTTTGAATTAACAAATTTACAAATCAAAAAATTAACAGATGCAGTAGAAGTTAAAGATGTAAAAAATGAAGTAACAACAATTAAGGCTGATCAAGTTATTGATGGTTCTAAAGAAATTGGTTGGGCAATTGAAGGTTCTTCAACTAAAAATATTGGATTTGGTTCAGCAGGTACTTATCAAGATTATTATGTTGATGTTAAAACCGCTGGAGTATATGATTTAAAGATTAACTATAGTCATAATTGTGGTAGCGATACAAAAGCTATTATTATGAAAGTTGATGGTAATACAACTACTCAATTAGGACAAGTTACTTTAAAAAATACTGGTGGATGGTCTAACTATCAAGACAGTGATACAATTGAAGTAAAACTGGACGCTGGTAAACAATTTATTCGTATTTATGATGACATTGATGGTTTCAATTATCGTCATGTTGAATTAACATTTAAAGGAAAACAAGATGTTACAGCTCCAGAAATTAGTGGTAATGATGCGATTATTTATGTAAATGATGATACAGACATCAAAGATTTATTAGCATTAAAAGCAATAGATGATGTTGATGGTGATTTATCAGATAAATTAACAATTAGCGGTGATTATGATTGTCATCAAGCAGGAACTTATACAATTATAGTAACTGTAAAAGACGAAGCTGGTAATGAAGCAAGTAAAACATTTACAATTACAGTTGTTGAAAAAGCAAAACTTGTAATTGATTCTAAAGAATTTAATGTTGGTGATAAATTTGATCCATTAACTGGTGTTAAAGCTTATGATGTTGATGGTACAGATATTACAGATAAACTTACAGTTGTAAGTAATGACGTTGATACAAGTAAAGCTGGAACTTACCAAATTGTTTATAAAGTAATTGATGCTCTTGGTAATGAAGTTGAATTTACAAGAGAAGTTATTGTAAAAAAAGTAAAAATAGATAATGAACCATCTAAACCTGGTGATACAACACCATCAAAACCAAATGATTCTTCATCTAATAATCAACCATCTTCTTCAAATAATGGAAAACAAACAATTACTGGTCAAGTTGTTAAATCAACAAAAACAGGAGATAGCACACCAATTATAACAATGATGGCTATGCTTCTAGTGGCTGGTTTAGAAATTATGGTTTTAAGAAAAAGAAAATATAATCGTTAAAAATAATTAGATTATAAAATTTAAGATAGGGATTGAATCTATATGTAGACTCAGTTCTTTTCTTTTTATAAATGATAGAATGAATAAAAAATGAAGATGTTTACAATAAAAAATGAATAACATACAATTATTTAGTAGATAATCGAAAAAAAAGTAGAGGACGTTATTAGAAAATGAATGAAATAATAAAAAAAGTGGAGAATTAGAAAAAGGATGTATATTAGCTACTATTGCACATGCAATTGCTGTAGCAAAATATCCAGAAATATCCTATGAACGTTCATGGGATGGAATAAATTATAATATCCAAAATAGTGAAGGAACGCGAGAAACGATTACCTTTGAAAAGGACAAATGTGTAGCAACGTTTAGAAATGAAAATAGTGAACGATTGAATGAAAATATATCTTATTTACAATATTTTAAAAATGCACCTATGAGTATATTAAAATTAGCTAAGAATGAGACGTTGCAGTATTTGTTTGAAAATGTAAATGGTCATTTACAACCGGTGATCACAACGATATTTTGGATAGGGAGGTGCGGACAATTTCTTGGACTTATTAATTAAGCTAAATTCAAGTTT
>ERZ1673700.2041-NODE-2041-length-17057-cov-12.116692_pt1 | contig 17057 bp, 10 predicted proteins | sample MGYA00580230_ERZ1673700 | MGnify/ENA primary metagenome ERZ1673700 (study PRJEB41218, sample SAMN15661782) | gut metagenome | host: Homo sapiens | place: Canada: London | collected 2015-08-20/2019-03-30 | study: EMG produced TPA metagenomics assembly of...
GAGTTTTTCCTGCTTGGTATCTTACAGAACAACAGCAACAACAGAATTTTTCTATAGGACCGAAAATATTATTTGATACGAGAAGAAATGATGGAAATCCAACTAAGTTGGGCGACCAACAATACAGAATACCAGCAATAATAGCCGCCACAAATGGAAATATTATCGTTTTTGCAGATAATAGGTATAATCACGGGAATGATATCGGAGTGCAAAATGCCAAAAAAATCGACATAGTTTATAAAGTTAGTAAGGATGGCGGAAATAGTTGGAGCCAAGAAAAAACTATTCCTCCTTTAAGCCCTTCTGCATCTTTAAGAAATGCTGACAATAAAGGAGATGTAGCTGTATTTAAACATCCAGATGGCACTTTAGTGGCTATGGCTGTTTCTGGAGGGGGTTATGCTAGTGGAGGTAATGCTAATACCCCTTCAAGAATGGTTAGGTCTGAAAGTAAAGATAATGGAGATACTTGGAGTCAATGGCAAGAAGTCGGACAAGCTTTATTTAATACAATAAAAACAAAGCATGGAAAAGCCCAAGCGTTTATGACTTCTGGCAGAGGTTTAACTTTAAAAGATGGAACATTTGTCAACGCTATGGGAGGTCCAGATTGGAGTATAATTTATGTTTACTCAAAGGATAAAGGAATGACTTGGAATTATGGACAATATATAAAAGGCTCTGAATCTTCAGGAGGCAAATATACATTATGGGTAGGAGAGCCTAAAGTTATCGCCCAATTAGATGATGGCAAATTATTAATGAGTATTAGAAATGCTACTCAATCAAGCGGAACTAGAAATACTCCTCGCAAATTTATTATATCTACAACTTCGGCTGATAATGATCCTAATGTAAGCTGGCCAACTCAATTATCTTCTTGGAACTTTATAGATGGAGATGTAGACGCAGAAGGAGTTTTATGGACAAGTAAGAAAGATGGCGCTGATATTACAAGAATACTTCATATACAAGCTGGACCTCAAAGGCGAAAAGGATTGGCTTTATATTTAAGTATAGATGAAGGCAAAACTTTCACTAAAAAATACGATATATTAGCAGATAATATTGGAGCATGCTACGCATCTATAGATGTTTTAGGTGACGGCACTGTGATAACAGCCGCAGAAGAACAATCTGATAATGGACAATATTACGATATAGTATTTAGAAGATATAACATGAAGACAATAACGGGAGAAGTTTATAAAACCGAATGGTATAAATAAAATAAGATTAAAAATTATCAATCCGAATTGACTTAATAGTTTTTAGGTCAATTCGGTATTTGATAAATATAAAAGAAATGAACGGTAAAAAATTAAATGAATTAAGGAGAAGAAAATGAAAAAAATAATTTTACTCTTATTAATATTTTGCGCAAGCGCTTTTGGATATTATTCTTCAGAAGCATTTATAGATTTGCTTGTGCAACCAAATCAATTAAGAGTTCGCACGGATAGAGTCGGAGTTCTATTTGGAAACGAGAATATAAGAGCGGCTATAGGATTAACGGGAGCTAATTCGCTTTCTGGTATAATTGTTCATAATGTGAGCGATTTTCAAACTCTAAATAATGCTAAAAAAGGATTAGACCAATTTGTTCCCGCAGCTTTGGCAGGGATAGGCTATCAAATGGGAATATTCGGAATAGGTTTAGGTTATGAGTTTAAATGGAAAAGTCCTACTTATATGGTTCATACTCCCGTTTTATCAATGACCGCTTTAGATAATACTTTTAGAATAAATATCCCCGTTTCTATCGGCGTTGGGCAAAAATCATATTATCATCCTGATAGAGAGAGCTTAAAGGGAACTATGGTAATATCTACTGGCATAGAGGCAAGATATTATTTTAATACGATTTTAAATCATTTGAGATTTTATTTTAATTATGGGAACTCAACTATAAAAGAGATTAATAATCCTTCTACTAATTTTACTCAACAATCGGTTGGTTTTCAATTAAGAGCTTATTTTAATTATGATTTATCTGATTATAAGATTACGCCAATAATAAGATTTCAATTCGATACTGCTTTGGCTACAAAGTTTAAGAATATTACAAGAAACTATAATATTGTGGATAATTATTTTATTACGGCTAAAGGTTTCTCTCCTACAGGAGGCTCAATAACGGAAGGACATTATGGAAGCACTGGAGCTAACGCAAACTTAAATAGCGGAGGTCTGGCTGGCGGTTATATAGCAAGCATACCTAATACTTACTATGCCGAAGAACCTTATAGAATAGGAATAGCTTTGCCTGTAGGTTTTAGGACTGTGTCTGAAAGCGGAACTATAGAGCTTTATGTTGAGCCAGCATTATCTCTCACTATAGTTAATGCGAAAAGAATATATTCTTTTAATAATGCTATGCAAAATTTAAATGATTTGACGGCGGAAAATAGAAGAAAATCTCCTTTTTATACATTTGGTTATGTCGTTTATGGAGAGTTATATATTCGTCCTAGACCTCGATTAGAATGGTATACCGAAATTCAAACTGGAGGCGCTACTGTTGCGGGCGAGCTTGCCAATACTTCTGGCACGACTTCGCTTATATTAAATGCGTCTACTGGTATAACTTGGTATTTTTAGAATTCTGCTTTTGAAAGAGAGATTTTTAAAGATAGTAAAAAATTAAAATCTATTATAGTCATGGCGAAATGTTATATTCGTCATGGCTTTTAAAATTGCTGGTTAGAAAAATTTTTTTCTTTTATATTGAAGGAGCTTGTCTGAAATAGGCGAGCTTCTTTTTTATCGATTAGTCATTGCGAGGGTTTAACCGAAGTAATCAATTTTTAATAAAATTCGTTTATTAAATAAAATAAATTTTTAAAATTTATACAAAACTAAATATTTTATATATAGTCAAAAAATATTTTTATGTTATAATTGTTAGATAACTTTAACAATTATAAAAAATTATTTTTGGAGATACAAAATGAAAATGATATTAAGAATAGGAGGAATGCATTGCGCCGCATGTTCGAGAGCGGTTGAAAGAGCTTTAAAAAAAACGGAAGGAGTAAAAGAGGCAAATGTAAATATAGCGACAGAAAAAGCCGTTTTGGTATTTGACGATAAAAAATTAAAATATAAAGATATTGTAAATACTATAGTAAAATCAGGTTATCAGGTTATCGGCAAAGAAGAAGATATTTCAGAAAAAAAAGCTAAAGAAATTAAAGAGCAAAAAATAAGATTAATTATTTCTGCAATATTTTCAATTCCTTTATTTTATATTTCAATGTCTCCAATGATAAAATTTATAAAACTTCCGCTTTTAGAAATTTTATCGCATCATTCCAATCCTCAAATATTTTCAATAGTAGCGATTATATTATGCATTCCCGTTATGGTTTCGGGTTATAAATTTTATACTTTAGGATTTCCAGCTTTATTCAGAGGCTCGCCGAATATGGATTCTCTCGTTGCAATAGGAACTACAGCGTCTTTCGTTTATAGCGTTTATTCAAGTATTTTATCTTTTATCGGACTTAATCCGCATGGAGATAATTTATATTATGAATCAGCGGCGGTTATAATTACTCTCGTTCAATTTGGAAAATATTTAGAGGCAAGAAGCAAAGGAAAAACGGGAGAGGCTATAAAAAAACTTATGGGACTTCAACCTAAAATGGCAAGAGTAATTGAAAACGGAGAAGAGAAAGAAATAAAAATTGAAGATTTAAAAGTCGGAAATATTTTAATCGTTCGCCCGGGAGAAAAAATTCCAGTTGACGGAGAGATAATTGAAGGCTATAGTTCGGTTGATGAATCTATGCTTACGGGCGAGAGCATTCCTATAGAAAAAAATATTGGCGATAAAGTAGTTGGCGCTTCAATAAATAAAACGGGAACTTTTAAACTCAAAGCTACAAAAGTTGGAGAAGATACGGCGCTCGCTCAAATAATAAAATTAGTCGAAGATGCGCAAGGTTCAAAAGCGCCGATTTCTCATATTGCCGATGTAGTTTCGTCATATTTCGTGCCAGCCGTTATAACGATTGCTTTAACTTCGGCAATAGCTTGGTTTATAGCTACTCATAATTTTGTTTTTTCTTTAACGGTATTCGTATCGGTTTTGGTTATTGCTTGTCCATGCGCTTTAGGACTAGCCACGCCTACCGCTATAATGGTTGGAACGGGAAAAGGAGCGGAACTTGGAATTTTATTTAAGAATGCAGAAGCTTTAGAATTATCTCAAAAAATAAACGCTGTTATGTTCGATAAAACGGGAACATTAACGGAAGGTAAACCTTATCTAACCGACATTATTTCAAACGATAAAGAAAGATTATTATTACTTACGGCAAGCGCAGAAAACGGAAGCGAGCATCCTTTGGGCGAAGCGATAGTTAGAGAAGCGAAAGAAAAAAATCTTAAACTTTTGCAAGTAGAAAATTTTAAAGCTTTATCAGGTTTTGGAATAGACGCTATTATAGACGGAAAAAGAATTTTAATCGGAAATAAAAAATTAATGGAAAAAGAAAATATATCGGTAGATTCATTTTTAGGCGAAGCGGAAAAACTTTCAAAAGAAGGAAAAACTCCAATGTATATAGCCGAAGATGGAAAACTTTTAGGAATAATAGCATGCGCCGATAAATTAAAAAAAGACAGTATTGAAACTATAAACAGACTTCATAAATTAAATATAAAAACGGTTATGATAACTGGAGACAATAAAAATACGGCAAACGCAATTGCAAATGAAACGGGAATCGATATCGCTCTTTCTGAAGTTTTACCCGAAGAAAAATCAAGAGAAGTGAAAAAACTTCAAGAGAAAAATTATATTGTGGCTATGGTTGGAGATGGAATAAATGACGCTCCCGCTTTAACTCAAGCGGATGTTGGAATAGCTATAGGAAGCGGAACTGATGTAGCAATTGAAAGCGCCGATATAGTATTGGTTAAATCGAAAACTAAAGATGTAGTTGAGGCTATAGAATTAAGCAAAGCGGTTATGCGAGATATTAAACAGAATCTTTTTTGGGCTTTTTGTTATAATGTTTTAGGAATACCCGTTGCCGCGGGATTATTGCATATATTTAGAGAGGGTTTGATTAATTCGTCAATCGGCAATTTTTTAGTGGCGATAATGGGAAAAGATTTATTATTAAATCCAATATTTGCCGCGCTTGCTATGAGTTTAAGTTCAATTTGCGTAGTCGCTAACGCTTTGAGATTAAATTTTTTTAAGCCTAGTAAATAGCAATTTTTATAAAATAATTATAATAAAACTTTTTATATATTTTACAAACTCATTAATTTTTTTAAATTTATATAAAAAGATTATGTATTGATATCATTATAAAAAGCCGCCACTGATAAAGTCAATGACGGCTATAAGTTTTATAAATCAAAGTTCATAATGCATAGGATAAGTGAGGTAACGGATTTCTTCAAGTTCGTCTGCAGTCACATATCCTGCTTGAGCATTCAAAAGCGAAGGAATACGATTTACAATTGTTGCACATGTATGTTCCACTGTAGCTGGTTTAACCACATGGTATTCAACATTTGGTTCTCCAATAATCTTCCAATCGCACATATCTCCATCATCCTTGCTATATACTTTTCCAATTGTCTCTTCCTCAATAGTAATTCCCTGATATGTTTCTACAGTGACTACCGCTGACATCCCTATACATCGTCCAGCCTTTATAATTTTACCTAAAGTTTCGCTTGGCATATCCTTATCAATAATATATGGGACATTCTTTTGCTGAATTGATTTTATAGTAAGTCCTAACTTATTGCATAGAGACTCCGCTGAATTCCAAGCATATGATGGGACAATTTCATTAGGATGAGCTAAAGTTTTTTCAAACTCTTCTTTGGTAAGGTCACAACCATGAGCTTTTGCTAATGCAAGTCCATATTCGTCAACATTGTAACTAAATGCTCCTTTTATTTTTTCAATCTTATGGCAACCTGCAGCTGCAAGAGATACCATGTTAATCCAAAAAATATCTTGCATACCGCTTCCAGCTATGGTACAATCGTTTTCTTTACCGAGAGCGTCAAGTTTGTTTGTAAGTTCTGCTGCCGTAGTCCAAGGATATATAGCCTCTTCGCATGTTGTTATAACATTTATTCCTCGTTTAACACATTTCTCTACACTTTCATATATATCTCCTACAAAACTAAAGAGCGTAACAATTGCAACATCTGCATCGCACTCGTTAAGCACCTTATCAGCATTGTCTGAAATTATAATTCCAGTTTTTAATCCGAGATTTGCAAAATCACCTACATCTTTACCAACAATAGCGGGATTAAGATCTATAGCTCCCACTATTTCAGCTCCATTTTCATGCAAATAGCGAAGAATATAACTCGCCATTTTCCCACAACCGAATTGAATTACTCTTATTCTTTTCATTAAAAATACCCCTTAATTTTTTATTTAATATCTTTCGATACCATATTAATTATAATAAATTTTTTATAAAATGCAAAAGAGTTTTAGGATGTATATATTTTATTTAGAATTAATAAATATTTTAGCAAGTGTTATTAATATCTAAATTCTATTTTAAAAATAATTGATTTTTATATAAAAAAATATTAAAATATAATAATCTTAAATAGGTGTTTATTATGTTAACTAAAATTATAATAATTTTGTTTGCTATTTATTCCTCCGTTTTTGCCCAAAGAAGAGAAACTATTTTAACTTACGATAAATATATGGAAAGAATAGAATCTTTAATTCCCGAAATGAAATTAACCGCTTCTATAGAAAGCAATGCATATAATGATTTGATTAGAGCTAAAAGCAGCGGAGATGTAAAATTTGATTTGCAGGCTGGAGCTATCGGAACGCAAAACTATTTTGAGCAATATAATTTTTTGCCTCAGTCGACTTTTCGTTATAACGGCTTTAGAATCGGAGCGGGATTTAGCGGACTTATTCCATATTCAGGAACGAGATGGGCGGTAAAGATTCAGCATGACTGTTATTTTGGAGATTTCGATAGCGGTAATATATCATTTCCTTTTACTGCTGGTCAAAAAATGGTTTTGCCAAGTTTAAGAACAAATAATTTTAAATATTATTCTCCAAGTATAAAAATTGAAATTACTCAGCCTATATTGAGAGATTTTTTCGGCAAATTAGACAGATATCCAATAAAAGACGCAGAATATCAATTAACAATAGCGAAATTAAAAAGAATGATTGACGATAATTCAGTTTTAAATTCTTATAGAAAACTTTATTATCAATGGATAATGACGAGAAAATTAGTTTCATTTTATAACGATATGATTAAAGGAGCGAAAGATTTTGAAAATCGAGCAAAAAGAGGATATACAAACGGAGTAATAGATAACGATTCTTATCAAAACGCTATAAGACAAACTTTAAAATATATTGAAGCGAGAGACGAAGCGGAAATTGTATTAAAAAAAGTTTTAAGAAATATAAGATTTTTTATACCCGAAACGAATACTATTCCAAGCGAAAGAGATTGGAATAATACTCTTAAAAATTCTATGAACGCTAAAATAGAAACCGTTCCTTTTTTAGAAAGTATTCAAGGACAAATGGCTCATCAATTAAAATTAAGAGCGGAATATGGAATGACGATTATAAAAAATAATTCTATGCCCGATTTGTCTATTGTCGGCAATCTTTCTCTTTCGGCTTTAGACGATAACGGATTTTTTAATTCTTTTGCAAGTATGACTAATTTAAATTATTTTGTCGGACTTATGTTTTCCTATCCAATAGGCGGACGAGATGCAAAGGCAAAAATGATGGACGCTTACGCTTCTTTAAATGCAGTTTCTGCAGATTATGAAAGAGTTAATAGAGATTACGAAATTCAAATTGGAATATATTACGATGAATTTCAATCTTATAAAAAAATGCTTGAAATTAAAAAACGAGAGATAAACGCTATAGTTTCAAAAATAAATACTCAAAATGAAAAATTTAAACAAGGCAGAATTCCGATTGACGAAATTATTAACTCTAAACTTGAACTTGCAAAAGCGAGAGCGGAAACTCTTAATTTGGAATATTCTATAATAAGAACTGTTATGGATTATAATTCTTTAGTTATGATGGAATGATTATGATTTAATTTTTAATATTTTTTAATTTAAATAAATAATAATGAGGAATAAAAAATGAATAAAATAATTGAAATATTCGCTAAAAATAGATTATTGGTTAATGTTATTATAATAATTACTTTAGCGTTAGGAGTTTACGCTTTTATTAATATAAAAAAAGAGGCTTTCCCTTCAACCGATTTCGATGTTATTGTAGTTCAAATTATTTATCCTGGCGCTTCGCCCGAAGATGTAGAGCAAAATGCGATGATTCCTATAGAAGACGAACTTCAAACGATAGCGGGAATTGATGAATTTTATTCTCTTATAGTTGAAAATGCGGGAATACTTACTATAAGAATTGATATGGAACTTAAAGATACTCGCCCCGTTAAAGACGAAATATTTAGAAAAATTCAAAATGCGCCGAATGTTTCAAGAGATATTCAAGAAATAAAAATAATAGAAGCTAACGCCGATAAAATGCCTATTTATAATTTGGGAATTCATTTCAAAGAAGGAATTGAAGGAGACGAAAAAGAACTTTACGATATATCAAAAAAACTTGAAAGAGAATTAAAATATGTTGATGGAGTTGCAAATATTGAAGTTTATGGCAGAAGCGACCCAGAAATTCAAATAATTGCAAATCCTTATAAATTAAGAGAATATTATATTTCATTAACCGAAATAATTCAGGCTTTATCTTTAAGAAATATTCGTTCTACAAGCGGAAGCATTAAGCCTACAGAATACGATAATATAGACAATAAAAATAAACTTTTAGTGACAACGGGACAATTTGAAAATCCTTTATCGATTACAAATCTTATAATTCGCTCTATTTTTAACGGAAAGCCCGTTAGACTTTTGGATGTCGCCGAAGTTAAAGAATTTTTCGCCAAAAAAAATGTGTTTATGAGAGTAAATAAAACGGACGGATATTCTATTAATATAATCAAAAAAGAAGACGCCGATATAATAAAAACTATAAATAATGTAAATAAATTTTTAGAAGAAAATAAAAATATTATACCAGAAAATATAGAAATTTCCGTAATGGGAAATAATTCAAGAACAATAAACGACCTTTTAAATGCCGTAACTTCAAATATTGCAGGCGGATTTATAATAATATTTTTAATACTTATAATATTTTTAGATTTCAAAAGCGCAATTTTTACTTCGCTTGGAATGATAATAGTTATATCGGTTTCTATGATATACATGAAATATTCAAATATAACTTTTAATACAATATCTTTAGCGGGAATAATAACCGTTTTAGGAATGATAGTCGATAATTCTATAGTAGTCTCTGAAAATATTTTTAATTATCATCAAAAAGGATTTAAAGGTTTGGATGCGACAAAAAGCGCCGTTGGAGAAGTTTTTATGCCGATGTTAGTTTCAACTTTAACGACTGTAGGCGCATTTATTCCTATGATTTTTGTTTCGGGAACTATGGGAAGATTAATTAATCAATATCCTAAAGTTGTTATAGTCGCTTTAATTACGAGCATCTTTCAAGCGATTCTTTTGCTTCCGAATAATTTAATAACGAAAGACAATTTGAAAACTTTAACGGGAATGGACGCTATAATTTATAAAGTGCATAAAAAGAAAAATCCTTTAGACTTCGATAAAGATAAATTATTTAATATATTAAAAATTCCTTTCAAAAAATTATTAACTTTTACGCTTAAAATAAGATATTTAATAATTATACTTTTTATAGCGATTTTAATATTTTCAATTATGATTTCAAAATCTATATTTTCAAAATTTACTTTGGTTTACGATACAAGCGCCGATGTAATAGTTATAAATATAAATACGGGAATCGGAAGCTCAATTTATAAAACTAAAGAATATTTATCTAAAATTGAAAATATAATTTACGAAACGATTGACAATAAAGATTTAATAGCGGTTTATAGTTTAGCGGGAAAACAACTTGATAAAAATAGCGTTGAAATATCGGAAGAATTAAATAATTTAGCGGGAACTATGATATATTTAGTCCCTGCAAATAATAGAGAAAAAACGGCTTTCGATATAATTGACGATTTGAATTTGGCAATAGATAAAAGCAAAATTAAAGAAGAATTGGAACTTTTAACGATTAATACAAAACTTGTAATAAATCCAGGCAAAGCGATTGATATAAAAATAATTGGAAACGACACTTTGAAGGCGCAAGAAGTAAAAAATAAAATGAAAGAAAAATTATTATCTTTAAGCGGAGTAATAAATTATGATGATGACGATAAAATAGGAGAGGAAGAATTAAGAGTTATATTTAATTACGATAAAATGGCGGAACTTGGTTTAAATGTCTCAATTGCAGCAAGAGAATTAAGAGCGGTTTATTCTGGAATAGTGGCGACTTCAATTCAGCAGTTTGATAATAGATTAGATTTTAGAGTTAAATTGGACGAAAAATATACTCATAATACAAATACTTTATATAATCTTCTTATTCCAAACACTTATGGAAGATTAATATATTTGAAAGATATAGCCACGATTCAAATTACAAATAATAAATCAAGCATTATGCATTATAACGGCAAAAAGTCTATAACTATGACGGCAGATATTATTCAAGGAGAGAATACAGCTTTGCAGGTAATGTATATTATGAAAGATTATTTTAATTCAATATCGAAAGATTATCCAGGAATAAGCGTAGATTTTTCGGGCGAAGTAAAGGAAACAAGCGGTTCTATAATCGGACTCGCTTGGGGATATTTATTTGCAATAATCGCGATTTATGTCGTTCTATTGCTTCAATTTAATAAATTCGTTCAGCCTTTAATGATACTTGGAATAATACCTTTTGGAATAATCGGAGTAATTTTGGCTTTTGCTATTCATAAAATGCCAATGTCTTTTGTAGGCGGAGTCGGAATAGTCGGGCTTGCGGGCGTTGTCGTTAATAATGGAATAATAATGATTGATTTGATTAATAGAATAATTGAAAACGGAAATATAAAAGATAAAAAAGATGTGTTTAACGCCGTAGTTGAAGGAGCGAGCGAAAGATTTAGAGCGATATTTTTAACTACTATTACAACAATATTTGGGCTTCTTCCAACAGTTTACGGAATAGGCGGAAGAGCGGATTTAATCGTTCCGATAGTCATGGCTTTAGCTTACGGACTTTTATTTGCTTCGCTTTTAACTTTAATACTTTTACCTTGTTTGTTTATGGTTTCTGCAGATTTGAAGCTTGTGAAGATTGATTATAAGGATTGATTTATTACAAATAAAATTATATTTTATGCTTGACATATTTTTAAAAATATTGTATAATTTAATTATTAAAAATAAGGTAGGAATTTTATATGTTTAGTTTGCAACTACACTACACTACACTACACTACACTAACGCCGCATTATAAATTTTTTCGGCGATTTTTTCATTGCAAAATTAAAGAATTATTTTCAAATAGAAAAATACAATTTTATATTCTATGGCTAATCAGAGCCATATTTGACGAGGTTATATTATGAAAAAAATTAAATTATTTTTAAGAAATACGGCTAAAAAATTATTGCCAAATATGTCGGCGGAACAATGGGATTTTATTAGAAAAGTTTATGTTTTTTACGCCAAATTATCAAATTTGTTTAAATACGGAGATTATAATTTTTTCACGGGAATTAGCATAGAAACCGCTACTTATTGCAATAGAAAATGCTCATATTGTCCTAATTATAATTATGAAACGCCAAAATTATATGCAGATGAAAAAATAATTTATAAAGCTATAGACGATATTTCAAAATTGAATTTTAGCGGTTGGATTAGTTTTTCATTTTATGATGAGCCGACTTTAGACGAAAGATTAATAACTTTTATAAAATATACGCATGATAAAGTTCCAAAAGCTACAATTATGATGTTTAGCAACGGAGATTTTTTGAATATTGAAAAAACTAAAGAATATAAAAATGCTGGAGTTGACCAATTTATAATAACTATACATGATAAAAATCCCGAAAAATTATTTGCAAAATTATCCGAGATACAAAAAGAAATCGGAGCGTCATTTCATATACAAACTTTAAATCCAGAAAATCTCAACACGAGAGCGGGAGAGGTAAAAATTAAAACTTCCAAGCCTTTTAAATATTGCGATTGGATAAGAAGTCCAATAATAGATAAAGATGGAAATATGCTTATTTGTTGTAATGATTATTTTAGAAAAAGCAAAATGGGAAATATAAAGGAAAAATCAATATTAGAAATTTGGAATCAAACGGAGTATAAATCTTTAAGAAAGAAATTAAGAAGCGATTTGGCAAATTCCGTTAAAAATAAAACCGTTCCCGAACTTTGTCAAAAATGCTATTATAGTTATAAATAATATTAATTAGAGATATAGCATTTCATCGATATTTTTAATAAATATAATTTAATAAAACTTAAAAACAATTTTACAAATTTAAATAATTATATTTTTTATTCAAAATATTATTATTCAAATATATTTTTATATTCGTCTTTCAAATAAGGCATTATTTCGTCTATTGAAAATAAAACTTCGCTATCGCCCGTAGCATAAGGAGCGATTTCGTATATTCCCCAAGTAAATGTCAAGCCTTTTGAAGTTATATAAAAATTATTTTCTTGTAATGAAAGTCCGTCCAAATTAAAATAGCTTTCCTCGTCCGCAATTGATAAAAGTTTTTCTTTGACTTTATTTATTAAATCCAAATCGTTTACATCAATTAAAATATCTTCTATTTTTAATCTTTCGCCGTTTGATAGAGAATAAACTTTATAAATTTTTCCGTGAACTCCATGCGCACCGCCCGTATATTCGTAAAAATAATTATTTATAGAAGCTATTTTTTCGCTTAAATAATCTATTCCGTATTCGGATATTGAATAGTAATTAAATCCATATTCGCCTTCGCTAGGCCACCAATCGTTATAAAACAGAAGCATATTATTGCTTAAAATATTTTTTATATCGGACAATTTATTTATATATAATTTTTCGCTCGTTATTTCGGAATTTATATCCAAATTGATTTTATCTATAATTGCCGATTTACTATCGTTATTAAATAAAAATATTGAAGAATAATATTCAAATATTTTTTTATCTTCTTCGGATGCATTTGTTGTAGAGATATTTGTGTATGTATATCGGACAATTTTTGCATCAGAAAGCGGAGATTTTGAGTTTACAAAATTAACTTCTCTACCCTTTATTTTTCCGCTAAATCCCGAATCGGATAAATTGCCTTCAATATAGTTAGTTCCGATATATCCTTCGTTAATTTCCGTATCAAATATATCCTTTATCAATGCATTAATAGATTGATTTGTGTAAAATATATAATCTACAAAGACGCTTTTAGAATTTTCTTTTAATAATACATTTAAATATTCTCCGTTTTCGCTTGTCAAATATCGCATATCGAATACTTGCAATTTTTCGTTTTCGCTTAATTGAATATTTTCTTTTTTTGTTCCCGCATTTTCATTTGAGAATGAAATAATTATTGAAATCGTCATTAAAATTATTATTTTGAAAATTATCTTTTTCATTTTTTATCCTCGCTTTAATTTTTTTTAATTATTATACAATATAATATATATAATGGATTTTGTCAATTTTAAAAAAACCATTTAATATAAATAATTATATAATTCTATACTTGACAGAATCGTATTTAAATATATATTTATTCAATTAATAAAAAATAAATGAATTTCGTAAAAATAAGGATTAAATTATGCCGACTTATGAATATAAATGTCAAAAATGCTCAAACGAATTTGAAGAGTTTCAATCGATAACAGCCGAAGCAAAAGCAAAATGTCCGAAATGCGGCGGAAAAGCAAAAAGAATGATTTCGTTAAATAGCGGAATAATTTTTAAGGGCAAAGGTTTTTATGTAACCGATTATAAGAATAATAAAAATTCCAATAATAAAGAAATTAAAAGTTGTCCAAAATCCGAAACTTGCGCAGACTCAAAATGTCCCGCTGCAAAAACTAAATAATTATGGCTAAAAAAATATCTATAATGAATCTTTCGGAAGACGATTTATCAAAATTCTGCGAAGAAAATAATTTTCCAAAATTTCATTCGTCTCAAATATTAAATTGGATATATAAAAAATACGCCATAACTTTTGAAGAGATGAGCGATATTCCAAAAAGTTTAAGAGTCTCGCTTGAAGAAAATTATTTTATTCATAATTCAAAAGTCGAAACTATGACGGAAGACGAATACGGAACTAAAAAATTATTAATATCTCTATACGATAAAAAAAAAATAGAATCCGTAATTTTAGGCAAAAACGACAGAATTACATTTTGTTTATCCTCTCAAGTCGGATGCGGATACGGTTGCGCTTTTTGTTCTACGGGAGCTATGGGACTTTCAAGAAATTTGACGGCGGATGAAATATTGGCTGAATTTATATTAATGAGAGCGATAACGAAAAAAGTTAATTCTATCGTTTTTATGGGAATGGGCGAGCCTTTGGCAAATACGAAAAATTTATTTAAGGCTATAGAAACTATAAACTCTTATAAAGGATTTAATTTAGGAATAAGACATATTACAATATCGACTTCTGGCGAGATTGTAGGAATAAAACAATTAATAGAAAAAGATTTAGATTGCAGGCTTGCGGTTTCTTTGCATTCTTTAAAAAATGAAGTTAGAGATAAAATAATGCCAATCAATAAAAAATATCCTATAGAAAATTTAATTTCAATCTTAAAAAGATATAGCAAAAACGGAAAAAGAATGATAACTTTTGAATGGGTGCTTATGAAAGATATTAACGATTCGGTAAATGACGCTTATAGAATAGTCAACTTAAAAAAAGAATTTCCTTTTAAAGTTAATATAATACCAATGAATCCCGTAGAGCATGCACCCGAACTTAAAAAACCAAATAAAGATATTATTTTAAGATTTAAATCGATATTAAAAGATAATGGCGTGGAAGTTATAGAAAGATTTAAACAAGGGCAGGATATACTCGCAGGATGCGGACAACTTGCTATAAAAGACGATAATTAAAAAACTAATTATTTAATCTATAAATTCCGATATATAAAAATAACAATATTCAATTATAAGATTTCAGTTAAAGTTGATTTACATTATGGAGAAAAGAAAAATAAAATATACAAAGATTCGTAGAAAAAAAAGAATATTTTCAAACGGTTTAACATTTAGTCTTATAGGAAATTTTTCAATAGGAATAATCGCTTTTGCAATTTTTATTTTTCTTGCAAATTTTATAATACTTGGAGTTCATATATCTTCAAGTATGGAATTAGAAGAAACCGATTCTATAGAAAATCGTTTATCTGAAATGAATCCCGAAACAAATAATTTATTAGAAGATAATTTATATAATAATATTCCAACTGTGACATCCGATGCGAATGCAATCGAAAAATCTTCAGGAATTTTCTACGATTATTTAATTTCAGACGAAAGTTTAGGCAGCGATGGAATAATAGGCATGAAATATGAAGAATATACTATTGAAAACGGAGATAATTTAACCATAATATCTAAAAAAATCGGCGTTAATTTAGATACTTTAGTAAGCGTTAATAAAATAAGCAACGCGAATAAATTGCGTCCAGGAGAAAAAATTATTATACCAAATAGAAACGGTTTATTATACACGATAAGTAAAGGCGATAGTTTGGAAGGAATTATTGATAAATACGAAATGCAATTAGATAAAGTTTTAACTTTCAATAAAATAAACGATATAAATAATATAAATGTCGGAGATGAAATATTTTTACCTGGCGCAAAATATACTTTGGAAGAGCGAATAGATAAATTCGGACAGATGTTTAGCTTGCCTACTAAAGTAACGAGAATAAGCAGTTTATTCGGTTATAGAGTTCATCCGATAACGAAAGCAAGGACAAAACATATGGGAGTCGATATTCCTGGAAGTTTAGATACTCCGATTTACGCATCAAGAAGCGGAAAGGTAATATTTGCAGGATATAGCGGAGGATATGGAAATTTGGTTATCGTTCGTCATGATAAAGGTTATACGACTTATTACGGACATTTAAATAAAATAACTACAAGAGTCGGAGCTAAAGTCGGACAGGGAACTATGATAGGAAAGATGGGAAGCACGGGAAATTCAACGGGCTGCCATTTGCATTTTGAAGTTAGAAGAAACGGCATAGCTTTAAATCCTGTAGATTTTATATCGATAGCGAAATTCATAAGAAAGAGATAATTATTTTCTTCTTTAATAAAAAAATAAACCAAAATATTAGCTCTTCTTTGCTAACAAAAAAGAACTATAAAATTACCAATTTTTGTTTCTCTACGCCTTTGGTGAAAAAAGTGAGCAAAAATAATAACAGTTTAAAATTAAAGCTTTATCATTTATGTGAAATATTCTTTAATGAATTTTTTTTATTTTAAGCAGTGTGAATTCTATTCCCTAACTAAAAGCGTGCTTTAGCCTTATACTAAATTTATTAATTTTATTTATATTTTTTTAACTTTTCTATTAAGAAATAAGGGACAAGTTTTAAATTTGAGTCTTTCTTATGCTAAGGATTATTCTCAAATCCTTTGTATTTCCTATAATTTTGACGTCTTTCGTTTGTTGCGGACGGAGGGCGCTTTATTTTTGCATATTTATTTTATTTTAATATTTTTTAAAATTATTTTTTACGATTATAATAAATGAATTAATATAAAGTTTAAAAAACGATATTAAAGTTTTTTTTATTTCATCAATACTCAATCCTATTGCTTTACTTATTGAAGTATTATCGATATTCATTTGTTTTAAATTTTTTGCTATATCATAGTCTCGCTTTTTTAATTCTACATTTATCGTATCCTTATAAAAATACTCATTCCATTCTTTTTTTCTATACGCATTTATTAATGGGTCGCTATCGATAAAACTTTGACATCTCTTCTCAACTTCTTCAA
>ERZ1673700.2068-NODE-2068-length-16832-cov-55.942302_pt1 | contig 16832 bp, 18 predicted proteins | sample MGYA00580230_ERZ1673700 | MGnify/ENA primary metagenome ERZ1673700 (study PRJEB41218, sample SAMN15661782) | gut metagenome | host: Homo sapiens | place: Canada: London | collected 2015-08-20/2019-03-30 | study: EMG produced TPA metagenomics assembly of...
TGGCCGACCTGTTCCGGGTGTTCGGCGACTCCACCCGCATCAAGATCCTGTATGCCCTGCACGACAATGAACTCTGTGTGCAGGACATCGCGAACGCGGTGCAGTTGAGCCAGTCCGCGGTGAGCCACCAGCTCCGGGTCCTCAAGGATACCAAGCTCGTGCGGTTCCGCCGGGACGGAAAAACCGTTTACTACGCACTGGACGATGACCATGTGCGCAGCATCCTCTCCTTGGGGATGGAACATATCGAGGAATCGTTGAAAGGCAGGTACTACTTATGAAGAAGAACTACAAGATCGAAGTCGATTGCGCAAACTGCGCGCAGAAGATGGAAGATGCCGCCAACACCGTTGCCGGTGTGGTAAGCGCTACCGTCAGCTTTATGACCCAGAAGATGAAGGTCGAGTTCGCTGAGGGTGCGGACCCCCACGATACCATGGTCAACGTTCTGGCCGCCTGCAAGAAGGTCGAGGACGACTGCGAGATCTTTGATATCTGATACTAAAAACCGGATGGAAACGGCTCCCCTGCAGGGGAGCCGTTTCCATCCCAGAGCATTTCTCTTGTGGAAAGAAAGTGCAGTTTTCAACAGTTTCCACCGGGTTTTCAACACGTTTTGCGGAAAATCTCAAAAACAAACGGGAAAAAGTCAGATTTCTCCGGGAAAACCTCGTGGAAAACACGGGGGAAAACGTGGAAAAAGGGTTTTTCCGGGGAAAACCTGTTGAAACTGCTCCCACCCCTACCCGACAAAAGGAGAATCCCTATGACCAAAAAACAGAAAAAGGTGCTGTATCAGATCATCGCATCGGTCGTCCTGATCGTGATCCTGCGGCTCCTGCCCGCTTTCCCCACGCCGGTGGAGCTGGTGCTCTACCTGATCCCATACCTCGTAGTCGGCTGGGATGTCCTGCGCAAGGCACTTCTCGGCATCAAGAACCGCCAGCCCTTTGACGAGTGTTTCCTGATGGCCGTAGCCACCGTGGGCGCCTTCGCGCTGGGCGATTACGTTGAGGGCTGCGCCGTTATCCTCTTCTACCAGATCGGCGAGCTGTTCCAGAGCGTCGCCGTGGGCAAGAGCCGCCAGAGCATTTCCAGCTTGATGGACATCCGCCCCGACTACGCCAACATCGAGGACGAGGACGGCAAGCTGGAGCAGGTGGACCCCGATGATGTGGAAGTCGGCACCGTGATCGTGGTCCAGCCCGGCGAGCGCGTCCCCATCGACGGTGTCATCGTGGAGGGCACCTCGGCCCTGAACACCGCTGCCCTCACCGGCGAGAGCCTTCCCCGCGACGTCCAGAGCGGCGATGAGGTCATCAGCGGCTGCGTCAACATGACCGGTCTGCTGAAGGTCCGCACCACCAAGGAGTTCGGCGAATCCACCGTCTCCAAGATCCTCGACCTCGTGGAAAACTCCAGCATGAAGAAGGCTCGTGCCGAGAACTTCATCACCCGCTTTGCCCGCGTCTACACCCCCGCTGTCTGCTACAGCGCACTGGCGCTGGCCTTCCTCCCACCGGTGGTCCTGCTGCTGATGGGCCAGCCCGCCCGCTTCGGCGACTGGATCTACCGCGCCCTGACTTTCCTCGTCATCTCCTGCCCCTGCGCGCTGGTCATCTCCATCCCGCTGAGCTTCTTCGGCGGCATCGGCGGCGCTTCCGCCTGCGGCATCCTCGTCAAGGGTTCCACCTATCTGGAAGAGCTGGCCCGCACCGGTGTCGTGGTCTTTGATAAGACCGGCACCCTGACGCAGGGCACCTTCAAAGTAGTGGGCGTCCACCCCGAAAACGGCGTGACCGAAGCCGAGCTGGTGGAAGCCGCCGCACTGGCCGAGAGCTGGTCCAAGCACCCCATCTCCCTGAGCATCAAGAACGCTTACGGCAAGGAAATCGACGCCAACCGCGTCACCGATGTGCAGGAGCTGGGCGGCCACGGCGTGACCGCGAAGGTGGACGGCAAGACCGTCGCCGCCGGCAACGCCCGCCTGATGGCAAAGCTGAACCTCTCCGCCCCCGAAGTCACCGAGCCGGGCACCATCGTCCATGTTGCCATTGAGGGCAAGTACGCCGGTTACCTCCTCATCGCCGACGTGGTCAAGCCCCACAGCGCACAGGCCATCAAGGGCCTGAAGGCGGCGGGCGTCCGCAAGACGGTCATGCTGACCGGCGATGCCGAGCCGGTGGCCAAGGCCGTTGCTTCCGACCTCGGTCTGGACGAGTACCACGCCGGTCTGCTGCCCGGCGACAAGGTGGACCAGATCGAAAAGCTCCTCGCCGCCAAGGGCCCGAAGGAAAACCTCGCCTTCGTGGGCGACGGCATCAACGATGCACCCGTTCTGTCCCGTGCCGACATCGGCATCGCAATGGGTGCCCTCGGCTCGGACGCCGCCATCGAGGCCGCCGACATCGTCCTGATGGACGACGACCCGGCCAAGATCGCCCTCGCCATGAGCATCGCCCGCCGCACCCTCCGCATCGTATACGAGAACATCGTCTTTGCGCTGGCCATCAAGTTCGCGTGCCTCGTCCTCGGCGCACTGGGTCTGGCAAGCATGTGGACCGCCATCTTTGCCGATGTCGGCGTCATGGTGCTGGCCGTCCTCAACGCCACCCGCGCCCTCTACACCAAGGACCTCGCCCGCAAGAACGAGCGATGACCCCGTAACCATTCAAACGCCCTAGGACTTCCCCGCTTCGGCGGCTGTCCTAGGGCGTTTTTGCGGCAAAGAATCTTTTTTCGGAAAAATCTTGCAATGTCCGCAGATTCTGTTATACTACTACTAAACTAGGGGGTTAGTGTATATGAAAGATTCCGAGATCGCATCGCGGCCCACCGGCACCGTGCTCCGGGCGCTGAAAGCAGCCGCCCCTCAGACGGTGCCGGTGTTTGCCGGGTATCTCGTGCTGGGCATAGGGTACGGCATTTACGTGCAGTCGCTGGGGCTGCCGGTCTGGATGCCCATGCTGATGGGCACCGTCGTCTACGGCGGCTCGCTGGAGTTCGTGCTGGCAAGCCTTTTGCTGGGGGCTTTTTCGCCGCTGTCGGCCTTCCTGATGGCGCTGATGATCCAAGCGCGGCATCTGTTCTACGGCCTTGCCATGCTGGAGCGGTACAAGGGCTACGGGCTGCGCAGCTTTTATATGATCTACGCCATGAGCGACGAGACCTTCTCCATCACCTGCTCCGCCGAACCGCCGGAAGGGGTGGACCGGGGCTGGTTCATGTTCTTCATCACCCTGCTGGACCAGATCTACTGGGTCGCCAGCGCGGGTGTCGGCGCGGTGGTGGGCTCGGTCCTGCCCTTCAGCACCGAGGGCGTGGACTTCGTGATGACAGCCATGTTCGTCGTCATCTTCCTGAACCAGTGGGAGAAGGAAACGCAGCACATCAGCGCCCTCATCGGCATTCTGGTGCCGCTGGTCTGCCTTGTGGTGTTCGGCTCCGGCAGCTTCCTTCTGCCCGCTATGGCGTGCATTTTGGTGCTTCTGCTGGCGCTGCGCAAGCCCATTGAGAAGGCTGAAGCCGCCCACGGCAAAACGGAGGTGCACTCATGACCACACTGCAAATGGGCATCACCATGGCGATGTGCACGGCGGCGACCATGCTCACCCGCTTTCTGCCCTTTCTGATCTTCTCGTCCAAGGACCAGCAGCCGCCGGAGGTGGTGCGGTATCTGGGCCGCGTCCTGCCCGCCGCCATCTTCGGGATGCTCATCGTCTACTGCCTGAAGGGCGTAACCCCCTTCGCGGGGAGCCATGGCATCCCGGAGGCCATCGCCATTGCGGCGACCATCGCGCTCCACAAGTGGAAGCACCAGACCCTCGTCTCCATTGCGGGGGGCACGGTCTGCTATGTGCTGCTGATGCAGCTGGTGTTCTGATACGCAAAGAGGGGCTGTTGTGATTACAGCACGATGAAGGTGCAGGTGGCTGCGGGCAGGGTCAGTTCCCCAGCCTTGGCCGCCACGGGAGCCATCTCCGGCAGAGCGTTGCCCTCGCCCAGCACCAGAGCCTTGCCGTTGCAGAGCATGGTCTCGGCACGGAGGGTCTCGGCGGAGAGCTGATACACCTCGGCGTCCTTGGGCAGGGCGACGGTGGTGGTGTCGGTTCGGCTGTTGTTGATGATGAGGTAGGCCTTGCCGGGCTTGCCGTCGGCGCGGGAGTGGGCGTAGACGTGGGCACCCTCCCGGATGGGTTCGGCGGTGTCGTAAGCAGTGTTGCCCATCAGGCGGTGCCACAGCAGCACGGCAAAGTAGTTGGGGCGGGGGTCGAAGCTGCCGTGGCTCAGGAAACCATAATCGCTGGATGCCAGCGTGTTGTGGAAAATGATGCCTTTGGTCACGGTGCAGAATGCCCCCAGCTCGTTGAGGGTACGGAAAACATCCAGATAGGTGGAAGCCCATGTGGTGCCGCCGCCGCCCGCGTCGCCGGATTCCGTGACCCAGATCTCACCGCCGGGGCAGTAGATGTCCCGCTTTTCGGTGTGGTACTGGATCATGCTTCGGGCAACGTCCAGATAATCCTCGCTGGTGGCCCGGTCCGGCAGCCAGTAGGAGTTGGGCATCACGGCTCTCAGCCGCTCGGCTACGCCGTTGTAATAATGGTAGCTGTACACGTCCAGCTTTTCCTGCATCCCCTTCAGCAGAACTTCCAGCGGCACATTCTTCAAAAAGCTGTTGCTGTCCCCGGCCGACTCGTAAGCGGGGTCGCTGTTGGAGGGGCCCTCCGAAGTGCTGGTACCCACGAAAAGGCAGTCGGGGTAATTTTCCCGCAGCCAGCGGGCAAAGATATCCTGATTTTTGGCATACAGCTCCGGGGTGTAGCCCTTGGGGCAGCCGGACATTTCCAGCAGGTTGGGCTCGTTGACGAACTCCACCGCGTCAATGGGCTTGCCGTACTCTTTGCTCAGGGCAAAGATCTGCTGGGCCTGACTGGGGTTCCACGGCTCGTCCGCGTGGTGCAGACCCTCGCAGTCGGCCACGGAGATCAGCAGCTTTGCGCCCATCGCCTTGCAGAAGTCCAGCACTCCCACCCACTGCTGGCGGTTCAGGACAGCGCCGTAGCCCTCCGGCACCTTGCCGCCGGTATGGCCGTCGAAATCGTAGTAGGTCTTGGTGGCCCAGCTGCCGGAGACCCGGACCCACGAGGGGCCGATCTCTTTGGCCAGCGTCCGCAGCTTCTCATCGTAGAGGTCGATGGGGTCATAATACTGCATCAGCCCGCCCTCGGCGAAGATATTGGCGTTGAGGCCGCCCTTCATTTCAAAGGGCGCCGTGCCCGCGATCTGTTCCGGGGTGTAGGCTTTCCAGAAGGTGCCGCCAGTGACTTCCGCCATCTCGACGTTGTAAGATACCAGCCGCTCATTGCCAACGTGCAGCTCACGCAGGGCTTCAGGGTCCAGCTTCACGAATTGTGCCATAGTGATTCTCCTTTTCATTTTTTCTGAATCCAGAATAGCACAGCCCCCGAACCTTCCATGAGGAAGATTTCGTGGAAAAATCGTATTATTTAGTGATAAAATGTATCAAAGTTGATCTGCCGATAGAACCGCTGCTGAAGCTGGTCGAAGCTGTCGCAGTTCTGGGCCAGCAGCCACATCACCTTGGTGACGACGGCTTCAATGGTCATATCGTGGGCTTCGAGGAAGCGGAAGCGGTTCTTGACCCGCTTTCCGACCTCGTAAATGCCCACGTCGCTGCCCTCGTAGGTGACTTGGGTGGTCAAGATCAGAATTTTGCGGGTCTTGTCGTAGTCGCCCAGACCCTCGGCAAAGGCGTCCATCAGCCGCTGGGGGATGCCGCCGACGCCAAAACTTTCCACAATAACGCAGTCGTATTGTTCAAAGATGGCCGGGATGAGTTCCGGGCCGAGGCCGGGCGTCAGCTTGAGCAGGAAGACCTTCGGGTTCAGGGCGCGGCCAAACTCCACCGGGCCGGTGGGCCACGGCGAGGGGACATAGCGCACCAGCCGGTCGCCCTGCACCAGCGCCAGCTCCGGGAAGTTGACCGACGCAAAGGCATCGTAGCTGATGGTCTTGTTCTTCTTGGCGCGGGTGCCCGCGATGACATGGCCGCCGAACACCACCATCACACCCCGGCTGCCTTGGTCGAGGGCGCAGATGACGCTGTCGCGCAGGTTCTTTTTGGCGTCGGTGATCTCGTTGGAGATGGGCTGCTGAGCACCGGTCAGGATGATGGGCTTGTCCGCGTTCTGGATGAGGTAGGACAGCGCCGCCGCCGAGTAGGCCAGCGTATCGGTGCCGTGGCAGATGATGAAGCCATCGTAGAGGGCGTAATTTTCCTGCACGGCCTTCGCCATCATCAGCCAGTGCTCCGGGCCGAGGTCGGTGCTGTCGATGCTGCACAGCGCCAGCGTTTCGGGGCAGCACAGCTCGTTGAGCTCCGGCAGATGGGCCAACAGTTCCTCGCTGGTCAGGACGGGCTTGAGCCCCTGTGCCGTGCGCACGCTGGCGATGGTGCCGCCGGTGGTGATAAAAAGCAGACGCTGCTTGGTCATAAATTTCGATACCTCCACGATCCAATTCAAATCAACTCAGTATAACACACTCCGCCCCGGATGAAAAGTGGGCCGTTTTGGAACTTGGTCACAGATTTTTGCGGGAAAAGGTGTATACTAGAGGAAAAAAGGGGGAGCTATCCATGCCGAACATCGTTATCATCGGTTCCGGCCCGGCGGGGGTGTCGGCGGCGCTGTACGCCGCCCGCGCAGGGGTCGAGACGACCGTTCTCACCAAGGGGCCCGGTGCGCTGGGCCGTGCCGAGCTCATCCAGAATTACTACGGCTTTGCCGAACCCATCTCCGGGGCCGAACTGGAGCGCCGGGGCATCGAAGGGGCAAAAGCGCTGGGGGTGCAGTTCGTAACCACCGAAGCCGTGGGCCTGACCTACATGGATAAGCTCACCGTAGAGACGCTGGCAGGGGATTTCCCCGCCGACGCCGTCATCCTCGCCACCGGAGCCTCCCGCGCCGCCCCGCACATCCCCGGCCTTGCGGGGCTGGAAGGCCATGGCGTAAGCTACTGCGCCACCTGCGACGCTTTCTTCTACCGTGGCAAAGATGTGGCCGTGCTGGGCAGCGGCGAGTACGCCCTGCACGAGGTGCAGGCTCTGCTGCCCGTGGTAAAGAGCGTCACCCTGCTGACCAACGGCTCCCCGCTGACGGCCTCCTTCCCGCCGGAGGTGACGGTCTGCCCCGAAAAGGTGAACGCCATCCTCGGCGAAGGGCGGGTCAGCGGCGTAGAACTGAGCGGTGGCAAGACCGTGGCGCTTTCCGGCGTTTTCGTGGCGCTGGGCGTTGCGGGCAGCACCGCGCTGGCCCGCAAGCTGGGGGCCGAGGTGGACGGGAACCGCATCCTCGTGGACGAACACATGCAGACCACCCTGCCCGGCCTTTACGCCGCCGGGGACTGCACCGGCGGGCTGCTCCAAGTGGCCAAGGCCGTTTATGAAGGGGCGCTGGCCGGCACGGAAGCCGCCAAGGCCCTGCGGAAAGGATAACATCATGTCGGAAGTGCAACCATCTGCCGTCAACCGGAACTGCCTTGCGTGCGCGTTCCCGTTCTGGGGCCAGCTCACCCCCGCCGAGCAGGAGCAGCTCTGCCGCTTCACCCGGCCCGTGAAATACCGGAAAGGGGAGCGGGTCCACAGCCCGGTCGAAAACTGCGTGGGCATCCTGTTGCTGCGGTCGGGCCAGCTGCGGGCCTACCTGCTCTCCGAGGACGGCCGCGATATCACGCTCTACCGCCTGTTTCAGGGCGAAGTCTGCATTTTGTCAGCCTCCTGCGTCATGGACTCGGTGAACTTTGACCTTTACATCGACGCCGAGGAGGACACCGAGGCCTACTGCATCGGCGCGGGCGTCTTCCGCCAGCTGATGCAGCAGAATGTCTACGTCCGCTGCTACGCCTACCAGATGACCGCCGAACGCTTTTCCGACACCATGTGGACGATGCAGCAGATCCTCTTCATGAGCGCCGACCGGCGGCTGGCCATCTTCCTGACGGACGAGCTGGCCAAGACCGGCGGGGCCGACCTCCACATGACCCACGACCAGATCGCCCGCTATATGGGCTCCGCCCGCGAGGTCGTCAGCCGTCTGCTGAAGTATTTCGCCGGGGAGGGCCTCGTCCGCCTCTACCGCGGCGGGGTGGAGGTGCTGGATAAGGAGCGGCTGAAACAGATCGCCCACGGCGCATAAGAAAAGGAGCGCATCATCAAGCGATGGTACGCTCCTTTTTCGATCTTTTCTCAGCTCTTGCAGCCGGATTCCTCTTCCACGCCGGTGAAATCGGAAGCCTCGGCGATCTTGGTCACGTCGAACTTGCCGTTCTCGTCCTTAGGGGCAACGGCGGGGCCGGCCTCCACAGGGTTCACGGACACTTCGCCGGCTGTGGGCTTCTCTTCGGCCGCTTCCGGCTCTGCGGTGGCCTCAGCCTTCTCGGCCTTGGCTGCTTCCACGGTAGGTGCAGCTTCCGGGGCTTCGGGCTCCGGGGGCTGCCCATCCTCTTTTGCAAAGGCAGGGGGCCATGCGGCACCCGGCTCCGTGGGGGTGTGCTCCGCTTTCGCCTCGCCCTCGGCGTAGGCCTCGGCGGTCTTGGCGGCCTCTTCGGGGTCCTTTTCCGCGTCTTCGGGGAACTCCACCTCTTCCACGTGGAGCGAGCCCTTATCGTTCAGCACCTTGTCCAGTGCCACGATGGCGACGCTGGTGACGGCGACGGCAGCAGCCGCGCCCAGAACACGAAACAACGTTTTCATGGTGAGATCCTCCTTAGATGTGTGGTGGTCAAGAGAATGTTACGACATCGTTCAGCGGCTTTTCGGCGGGTTCCACCGAGATGGCGGTCAGCACCGGGCCCTTGCCGCGGTAGATGTTGTGGAACTTGTAATTGACCTTGGCGGTCACGGTGACCCATGCACGCTGCTCCAGCGCCTTGTAGCCGTCGTAGGAGCAGGGGAAACCGACGAACTGGATGTCCTGCACGCAGCAGGTCATGGCGAAGCGGCCGGGCACGAAGCTGTTCTTACCCGCGCGGTTGGTCTGGCAGACCTGCGCGAGGAACTTGACGGTCTTGCCCGCGTACTTCTGGGGCTCGTCCTGACAATCCATATACCAGATGCCGAAATCGTCATCGCCGATCTCCACCACAGGCTTGTTCAGGTCGAAGGGGAGCGGGTCGGGGATGTCGTCGTAGGCTACGCTGCCGTCGGCGAACTCATAGGCGATATCGCACTTGCGGGATGCCTGACGCACCAGCTTGTGCAGCTCCTGCCGGGCGGCGTCGTTGTTGACGGCCTCGGCGCGGTTGAAGACGATCAGCTCGCTGCGGGCGATCTTGTCCAGCAGCAGGGAGCGCATCGAGTTGTCGCGGGCGTAGGTCAGGGCCGTGGTGCCGTCCGCCGTGGCGATGCACTGGTAGACGATCCAGTTTTCGGGCAGGTTGTTCGCCAGATCCTGCAGCAGCCACATGCCGTTGTACTCGATGACCACGCGGCCCGCGTCGGCCTCCTTGGCCAGCTTGGCAAGGTTCTGGGGGTTCAGCTCGGCCTTGTCCTCCATGTTGTAGAGGGTCACGCCGGGGAAGGCGAACTTCTTCTGGTTATACTCTTCTTCGCCCTCTTCACAGACCAGCAGCAGGGTCTTGTCGCCGGAGTCGAAGTTGGGGTCTTCAAACGTTTCCTGAATGAACTTGGTCTTGCCGCTTTCGAGGAAGCCGACAAACAGGTAAACGGGGATCTCATTTGCCATAGTGATCTTTCTCCTCTTTCCGGGATCAGCAGCCGAACAGGCCCGCAATGGCCTTTTCGTCCAGCTTGGAGCCGATGACGACCAGCTTGCCGCCCACATCGGCACCGCGGGAGCGGACCTCCCACTCGCCGGGCACATAGTCGAACTCCAGCCAGCCGTCGGCGCCGCCGTCCACGATGCCCTTGGAACGCAGGATCATGCCGTACTTGCCGGAATCCAGCTCCGTGAGGGCGTGCTCGATGTCCGCTTTGGCGATCTTCTTGGCGGTCTCGACGCCCCAGCTCGTGAAGACCTCGTCGGCGTCGTGGCCGTCGTGGTGATGATGGTGGTGATGGCCGCAGCAGCAGTGGCCGTCCTCATCATGATGATGCTCGTGCTCGTCGTCCCCGTCATCATGGTCGTGGTGGTGATGCTCATGCTCATCATCGTCGTCGTGATCGTGATGATGGTGGCAGCAGCAGTGGTCATCCTCATCCTCGTGGTCATGATGATGGTGATGCTCGTGTTCGTCCTCGTCATCATCATCGTCGTCATCATCGTCGTGGTGATGGTGGCCGCAGCTACACACGCCGTTCTCATCGTAGTGATGGTGATGATGCTCGTGTTCTTCTTCCTCGTCCTCGTGGGCGTGCTCCTCGTTGGCCTTGGCAGCCATGGCGATCAGCTCTGCCTTGAAGTCGTCCTTGGTGGACATGGCGTTCAGGATCTGCTCACCGGTCAGGGCATCCCATGCGGTCGTGACGATGGTCGCAGTGGGGTTCTTCTCGCGCAGCATGGCGACAGCGGCAGCGATCTTCTCCTCGCTGGCGGTCTGGGTGCGGCTGAGGATGATGCAGCTTGCGTGGCTGATCTGGTCATCGTAGAACTCACCGAAGTTCTTCATATACATCTTGACCTTGTTCACGTCGGCCACGGTAACGAAGCTGTTCAGCTGAACATCCAGATGCTCCGCCACACCCTCGACGGCGCGGGTCACGTCGCTCAGCTTGCCGACGCCCGACGGCTCGATCACGATGCGATCCGGGTGGTACTGCTCCACCACCTGCTGCAGGGCAGCGCGGAAGTCGCCCACCAGCGAGCAGCAGATGCAGCCCGCATTCAGCTCGTTGATCTGGATGCCGGACTCCTTCAAAAAGCCGCCGTCGATGCCGATCTCGCCGAACTCGTTCTCGATCAGAACGACCTTCTGGCCCGCAAAGGACTCTTTGATGAGCTTTTTGATGAGGGTCGTCTTACCGGCACCAAGGAAGCCGGAGAAAATATCAATTTTGGTCATAATGCTGTTGCCTCTTTCTTTTTCCAAAGCCCCCGCAAGGGGCCGTCAAGCAATCCGAGCCGCAGAGTGCTGGCTCAAAAATCCTTATATTCCTATTATAACAAGGCTGTCAATGGGAAAACGCCTTTTTTCATGAGAAAATTGTAACTTTTTTGCATCTCCTTCCCAAAATCTGCTATACTGGGCTTATCAAAATTTTTTCGGGAGGACGTCGCAGTGATCGCACAGACAATGCAAATCGGGAGCAGACCTTGCCGCATTTACGGCGAGCTCCATGCCGAATATCTGCTGCTCCAAATGACCGGCGAGCACGAGCTGCAAAGCATGGAAAGCGAGATTGCCACTATTGCACAGAGTGCGCACCACTTTTTGTTTGCGGCCATTCCGGTGGAAAGCTGGAACGATGCACTTTCTCCGTGGGAAGCCCCTGCTGTGTGGGGAAAGCAAGGATTTGGCGGCAAAGCTGGGGACACCCTGCGCTTTCTGACGGAACAGGTCATTCCCACGCTGAAGCAGCAGTATCCTCTCCCGAAAAACGTCAAAATCATTCTGGGCGGCTATTCGCTGGCAGGGCTGTTTGCATTGTGGGCCTCCACCCAGACAAATCTGTTCTATGGTATCGCCGCCGCCTCGCCCTCTGTGTGGTTTCCGGACTGGATGGAGTTTGAACAGCAGCACCCGATACAGGCACAGCACATTTATCTGAGCCTTGGCGACAAGGAAGAACACACGAAAAACGCTGTCATGGCTGCGGTGGGCGATAACATCCGCACCCTGCACAGTCGGCTTGCAGAGCGTAGCACAGACTGCACCCTTGAATGGAACAGCGGCGGGCATTTCAAAAACGCCGACCTGCGCACGGCGAAAGCCTTTCAGTGGGTGATGGAGGAACACACATGACCATTTTGATTGATGCAGACCGCCGCCCTGTTCTCATCCGCACCATCTTGACCGCAAAAAAGGCACCAGCCTGAGCCGGTGCCTTTTGTTGGCGGAGATGGTGGGCATTCTCCCGCGGGCTAAGCAACAGCCCACAGGGCTGATTGCTTGCGGTCTGCGGACCGCCGCCCTGTTCTCATCCACACCATCTTGGCCGCAAAAAAGGCACCAGCCTGAGCTGGTGCCTTTTGTTGGCGGAGATGGTGGGATTCGAACCCACGTGCCCGATTAAGGACAAAACGATTTCGAGTTTTTCCTGCTTCACGGTACTTGGTGGAAGATAGAGGGAATTAGCCCACTTTGCCAGAAGATACGAACCATCGAATTTACGCTCAAAATTCCGTCAAGATCCCAAATCACTAGGCTCTGTGCGGATTTGAACCCACTTTCCAAAACGCAGAAAAATCAGCCTTTTGGAGAGAATTGGGAGAGATTTTACGCCCGTTGGAGAGAACGGGCGAGAGAGATTCCGGGAGCCAAAATCCATCCACATAATATGTTGCTTCTGACGCTGACCAAATCAAAGCAGCAAAGGATGGATGAACATGAGAACGCTGTTAGAGTGCTATAAAATTCTCGAAGAATACCCCAACGGAATGACGAAAGACCAGTTCTACCGTGTTGCCCGCATCAACAAGCAACACGCAAAGTACCTTCTGGATTCCGGTCTCGTTCCGTGTATCAATACAGGAAAGAAAACACGCAAATACCATATTGCGACCCACGATGTGATCACCTACTTGTGTGACCGTGAAGATCATCCCGAAAAGTATAAAGTGCCAACGGGCTTTTATATCGGAAAGAACGGCTGCTCCAAGCGGCACCCGGACAAGCCTGCCGCAGAGATTATACGCTTCAATTTTACAGAGCCGGAAAAAACAGGGCTGTATACCATGTGGGAAAAGCTCACGGTTGGATATGATGATCTGCTGACCACCCCGGAAGTTTCGGAACTGACGGGCTACTCTGCACAAAGCATCCAGCGATGGTGCAATCAGAAGATCCTTGTAGGATTCAAAATTCGTGGTACATTGACGATTCCTCGGCTGGCAGTCGTTGAGTTTATGTCCGGCGACCGTGCAACGGGAATTGTCCGAAAATCCTCAAAGCACCTTGACCTGCTCCGCACTTATGCACAGGACTGCCACGAGGGTGCAATGACCATTACATACTAAACAGACAGGACTGCTCCACAACGAAATGTATGTGAGGCAGTCCTTTTTGCTTAGATGCAAAGATTATTCTTTAGGTAGTTATTCTTGGTAGAATAATTACTCGAAATAGAAGGAGGAAAGTTTTCCACATGAAGGAGCACTCACAGTTGAAAATCCGAGGACACACCAAATGACGCTGGACTATTTCTATGGTCAGTCGGGCGAATTGTTCTCCTACTTCCGCATCCCCAAGGCACTGTTCCACGACTGCCGCTTCCGGCAGCTCTCCACCGATGCCCGGACGCTGTACGGCATCCTGCTGGACCGCATGAGCCTGTCAGTCAAGAACGGCTGGCTGGACGAGCAGGGGCGAGTGTATATCATCTACACAGTCCGGGAAGTACAGGAATCCCTCTGCTGCGCCGAACACAAGGCGGTCAAGCTGTTCCGGGAGTTGGAGCAGCTCGACCTCATCGAGCGCAAACGTCGTGGTCTGGGCAGACCCAGCCTGATCTACGTCAAGGATTTTTCCTCCGGCTTGCCCAAAGCGCAAGTACAGAATTGCCCAAACAGCAATTCTGGTGCTGCCGAAAGCGCAATTCTGGAACAGCCAAAACCGCAAGCAAATAAGACTGATAAGAATAAAACAGAGTGGAACGATCCTGACCCTATGAAAAACAACGCTACCCGTACCATCCGCTCCGAGGAGATCACCATTGATGTGCGTATTTGCGCTGCACTGGCGGCAAACCGGAGCGGCGAGGTCTACCTCGCAGCTATCGCCCCGGACATGGAGTTGACCGTCATCACGCTGGACGAAGCTCCGGGCATCCTGCCCTGCTTTGAGGAGGACGACGCCTGCCTGAACCTCCCAAACACCTCGCTGCTGCTCTGCTACAACCCGGCGCAGGTGCTGAAGATGGGCGGCAAGCACTACCTGACCGGCCCGGTGATTCTGGTCCGCACCAACATGGACGGCGAGGTCATCTCGCTGACCATTGATGAGGTCTACCTGTTCCAGAAGTATCTGGCAAGCCACAGCATCACCCTGATGGCAGACGACCAGAAGCTGCCCTGCATCTGCATCGACTGAGGTGTGCCATGCTGAACTTTTTTATCGGTTTCGCATTTTTTGAAGCAGGTGCCTTTTTCGGCTTCTTCGTGGCGGCTCTGCTGAACGCCGCCCATGCCGGGCAGGAGGATAACCATGAAGAAATTTGATGTGGAGATCACGGAGACCCTTCAGCGCACCGTGACCGTAGAAGCCGCTTCGCAGGAGGAAGCGGAGCGTATGGTTGACCGTGGATGGCGCGATGGAGATTACGTCCTCACCGATGAGGATTATGTTGGGGTCGATTTCAAAACGGTTGGCGAACGGGAGCTTTCGGAAAAGAAGATGCTGGACGTTCTTCTCGTGAAGCCCAATGAGCATCCCCAAAACGTCAGCATCGGCGCAGAACTCAAAGATTTGCAGGAGGCAGTGGGCGGCTCGATTGATGCCGTTTACCCCTTTGCGGACCCGGTGGCTATCATCTGCCATGACGAGGGCAAGCTCATGGGGCTGCCGTTGAACCGTGCCCTGCGGGACGAGGATGGGCAGATGTACGATGCTGTTGCCGGGACCTTTCTGGTGGTGGGACTGGGCGAGGAGGACTTTGCATCCCTGACCCCGGAACTGGCGCAGAAGTACGAGCAGCTTTTCCATCAGCCGGAAGCCTTTCTGAAGCTGGGCAACCGTCTGCTGGTGCTGCCGGTGCCCGACGAACCTCCGGGAGAAAAGCCCCGCACCAAGCCTCCGGCAGAGCATGACCGCTAAAATCCCCCTGCTGCACGGGAGGTGATGGCAGTGCAGGAAGAAATCGAACAGAAATCCTTCAACCTGATGATTTCCACCACAAAACTGTCTGCCCGAACTGTCTTGCGGGCGGTAAAGGCGGCGATCCGGCTGTACCAGTCCAAGGCATCCCAAGGCAAGCAAAGCGTCCGCACCCTGTTGCGGCAGAACCGGGGCGTGTCCAGCGTGGAGATCAGCAAGACCGGCATCCGTGGGTTGGAACGCTACGCCAAAAAGTACGGCATCGACTACGCCATCCGCAAGGACACCTCCGAGGTGCCGCCCCGGTATCTGGTCTTTTTCAAAGCCCCGGATGCAGAAGCCTTTCACTCGGCGTTCAAGGAATATTCGGCATCCCTGCTGAACAAGGACAAAAGCCCCTCGGTGCTGGCACGATTGCAGGAGCTGGTGCAGGCGGCGGCAGAACTCCCCGGCAAAGTCCGGCACAAGGAACAGGAGCGTGGACTGTGACCACGAAAAAGCTGACAAAGCTGCTGGCGCTGTACCTGCCCTATATTTTGCTGGGACTGGCGGCAACGAACTTCGGTGAAGCGTGGCGGCTTGCGGAGGGCAAGGAACTGGGCGATAAGATCATGTCGCTGATGGGCACCATCCCGGTGGCGTTTGCGAACCCTCTGCCCAGTCTGCATCCGCTTGATTTGCTGGTGGGTTTGTGCTGCGGCGCAGGGTTGCGGCTGGCGGTCTATTTGCGTGGCAAAAACGCCAAAAAGTACCGTCACGGCATGGAATACGGCTCTGCCCGGTGGAGTGCATAATTTTAAGTGTAAATGACACATACATGGACGCACAGGAGGTTATGCACATGACTGATTATAGCAAAATTACAGCCCTTTACTCCCGCCTTTCCGTGGGCGACGAGGACAGGGACGGCGGCGAGAGCAACAGCATACAGAACCAAAAAATATTTTTGGAGAACTATGCCAGAGGGCAGCACCTAACCAATATCCGGCACTACATCGACGATGACGAAAGCGGCAGATTTTTTGACCGTTCCGCCTACTCCCGCATGATGGACGATGTGGAAAACGGGAAAATCGGTGTCTGCATTATGAAAGACCTTACCCGCTGGGGGCGCGACTATCTCCAAGTCGGCAACGCGATGGAGATATTCAGACGGAACAATGTGCGCTTTATCGCGGTCAACAACGGCATTGACAGCGAGAAGCCCGATACATTGGAGTTTGCGCCCTTTATCAATATCATGTCGGAGTGGTACGCAAAGGACATCAGCAAGAAAGTGAAAACGGGCATTAAGACCAAAGGCATGAGTGGAAAGCCGATTGTCACCGAAGCCCCTTACGGCTATGTCAAAGACCCGGACAACAAGGATTTTTGGATAATCGACGAGGAAGCCGCCGAGGTTGTCCGTTTGATTTTCCGTCTGTTTATCGGCGGGAAGAACCGAAACCAAATCGCCGTATATCTGACACAGGAGCAAATCCCAACCCCCACTTTCTACATGAAAGACCGAGGGCGGGGAACCTGTAAAAATAAGACGCTCAACGAGGATAACCGCTGCAAGTGGAACAAAGCCACCTTGACCAATATCCTCACACGGCAGGAGTATTGCGGCGATGTAGTCAACTTCAAGACTACAAAGCATTTCCGGGATAAGCATAACCACTATGTAGACCGGAGCCAGTGGCACATCACAGAAAATGTGCATGAGCCGATTATCAGCCGCAGCGATTTTGAAACCGTACAGCGGATTTTGGAAAACGCACCCGTCAAACGCCCCAACGGGGACGGGGAAATCCACCCTCTGTCCGGCTTGCTTTTCTGTAAGGACTGCGGCGCAAAAATGCACATTCGTATAGATTACCGGAACGGCGGCAAGCGCC
>ERZ1673700.2087-NODE-2087-length-16719-cov-7.712014_pt1 | contig 16719 bp, 14 predicted proteins | sample MGYA00580230_ERZ1673700 | MGnify/ENA primary metagenome ERZ1673700 (study PRJEB41218, sample SAMN15661782) | gut metagenome | host: Homo sapiens | place: Canada: London | collected 2015-08-20/2019-03-30 | study: EMG produced TPA metagenomics assembly of...
AGTGTAAATGTTTGAAAGGAGATCTTCTATGTGGCTGATTGTTTTTATGATAATTATCATTGCGGCTGTGATTGTCTGTTTTTCACTTGCAGCAGCGGCAAAAAATGCAGAAATGATTTCGCAGCTGTGGCTTGAAAAGCAGCGCATAAAACAGGAAATTTTATGCACGAACAAAACAAAAGAAGAATAGAAAATGTAAAAATCAAGGTATACTTTTGACTCAATTTGAATTAAAATGATAGTGAACATCCTGTGGGAGCAAACAGTGAAAAAACGAATTTTGATCGCTTTTTTATGCCTTATTATTTTTGGCACTACATTTGGCTTGCCGCAGCCTTCCTGTGCAGATGAGACGACAGGTGGGATTTTGCTCACCTGTCCATCTGCAATTTTGATGGAAGCCTCTACAAAAAGCGTTATATACGAGAAAGCACCCGATGAAAGAAGAAGCCCTGCGAGCATAACAAAGATCATGACGGCAATTTTGATTTTTGATGCTATTGAAGCGGGAAAGATTTCCCTTGAGGATGAGGTTGTGACGAGTGCCTACGCAAAATCAATGGGCGGGTCTCAAGTCTATCTGGAAGAAGGAGAAAAGCAGACAGTTGACACATTGATCAAATGCATTATGGTTTCTAGTGGAAATGATGCAAGCGTTGCAATGGCAGAGTACATAGCGGGAAGCGAGTCGGGCTTTGTTCAGATGATGAATGAGCGTGCTGCCTCTCTTGGAATGGAAAATACGCATTTCGAGGACTGCTGTGGGTTAACTGATTCAGACAATCATTATACAACAGCACGTGATATCGCACTTATGGCGCAGGAACTGATAACACGTTATCCGCAGATTAAATCATATACGACGATCTGGATGGAAAATATTACCCATGTAACAATGCAGGGAAGCAAGGAATTTGGACTTGCCAATACCAATAAGCTTTTAAAGCAGTACCCATATACGACAGGTTTAAAAACAGGTTCAACAAATAAAGCAAAGTATTGTGTATGTGCGACAGCAAATAAGGATGGTGTTGAGTTAATAGCTGTTATCATGGGCTGTCCAAACTATAAAGATCGCTTCACTGAGGCACAGTCATTGCTCCAATTTGGCTATACAACATGTAAGCTGTATCAGGATGAAAATCCTCCCGAACTTATGCCTATACTAGTAAAGGGAGGAATAGATAAACAGGTTTCGGCTGTATATAAGGAAAAATTTTCATGGCTGTTTGTGTCAGGTGAAGATTTTTCAAATATGGAAAAGATGCTCACAACAAATGAGCTTACAGCACCAATTGAAAAGGGAGAGCAGATCGGTACGGTAACGTACCGGCTGAATGGAAAAGAGCTTGGCAGCATTGGCATTTACGCAGGAGAGTCTGTCCGTGAGGCAAAATTTTTCGATTATCTGCTTAATATTGTGCTGCAGTGGATGGCAGTTATTTAAATAAATCCGCCGCAATTTGATTAAAAGAACGAAAGGAAATATAAATGAACAAATGGATTATGGCAGGCACAGCAGCTGCATTTACGGGTGCAGCTGCGTTTGCCCGCTCAGAATATGAACGAACTCATCTCGACATTGTGCACTATGACATTAAAACAGATAAGCTTGGTTTGGAATGGAATGGCTTTAAGGCTGTTTTTCTTTCTGATCTGCATGATAATAGCTTTGGCATGGAGAATGAAGAGCTGCTTGCGGCAATTGAAAAAGAACAGCCTGATATTGTTGTAATTGGCGGTGATATGCTTGTAGTAAAGGAGTGGGCTGCACCTCATTTTGATATGCTTGCAAACTTGTATAAAAAACTTGTTAAGCGATATCCTGTGTATTACGCATTTGGCAATCATGAGCAGCGCATGAAGGAAGAACCGCTTACGTATCCTGGCTGGTGGCAGAGCTACTGGAAAGTGCTTAAAGATAGTGGTATGCATGTTCTTGTTAATAAAAGTGAAGAGATCATAAAAAATGGTACCGCGATGCGTATAAGCGGCATCACGCTGCCGCGGGAGTGCTATCGAAAAGGGCGTATTCCGTCATTATCAGCCGGGTATATAGATAAGAAAATTGGAAAAGCTTCAGACAAAAACTTTGAACTGCTGCTTGCTCACACACCAACCTTTGCAAAGACATATGCTGATTGGGGTGCCGATTTAGTACTTAGTGGCCATTTTCATGGAGGTACCATTAGAATACCTGGTCTTGGCGGAGTGATGACACCGCAGCTGCAGTTTTTCTCACCTCTTGCAAGAGGAAATGTGACACAGAAAAATACAAATATCATAGTCAGCGGAGGTTTAGGCACGCACAGTATCAATGTGCGCCTTAACAATTTGCCGCAGCTCGTTGTTTTGACATGGAAAACTCATTGAATTTCATTGTATAGTATGCTATACTGATGTCGTCTAACTATAGAAAAGGAGTGTCGGATGTTATCATACAAACTGGAAAAATTTGAGGGGCCGCTTGATCTGCTCCTTCATTTGATTGAAAAAAATAAAGTCAGCATATACGATATTCCGATTTTTGAAATTACAAATCAGTATATGGAGTATGTCAATGCCATGGAGGAAGAGGATCTTGATATTGTCAGCGAGTTTCTTGTCATGACAGCGACGCTTCTGGATATCAAGTCCAGACTTCTGCTTCCTGCTGAGAAGGATGAAAATGGCGACGAGATTGATCCAAGAGAAGAATTAGTGACTCGTCTTGTTGAATATAAAACATACAAAAGTTTAGGTGAGCAGTTAAAAAGCAGACAGCTTTTGGCGTCACGCCTGCTTTACAAGGATCCCACAATCCCAGATGAAGTGTCAAAATATGAGCCTCCTGTTAATGTGCATGATATGTTAAGCAAAGTTACATTAGAGCGTCTTCAGGAAATTTATCGTATGGTGACGCGCCGTCAGGTGGACAAGATTGATCCTGTGAGAAGCAAATTTGGCAATATTGAAAAGGATCCGGTGCGCTTGTCGCAAAAGCTGGCACTTGTTTATGAATATGCTCAGCAAAAGAAGCATTTTTCATTTCGAGGGTTGCTTCAAAAGCAGTATACAAAGGCAGATGTGGTTGTTACGTTTCTCGCTTGTCTTGAGTTAATCAAGATTGGACGCCTTACTGTTAAGCAGGAGGGAACATTTAGGGATATTCATCTTGACTGGAATGAGGAATGTACCACGACGATCACAAGAGAAGATATGGAGCAGTATGATTAACTGCTTATACAAATGAATAAAGATGGCAGCTGACAGGCATGTGCCAGATAGAAACAGGAGTAACAGCATTATGGAAAAACGCGACTATTATCCCATTTTGGAAAGTATTTTATTCACAATGGGAAAAAGCGTAGAAATCAAAACGTTAGCAGAGGCACTTAAGCTTACACAAGAAGAAATAAAACAGATATTACAGGATATGGCAAAGGAATACAGTGAAAAGCAAAGAGGCATTCAGCTTGTCTTTTTGGAAGATAGTGTTCAGCTTTGCACAAAGCCGCAGTATTATGAGTATTTGATACGCATTGCTTCAAGACCGCAAAAGCAGGTTTTAAGTGATTCAGTGCTTGAAACGCTCTCTATTGTGGCGTACAAGCAGCCTGTCACAAGAGGTGAAATTGAGCGTATCCGAGGTGTGAAGTCAGACCATGCAATCGCAAAGCTTATGGATTATGATCTGATTGAAGAAATTGGAAGACTTGATGCGCCAGGACGTCCTGTATTATTTGCTACGACAGAAGAGTTCTTACGCTGCTTTGGTGTGTCATCTGTAGCAGAACTGCCTCAGGCAGCACCGGAGCAGATCATGGAATTTAAAGAAGAGGCTGAAAGTGAGATTCCGGTAACTGTATAAGCAAGGTAAAAAAGCACGAAATAATGAGTCACTGCATATGATATAGAAAGGTGCATAGCGGGGGATTTTGCTTGGAGACGTTCAAGAAACCTCTTACGGCGGCACAGGAAAAGGAGTATCTTAGACAGATGAATCAGGGATCATCTGAGGCGAGGACTCTTTTGATTGAGCATAATATGCGTCTAGTGGCTCATATTATCAAAAAATATGCATTTACAGATAAAGAGACGGATGATCTGTTGTCAATCGGAACGATTGGTCTTATAAAGGCGGTCAACACTTTTGATGTTTCAAGGGGAAACCGATTGTCGAGCTATGCGGCAAAATGTATTGACAATGAGATACTGATGCTGCTGCGTGCAGAAAAAAAGATGAGCCGTGAAGTCAGCTTATATGAACCAATAGGAACGGATAAGGAAGGAAATGAGATTCATCTTTTTGATGTGATTGAATCTGGTGAATGTGATGCCTCGGAGCATTACTGCAAAAAGGAGGATATATGTCGTCTGCACAGGGGAATCCAGACGGTGCTTCTTCCTAAAGAAAAGCGAGTAGTGGTTCTTCGCTATGGACTTTTCGGACATCTCGTTCACACACAAAAAGAGGTGGGAAGTGTGCTTGGTATTTCAAGATCGTATGTAAGCCGCATTGAAAAGAGTGCACTTGAGAAGTTAAGAAGCTTTTTGATGATGTAAAACACAGAAAGGCACGGAAAATGAAAGAAAAGTATATTGATTCAAGCAGCAGAAGAGATCGTCTGCATTTGTATATCTGGATGCCAAAAGACCAACCAAAGCCAGGTCTTATCATTCAGATGACACATGGTATGGTGGAACATATGGGGCGTTATGAGGAGCTGGCACAATACTTGAATGCGCACGGTATCGGCGCAATTGGCCATGATACGCTTGGTCATGGAAAAAGTGCGCCGACTAGCTCACAGTTTGGCTTTTTTGCCAAGAAAAATGGAGATCGCTGTCTTGTTACAGATGTTGCACGTGTGACAGCTTACATTAGAAAGCAGTATCCAGATAGTCATATTGTATTGCTTGGCCACAGCATGGGATCATTTGTATCCAGACAGTATATTACACAGTATGGCTCTAAGATTGATGGTGCAATTTTAATGGGAACAGGAGATCCAGGAAAGCTAAAGGTAGCGTTTGGTCTTGCAGTGGCGGGCTTTACACGTGTGCTTCGCGGTGATTTTTACAGGAGTGATCTTATTAATTATCTGATGTTAGACAGTAACGATCACTATTTTTTTGAAAAGGAATGCACAAGCTGGTTAAGCAGCAATCAAGATGAGGTGGATCGTTATCACGGTGATGAATATTGCGGCTTTCAGTTTACTGTAAGTGCATATCTTGATTTCTTCCGAATTTTGATGAAACTTGCTCAAAATAAAGGAACAGCAAAAATTCCAAAGAGACTGCCAATTCTTCTTTTGTCAGGCAGGGATGATGCAATAGGCGAATTTGGAAAGGGCGTGACGCGCGTGTATGACCGTTATAAAAAGGCGGGGATACATGATGTTTCAATGAAGCTCTATCCGGGAATGCGTCATGAGCTTCTTCATGAGACAGAAAGAAAACAGGTTCAGGAGGATATTCTTTCTTGGATCGAAGAACACTTCGAACAGGAGTGATTATACACAAAAGAAAAATATAGTTTTGCACATTTACATAAAATGACAAACTGCAGCATAAGGTACTTTAAGAGAAGACAATCTGTCAAAATATGGCAGGTTGTCTTTGTGCGTTCAAAAACAAAAAATTATTTAAAATGAACAGGAAAGGGTAAAGCAATGGTTGCAAAAGTGTATACGGGAACAACAAATGGAATCGAGGGTATTCTTGTGTGTGTGGAGGCAGATATCAGCGATGGACTTCCAATGTTTGATATGGTAGGCTATCTTGGGGCAGAGGTGAAGGAGGCAAGAGAGCGGGTGCGAACAGCACTTAAAAATTCAGGTTTTCGACTGCCACCAAGCCATATCACGGTCAATCTTTCACCTGCCGATTTAAGAAAGCAGGGCAACTATTTTGATCTGCCTATTGCGCTTTCAGTGCTTGCTGCTGCAGGCTTTGTGCGCATGGATGAATTGGAAAATAAAATATTTATTGGAGAGCTGGGGCTTGACGGAAAAATACGTCCTGTAAACGGCACGCTTGTACTGGCAGAATGCGGACAGAAGGCAGGGATAAAAAAGGCAGTTGTGCCGAAGGAAAATGCGAAGGAAGCTGCCTGTCTGCAGGAGACAGTTGTTTACGGGACGAAAACGTTAAAGGAAATTGTGGAACTGTTAAATAATCCAGACCGGCTTGAAGAAAACAGACAGGCAGTTCTTTATGAGACTTCTGACAAAGAAGACGATTCGCTTGACTATGATGAGCTTTATGGACAAGAACGCATGAAGCGTGCAGCGATGGTGGCATCAGCAGGTTTTCATAACCTTTTATATATTGGACAACCAGGTTCTGGTAAGAGCATGAGTGCAAAAAGAATACCTACAATTATGCCCGAAATGACATATAAAGAGCAGCTTGAGGTGACAAAAATTTATAGTGTGGCTGGGCTTCTTGACTACAAGGAGGGACTTATAAAAAAGCGTCCGTTTCGAAGTCCGCATCACACAATTTCGGCGACTGCACTTGCTGGAGGAGGGCGATTTCCAAGGCCAGGAGAGATCAGCCTGGCACACCATGGAGTATTGTTTTTAGACGAGCTGGCGGAGTTTAAGCGTGATACACTAGAAATTATGAGGCAGCCGCTAGAAGATGGAAAGGTCACAATAAGCCGTGTCAATGGAAGCTGCAGTTATCCGGCAGAATTTATGCTAGTTGCAGCGATGAATCCGTGTCCGTGCGGCTATTTTCCAGACAGAAGCCGCTGCCGATGCAGTGTGGGTGAGATCAGACGTTATAGAGACCGTATTTCACGACCGATGCTTGATCGTATTGACATTTGCACGGAGGCCTTTGCAGTAAAATTTGATGATTTGTCAAAGGCAAAAAAGGGAGCGGATTCGTCGTCTATGCGTGCACGTGTCACAGAGGCAATTAATCGTCAGCGCATGCGCTATAAGGATGATGGAATATTATTTAATTCGCAGCTTAAGGGATCAAGACTTTCAAAATATTGTAATCTTGACCAGCAAAAAGAAGAACTTCTTCGTCAGGCATTTGAGTCAATGGGTCTTAGTGTTCGTGCAAGAGATCGGATTTTGCGCGTCTCAAGAACAATTGCCGATCTTGAGGGAAGTGAGCAGATTAAAGAAGCACATTTGGCAGAGGCGATAAGCTATCGGAGTATTGATCGAAAATATTGGGGGGATATGTAAAATGGAGCGAAAAAAAGCATATTACTGGTGTACATGCCTTCAGATGATTACACCTATTAAGGTGCGCCGTTTAATTGAGGAGGCTGGCGGTCCGAGTGAGGTTTTTGGACAAAGCGATGAGAAGCTTGTTCAAATGGGATTTACTGCAAGGGAGCAAAGAATTTATCATGAAGCCTGCGCAATGGAAAAAACAATAGAGGAGGAATACGAAAAGCTTTCACAGTCAGGAATTCGTTTTGTTACAATAGAGGATGAAGAGTATCCGGTGCTTTTAAAGGAAGTGGCAGACCGTCCGATTGGGCTTTTTGTGAAGGGGAATCTTCCAAAGTCTGATTTTCCTAAAATTGCAATTGTCGGAGCGCGTGCGTGCAGCAGCTATGGGAAGGAGTGTGCAGAGGAAATCGCAAGAGAGCTGTCAGCGGCAGGTGCACAGATCGTAAGCGGGATGGCATATGGCATTGACTGCTGCAGCCAAAAGGCAGCACTTGAGGCAGGCAGTTCATATGCAGTGCTAGGCGGTGGCGTTGATATATGTTATCCACGGGAAAATATTGGATTGTATGAAAAACTAATACGTCAAGGCGGCGTGATTTCTGAGATGCGTCCGAAAACACGCAGTATTCCCGTTCTTTTTCCGCGCAGAAACAGGATTATAAGCGGCATTTGTGATGCTGTCATAATTATAGAGGCACGAAAAAAGAGCGGTTCTTTGATTACGGCAGAATTTGCGGGTGAGCAGGGCAGAAGTGTCTATGCAGTGCCAGGTTCAATATTTTCAGATCTTAGTGAAGGCTGTCATGAGCTGATTAGAAATGGTGCTGTACTGTTGTCATCACCACAGGAGATACTTGCAGATTTTAAGTTAGAAGCTGCAGCAAGAAAAATGCATAGACAAAAGATGCCTTTGACAGAAATTGAACAGGATGTGTATCGCTTTATCGAAAGAGAACCTGTTCATATGGAAATTCTTTTGCAAAAAACAGGATATCCGGCTGGAACTTTATGCAGTGCATTATTTCAGATGGAGCTAAAAGGTTACATCAGCGAAGAAGCAGGAGGCTGCTATAAAAGAACATTTAATGTGTAAGATTCGTAAAATTTATATGAAATAAAATAAAAAGGGCTAAAAAGGGCTTGCAATCCGTAAAATAAGAGTGTATAGTGATTTCCGATTGAAAAAATGTACGCATGGTACATTGCTGGAGGAAAGCATGGCGAAGTATCTTGTTATCGTAGAGTCACCTGCGAAGGTTAACACTATAAAAAAATTCTTAGGAGCTAACTATCAGGTTATGGCTTCTAATGGGCATGTAAGGGATCTGCCCAAGAGTCAGTTAGGGTTCGATGTTGAAAATGATTACGAACCAAAGTATATTACAATCCGCGGAAAAGGGGATATTTTGGCGAAGCTTCGTAAGGAAGCAAAAAAGGCTGAAAAGATTTATCTGGCAACGGACCCTGACCGCGAGGGAGAGGCAATCTCATGGCATCTGTCGAAGGCACTGAAGCTGGAAGATGACCAGATTAAAAGAATCACTTTTAATGAGATTACAAAAAATGCAGTAAAAGCATCTTTAAAGGAGCCGCGCGCAATTAATATGAATCTGGTTGATGCACAGCAGACAAGACGTATCTTAGACCGTATGGTTGGATATGAGATCAGTCCGGTACTTTGGGCAAAGGTAAAAAGAGGTCTTAGTGCAGGAAGAGTCCAGTCTGTTGCACTTAGACTTATCTGTGACAGAGAGGCAGCAATCGAGGCATTTATTCCAAAGGAATATTGGAGTTTAGATGTTTTGCTTGACGTGCCAGGTTCTAAAAAGCCATTAAAGGCACAATTTTACGGAAAAGACTCTAAAAAGCTTACGATTGAAAATGAAACTCAGCTAAATGAAATTGTAAAGGCAGTGGAGAGCGACAAATTTGTTGTAAAGGAATTGGCGCATAAAGAAAGAAAAAAGAAGGCACCAATGCCATTTACTACAAGTACGCTGCAGCAGGAAGCTGCAAATCAGCTGAATTTTTCAACACAAAAAACGATGCGTATCGCACAGCAGCTGTACGAGGGTGTTTCAATTGAGGGTGAAGGTACGATAGGTTTGATTACGTATCTGAGAACTGATTCCACACGTATCGCAGCAGAGGCTGATACAGCAGCAAGAGCATATATTGAAAAAACGTATGGCGAAAAATATTTGACACAGGCAAAAAAAGAAGAGGCTGCCAAAGGCCATATTCAGGATGCGCATGAAGGTATTCGTCCTACAGATATCACAAGGGAGCCAGTCCGCGTAAAGGAATCTCTTTCACGCGATCAGTTCCGTTTGTACCAGCTGATTTGGAGACGCTTTACTGCAAGTCGCATGGCAGATGCCGTTTATATGATGAATCATGTACAGCTTGAATCAGGCGGATATGAGTTTTCAGCAGTCAGCTCAAAGCTTTCATTTGACGGCTTTATGAGTATTTATAATGACGGTGAAGAAAAAGCGGCAAGCGCACCTGCTGTTGATCATCTTAGTGAGGGCATGGAGCTTTCCGTGAGTGAAAAAGAGACGCAGCAGCATTTTACACAGCCTCCGGCTCACTTTACAGAGGCAACACTTGTTCGTATGCTTGAGGAAAAGGGAATAGGACGTCCTTCTACTTATGCACCGACAATTACTACTATTCTTGCACGTCACTACATCACAAAGGAAAAGAAAAATCTGTATGTGACGGAGCTTGGTCAGGTCGTAAACAACATTATGATGAAATCCTTCCCAATCATTGTAGATGCTGAGTTTACAGCCAATATGGAGTCTTTGCTTGATATGGTTGGCGAGGGCATGGTTGAGTGGAAGAGCATTGTTAGAAATTTCTATCCAGATCTTCATGAGGCAGTAGAGGCAGCAAACAGAGAGCTTGAGAGCGTCAAGATCGAGGATCAGCTGTCAGATGAATTTTGTGAGCTGTGTGGAAGGCAGATGGTTATTAAGTATGGTCCTCATGGAAAGTTTTTGGCGTGTCCGGGATTTCCTGACTGTCGAAATACAAAGCCATATCTTGAAAAGATTGGCGTAGCCTGCCCGAAATGCGGCAAAGATCTTGTCATCCGAAAGACGAAAAAGGGTCGTGTGTACTATGGCTGTGAGGGTGCACCAGATTGCGATTTTATGTCATGGAATCGTCCGACTGGACATAACTGCCCGAAATGTGGCTCTTATATGATCAAAAAGGGAAACAGAGAGTGCTGTTCTGACGCTGCGTGCGGCTATATTGCAAAGTCGGAGGAATAAATCTGACAAAACTGCGAAATATTCTTGTAAAATTATTCATTTTGTGATATGATACTGTACAAAGAATAAATTGCATTGGAGGAACCCAATATGAGCGTGCAGTTGCTGGATAAAACAAGAAAAATCAACAAACTTTTGCATAACAACAATACCAGCAAAGTTGTCTTTAATGATATCTGTGAGGTATTAAGTGAGATTCTGGAATCCAATATTCTTGTACTCAGCAAGAAGGGTAAGGTTTTAGGTTTCAGTGTCTGGAAGGATGTGGATGTAATTAATGAGCTGATGGAAAACAACATCGGATCATTTGCGGATCATATGCTCAACGAGCGTCTGTTAAGCGTACTTTCCACAAAAGAGAATGTCAATTTGGCTACACTTGGATTCTCTCAGGAAAACGGTGAGAAATACCAGGCAATTGTAACACCAATAGAAATCGCAGGTGAGAGACTTGGTACACTGTTTATCTACAGAGAGCACACAGGATACGGCATTGATGATATCATCTTAAGTGAGTATGGCACCACTGTAGTAGGACTGGAGATGCTTCGTTCTGTAAACGAAGAGAGCGCAGAAGAAAATAGAAAGAAGCAGATCGTAAAATCTGCTATCAGTACACTTAGCTACTCTGAGTTAGAGGCAATTGTTCACATTTTCCGTGAACTCGACGGAAACGAAGGTGTGCTTGTTGCAAGCAAGATTGCAGACCGCATCGGAATTACACGTTCTGTAATTGTAAATGCACTGCGTAAGTTTGAGAGTGCCGGTGTTATCGAGTCCAGATCATCCGGTATGAAGGGAACTTACATCAAGGTTCTTAATGATGTTGTATTTGATGAGTTGGCTAAGGTTAAGGTTAGCGCAGAGAATACATCAGGTACGAATGCATAAAAACGAAAAAAAATAGAAGAAAAAACAAAAAAAGCCTTGCAATTGTATTTTTTCCATGATATGATTGTAGGGCTTAAAAATTTAAAAAACACGTATGCGGTTGGCAGGTTTGGTGCTGCGCAAGCAGTTGCCTGTACGTATGGCATACGGAAGACAAACCAAAGGAGAGTAAAAACATGAGCGTTATTTCTATGAAGCAGCTGCTTGAAGCTGGTGTTCATTTTGGACATCAGACCAGAAGATGGAACCCTAAGATGGCTCCATACATCTATACCGAGAGAAACGGTATCTACATCATCGACCTGCAGAAGTCTGTAGGCAAGGTTGACGAAGCTTACAAGGCTATCTTCGACATTGCTGCAGAGGGCGGAAACATCCTTTTCGTAGGAACCAAGAAGCAGGCACAGGATGCAGTAGCAACTGAGGCACAGAGATGTGGTATGTATTATGTAAACCAGAGATGGCTTGGTGGTATGCTTACCAACTTCAAGACCATCCAGAGCAGAATCGCTCGTCTTCGTCAGATCGAGACCATGTCTGAGGACGGTACTTTTGATGTACTGCCAAAGAAGGAAGTTATCGAGCTGAAGAAGGAGTGGGAGAAGCTTGAGAAGAACCTTGGCGGTATCAAGGATATGCCAGGTATCCCGGATGCAATCTTCGTAGTTGATCCTAAGAAGGAAAAGATCTGTGTTCAGGAAGCTCACACTCTGGGTATTCCGCTGATCGGTATCGCTGATACCAACTGTGATCCGGAAGAGCTGGATTATGTAATTCCGGGTAACGATGATGCTATCAGAGCTGTAAAGCTGATCGCTTCTAAGATGGCAGATGCTGTTATCGAGGCTAAGCAGGGCGAGGCTGAGGAAGTTGATGAGGTTGCAGAGGCTGGCGAGGAGATGCTGGCAGCTGACACTACTGATGCAGCAGCTGATATCGAGACCGTAGTAGCTGACGCTGAGTAATCAAGTCGGAAATAGCGATTCAGGGGCGGCGGACTGCGGCTTCTGAATCGTTATTGTTTTTATTAACTAAGTTAAGTATCAATACTGTACACAACTATTTGGAGGAAGATTAAGATGGCTATTACAGCAAGTATGGTAAAAGAGCTGCGTGAGATGACCGGCGCAGGAATGATGGATTGCAAGAAGGCACTGACTGCAACAGAAGGTGATATGGACAAGGCTGTAGATTTCCTGCGTGAGAAGGGATTAGCTGGTGCTCAGAAGAAGGCTGGACGTATTGCAGCTGAGGGTATTGTTGCTACTTGCATCTCTGAGGATGAGAAGCATGCAGTTGTAGTTGAGGTTAACGCTGAGACTGACTTCGTTGCAAAGAATGAGAAGTTCCAGACCTACGTTGCAGAGGTTGCTGCTCAGGCAGTTAATACTCAGGCAGAGGATATCGAAGGATTCATGGCTGAGAAGTGGGCATTAGATCCATCCATGACCGTTAAGGAGAAGCTGTCTTCCATGATTTCTATCATCGGTGAGAACATGAACATCCGTCGTTTTGCAAAGGTTAGCGAGGAGAACGGTATCGTTGTTTCCTACATCCATGCAGGCGGAAAGATCGGCGTTTTAGTAGACGTTGAGACTGACGTTGTTAACGATGCAATTAAGGAAATGGCAAAGAACGTTGCTATGCAGGCAGCAGCATTAAAGCCACAGTACACCACCAGAGCTGAGGTTGACGCTGAGTATCTTGCAAGAGAGAAAGAGATCCTGATGGCTCAGATCATGAACGATCCGAAGGAGTCCCAGAAGCCACAGAAGGTTATCGAGGGTATGATCAACGGACGTATCAACAAGGAGCTTAAGGAGATCTGCCTGATGGATCAGACTTATGTAAAGGCTGAGGACGGAAAGCAGTCCGTAAGCGCATATGTTGCTCAGGTTGCTAAGGAAAACAATGCAAAGATCACCATCAAGAAGTTCGTTCGTTTCGAGACCGGTGAAGGTATGGAGAAGAAGGAAGAGGATTTCGCAGCAGAAGTTGCTAAGCAGATGGGAAACTAATCTGATTTTTAAAGATACAAAATAAGAATATCAACCCCCTTGAGAATGTGATATTTTCAAGGGGCGTTTTATTTTGGGAGACTTTTAGTAAATGTCAGAATTTTCTTGCTCTTTTTTGTCGGAATCAGTATAATACTAATCAGTAGGTAAGAAAAATAGAGAATAAGGAGGACTTTTTATGACAGTACATGATACAGTACATGGATTTATCGTAGAAAGAGAAGTACCGCTTCCTGAGCTGGATGCAGTAATGTACCAGATGAAGCACGAAAAGACAGGCTTAGAGCTGGTATGGATAAGCAGAGAGGAAGAAAATAAGGTATTTGGCATTGGCTTTGAGACACTGCCTTGGAATGATACAGGTGTATTTCATATTTTAGAGCATTCCGTTTTATGCGGTTCAAAAAATTATCCAGTTAAAGAGCCATTTGTGGAACTCCTCAAAAATTCCATGAATACATTTTTGAATGCAATGACATTCCCGGATAAGACCTTTTATCCGGTGGCAAGCCGCAATGATAAGGATTTTGTTAATTTGATGCGTGTTTATCTTGATGCTGTATTTTATCCAGCTGTATATACAAAACCAGAAATTTTTTATCAGGAAGGATGGCACTATGAATTTGATAGCGAGGGAAAGCCAGGCTACAAAGGTGTTGTTTTTAATGAGATGAAGGGAGCGTTTGCAGATGCGGATGAACTGATGGATATGACAATCAATAGAGCGCTCTTTCCTGATACACCGTATCGTTATGTATCTGGAGGTGATCCGACAAAAATTCCAGATTTGACATATGAAGAATTTATTGAAAGCCATAAAAGATTTTATTCTCCATCGAATGCTTATGTGTATCTTGATGGCGCAATGGATATAGATGCTATTCTTAGTATTATCAATGATGAATATCTGTCCTCATTTGAACAGACGAAGCGTATGGATCCACCAGCATTTCAGTCAGCAGTGGATGCAGGTGAACAGCAAATTGAATATGAGATTGGTGCCGATGAGAATGAAGAGGGAAAAATCCGTCTGTCCTGGGGACGTGTGATCGGAACCTATGCAGAGCGCGAAAAACTGACAGCAATGCAGATTTTGTCAGATGTGCTTACCGGAAATAATCAGGCACCGCTTACGAAGGCAGTGTTAGAAGACGGACTTGCAGAAACAATGCGTCTTTATACAATAGATGGTGTTGCAAATCCGTGGGTAAAAATTGAGGCTCGCAATGTGAAAAAGGAGAACTGCAAACAAGTAGAGGCGCGAATCTTCGACACATTGAATACATTGGCAAATGGTGGACTTGATCATGAGAAGCTAGAGGCTTCTATGGCAAATCTTGAGTTCCAGATGAGAGAGCGCGATTATGGAAGCTATCCGCAGGGACTTATTCTTGGAATGCAGGTGTTAGACAGCTGGCTGTACGGTGGCTCACCAGAGGCTAATCTGCAGATTGGTGACTTATTTGTACATCTTCGTGAAAAGATGAAACAGGGCTATTTTGAACATTTGATTCGCGAAGAGCTGCTTGAAAATCCGCATCGCTGTAAGGTTACATTGATTCCGTCTAAAACAGCAGGAGAAGCACGCCGTGCAAAAGAAGCAAAGAGAATTGAAGATGAGTCTGCAATGTGGAGTGATAAGACAAGAGAAGAGATTATTGCAAAACAGGAAAGACTAGAGGCATGGCAAAACAGCGAAGATACACCAGAGCAGCTGGCAGCACTTCCACATTTAGAGTTATCTGATTTAAGCCGCACGCCGCAAGAGCAACCAATTGAAGAACTTGTAATTGATGGACAAAAGGTATTGGTTCATCGCGTTAATTCAAGCGGAATTGCTTATATTACGCTTTATTTCGATGAAAACCATTATACAGAGGCAGAACTTCCGGCACTTGGACTTTTATGTCGTCTTTTTGGAAATCTGGAAACAACACAGTCAAGCGTAGAAGAGTTAAACAATCGTGTACGTCTTTTGTGCGGAAGCATGACTTTTTTTATCAGTACCTTCAATATAAAGGATGACAGCAGCTGCTGTACAGTAAAGCTTTGCGCATCATTTAGCACGCTTGAATCAAATGTAGATCAGGCAGTTAGTCTTGCAGCAGAGATTTTGACGCAGACAAGATTTGATACTGCCAATTCTGAAAAAGCAGTTCTTGATCTGTTGCGTCAGATTAAGATGGGATGCTTTGAGCAGACAGTGATGGGTGGTCATGCAGCAGCACTTGGCCGTGTGTCAGCGCAGATGAGTGTTTCAGGTGTAGTTTCAGAGTGTACTGGTGGTGTTACATTCTATCATTGGTTAAAAGCTCAGGAAGAAAATTGGAACTGGAATAGTCTTCTTGAAAAATTGACAGCTCTGTATGCAAAGGCAGTTTCAAAGGAACAGTTAACTATCAGTCTTACAGGAAATACAGATGCATATGCAGTGAATGTTGTTCAAATGCTGCAGGAGCTTTTGCCGTCAAAGCCAGATATTTTAAAGATACAGACAATTGCAATAAAGCCATGGGGCATCAAAAAAGAAGGAATCATCATTCCAGCCGATATCGCCTTTGCAGTGCGCGGTACAATTACAGGAAATTATAATGGTGCATGGCAGACAGCAGCCAAGATTGTGAGCCTGAGCTATTTGTGGAATGTAATTCGCGTTCAGGGCGGTGCTTACGGAACAGGTATGCTTACTCGGGCAAATGGAGGATTTTACTGCTATTCGTATCGTGATCCGAGTGCTAGAGAATCTCTTAGAAAATATTTAGACTGCAGCAGCTTCTTAAAAGAGTTTGCGGCACAAAATTCAGATCTGACAGGCTTTATCATTGGAACGGTTTCAGATCAGTCACCGCTTCAGACACCTAGAATGAAGGGACAGGCAGCAGATAACTTCTATTGGAGACAGATTAGTTGGGAGGAGCGCTGCACACGTTGGCAGCAGATTCTTGAGACAACACCAGAAAAGTTAGCGCAGGCCGCAGAGCAGATTAGTACTGCTATGAAAGAGGGCGGTATTTGTGTTGTAGGTGGTGCAGAGCAGATGGAAGGCTGTGGTCTTGATGAGATTATTACGCTGTAAGTTGTAACTATTCAGAGCTAGGCAATTTATTCGTGGGATACCAATTCGCAAAAGTTATGGTATCCCGCGAATGTTTTTGCAAACGATTGCTGCGAATGGAATATTAGCGTGCCATTGTAAAGTGTCGAAAAAGAACAAAAAAAATAAAAAATTAAAAAAACTTGAAAAAAGTGTTGACAAAAGAATTGAGATGTGATAATATACATATCGTTGCAAGGCTTGTTGGTCAAGGGGTTAAGACGTCGCCCTCTCACGGCGAAAAC
>ERZ1673700.2092-NODE-2092-length-16673-cov-7.208750_pt1 | contig 16673 bp, 12 predicted proteins | sample MGYA00580230_ERZ1673700 | MGnify/ENA primary metagenome ERZ1673700 (study PRJEB41218, sample SAMN15661782) | gut metagenome | host: Homo sapiens | place: Canada: London | collected 2015-08-20/2019-03-30 | study: EMG produced TPA metagenomics assembly of...
AGGGCTGGCCGTTGCCGATGTACTCGTTCAGCTTCTGGGGCTGATACTGGGTCGCAATGCCAACGGTATCAATGTTGGAGTTCACGCAGTTGGACAGCGGGAAGTCCACGATGCGGTACTTACCGCCGAAGGACACCGCAGGTTTTGCCGTTTTCTGTGTCAGCGCGTACAAGCGCGAGCCACGTCCGCCGGCAAGGATCATTGCCACAATTTCTTTTGCCATAGCTTTATTCTCCCCTTTAACATTAACATTTCCGTTGTTCGGAAATGAGCGTCAACAAATGATCGTGTAGAACGGATGGGTTACTCTTTGGCTGCCTTGGGTTTGCGGCCGCGCTTTTTGGGCGCTTCCTCTGCTGCCGGTTCCGGCTCAGCCTTTGCCTTCCGGGTGGGTTTCTTCACCGGCTTTTCTGCCGGAGCTTCGGCGGCCTTGGGCTTACGGCCGGGCTTTTTTGCATCCTTTTCCGTGGGGGCCTCCGGGGCAGCCTTGGGTTTGCGGCCAGGCTTTTTCACGGCCTTTTCTGCCGGGGCTGCCTTGGTGGTCTTTTTGGCGGCGGTCTTTTTGCCGGGCTTTTTCGCCTCGTCCGCTGCAGTTTTGGCGGTGCGCTTTGTAGGCACCTCAAAGTACAGGGTGCTCATGGGGGGCAGGGTGATGGTGATGCTCTGCTCAAAACCGTGCATGGGCTTTTTGTGGGTCCGCACGGGCTTGTTGTGGACAGCACCGGAACCGCCAAAGGCAGCGTCGTCGCTGTTCAGCACCTCTTTGTAGGTACCGGTCACCGGGGCGCCCAGGGTGTAGCCCTCGCGCAGAACGGGGTTGAAGTTGCACACCACCAAAATCTGCTTGCCGGCAGTGTCCTTGCGCAGGAAGGCGATGACGCTCTGCTGGGAGTCGTCCGGCACGATCCACTGGAAGCCCTCCCAGCTATAGTCCACCTGCCAGAAAGCGGGGTGGTCCTTGTAGAAAGCGTTGAGGGTCTTGGCATAGTTCTTCAGCTCGGTGTGCTTGTCGTAGCCCAGCAGCATCCAATCCAGCTGCTTGGCCTCGTTCCACTCGGCAAACTGGCCGAACTCCTGACCCATGAACAGCAGCTTCTTGCCCGGGTGCGCCATCATGTAGCCAAAGAAGGTGCGCAGGTTGGCAAACTTTGCCTCATACTCGCCGGGCATCTTGTTGATCAGACTGCCCTTGCCGTGCACCACTTCGTCGTGGCTGATGGGCAGCACAAAGTTCTCGCTGAACGCATAGAAGAAGCTGAAGGTAACCTTGTTGTGGTTGCCTGCGCGGAAGAGCGGATCGGTCTTCATGTAGCTGAGCATGTCGTTCATCCAGCCCATGTTCCACTTGAAGTTGAAGCCCAGGCCGCCGTCCGAAGCGGGCTTTGTGACCATAGGCCATGCGGTGGACTCCTCCGCGATCATGTACTTGTGGGGGTGACGGCCCAGCACGGTGTTGTTGAGCTTGCGCAGGAAGGCCACGGCCTCCAGGTTCTCCTTGCCGCCGTCCTTGTTGGGCTCCCACTCGCCCTGCTTGCGGTTGTAATCCAGATACAGCATGGAAGCCACAGCGTCCACCCGCAGGCCGTCGATGTGGTACTGCTCCAGCCAGTACAGGGCGCTGGAGATCAGGAAGCTCTGCACCTCGTTGCGGCCGAAGTCGAACACCATAGTGCCCCACTCCTTGTGCTCACCGCGCTTGGGATTGGGGTCCTCATAACAGGGCTCACCGTCAAAGTTGTACAGGCCGAACTGGTCCTTGGGGAAGTGGGCAGGCACCCAGTCCATGATCACGCCGATGCCGGCTGCGTGCAGCTTATCCACAAAGGACATGAAGTCCTTGGGAGTGCCGTAGCGGCTGGTGGGGGCAAAATAGCCGGTGACCTGATAACCCCAGCTGCCGTCGAAGGGATATTCCATCACGGGCAGCAGCTCCACATGGGTATAACCCATCTCGGTGATGTAGGGGATCAGCTGGTCGGCCAGCTCTGCGTAGTTGTAGGGCTTGTTGCCCTCCTTCATCTTCCAGCTGCCGACGTGCATCTCGTAGATGTTCATGGGGCCGTTGATCACATCGGCCTTCTTCTGGGCGGCCTGCCAGGCCTCATCGTGCCAGGCAAAGCCGGAGATATCATAGACCTTGCTGCCGTTGGACGGCCGGGTCTCGGCGTGGAACGCATAGGGGTCAGCCTTGTAGACAAGGTCGCCTGCACGCGTAGTCACGCAGTATTTGTAAACGTCGAATTCCTTCATGCCAGGAATAAACAATTCCCACACAGAATCCCCATCCACCTTGTGCATGGGGTGGCTGCCGGGCTTCCAGCTGTTGAAGTCGCCTACCACGCTGATGGCCACAGCGTGCGGTGCCCATACGCGGAACACGACGCCGGGCTCGCCTGCGCGTGTTTCCAGATGTGCGCCGAAGTAACGATAGGCCTCGCAGTTGTTGCCCTGCTTGAACAGATACACCGGCAGATCCGATGCATTGCCCTGAATCTTTTCTTCGGTCGGTTTCATAGACTGCTCCTCCCCGTACAGATCCGCATACGCGCACCTGTAGCTTTTTACTCTTTTATATTAAAGAATTCCGACCGGTTTTTCAAGGCCTTTTCTGGAAAAATACCCATAATCTTTTCTTCAATATTTCTCCCTTATATACACACCCGCCAATTTTTTGCAAAATTTATCGTGAATCTTACCAATGCAATGAAAAAAGCGGAGCCTCTGCACCTCTCTCTTTTGGGAGAAACGTACAAATGCTCCGCTCTGCGGGGTCCTTTTCTGTTATGGGGTCATGCGGCGGACCGGTCAGCCCACCACATACACATTCACCTGAATGGCACCGTTGATCACGCTCTCGGCGTAGGTCTCATAGAACAGATCCACCAGGATCTGACCCTTCTGCACCGCGATGCCGGTGTCGGTGGCCACCGCGTAGCCGTACACGAACTTGCCGTCCGTAGAAGTGATGTACAGCTTGGTGCCGTAGGGGATCACATCCGGGTCCACGGCCACGGTGCCGTAGCCAAGGCCAAGGCCGGAAGAGCCCTTGCCGGTTTTAGAATAATAACCGGTGGCCTTGCCGGTGAGCACCTTGCTGTAGGAAGCAGGGGCATTGGTGGTGCCGTCCGGGCCGGTCAGGGGCGAGACGGGTGCGCCCGCGCCGTAGGTCTTGATGACATGGTTCGTGGGCTGCACTGTGGTGGTGGAATCCACCACGATGCTGTTCTCCAGCTCACCGTCCACATAGCGGTCGCGGGTGGTCACGGTCTGCTGGCCCTCGGCACCGTGCTGCACAGTGGTGGTGCGCCCGGTGTTGCGGAAGTACAGGCTGGTATAGACATACTCGGTATCATAGGGGATGGCCTGCGTTTCCACGCGGTCCTGATAGTCCACGCGGTGCACCACGATCTGGGTGCCTGCGGTCACCAGGCGGTCCAGGGCAGGCTCGGTGTAGTCATCGCCCTCCAGGGTGATGCCGGCGCGCTGCAAGGCATCGGCCACAGTGCCGTACACCATCTTCACCGGGTAGGTCTGGCCGTCGGCCTGGACGTTCACCGAGAATGCGCGCTCAATGTTCAGGGTGGCAAGGTTGCCGCTGAACGCCGTGTAATAGACCTGGTCGCCCTCTTCGGACTGGATGCCGGAGAGGCTCATGACCTTTGCGGGGTCGGTGGCAGAGGTGAGGATCACCTGCTTGGCCCCATTGGAGTCGGTGACGTAGGTCAGCCGCAGATTCGCAGCGGTCACACCAAGGGTAGCCACAAGGCACACGACCATGACACAAAACGCCAGCACGCGGGAAGAGACTGCAGATCTGCAGCCCGAGGATGCTTTTTTCAAGTTTACGGAAGCGATACGAGACAACTCCTCTCTTCTTGTTTTTGGTGCGGCCGCGGATGCTGCATTGCACCCCGGCCGCCGGGACTGCGGAACACCAAGGGCTCCACAATCAAATACGATGCTTTTCCGGCTGTGGAAGCCAAGCATCGTATTGCGTCGGAATCCGTTCCAACGGGACATTGCTCCGTCCCCCGGCACAGGCCCCCATTGCCTGCACCGTACCGTCCGCTCAGACGGCATTTCACTTCATCCAGATAAAATTTAAACGCTGCAACGTCCGTTGCTCCGTTGCGCGGTATTATCTTACCAGACCGGAGCTGATTTGTCAAATCGGACGTCTCCGCTTTGTTAGATACTTAACATTCTTTTTTGTGCAATTTTAACAGTGTTTCCTGCAAAATATTGTTTTTTAAGTTATTTCCTCTGGATTTTCCGCTCTTTTTCGTCTACGTTCTGTTCATGAATTTTTAACATTTGCATCCGTCCCGGACGCCCCGGAACGACCCGTTTCTGGCCCTCCCGCACGGAAACAAGCGGCCAAATACCGCAGTTTTCTGCACAAAACCAGGCCCGCCGCCGGGCATTTTCCGCACCCGGAATTGCCCCCGAATTACCCCCAAAAACAACCCTCCGGCAAAATGCCGAAGCCCAGAAATCTGCGGAGAAAAAGAACACACTTCTGCTGCCGCGCGCCCCGGCGTACAATCAAATAAAAAACCGGAAAGGAAGGTCAAAACCATGAAGATCCAGATCATTCATCGAGCCTGCGGCGGCACCGAATTCCTGCCGCAGCCCAGCCGCCTGCACCTGGGCGCACAGAACGCGGAAGGCGTGGACCGGCTGCAGTTCCAGCTGCCCGAAAGCTGGGCCAACTGCGCCATTGCCCTGTACCTGCGCCGCAGCGACGGCACCCAGCTGGCCCCGGTGCCGCTGGACGGCGATGCCTGCGTGACGGTGGACCGCCGCCTCACCGGCTGCACCGGTGGGCAGTGGATGCTGGCCGCCGTGAGCGGCTCCGGCTACACCGCCTACACCCGCCCCGGCCGGTACGACACCTATGCCACCCTGCCCACCGACGGCGGCTCCGAGGACCTGCCGCCCACCCTGTACGAGCAGTTCGTGGCCCGCGTGCTGGAAAGTGCCAGCACAGCCGCCACGGCGGCCCAGAGCGCCTCGGCCAGCGCCGAACGCTGCACTTCCAGTGCCGCACAGGCACAGACTGCTGCCCGGCAGGCCAGCACCAGCAGCACCGCGGCGGCCGGGTGTGCATCCCGGGCCGAGGCTGCTGCCGCCCGCGCCGAAGAGCTGGCCCCGGCAGACGGTCAGGTACTGAGCGTGAACGGCAAAAGCGGTGTAGTGGTCCTGCGTGCGCAGGACGTGGGTGCCCTGCCCCGGCCTGCGCAGCCGGCAGCCGGCTCCCTGCTGCGGGTTCTGAGCGTGAACCCCGACACCGGTGCCCTGCTCACCGACACTACGCCCCCGCCCGACCTGACGCCCTATGTGCGCAGCAGCACCCTGCCGGACGCAAAGACCCCCGGCCCGGTGCGCATCGACCCGCAATACGGCGTGGCCGTGCGGGAGGACGCCACCCTGACCCTTGTGCCTGCCTCCGCCGAACAGCTGGACAGCATGACCGACGGCTTTGCGCCGCTCACCCCGGCCCTGCTGCCCTACGGCGTGAAAAAAGCGCTCACCACCGCCAGCACTGCCGCCGGGTGGACCGGTGCGGAAAAGACGGCCGCCCTGCGCACGCTGGGTGCCGACCTGACCGCCTACTATACCCGGCTGGAGGCCGACGCCAAGTTCGGCACACCTTACAGCCTGCCGCCCGCTGCGGCAGACCAGCTGGGCGGCGTGAAAGTGGGCGAAGCGCTGGACATCGCCCCGGACGGCACCCTCAGCGCCAAAACGCTCAATGACAAGATCGCTGCCGCCGTGGCGGTAAAGTCGGAGCCCCGGCTGGTGTGGAACCACTACGAAGAAACCGGAAAAAGGTGGAAGACCTACGATATCAAAATGCCAGACGGCCTGGACTACGTGCACGTCAAGACGAGGTACAACGACAGTTCCCACGCATACGGCGAAGAAGTAGACATCGCAAAAGGCGGCACCGCCAATCATAGCTACGGAAATGGCACTGGAATTTTCGCATCCAACACGACTTTCCAGACAAACGGGACCCTGCACTTTGCAACAGAAACGTCGACCGGCGGCTACACCGTAGAGATCTGGCTCACCGGCTACCACTACCCCACCCTCGCGGACCTGCTGACGCAGGTGACCGCCGTGGAGAGCAGTGTCACCGATCTTCAGGTGGCCCTGTGCGAGCTGTACGAAGAAAAGGAGGAAAATTGATGGCGAAAATTTATGCAGCCCTGATCCGCAAGGGTATCAAGACGCTGGACGAGGTGCCCGCCCGTCTGCGCAGCACCGTGAAAGCCCTGCTGGCGGAGGTGGAAGCCGATGCTTGAAGCCTGGTCCCGCACGCGGGACGGCACCCGGAAGCTGAGCGCAAACTTCACCGTGGCCGAGTTTGCCTGCAAAGATGGCTCGGACCCTGTGTTCGTGGACAGCAGCCTTGCCGCCCTGCTGCAGAAGATCCGCGACCACTTCGGCCGCCCCGTAGTCATCACCAGCGGCTACCGCACCGCCGCTCACAACAAATCCGTGGGCGGGGCCGCCTACAGCCAGCATCTGTATGGGCGCGCTGCCGACATCCGGGTGCAGGGCATCCCGGTGGAGCAGCTGGCCGCCTATGCAGAGACCTGCCTGCCCGGCACCGGCGGCATCGGCCGGTACCCGCCCCGGGCCGGACGGGCTGTGGGCTGGGTCCATGTGGACACCCGCCCCGCCAAAAGCCGCTGGACAGGTTAAGAAGGAGGTGAACCCAATGGAAAGCATCCTGTCCGCCCTGATCGCCGGTGCCGTGACCCTGATCGGGGTGCTGATCGCCAACAGCCGCAGTCAGGCCGTGACCGACACCAAACTGGAAGAACTGACCCGCGAGGTGCGCGAGCACAACAATTTCGCCCGCCGCGTGCCCATTCTGGAAGAGCAGATGAAGGTGGCCAACCACCGCATCGCCGACCTTGAGAACCATGAACAAATGAAAGAGAGGAACTGATTTATGGAACTGAGCAACAAGATCTCCGCCGCTACCCTGGCCCGCACCGCTGTGCTCCTGCTGGCCCTGACCAATCAGGTGCTGAGCGCAATGGGCAAGCCCGTGCTGCCCATCGAGAGCACCACCGTGGAGCAGCTGGTCACCGCCGGCATCACCACCGTGGCCGCCCTCATCAACTGGTGGAAGAACAACTCCTTCACCGCTGCCGCCGTGGCCGCCGACAGCTACATGGCCCGGCTGAAGCAGAAGCAGTGATCGCCGACTGCCCTATATAAGGTAAGAGGGCAAGGCCCCCGGAGACGCAGGTTTCCGGGGGCCTTTTTTCGTCTGCAGCAGGGCGGCAGGAGAAATTCCAGCCGGTTCTTTGCCAGAAATTCCGTCCCTCAAAAAGTGGTTTTCCGCAACAATCCGCACACTCTGCACCAGTACCGCAACCGCATCATTTCACGTCCGCAACAGTTTCTCTTTTTTCTGCAACAAATTCTTGTGATTTGTGCAAAATATCCAATTCAGGCTTTGGAATATTTTCACAAATCATGCGTTTCTACATATTTTTTCTTGACAACCTGTACTAGAAAATGGTATAAAGGAAGCAGGATAGTAAACCTCGAAACATGTCCATTATATGGGACAGTGGTAATGCGTAAAAGACTTGACACCATTTGAAAGGAGCCATCAATCATGACGAACAAAAAGCTGAAACTCGCTGCCATGTCCGTAGCACTTACCGCCTGTGTCGCTGCACAGCCCATGGCCGCCCATGCTGTGGAAGGCCCCGACTCTGTCGAGGATAACGCTGCCCCGCAGGCCGAGCCTGTAGCCGAGAGCCCCACGCCCGCCCCCGTCGCTGAGGAAGGGGAAAAACAGGAGGAAGCCGGAGAGCAGGAGGAGTTTGTTCCCCCGGTGAACGATGAGGCCAAGAAAGATGATCAGGCTCCCGCGTTCGGCCCCGGCACCAAAACCGATGACATCACCATCGACTATAAACCTGCTGAGAAGCCGGAAGAGCCCGGCGAGACGGACGAGACTGAGAACCCCGACGGCACCTATGTGAAGGGTGACGTGATCGACAACAGCAAGAAGGACGAAGCCACCGGCAAGGACGGCAAGATCGGCGAGGCCACCAAGGAAGAGACCCCCGACAGCTCTTCCAGCACCACCGTCGTGGACCCCGACGCCGAGGTGAAGAAGGGCGACCCCGTGGTGGGCAAGGACGAGGACGGCAACACCACCATCACCACCCCCACCGAGACCACCGGCACCGAGACTACGACCACCACCGGCACCGGCAAGGCCGATTCCTCCACTACCATCACCGACACCAAGAAGGGCGAAGAGATCAACCTCGACGACGAGCTTGGCAAGGACGTGCGTCCGGACTGGAAAACCGATAAGGATGCCAAGCTGGGCGGTTACACCGTGGACAAGGTCGAGCCCGCCAAGGACGGCAACTCCAAGACCCTGACCCTGAAAAAGACCAGCCCGACCGAAGAAAAGGAGATGGCCGCTGAGGACATCGCCAAGCTGCTGGACGTCCCCGAGGACGGCGTGGAGAAAAAGACCGACGACGAGGGCAACACCACCTATACCCTGAAAAAGGAAGAGACCTCTACCGACGAGAACGGCAACACCGTCACCCGCGTCACCTACTACGAGATCACCGGCAACTCGGTCAAGACCACCACTGAGACCACGCTGGTGCTCAAGGTGGAAAAGGGCACTGTGGATGTTGATGAGAAGGATCTGACCACCGAGATTAAACTGCCAAGCATCACTGCCAAGAACACCGACGAGACCAAGATGGATGTCATCGAGATTTCTTCGGAGAAGCTGGGCGAAATGCTCAAGGACGAGTACTATAACAACGATACCGGCGAGTATGTCTATACGGAAACCGATGCAAACGGCAAGGAATATACCTATAAAGTCAAGAAAACGGAAGACACCAAGCAGCTCACCAACAAGCAGTTGGCCGACCGTCTGGGCGAGGGCTTCACCGGCGATGACAACGGCGTTTACTACAAGGGCGAAAAGCTGACCTTTGATCAGAAGGAAGCCGTGCGCAAGACTTTGAGCTACACCGTGGAGGTCACCGAGGTCACCAAGACCCCCGGCCAGGTCGAAGGCGGTCAGGAAAGCATCAAGAGTGCCGAGGAAACTGCCAAGCTGGAAGCCATCAAGGCCGCTCTGACGGATGCCGCCCGGAACGCCGGCATTAATGTGGAGACCGATGATTTCAAGAACCAGCTGAATACGATCGATCCCACCGGCAAAGGCCAGCTCAATCTCAGTTATACCGATGCAGACGGCAATGTTCATACTGTCACCCTCCGCTATGACGGTGCAACGGTTTCTGCGCCTCAGCCGGGCACTCCCGATTCGAGCAAGGGCACCGAGACCCGCAAGGATGTCACGGACAACGTCATCACCGGCACCGCTTATGTGAACGGCTCGAATACATGGACCGAAAGCGGTTCCCTCAACGGCACCTACGTCAAGCCCGGCAGCGGTGAACTTCCCTCTCTCGATGGTTGGACGATCGCCAGCAAAGACCCGGAGAAGGGCACCACGACCTACAAAAAGGAAGACACCGTGACCTCGCCCGACGGCACCATCACCAAGATCACCCGTACCTGCACAATCACGGAATCGTCCGCTTCCCTCAGCGATACGGAGAAGGAAGAGATTGCCTGGGCGGAGTTGCTGAACCAGCACCCCGAATATAAGAACAAAGATGAGTTGAAAGCTGCAGGTTATAACATCAATATCAGCAGCATGGACTTCTCCGGCATCAAGCGCGTAGAATGGACGATCGACGAACTTTCTGAATCCACAAAGACGGACGCCAAGGATCTTAACGACAAGCTGGTGATCCCCGGCGGCAAGAACTGGTCGATCGACGAAAAGGCCGGCACCATTACGGTGGACGGAAAGACCTACGACAAGGTGACCAAAACCAATGACGGCTACACCTGCACGGTCGAGGACAAAAACGGCGTAAAGACCACCTACACCTTCACCAAACAGGCCGGTGCTCCGCTGACCCCTGAAGAGATCCAGACCGCGCTGGCAGGCCAATACAGTGTTTCCGCTGACAGCATCCGACTGAACGCCGACGGCAAGACCGCGACCTTCACGAAGGGTAACGAAACCATCACCGTGGATTACAGCACCCTGAGCGAGACCCTCACCGTCCGGAAGGATGTGCACACCTCCTCCAGTGTCACCGACATCATCAAGGACAATAAGGATCTTGAGAAGGCATACGACGAGCTGTGGAAGCAGATTCAGGAGATCCAGAGCAAACTTCTGCCCGGCGAGGAACTCTGGATCGGCAATCTGGAGGTTACGGACAAGACCGAGAAGACGGACATCATCAAGTATTTCACCACGGCCATCTCGCCCGAAAATATGAGCAAGGATGAGCTGATCAAGGCTCTGCAGGAGCAGGAGCGGATCGCCAAGAGCTCCACTTACGTTGCCAACAAGGGTTCTGATTACGAAGAGACCAAGAAGAACTACTACTCCGGTGAAAAGACGGATGAATTCAAATCCTTCAGCAAGGCACCGGATGGTTCCAAAATTGAGGTCTATTGGAAATGGACTCGGTGGGGCGGCTATTATTACTATACAGACGCTAACGGCCAGGAAGTTCGTGTTCATAGTAACACTGTGCACTACGAAGAGCAGCGCGACGACATCGGCCACCTCGATCTTGCTTCCGGCTCCAAGCTGGATCTGCTGCCGGACAAGGACGGTAATGTCGATCAGACCGACTGTGTGCTGGTGAGCAAGAATCTGGAGTGGAACTACGATGCCGGAAACCTGGTCAACGGTAAGGGCAACCAGCCGGTCGGCCTGGACAGTAAGATCAGCTGGGATGACGAGGGCGGCGAGGGCGACGGCCACTACGAGTATGACCGCGGCGACTCCAATAATAACCCCGACAAGAGCGCCTACTACAAGCTGACCGGCACTGTCGCCTATGATCCCATCAAGGAGAACGGAAACATCAAGCTGTATCAGGGTGGCTATGACGGTTGGTCTTGGGTCAGTGCGGAAGATCAGGCCATCAATGCCTACCTGAAGGCAACTGGCAGCAACAAGACGGCCGCCAAACTCTCGAAAAAAGAGCGTGATGCCATCGTTGGCACTTATGTTGTGCAGATCGGCACCACCGGCACCAACAGCACCGGTAAGAGCGGCTATCAGGTCTACCTCAAGACCTCCGAGCTGACCGCCTACGGCTATATGTCCCGCGACGCCAACACCTGCATCAACAGCACCTACAAGCGCCAGGACGGCACCTGGGGTTACGTCGGCGGCTATGACCTGATGATCTCCAAGCTGACCCAGGTGAGCGAGGGCAAGGTCGTCGGCCAGACGGAATCCACCATCAAGACCATCACCGCCCCGCTGAGCATCCGCAGCTCTCAGGACTTCGCCAACCGCCTTCTGGAGCTGAACCAGCAGACCACCACACATAAAACCAGTGAGCGTGCTACGGCTTACGGCGAAAATACTTCCGGCGGCTTCGACGGTGCTTATACGCAGGATAAGAGCGAAACGGTTACCGGATCCGGTACCGGCAAAGGCCACTACACCACCTTTACCGAGGTGCTGAAGAAGCTGTTCTCCGGCAAGGGCGAGACCAGCTACGACACCGGCAGCGTCAGCTACAGCTACCGCACCACGGACAAGGTGAACACCACGCCAGTGTCCAAGGAGACCGTGACCACCACCGACGCCCATGTGGACTACAACTATACCTCCATTGAGACCCGCACGGTCACCGTGAACGGCGAAGAGACGGTCATCGTCCCGCCGGTCACTCCGCCGGTGGATCCCGATACCCCGGACGGCCCTGTGGAGGATGAGACCCCGGACGAAGTCGTGACCCCGGAGACCCCCGAGCTGCCGCTCGTGCAGGACGCCACCCCGGATGAGGTCGTCCTCCCGGCTGAGCCCGAGCTGCCCGCCGTGCAGGATGCAACCGCACTGCCGCAGACCGGCGTGAACTGGATGGCCGCTCTGGGCATGGCATTCAGCGGCATGCTGCTGACCATCGCAGGCGCATTCGCCAGCCTCAAGTACAAGGAAAAGCACTGATGCTTTTCCCTTCCAACGTGATCCACGTCAAGTCGTAAACGCATAGAAAGGGCCTCCCCATTCCGGGGAGGCCCTTTCGTGTTGTGTTCGGCTTATGCTTCCGCATCCAGGTACGAGTGCTTGTGCACCAGATTCCCCACGCTCATGTACTCCTTGCGGAAGGAGTAATCCTGATAAAACGGCTTGTTGCGGCCATGCTGACCGGCCACATAGGAGCACATGTTGGCACTGCCCGCCGACACGCCGATGCAGCAGTCGAACTGCACGCCCTCTTCCATGCAGCGGTCCAGCGCACCGCACACAGCAAAAGCCGCCCCGCAGGCCGGAACTTCCGGTGCCTGCGGGGCGGCTTTTCGCATTTATGAAACGGAGGAAAACGCTCAGAGGTCTGCGCCGTTGGAGCGGATGACCTTCTGATACCAGTAGAAGGAATCTTTCTTGCTGCGGGCCAGCGTACCGGTACCGTCGTCCTGCTTGTCCACATAGACGAAGCCGTACCGCTTGCTCATCTCGCCGGTGGATGCAGACACCAGGTCGATGCCGCTCCAGGCGATGTACCCCATCAGGTCCACGCCGTCGGACACAGCCTGCTTGACCGCCTCGATGTGACGGCGCAGGTAGTCGATGCGGTAATCATCGTGGACACTGCCATCGGGCTCCACCGTGTCGTGGGCACCCAGACCGTTTTCCACCAGGAACAGCGGTTTCTGGTAGCGGTCGTACAGCTGGTTCATGGTGATGCGCAGGCCCAGCGGGTCGATGGCCCAGCCCCACTGGCTGGTCTGCAGATAGGGGTTCTTCACCGAGCGCACCACGTTGCCGTCGTTCACGGCCTTGCCCTCCAGGCTGGCCGCCACGCAGCGGCTGGCATAGTAGCTGAAGGAGATGAAGTCCACGGTGTTCTCCCGCAGCAGGGCGTCATCGCCGGGCTCGGTGTGCAGCTGCACCTGCTTTTCCGCAAACAGCTTGCGGGCGTAGCCGGGGTAGCGGCCCCGCACCTGCACGTCGATGAAGAGCAGGTTTTCCTGCTCCTTCTGCACCGACTCCCAGACGTCCTCCGGGTTGCAGGAGTAGGGGTAGAAGCTGCCGCCGGCCAGCATGCAGCCCACCTGATTGGCGGGGTCGTACTGGTGGGCCAGGCGGGTGGCCGTGGCGCTGGCCAGCAGCACATGGTGGGCCGCCTGATAGATCACCTGACTGCGGTTCTCGCCCTCCTGGAAGGCGATGCCTGCCCCGGAGAAGGGGCTGTGCAGCAGGATGTTGATCTCGTTGAAGGTAAGCCAGTAGTGTACAAGGCCGGAGTATTCTTTGAAGCAGGTCTCGGCGTAGCGGGCAAAGCATTCCAGCGTTTTGCGGCTGCGCCAGGAGCCGTACTGCTCCACCAGACCCATGGGGATATCAAAGTGGCACAGGGTGACCAGCGGCTCAATGCCGTACTTCCGGCACTCCTGGAACACATTGCGGTAAAAGGCCACACCCTCCGGGTTGGGGGTCCGTTCATCGCCGTGGGGGTACAGGCGGGACCAGGAGATGGAGGTGCGGAATACCTTCAGCCCCAGCTCTGCCATCAGGGCGATGTCCTCTTTGTAATGGTGGTAGAAGTCCACGCCGGTATGGCTGGGGTAATACTCCCCTGCCTGCAGCGTCGGGTGGGGCGTGCCGCCCAGCTTGACCTCCATGCGGTGGACACCGTGGGGCATCATGTCGATGTTGCTCAGGCCGCGGCCGCCCTCGTTGTAAGCGCCTTCGGCCTGATTGGCCGCAATGGCAGCACCCCAGAGGAAATTTTCGGGCAGTTTGTAATCAGACATGGGAATCACTCCTCTTCCGGGAGATCCTCAAAGCCGATCACCAGCGTCAGCACAAAGGACAGCACGATGGACAGCACCGAGATGCCGGCGATCCAAGCGATGCTCACACCGGGGTTGGCCGGGTCGATGAACTGCACGCCAGTGAGCACGCTGGGCGACACCATGGAACGGCTGGCCAGACCTGCCATGCCGGCCAGGCAGCCGCAGACAAAGCCGGTGATCAGGGAAGCGATCAGGGGGCGCTTCAGGCGCACGGCCACGCCGTACAGGGCGGGCTCGGTGGTGCCGGCGATCAGAGCAGAGGAAGCAGCGGCCAGAGCGGTCTGGCGCAGCTCGCTGTTCTTGGTCTTGAAGGCAACGGCCAGGGACACGCCGCCCAGGGACAGGTTTGCACCGATCTCAGAGGGCATAACGGTGCCCTCCATGCCGGTCTCGGAGATGGTCTGCAGGATGGTGGGGGTGAACACGCGGTGCATGCCGGTGATGACCAGCAGGGGCCAGAGGGCACCCATGATGCCCACAGCCAGGAAGCCCAGCTTAGCCTGCACGAAGTAGACGAATGCGGAGATGCCCTCGCCGATCATGATGCCGACCGGGCCGACCACGATGATCGCAATGGGAGCAGCAATGAGGAAGATCAGCATGGGCTTGAGGAAGTTCTTGGTGACAGCCGGGGTGATCTTGTCGATGGCACGCTCAATGTAAGACAGGATCCAGGTCATGCACAGGGCCGGGATGACGGTGTAGGTGTACTTGACGCCCACCACCGGGATGCCCAGGAAGTGTGCGGCGGTATCGCCGACCGTGACCGCCTCCATCATGGTGCGGAAATCCGGGTGCAGCATCAGGCCAGCAATGGCAATGGCGATGAACATATTGGTGTTGAACTTCTTGGAAGCAGAAGCGGCCACCATCACCGGCAGGAAGTAGAAGGCTGCGTCACCGATGGTGTTCAGGATCTTGTAAGTCTCGCTGTCGGCCGACAACACACCGACCATGCCCAGCAGCATGACCAGCAGCTTGACCATGGAGCCGCCGATGATGGCGGGGATCAGCGGGGACATGGTGCCCACGATGGCATCCAGAATGTTGTTGCCCACCTTCTTCAGGGTCAGGGGCTCCTTCTTCTCGCCGCGGGCCACCTGGCTTGCCTCGCCGAAGTCGCCCATCTTGAGCACCTCGTTGTAGGCCTCTTCCACATGGTTGCCAATGATGATCTGGTACTGGCCGCCCTGGTTCACGACGCCCATCACGCCGTCGGTCGCCTTGACGGCTGCGTCGTTGATCTTGCCCTCGTCCTTCACCACGAAGCGAAGGCGGGTCATGCAGTGGGTCACGCTGGCAATGTTCTCCACACCGCCGATGTTCTCCACGATCTTTTTGGAGATCGCAGCATAATCTTTTGCCATGATTGTTTCTCCTTTACCTTTTCAAGTCATCCAATTTCCGGTCGAAGTACTTCTGATGCGTCCATTATAGACGCAGGCAGGTGGTTTGTCAGCAGTTTCTGGGCATAAAAAAACAAGTGCCGATTTTTCGCACTTGTTTTTTTCAGGTAACACCCTGTTTTTTATTTTGGACTTTTTTCAGATGGCTGCCGGGCCCTCGGAGGTGTAGCGGTAGAGCTTTTTGCCCAGCCGTTCCACGATGCTCATGGCCGGGAGCTGCGTGGTCACATCGTAGACTCCCAGCCGCTCGTAGGTGACATAATAGGCCAGATTATAGTCCGAGAGTTTTGCGATGGTGCAGTTTTCCGTGTTGGTCACGCTGAGGATCTGGCAGTTCTGCTCCTTGAAGCGCATCACATGGCCGATGGTGTCGCGGGACTCGCCGGACACTGAAAACACGATCACCAGCGAATTTTCCACGAATCGGCTCTCGGTGGGGTAGTGGGGCTCGTCGATGTACAGGCAGAACTTGCCCATGCTGGAAAAATAGCGTGCCCCGTACTTGGCCACGATGCCGGACATGCCGCTGCCTACAAAAAAGATGTGCCGGGCCTGAAAAATGACCCTGGTCAGCATGTCCAGCTTCTGCTCAAACTCCGCCGAGCAGGTCTTTTTCAAAAAGTCGATGACCTCCGACACATCGTCCTTGACCGGCGGCTGCTTTGCCTGTTCCAGATGCTGGCGCAGCCGGATCTTGAACTCCGCGTAGCCGTCGCAGCCCGCCTTTTTGCAGAACCGGAGGATGGTGGAGGTAGACACATGGGCGGCATCCGCAAACTCCCGGATGCGCATATAGCACACCTTGTCCGCGTTCCGCACAACATACTTATAAACTTCCAGCTCCAGATCATTCAGGCTGCAGATCATCTCTTCGCTGAACATCGGCCGCCCCTCCCTCGTGGTGGTTTTTGTTCCAGTATACTGTATTTTTTGCCGCGTTACAATTCCCCTGCTCAGAAAAAAGCCGCCGCACGGTGGCAGGGCCGTGCGGCGGCAGAAACATGCTTTGGGGAACCGATCAGATCAGGCTCAGGGCCTCTTCGTCGCCCACGAGGGTGAAGTCGGGGTGCATCTGCAGGATGCTGGCGGGCACTTCCGGGGTGACCGGGCCGAAGAAGGCTTTCTTCACGATCTCGGCCTTGCCGGTGCCGTTGACCACCATCAGCACCTTACGGGCCTGCATGATGGTCTTGATGCCCATGGTGTAGGCCTGCTTGGGCACCAGGTCTACCTTGCCGTCAAAGAAGCGCTTGTTGGCCTCGATGGTCTCCTGGGTCAGGTCCACACAGTGGGTCTCCAGCTCAAAGGCCTCGCCCGGCTCGTTGAAGCCGATGTGGCCGT
>ERZ1673700.2100-NODE-2100-length-16601-cov-12.625831_pt1 | contig 16601 bp, 12 predicted proteins | sample MGYA00580230_ERZ1673700 | MGnify/ENA primary metagenome ERZ1673700 (study PRJEB41218, sample SAMN15661782) | gut metagenome | host: Homo sapiens | place: Canada: London | collected 2015-08-20/2019-03-30 | study: EMG produced TPA metagenomics assembly of...
TATTTTAATTTTTTACAATTTTAATTTTATTCTTTAGCTTTCGGTTTTCCGACTATAACTTTAGCCGTTCTCAAAAGCTCATCGTTTAATTTATATCCTTTAGCATAAACTTCTACAATTTTTTCATGCTCGCAATCGGGAACTTCAATCACAGTCAAAGCCTCATGAAGATTAGGATTAAATTCTTCTCCCAAACATTCTATTTCCTCGACTCCGTTATCATGAATAAAATCTATAAACTGTTTATGTATCAATTCTATTCCTTTATAATATTCGCTATTTTGTATATCGTTATTATTTTCTCCCGCTTTTATTGCTCGCTCAAAATTATCCATAAAATTCAAAAGAGATAATAATAAATCTTTATTCGCTCTTTTAATCGTGTCAATTTTTTCTTTCGCCGCTCTCTTTCTAATATTTTCAGTTTCCGCCATAGCTCGCATATATTTATCTTTCAAATCGGCGTTTTGATTTTCCAATTCTTCAATTTTTTTATTTAATTCGTTTTCTTCATTATTATTATCTTCGTTTGCATTTTCTTTATTTTCTTTATCGTTTTTCAATTCTTCTTCGGTTTCAATATTTTTATATTTTTCGATAGCTTCGTTTACTTCTTGCAATTCTTCGCTATTTTCCATTTTTGAATCTTCCATTTAATCGCAAAATCTCCTTTCAATTACTTTATTTAACTTATTTATTTTTTTAAATTTTTATTTTATCAAATCCTTTGCTATATTAATATGCAAAAAATATGCCAATTATTTTTGAAAGTTTTAATAAAATTACATAGAATAAGATATATTTTTTAATAAAATTATGTTAATTATTAAACATTAAAATTTAGTATGTATTATTATTAAACATTAAAATATATATTAATTGTATTATTTTTTAACAATATTTAATCTATATTTATATAAAATAAAAAAATATCCCACTGAGAATAACCGCAGTGGGAAATAAGGAGGTTCTAAAAAATCTATATCAATATCATAAGCTGCAAATTAATGTATGAATTATAAATAAATCTATATAAAAAGTCAATACCTTATACTAAAAAAATAAAGAAAAATAAAAAATATTATTAAATTTTACAATTTTATAAATCCCTATTTCTTCAAAAAACCAAATTCGTAAATCTTCGGCTCAATCTTTTTAGCTAAAATTTTCATTCTCTCTCTTAAATTTCCAATCAATTTATTATAAGTTTCGTCAATACTTTTATTATTCATTCTTCCGCTTTTTGAATCGACTCCTTGAAAGAATTTCCTAATATCATAATATGACGCGTTAATATTAATCAAATCATGCTTATGATAATATTTCCATAACTCTCTGCCCGTTTCAAAACTATCTTTCGCTTCTTTTGAAAATTTTATTGGCTTTAGGCTTATGCGTTCCGTTAAAAGTTCTTTCGTCTCTTTTGGTTTTATCTTCCCGTCTATAAAATCCTTCATAAAATGCGACTCAAAACTATCTTTCGCTCCAACTTCCGCCTCGCTAAAAGGTATCCAATGATTAATTCCTTCTTCTGCAGAAATTCTATTTTGTCCGTGAAATAAAGTAAAAGCCAAACAATCGCTTTGAAATTCTAAATCTTCTTCCCATAAATCGTTTGGATATAAAAATTGGTCTCTATCATTTATCCAAGTCGCTTCAATGCATAATCGAACGGATAGATAAATAGAAATCTGAATTAAATTTGTTGCTGTTATTTTATATTTTGTCGCATTATTTAAATTACCGCCAGCTACTTTTGTCTGTATGCTACTAATTTTTAAAAATTTATTATTTTGATAATCGGGTCCATTATTTCCCGTATATCCAAGAATTTCTCCATTAGTTTCATATCCTGTAATCCATTGAGTTATAGTTAATTTTTGTTTATTAGATATATTTGAAGAAAATGATTTTTTTCCCAAAAATTCTATTTTTTCATTGAAAACATCTACGCTGATACTTTTTATTTTTTGTTTTTTAGAAGTATCCCAAATTAAAAAACCGATTGGAAAATTGCCTCGAACATTATCAAAAGTATTTGCGGGACAAATAAACCCTTTTAAAAATTTCGCTTTAAATTCTTCTCTGAAATTTATAAAGCCGCTTGAATTCACATATTTTAAAGTAGAAAATGAAGCTAAAAGACAATTTGGAATTTCTTTATAAATTCTAATAAAAAATTGAGTAAAAATCTCTCTTATCGAAAGTCCTAAATTTAATTCAACGCTATATTTCTCGTAAACTTTACCTAATGTCGCCACTTTCGTTTTATTTTTTCCAGTTCCCGTAGCTTGTTTTTGGTCGCCCGCTTCCGCATAAGGAGGATTAATATAAATAATAAGTTTTTCGGGTTTCTCCTCAATAACCTTCTTTAATTCTTTCGGTAATTTAGAAAAATCATCATTCAAAAAATCAAACTTAAAAATATGATTTCTAAACATTCCTGTCCCGCTCCTCAATCTTGCAAGCATTATATCAACATCCGCTTGGTCGATTGTAGATGCCCAAATATTATTTATATTAGTTAATCCTGCAAGTAAATTCCCAGTCCCAGCAGCCAAATCCCAAATATGATAATCCTCCTGCCATCTCTTACCCAAAACAGAAGCCAAATATCCTTGCGACTTTTCCGCCCAAATTTGCGGAGTAAAAAAAGAACCCTTTCTTGAGCGTATATCTGGCGGAACAAGTAAATCTCGCCTATTTATAATATAATCCCAATATTCCTTTTTCGGCGGTCTATGATATCTCTTCCAAAATTCTTTATGCGCTTTTTGATTATCATAAAAATGTGATTGCTTGCTCGTAATAAGTCCCATATCGTCTATTTTTCTGTCAAGCTCGTAATGGTCGGTTTTCAAAATAACAAAAAGTTTTTTTATTAATGTTAAATTATTTTCGCTTAATAAATCAGCCAAATAAAAATCGGCGTCTATTATCCCGTTCTTTTTAGCCATATCCCAATCTACAGAAATAGAATTTTTTACCGAAACAAGCCATTTTGAATAAATATTAACAAAATTATTTTTATCAATTTGAGTCTTCGATAAATTATTTTCAACTCCCGCCTTGCCAAAATTATTTTTAATAAAATCTTCAATCTCTTTGTCGTCTTTTCCAAACTTAAAAATAAAACTCTCTTCTTCCAAAGTATTTTTTACCATTTCGTAAAGTTGCTTAAACTCTTTCGTATTATGATTTGAAGGCGTCACATTCCAATTAAAATCGTTTTGAGAGAAAACATCCATTATTTTATGATACGGCAAAAAAGCTATTTGTTCGGCGTCAAACTCTCCCAAAAATGCGGGAGGCAAATGTTTATCGTAGATTCTTCCCTTTCCGATTGTTAGAATTAATTGAACAAAAGATTCAATAAAGTCATGCTTATTTCCTTTTTTAGCTTCCGCCCATAAATAATATTCCGCTTCAAACTCTTTATTGTCAAAGTTATTTTGAGTTTTTAAATATTTATCTTTTTTATTAATTTTCTTCGCTATACAAAAATCAATCTTTCCTATTATTTGAGTGGAATCAAAATTTTTTGTCGTAAAATAATCGCTTGCGACTTTATTCTTTAATTCTTCTTCGGCTATTTTTTTATCGTATCCCATATTTATAACCTCTATAAAATTTAATCAATTCAAAATTCAATTTATAATTTAATATTATATTTATCTACTAATATTAAAACTTGATATTATTTGGTCAATCTCTACCGATAAATGAGTATTTGCCTTTAATTCTTCTTTAACTTTATCTCTTGCATGAATTACGGAAGCATGGTCTCTATTAAAATCTAATCCAATTTCTGTAACCGATTTTTTAGAATATTCGCATGCCAAATACATTGCAATATGTCTTGCTTTCGATATAAATTTTGTTCTGTCTTTGCTGTCAAGTAAAGAAATTTCTATTTCATAATAATCGGAGACTCGCTTTTTTATTTCTCTAATAGTGGCGTTTTGTAATTTCGGTTTGCTTGTAAAATAATCTTTAAAAATATTCATCTCTTCGCATTGTTCAATATTTGGAGTTATTTTCATTATATCTCTAACCGATAAATAACTTCTTATAGCGCCTTCGATTTTTCTAACATCGGTTGTAATATTTTCCGCCATATATTTCATAATCTCTTCGTCAATTGAAGTATTTAAATCGTTAATTTTTCTCTCGATAATAGCAAGTCTCGTTTCATATTGCGGAGGCTCTATCGACAATATTAAACTTTTTTCAAATCTATTTTTAAGTCTCGCTTCAATATTTCTCAATTCTTTCGGCGGTTTATCGCTTACAAAAACCATTTGTTTTCCCGCATTATCTAAAACCTGAAAAATTTCAAAAAGCTCTTTTGAAGTTTCTTGAGCGCTTTCAAGAAGTTGCAAATCGTCAAGCAAAAACATATCAAGAGATTTATACTTTCTTTTGAAAATATCGGGCTTTTTAATTTGAAGTCCATGAATATATTCGTCTCTAAAACCACTTCCGTCAATATAACAAACTTTAGCGTTAGGTTTAATTTCCAAATAATTATTTCCTATCGCTTGAAGTATATGAGTTTTACCAATTCCAACGCTTCCGTAAATATAAAGCGGATTATATTCTATTCCAGGTTTTGAAGATACTAATTTGGCAGCTTCAAAAACATATTTATTATTATTGCCGTAAATAAAATTATCAAAACGAAATTTTTTATTTAAATTAGATTTTTCAATATTTTTTTCTATGTTTATATTATTAGATTTAATAATATTTTCATTTGTAATTTTTTCATCAATAAGAATTTCTTCTTCAATGTTATTTTCTTTAACAAATTTTGCATCGACTATAACATTTATATCTATATTATCTCCGCATTTATCTTTAAAAAAATCCTCAATTCTTTTAAGAAAATTTATTTTAATATGAGAGGCTGCAAAATCTCCCGAGCATACTATAGTCGGTTTATTATTTGTGTCTATCGTAAATGCCGAACCTTTAAGCAACGCTACGGCTTTGTATTCTTCGTTTCTTCCGAGAATTTCTAAAAATTCATTATAACAAGTTTTAAGTCTTTCCATTTTATTAAAAATCCGATATTTAAGGCTTATAAATAATTTTAATTAAGATATTATAGATTATATACTAAAAAGTCTAAAATATCAATAATATTGTATAATGTAATGTATAAAGATATAATTTTATACTATAGATTAAATTAATTCAAAATTAAATTTAGAATTTTTTATAGTTTAGTATTTAAATATTAATTTTTTTAATTTATAATACTAATTGTAGTAAAATGGAATAAATAGTATAATATCTTTCAGTTTATATTCGGAGAAATAATGAATTTTAATTTAACTATTCCATACGAAAATGAAATAAAAACCGAAGATAAAAATATAATACGAAGATTTATAATAAATAATATAAAAGAGTATGAAAATAATTCTTCAAAATTAACCGAGCTTATAATAGAAGCCGTAACATCTTTAAATGCGGGAAAATCGAGAACCGACTTTATAGCCGAACAAGGATTTTTTAAAAATCTTTTATATTCGATAACGGGACAAAATAGAAAAATAAGAGGCGAGATTGATTATAATTATGCGATTGTAAAAAATGCATCCGTTAGAATGATAGAATATCTGGCAGGGCAGAATAAAATAACTTACGAAGGTTTGATTTATTTAAATAATAAACTTAATAATATTGAAAAAGATTTGGAAGAAGAGATTATAACTATATGCAAAAATATAAGAGAATCTTTTAATTATATTTTAAATAAAATTAACGAAGAATCTAAAAGAATCGATTCTATAGAAAAGAAAGTTAATTTACTAGAGTTTAAAGCGAAAGCAAAATTACTTGAATTTAATAATATAAAATATTTGGATATGGACGAAATAGAAAAAATAATGTGTTTAAGCGCGGATTTATTTTTAGAAACTTACAACTCAAATTTGTCCGATTTATTAAAAGAAAATATTTATATTATAAAATCTATACTTTTAGATTTCAATATCGATATAAATAAAAGCGTTAGAATTATAGATATATATTCAAAACTAATAGAAAAGCCCGAGTTTATAGATAAATTATTTTTTAATGAAAATTATAATTATAATATTTCAGAATATATTATTCCAATATTGAGCGGAGCAAATAAAATAAAAAAATTAAATAATGAAGAAAATTATATATTATCTTCGCTTAAAAATATCAATCATAATATAGACGATATAAAAATAAATTTGATAAACGAATACGGAATAAATATTTCAAACTTCGATTATAATTTGGAAATTAATAATTATGAATTAATAATAATGATAATAAACGAATTAAAAATGCTTTCAAATAAAAATAATAATTCTATTGAAAATATAAGTTTAGAAGAAAGAGAAAAACTTATGCATAAATATTATTCTTCAAAACAATATATAAAAGCTATTATTGAATCGAATAATATTTTAACAAAAGAAAAAAAGAATATCGAAGCGCATAATATAAAAACGGAAAGCATTTATAAACTTCTTATAAGCGAAATGAAAAATAATAATAAAGCGACTTATTATAGAGATATTGCAAAAATATATTTGATAAGAGAAGATTACGATAACGCTTTTAAATATTTAAATAAATATTTTGATATTCATTCAAATAATAAAGATATAAACAGATTAAAAAAGAAATTAAAAGAACAGTGTAATAAAATAAAAAAATATAAAGAAAAAATCGATAAAAAAATTATTAAAGAAACAAATAAAGATAAAAAAGAATTTTTGGAGTTTATAAACGATTTTTGGGCTTTATATTTAAATAAAATTTGATTTGGAGATTTTATGTCAAAATTCGGCTTATCGCTTGCTGGAGGCGGCGGACTTGGAAGCTATCAAATCGGAGTTTGGAAAGCATTAAGAGAATACGAAATAGATAAAAGAATAGACGCATTATCGGGAACTTCGGTTGGAATTCTTAACGCTTGCTTAATCGCTCAAAACGATTACGATATAGCGGAATATATTTGGAAAAATGAAATTGAAAATAATATTCTCTCAAAGAAAAAAATGAGCATGAAAAATAATTCTATATCTTCAAATGGAATTTTTACGAGAGAAGGACTTCTTGAAATAATGGATAAATATTTGGATTTGGATATAATATCAAATTGTAAATTTCCGATTTATGCGGCAGCTGTTAATTTAAAAACTATCGATGTAGTTTATTTTAAGTTAAACGGAAAAAGCCATTCTGAAATAAAAGAGATAATGATGGCAAGCAGCGCAATTCCAATTATATTCGGAAGACAAAAAATAGAAGGAATAAATTATGTCGATGGCGGAGTTGAAATTTTAAACGGAGATAATTTGCCGTTAAAACCTTTATATGATGAAGGATGTTCTCAAATAATAGCGATAAGCATGTATAAAGAAACCGTTATAGAAAAAAACGATAAATGCAAAGTTTACGAAATTATACCGAGTAAAGATTTGGGAGATTTTAGAACGGGAGCTATGGATTTTTCGCTTAAAGGAGCGAGAATTAGGCTTGAAGAAGGCTATAAAGATACGATTAAAATATTAAAACCTATTTTTAAAATGGGAAAAATGCAAGCCAAATATTTGTTTTTAAATAAAAAAATGTATAGAGATGAAATTAAAAACGATATAAATAAAAAAGCGCTTAAAAATGAATTGCATAAAGCTATAGAAGATTTGAAAATCAATAATTAAACGCTTGACATATTTTTTAAAATATTGTATAATTTAATTATTAAAAATTAAGGTAGGAATTTTATATGTTTAGTTTGACACTACACTACACTACACTACACGCCGCATTATAAATTTTTTAGGCGATTTTTTCATTGCAAGAAATTATTTATTAAAGAATTATTTGAAACATTTAAACGCTTTCTTTGGCGTGAAAAATTATCTACTCCGATTTATTCTATAGCGGAGGTTTTGTTATGATTAAATTCTTTCAAAAATCCGAAACCGACAAATATATAATAATTAAAATTCTATTTGTTAAAATAACTATCAAAAAGAAGTTTTATGAGATTAATAAGAAAATTGATAATTTATACTTGGATATGCATAGAAGATTTGACGATTTATATCCTTTTATGTGGGATAGATTTGGAGATATACAATATAACTTTGATAAAACACAAAAAGAAATTTATATATCGAGGCAGTTATATTCAAAATTATTAATTGAAAATAAATTTAATAATTCAAATAATTTGCCTTTAGTATCTATTATAATTCCCGTTTACAATATTGGCGAAAAATATTTAAGACAATGTTTGGAAAGCGTTATAAATCAAAGTTATAAAAATATTGAAATTATTATTGTTAATGATTGTTCGGTTTTTGAAGAGGACGAGAAAATCATTTTGGAATATGCAAGCAAAGATAACAGAATAAAATATATAAAGCATAAAGAAAATATGGGAGATGGAGCTGCGAGAATGACGGGGCTTAAAGAAGCTAAAGGTTATTCGGTATTATTTGCAGACGGAGACGATTATATGTCGTTAGACTTAATAGAAATTGTTATATTCGAAATGATAAAGAATAATGTTGATATAGTTTGTTATAATTTCTTTATTGTGAGAGAAGAAAATAATAAAATAGAGTTTAATAATTCGTATTATAAAAATATTCCTTATCAAGTTTTATATGGCAAAAATATTATGGAATTATTTTGTAATTTGGATGTTTATGCTTCTGGGCATTTATGGAACAAATTATTTAAGCGAGAAATTCTTTTGGAGTTAGGATTTGATAATATTCCTGCGAGATATAAATGTAAGGATTTAAATTATGCGTTTAAGATATTTTTGAAAGCAAAAAGCGCGGCGTATATTCCTTTGAATTTATATTTTTACATAGAAAACAATAGCAATTCTATAGTTAATTCTACAAGATTTAAAGACAGTTATTTTACTGATATATATTATATTTATTCTGATATGTTTGATTTTATTAATAAGGAATCGAACGAAGAGATAACGAAATTATTAGCGAGCAATTATTTATGGTTATATTATACAGCCATAGATTTTGATAATGCGAGAGTAAGAGAGGAAAATCATTTTATCAATATATTTAAGAAAGTGATTTTAGATTTAATAGATTATGGAGCTATAGATAAAGACAAATTATTAAATAATGTAAAAAATATTACTAACGATAAAAATTTAATTAATTGGTTATGCAATATAAAATTCACATTGTAAGAAACTTATAATTTTAATAAATAAAATTAATATATCTTAATATTTCAATAAAAAATAAACTCTAATTGATAAAATTATTTATATTGAAATATAAAATTGTATCACAGTTTTTTGTTATCATATTTGAATATTTTCTATAATTAATATAAAATCTTTTTAATCAAAAAATCAAGAAAAAATAATAAATTAAAATATGGCAAAAAGCGTTATAAATATAGTTAATATATCAAAAAGTTTTGTTAATAAAATTTTGCTTGATAAAGCGAATCTCCTTATAGAAGAAAAATCAAAAATCGGAATGATTGGAAGAAACGGAGCGGGAAAAACAACTTTAATAAAAATACTTATGGGAGAAGAGGAAGCTGACGATGGCGAGGTAATTTTTTCTGACGATATAAAAATCGGTTATTTATCGCAAGGAGCAAATTTTGACGAAAAGGAAAAAGTCATTGATTATCTTATAAAATCGACTAATAAAAAATCTTGGGAATGTTCTAAAATAGCGAGCAGATTTGGAATTGACCATATAAAAATAAATTATAATATTGGAGATTTGTCGAGCGGTTATAGAATGCGAATTAAACTTTCCGAAATGATGCTTCAAGAACCAAATTTTTTACTGCTTGACGAACCTTCAAATTTTTTGGATTTAAATACTTTAATTGATTTAGAAAATTTTTTACTTGATTATAAAGGCGGATTTTTAATCGTTTCGCATGATAGAGAATTTTTAAAAACTACTTGCGAAAAAACCATAGAGATTGACAAAGGCAAAATAATTTATTTTCCGTCAGGCATCGAAGATTATTTTGAATATAAAGAAGAAAAAGAAGCGTCAATAAAAAAATATAATAAAAATATCGAAGAGAGAAAAGCGCATTTGGAGAGATTTATTGACAGATTTAGATATAAAGCGACTAAAGCGAAAGCCGTTCAATCTCGCATAAAACAAATGGAAAAATTAAAAACTATAGAAATATCTCATCCTTCAAAAAGCGTTAGAATAAAACTTCCCGCAGTCGAAGAAAAAAAAGGTTTCGCCATAATTTCGGATAATTTAAATATAGGATACGATAAAAAAATCGTTGCAAAAAGCAAAAGAATTGAAATTTTTAGAGGAGGCAAAGTCGCAGTTTTAGGACAAAACGGAGAAGGAAAAACCACTTTTTTAAGAACGATATCGGGAATAATAAAACCGATTTCTGGAAATTATAATTACGCGCAAGGAATAAAAATCGCATACTTCGGAGAAGACACTTACAAAAATATAACAGCTAACGATACCGTTTTATCTTTTTTAAAAAAGCATGCAAAACAAGGTTTACTGCATCAGGAACTTTTAACTTTACTTGGAAGTTTTTTATTTTCTGGAGACGATATTAATAAAGACATTAAAGTTTTAAGCGGAGGAGAGATGGCAAGATTATCTCTTTTGTCTGCGATTACTCAATGCGCTGATGTTTTAATTTTGGACGAGCCTACTAATCATTTGGATTTTGAAACCGTTGAAGCTTTAGCCAATTCATTGAAAGATTATAAAGGAACTATATTTTTTACTTCGCATGATAGAACTTTTACAAGTTTGCTTGCCGATACGATTATTGAAATTAAAGATAAAAAAATCTCTCTTTATTCGGGAGATTACGAGGCTTATGTTTATAAAGCTAAACTTGAAGCGTTAAAAGAAGAGGAAGAGGAAATTAAATTTCAAGATAATAATAAAAATATAATAAGCGAAAATAAAAATAGTTATGAAGATAGAAAGAAAATAAGAAATAGACTTTCAAAATGCAAAAATTTATTAAAAGAATACGAGAAGCAGATTAACGATTATAAAAACGAAGAAAAAGAAATATTAAATTTTTTTGAACTTTATACAAATTATGACGAAGAGAAAAGCAAACGATTATTAGAAATAAAAAAACTTATAGAAAAAACGGAAAATGATTGGCTTATAATTAACGAAGAGATTGACGATATAAAAAAGTTATTATAGTAATTCTATCAATATTAAATTTATTTTAATATTGCATATCTATTATAAAAATAAATAACTTGAATTTTTACCTATATTATAATAATATAAATAATTATGGAAAATAAAATAGAAAATACCGAAAAGACTAATTTTGAAGAATTTAAAGTTTCTTTATCGAGCATTGATTACGAGGGACCTTTGTCGATTTTATTTGATATGCTTAAAAGGAGCGAAAAAAATATATACGAAGTTTCGATTTTGGAGATTATAGACCAATTTATAGAATATTTGAAAAGGCAAGCGGCTTTAAATCTAAATTATACGGGAGATTTTTTGCTTGTCGCTTCGGAGTTTCATTTGTATAAATCTAAAATGCTTCTTCCTCATGATATGGACGAAGATAAATTTACCGACAGATTAAAATTTGAAATTGTAGAACAAATGCTTGAATTTCAAAGATATAAAATTGTTTCAGAAGAACTTGATAAATTGCAAGAAATTTCCGATTCTATTTTTGAAAGAAAAGATACTGAGAGAGTAAATTTTTTTCAAAATAATAATTCTGACGATAATGAAATCGCTTGGAAAGATATTAAACTTTACGATTTGGTTTATTCTTTTGCAAAAATTCAATTTGTTCCCGAAACCGATTTGGCTGTTCTTTCTGGAATGTCGAATTTCCATATTGATAACGCCATAGATATGATAAGAATAAAATTGTCTGAAAATAAAATATTTCCTTTCATTATGCTCTTTAAGGACGGAGTGACAAAAAGAGAATTAGTGACTTTCTTTTTGGCAATATTAGAACTTACAAAAGAAAGAGAAATTCTTTTAAAACAAGAGATGAGATTTAAAGAAATTTATGTTTTTAAAAGAGAAGAAAATTCTATAATTACAGAAGATAATAAAAATGAATAAATCTTTAAACTTTGTATTGCATAAAAAAAATATTTCTTTGAAAAAATATAATAATTTTAAAATTGAAGCGAAAGCTTTAAATTTTTATATTCCCGAAAATATAAACGGATTTATAAACTTGCTTAAATATTTTAACGACATTAAAAAAAAATATATTATTTTAGGAGGCGGAAGCAATATATTATTTGTAGACGAAATTATAGAAACTCCAATAATATTCACGGGATTTTTTAGCAGAATAGAAATTTATTCGGATGGAATTTTAGGATATTCTGGAGCGAAAATTATTGATTTAATTAAATGCGCTTATAAAAATTCTTTAAGCGGTTTGGAATTTTTATTTGGATTACCTGGAACAGTCGGCGGAGCGGCTTATATGAATGCAAGATGTTATGAGCATTCTATTTCGGAATTTATTGAAACCGTTGGAATAATAGACGAAAATTTTGAATATAATCATATTGGAATTGAATATTGTGATTATCATTATAAAAAAAGCGTTTTTCAAAATAAAAATTATATTATTATAGATGTAAAATTTAAATTAAATAAAAAAGATAAAAAATTAATAAAGCCCGAAATGAATAAATATTTAAATGACAGAAAGAAAAAAAATCAATTTAAATATCCTTCGGCGGGAAGCGTATTTTTAAACGATTATAAAACTAATATGATAGCTGGAAAAATTATAGATTCTATTAATATGCGCGGAGTAAAATTAGGCGGCGCTATGGTTTCGCCATATCATGCGAATTTTATAGTTAATTATAAAAACGCTACGGGACGAGATATTTTTTTATTAATGAAAAAAATTAAAGAAGAAGTTTATAATCAAAAAGGAATTTTATTAAAACCCGAAGTAAAAATAATAAGCAATAACAATGAAAAATTATAAAATAAATTACAATAAAAAACATTTGGAAAATATCGATAAAGCGATTGAAAAAGCAAAACTACTTTACGATAATTGCGTTTGCTGCGGACATTTATGCAAAGTAAATAGAAACGAAAATAAAATTGGAAGATGCAAAATTTTTGAAGATAATAACCATATAAAAGTCGCTTCTCATAATCTTCATTTTGGAGAAGAGCCTATGTTAGTTGGAAAAAACGGAAGCGGAACAATATTTTTTTCAAACTGCAATTTAAAATGCGTATTCTGTCAAAATTATCAAATAAGTCATAACGAAATTGGAGAGATAATCGATATTGAAACTTTAGCTTTATATTTTTTAGAACTTGAAGAAAAAGGAGCGAATAATATAAATCTTGTAAGCGCAAGCCATGTAATTTATCCGATATTGAAAGCTTTTAAAATCACTTTGAATAAAGGATTCAATTTGCCAATCGTTTATAATACTAATGGATACGACACAAAAGAATTATTAGATTGTTTAGACGGAATAGTCGACATTTATTTGCCCGATTTGAAATATTTATTTGACGATAAGGCAATAAAATATTCGAGAGCCGAAAATTATTTTAATGTATCGATTAAAGCTATAGAGATAATGAAAAATCAAGTTGGAGATTTAATTGTAGACAAAAACAAAATTGCAAAAAGCGGAATAATAATAAGACATTTAATTTTGCCAAATAATCAATCGGATTCTTACGATATATTGATAGAATTAAAAGAGAGAGGATTTTTAAAAACTACAATTTCGCTTATGTCTCAATATAATCCCGAATTTAGAGCAAAAGATTTTAACGATATAAACAGAAAATTATATTTTAAAGAATATAACGATTTGATTAATTACGCTTTGGATTTGGGATTTGAAAATATTTTATCGCAGGAAATGGAAAGTTCGGAAACTTATTTACCTGATTTTACAAGAGAAATTCCTTTTCAATTTTGAATAAACTAAAATTATTGTTTTTTGATAAGACGATAGACTAAAGCCCGCAAAGTGAAGCGGGCAAAAGCCAAAAGTAAGCAAAAAAAACACTTCTTTTTTTATAAAATAAAGAAACAAAAAACATTAACAATAGGAATTTAAAATCCAATAGCTATGGGCTATATTTTATTTTTTAAATTTTCTTTTTTATTTAGCAACGGGAATTATATCCCCTTATCTCTGAATAATTAATTTTATTTAAATTGTTCACTTAATAAAAAATTTGTCATTGCGAGAGATAGCGTGGTAATCAAAACTGAATGAAATTATATAAAGAAATATGTTAATTTATTAAATCATTGTTATAATTTCAATTTAGATTAATTTTAAATTACAATTTTCTTCTTTTCTTTAGGATATGCATGATAAATTTTACCTTTAAGCAATGCGCCATTTTCTTTTTTATTGCGCTTTATTCCATCGCTTCCCCAAGCCCCCCATTGTTTAAAGAAAAAAGCAACATTTTGCTTTTTACATTGCTTTTGTATATTTAACGCCCATTCTTCTTTCATAGGACGAGCATTAACCCCGCTTTCGCCTCCTGTAATTACCCAATCGATTCCGCTTAAGTCAAGTTCTCCTAAATCGCTTATTAAAGGTTCGCAAGAAATCCATTTTACGCTTGCATCTAAATCACGGATTAAATCTATACGAGATTTTACTTTATTTGATTCTATAGTCGTTCCAAGCCAAACATTTTTAGGAATTTCATTTTTTAAGAAATATTTTCTCATTCTTTGCGGGCGTTTAGTCAATATTTGGTATTTATGTTGTGGAGTTTCCTTAATAACTTTCAATATAGAATCTAAAAAATTATAATCCATTTTTTCATGGAATAAGTCGCTCATAGAATTTACAAAATAAAGCGTTGGTTTTTTATTTTGTTTTGGTTCGTTTAATCTATGAGGCAACATTTTAAATTTAAATCCGTCTTTATAATCCATATTTCCCATAGCCTGCAATCTTTTTGCCATAACCTCCGCATAGCAATTTTTACAACCGCTACTTACTTTATCGCATCCTATAGTTGGATTCCAGCTCGCTTCCGTCCATTCTATTTTACTAATTTTCATTTAAAAATTAAACCTCTTCTGTTTATTATCTTTTATAATATACTCTGATTTAATATTTTTATAATTTTTTACTCTTTTGTTTGTTTTTGGGTCTATAATATCTATGTCTCCATAATATATCTGTTCTTGGAGAGATTCTTTTATCGTTTCTATTGTAGCTGGCGTATAGTTTATTTCATTTTGAATTAAAGTTTCAAAAGTTTTATTATTGTAATCGCCTACTTTATTTTGAATTTGTGTTTTTATAAGTTCTAAACTATCTAATCTATCTTGTTCAGCAAATAAAAATGGATTTAGCGTGTCTTTATCTTTTGTTGAATATCCAAACATATCAAATCCTCCTCCGCCATAATGAATAAATGCATTATGATTTTCATAATGTAGTTTAACCATTTCATTACGAGCTGTTGGATGCATACTAAAATGCAACAACCAATATGCTCTATGGGTTTTACTACCCTTAATAAAAAACGGAGTATAATAGCAAGAAGTTCCAACTTTATTAATAATAGAATTTAATAATGTAAATTGCAATATCCTTCTATTTCCATCATTATCTTTTTTAGTATCTAAAAGGTGTGTTATATCGTCATTATCTAAACCTAATTTTATAAGAATATTTTTATTACTTGAAGAAAGATAATCAATTAAGCTATCGCATGCAAAAGTCAGTATAATTTCGACATTGTAAAAACTATTTAAAATAGTTCTTATTGTTTCTATATTAGCTTCTATATATCCATATTGGTCTAATAGAAAAACTGCCCTTTTATATTCCTTACTTTGCAATTCTTTAATAATATTATTATATATCTTTTCAAATTCTCCGTTAATAATATTTGCAGAATTGCCAAATCCTCTTTGATTTATTGTCTGTTTCAAGAATTTAAAAACATTTCTATCTTTTTCAATACAATATACGGGAATATCGAAATTGATTTTTCCAAAATTCTTATTTTCTCTCTCAAAAGTAATTTCTTTTTTGAGCCTTTCAATAGTTTCTAATACTCGCAACGGGCTGCCTAAAATTTCTTGTCCTTTAATATCTTTATATAAACCGCCCCCAGAAAACCCATCAATAACAGCAAATTTTAAATTTCGAGGGTATGGAGATATAGTTAAATGGCGCATATACGCCTCTAAATATTTTTCAATAATATTTAATTTTACTAAACTATGTTCTTCAATTTTAGGTAGAGGATTACCTATACCCCAATCATATTTTTTATCTTTAGCCATATTTTATTCTCCAAGTATTTAGGAGTATATCATATTATATATAATAAATCAAATATATACACTAAAAAAAATAACAGTAAATATTTCATATAGATTATATCTATTTCCCATTTTCAATAACCTCAATCTCCTCCTCCGTCAAACCATAAAGCGGACAAATCAACCTATTTATAATTATTTATTTAATTAAAATAAATCGCTATGCGAACCTATAGCAATGCATACGAGTATTAAAGCGTTATTTTCTTTTTTGTATATCA
>ERZ1673700.2136-NODE-2136-length-16407-cov-3.941108_pt1 | contig 16407 bp, 9 predicted proteins | sample MGYA00580230_ERZ1673700 | MGnify/ENA primary metagenome ERZ1673700 (study PRJEB41218, sample SAMN15661782) | gut metagenome | host: Homo sapiens | place: Canada: London | collected 2015-08-20/2019-03-30 | study: EMG produced TPA metagenomics assembly of...
CCGCTTAGCTTTACTACTTACTGTTTTGTGCTCGGCAGTAGGTGGTTATGCCCAGACTCAGGACGATTTGAAATTGGTCGATCCCGGCGGGTTTAAGTTGTGTAATGGAGATGCTGTGAACGGACAAAAGTTGACGGTTTACAATCAATGTGTGCATGAAGGCTTCAAAAAAGGAACTTTTAAAGTAGATTGGGGAGATGGCTCTGCTGTCGAAGAATGGGGAACCGAAGAGACGATGGAGCATGTTTATAGGGAATTCAAAGTGTTTAAACTGAAATTTTCCTGGACTTCATCGGATGGCAGTAAAGTACTCGAAAAAAACTATGATGTACTTCGGCTGAATAAGCCGGATGTCGCATTGAAAGTGAATGAAAAAGGTACTTGTTACGGTATGGAGTCTGAAATAAAAATTATCGATTATGATAAACAGACTTCCGGTACCGTTTATGTCGTGAATTTCGGAGATGGGCGTGATACGACTTTAACACAGGCAGAGATGATGAAAACAATGGGATCGGTGAAACATACTTTTCAGACCGATAATTGCCCGATAACGGTGGAATTGGAGGCTCGGAACGAGTGTTCGGACTACATGTTACCTTTACAGACGACCGTGACAACGGCCGTGGTTATTCCCCCGGAAGCGGCTTTTGATTTCGTAGCCCCGGGGTGTACCGGTTATCCTGTTCAGGTAATAAACCGTACGATTGAAGGACGGGATGTTTACTGTAATACAATAGCAGAATAATATCTGGAAATTTGGAGATAAACCTTCTGTGTTCGAAAAATATCCTCAGGTGATATTCGATACGCCGGGAGAATATGAAGTACGCTTGATCGCTTCTACAGGGGGGCTGGAATGTTCCAACGATACAATCGTAAAAGTGATCAGTGTGATACAATCGCCGGAAGTCGGTTTTACAGTCGATAGGGATACCGTCTGTTCGGGCGAAAGTGTTGTATTTACCGACCATTCTAAAGGGGAAAATCCACAGTATTATTGGAATGTTACCGGTAGGCAGACAAATGATTTTGTTTTTATAAACGGCACTAGCGAGAAGTCGGAGAATCCGGTCATTCAGTTCAACGGCTACGGGGAATACGTGGTTGCACTGACTTTGACAAACGAATGTCCTCAAAATGTAAAAGATACGACTATTATCGTACGGAAGGATCCCGAGATTGTGGAGGTTACCTGGCCGGTGTCTTTATGTCCTGATCTTACTACGGGGAAAGCTTTGGTGAATTTGGAGAATTATTTCCGTCTCTATTGGAATGGAAACCCGAAAGAAGCAGTCTGGAAAATCGAACCTAAGGCAGGAATGACCGGTACGGTAGATTTTTTACCCGGTTATGAGGCGGATAAAGAATATCCGCAGGTTTATTTGCAGGCTGGTGCGACCTATGAGGTTTCCTTGACTTTGAAAGGAGCTTCGGTAGGCGGTGTGCTTTGTGGTGATCCCTCCAAGTTGACGATCCATAAAGAGTTGAAAATCGATGATCCTGCGATTACCGACAATATTGTTCCGACACCTGCCCCTGTCGGAGACAACATCTCGATTTGTGACGGCGAAACGGTTAGTTTTGAGAATCATTCCAACGGAGAGGGATTAGAACATTCTTGGACGGTTAAGCCGATTACGACGGAATTATACGATCCGGCCTGGAATGTTGAATACCTGGCCGGTTCTCCGACTTCTGCCGGACCTCGGATCAGGTTCAATGGGTATGGAGACTTTGAAGTGACCGACTCGTTGTCTGTCCCTTGTAACTCGAAACGCATTTCTTTCCGGGTACATGTCAGGAAAGATCCGACTATTTTCTTGGCCGATTTTCCGACAGAAATCTGTCCCCGGGATGTATTGAATACGGAGTTGTGTATTTTTTACGAATGGTATAATCATGTGCCCGAAGCACATTGGGAGTTTACTCCGGATAGAGTGGACTTTGTGGACGGAACTTCGTCCGATTCGCCGGAGCCGAAGATTCATTTTCAGGAATCGGGAAAATATACCTATAAGGTCACTTTGCCGGAGGTGGGGTGTCCGGAAAAGGATGAGCATGGAGGTATTTTGACCCGGAAAGAATTGACCGGAGAATTGAAGGTCCGGATTTCAGGTTTGGATGTTACTGTCAAAGAGAAGGACAACCGGGATGAAGTATGCGAAGGTGGGATGCTTATCTTTACCAATTCGGCATCGGAAAAGGATCCTGAAAGTTTAGAGCTGGCTTATAACTGGGAAGTGACTATCCCGGAGACAGGGGAACCTCAGGGGGGAACGGCAGAGGATTGTGAGTTTCTAAGGGGGAATACGGAAAAAGGTTGCTCCGATCACTTTTAAGAAATGGGGAACCTATGAAGTAACCGGTACGGTTTTCGGATTTTGTGATACCGTGTCGCGGACTTTACGAATCCGGGTGAAAAAAAATCCGGAAGTAGTATTGGAAGATACGGTTTCTTGTCCTGCCGGTTTTGTCCTTTCGGGTGATACTACGTTTGTATGGTATAATAATACCCCACAGGTAACCTGGCAGATTTATCGGCAGGACGGCACGGACCAGCCGGGAGATTATGAACTGGGTGCGGAGGGGTTGACGAGTCTGATTCCTCGGGTGGAATTTAAACGTCCCGGATATTATACGGTGAAAGCAACTTTACCTCATGCGGGATGTCCGGCTACCGATCCGGTGGCTGAGGCGGTATACCATATTTATGATCCGGATGTTTACGGGGATATTGTCATAAAAACACCTGTTGCGGGAAATCCTTCGGTTGCCGATATTTGTGAGCAGGAAATTGTCGTTTTTGAAAATACAATGGAGGAAGAAGCCGGTGCGCTCAGCTGGGAATGGGAGGTGGTTAGCGACGTAGAGCAGGGATATGAATATATGCAGGACGGCCAGGTTATCGATCCGGCTGTGGGAAGCAGACAGAAGGCTCCTTCGATCCGGTTTACAAAATATGGGGAATACCGGGTGAAAGTAGTTACCCGTAGTACGTGTAAATCGCCTGTGACAAAAGAGTTCAGGGTGGTGGTGCATGGTATCCCCGATATCGAATTGGCATCATATATGAAACGGGTCTGTGCCGGAGACGGTATTCCCGTGGAAATGTCCGATTATCTGAAATGGGTGGATACCCGGAATTCAGCCCTTACTTCGAAATGGACCATTACTCCGGAAGTGGGATGGTCCTGGAAAGGCGGAGATCGGGAAAATACCGATTTCCCGGGGATATTATTCAATGATAATGGGCATTATGAGCTTAAGCTCGAGGTTTTTTCGAAATGTGCGGATGAGGGAAAACAGGAGTTTCTGACCGAAGTCAATGTGCTCAGGACCGAACAGCAGGCTAGCTTTTCTGTAGGTAAAGATTCTGTCGGTTGTACGGATGATCCCGATCCGTTTGTGATTACCCTGAATAATCTTTCGGAGGGGGATTCCCTGGCTTATACCTGGACGGTTACACCTCAGCAGGGGGTAAGTTTTGCCGAGGGGGATACGAACAGTGAATCTCCGAAACTCTTGTTCTCGGAGCCGGGAGACTACGATGTACGGTTAGCGGTTTCCAACGGTTGTCATCACGACGACGATTCGGTATTCCGGATCAAGGCATTTGCCATTCCCCGGGTCAGGATCGGGGATATCGCAGATCAGTGTGAACCTTTTCATTTTATCGGGAGAGAGCGGGTAGAAGTCGATCAGCGGAACGACAAAATACAACAGGTACATTGGACGATCACTGAGAATCAAGGTTATGCTTCCGAGGGATATACACTGGTGAATGGAACGGATTTAAAATCTTATTATCCGGATATCGATTTCAAAACCTGTGATTATACCGTAGTCGCAGCATATAAAAATCGTTGTAAAACACCGGGACAGGCTGTTTTTCAGGTGAAGGTCGATAAATTTATTCCTGTGATCCCATTGCCGGATGATACGATCTGTGAACTGGCAGAGGCCCGGATTCTTCGTGCACAGCCGGAAGGGGGCTGGTGGACGTTGAAAGATCCTGCAATTCCCGAAGCGGCTGAAGTGTTGTATACCGAGCGGGGAAATAGTTATTTTTATCCGGGCTTCGATCCCTATGCGCAAAAAGATATCGGATTGGTGTATCATTACCGGAACGGGGCTTGTATCGCCCGGGATACGATGAATATGCGGATATGGCCCTTACCTTATGTAGAGGCCGGTGATTCTTTGAAGATGTGTCTGAACAATCCACCGGTGACTCTGGTGGGAAGAGATTCGGCAGCGGGGCAGGTATGGCAACCCAACAGAGGAGATTGGAAATCGGGTCAAGACGTGTTGGCGGGACATTTGTTTACTCCGACTGTTCCGGGGGATTTTCAATTGTTGTATTATTATACGGATAGCCGTGGGTGTATGAACCGGGATTCGGCGGTGATGCGGGTACATCCTTTGCCGTCGACCGATTTTACGGTGGCTCCTCGGAGTTGTATCCATACGGATGTGTTGTTTACACCCGCTCAGTCTGACGGGAATACATTCGAATGGATATTCGGCGACGATACGCCTCATGGGATATCGGACAACGAGATCCTGCATAGTTATGACATGTACGGTTATCGGGATGTTATTTGTATGGCTCAGTCGGTTTATGGATGCCGGGATACTTCCGAAGCTACCCGTATCGAGATTATTAATTTGCCGCCTCCACCTTTTTTCGATGTCGATACTTTACAGGGGTGTGCTCCTTTCGAGGTCCTCTTTACGGTCGATCCCGATACCTATAAGAGCGATCACAATTACCTGGCTTTTCATTGGGATTATGGTGATGGGACGAAGACCGACACCTTGATGCCTATCGTGCCGAAGCCTTATCCGGCCGGGAGCTGGGATACGACCTTTGTTGCCCGGATGACAGTAAGCAACGTTTGTGATACCGTGAGCTACGATACGACGATTACTGTATTCTCGGCTCCGAAAGTTTCTTTTGCTTTGATGCATGAATGGGAATGTTCGCCGGTATTTTTGGAATTGCAGAATACGACTACCGGAAATAATTGTGTATTCAACTGGACTTTTACCAATTCACGAACAGGAGAAGTGATCGGAGAAACGGATATCCGTAATCCGGAGCATGAATTTACGACAGATGAAGCCGCTACCAGCTATTTTATTACTTTACGGGCTGAGAATCGTTGTGATGTGGATGAGTATACCGATACCTTGCTTGTGAAACCCCGGCAGATCAGTGCTCATTTTACGCCTTTGGACAATCCTTACGCCTGTGTGAATCAGGAAATCTTATTCCGGAATAATTCTACGGACACCGTGTCTACTATCCTGAATACCTATTGGAATTTCGGGGACGGTAGTCGGGATACCGTCTGGAGCCCACGACATAAATACGATAAGCAAGGTACTTATCTGGTGAAACTGAAGATAGACAACGGCTGCGGGTGGGATACGATTTCTTCGCCTGTAATAATTTATCCTTTACCGCACTTGGAAATCAAAAGTGAAGATTATCTTTGTGAGGCGGATACATTTACCTTTGTCGTAAATTCAGATCAGGAACTGAAACAGGTAACCTGGAAATTGGGAGATGGACAGACAGGAAACAAGGATAGCCTGAGGTATGTGTACGAAGGATACGGTACCTTTCCGGTAACGGTTATCGGAGTTTCTGCCGAGATAAATCAGTGTACTGATTCGGTCATGAAGGAAGTGGTCGTTTATAACAAACCGATCCTGACGATCGAGCCGGTAGATACTATCCAATGTTCGCCTTATCTGTACCAGCCGGAGATTACCGGAGAGGCTTATCTGATGTGGGATTATGGGGATCGGTCGGGACTGACTTCGGCGAGGGAGCATTGGTATGTAAATGAATCCGATACGGTTCAGCGTTTCCGGGTGATGATATATGCCGAAACGGATAAGGGATGTAAATCGGAATACCTGCGGGGAGTGGTTGTTCCCAATAAACCCAGGGCGTTATTGGACAAAAAGGTGGAAAAAGGGAATCCTCAAAAAGTGACCTTTATCAATCTTTCGGAAGAATGTTCGGACTGTATCTGGAATTTACCTGATAAGGGGACCTTCCATGCTTTCGGCGATCAGACGGTGGAATTCGGGGAGCAGGGGATGTATCGGGCCGAACTAGTGGTAGAGAATGTATATGGATGCCGGGATACGGCGATTATGGAACATCGGGTATTGATCAAAGGATTGTATTTCCCGAATACTTTTATTCCGCATAGTCAGAATCCGAAGATCAACCGTTTTAACGGGATCGGGATGGGACTAGCCCGTTATAGGCTACAGATTTTCGATCAATACGGAAATAAGATTTGGGAAACCCGAGCCCTGGAAAACGGTCGGCCTTCGGAAGGCTGGGATGGCTGTAACCTCAAGGGCGAACGAATGCCGCAGGGAATGTATATCTGGCGTGCAGAAGCGATCTTCGGGGATGCTGAGGTCTGGACCGGAGATAATAATGAGTCGGGAGTTCCTGAAACGACGCAGGGGACGGTGTTGTTACTGAGAGAATAGGAAATCCGTTCCGGTAAATAATGGAAATTATAGTTTAACTTTTAAACGATAGAAGATGGATTATTTTAAAGAGGTTAACCTGGCAGTCACGATATGTGACAAAGAAGGGAAGATTTTGGAAATGAACGATAAGTCGCGTAAGACATTTTTAAAGCCCGGACAGGAGGATCTGATCGGTAAAAATGTGTTGGATTGCCATCCCGAGCCGGCTCATTCCCTGTTGGCCGATATGTTACAAAATCCCCGGACCAATGTCTATACTATCGAGAAGAAAGGGGTAAAAAAACTGATTTATCAGACGCCTTGGTATGTGGAAGGAGAGTTTATGGGGTTTATGGAGTTGTCGATGGAAATACCTTTCGAGATGAAGCATCGGGTGAGGGGGGGGAAGTAAAAGGTTAAAAGTAAAAAGCTAAAGGCTAAAAGCTATAAGCTAAAGGCTGGGAGGCTAAAAGCTATAAGCTAAAGGCTAAAAGCTATAAGCTAAAGGCTGGGAGGCTAAAGGCTATAGGCTGATAAGTTTAAGCGAGAGAGAGGAGGAAAAAGATGAAAGGGTTGATTAGAGATATACTGACTTTTTTGCGGGAGTTACAGGAAAATAATGACCGGGAATGGTTTGCCGGTCAGAAACCCCGTTATCAGAAATTGAAAGAGGGGTTCGATGAATTGGTAGACCGATTGATTGCACAAACTGCGGTTTGGGATGAGGAGGTGAAGAATCTGAAAGCGAAGGATTGTGTATACCGGATTTACCGGGATATCCGCTTTTCGCCGGATAAGCGTCCTTATAAAGATCATTTTGCCGCTTATATCTGTGGTTGGCGGGGACGTAACAGCGGACGTTGTGGGTATTATATCCACCTCCAACCGGGGTGTTGTATGTTGGGCGGGGGGTGTTATTGTCCGGAACCGGCTTTGTTGAAACGGATCAGGCAGGATATCTATGAAAATATCGAAGAGTTTACTTCGATTATCCGGGAACCTGAATTTATTGCCGAATTTCCTGAATTGGATACCGATGATAAATTAAAGAAAGTTCCGGCTCCTTTCCCGGCCGATTTCCCGGAGGCCGATTTCCTAAAACATAAGCATTATGATGTGATGAGTGTAAAGCCGGAAGCCTGGTTCGAGAGCGACGATTTACTACAGAAAGTGGATGCAGTGTTTCGTAAAATGTACAAGTTTAACCGCTTTTTTAATTATACGATAGATAATCAGTAGTGAAGAGAGAAATCTTTATTATTTTTGCATAATAAAAAATAGATACTCATATGAAAGTCTTGTTATTGGGAAGCGGAGGGCGTGAACATGCGCTGGCGTGGAAAATAGTTCAAAGTCCGAAATTGGGAAAACTTTATGTGGCTCCGGGGAATGCAGGGACAGCCCAGTTGGCTGAAAATGTCAGTCTTGCAGTGACCGATTTCAGGGCTATCGGTGATTTTATTCAGGATAAACAGATCGATCTGCTCGTGGTAGGTCCTGAGGATCCGCTGGTGGAAGGAATACGTGATTTTCTGGAAGCCGATTCCCGTTTCGGGGGATTGATGATTGTGGGTCCCGGTAAGGACGGTGCTATTCTGGAAGGCAGTAAAGATTTTGCCAAACAATTTATGATCCGGCATGGTATTCCTACTGCGGGATATATGACGGTGACTCCCGATCGGGTGAAGGAAGGACAGCGGTTTTTAGCTACTCTTCGTCCGCCTTATGTACTGAAAGCCGATGGGTTGGCTGCCGGTAAGGGAGTGTTGATTCTTCCGGAATTGGAGGAAGCTCAGCGGGAACTGGAAGAGATGCTGGGTGGGAAGTTCGGCAAAGCGAGTAGCCGGGTGGTGATCGAAGAGTTTTTGCATGGACTAGAGATCTCAGTGTTTGCTATTACCGATGGTAAAGATTATAAAATATTGGGATCTGCCAAAGATTATAAGAGAGTAGGAGAAGGGGATACCGGATTGAATACCGGAGGAATGGGAGCTGTTTCGCCTGTGCCTTTTGCCGATGAAGAGTTTAACCGGAAGGTAGAGGAAAGAATTGTGCGCCCGACTGTCGAGGGCTTGAAGAAAGATGGAATCGACTACCGGGGATTTATCTTTTTCGGATTGATGAATAAGGGAGGAGACCCTGCTGTCATCGAATATAATGTCCGGATGGGAGATCCTGAGACCGAGGTGGTCATGCCCCGTCTGAAGACCGATATCCTCGAACTGTTCGAAGCGACGGCTTTGGGGAAACTGGCCGATTCGGCATTCGAACTGGACGAACGCTATTGCACGACGGTGATGTTGGTGGCCGGAGGATATCCCGGAAGTTATGAGAAGGGGAATGTGATTACCGGACTCGATAATATCGAAGGGAGTATTGTATTCCATGCCGGAACAAAAGAAGCTGATGGACAGATCCTGACTAATGGCGGACGGGTGATGGCTGTGAGCTCTTTCGGAACACAGATGGAACAGGCGCTGAAACAATCTTATGCTAACGTGGCAAGACTGTCTTTCAAAGATATGAGTTACCGTAGGGATATCGGGCAGGATTTGATAGAAGTAAAAGGTAAAAAGCTAGAGGCTATAAGCTAAAAGCTAGAGGCTATAAGCTAAAAGCTTGAGGTTAAAGGGGGAGAAGAAATAAATTGAATGATTGCGGGGAAATACCGGTATGAATGAGTTTTTAAAATCCAGACGGTTATATATGCTTTTTGTATTGCCATTCCTTGTAATGGCAATCGCTTTTCTTAGTGGGTATTTCTCTCTGGAGTCTCTCCAATCGGTGCAGGTGAAGGGAGTCATCAATATGGCTTATATCAATCAGCTGGATAAATCCTGGTTATCGGCAATCGGCTTTGTCATGGTGTTGGGGGTGGCCTATCTGATCTTTTTTCTGAGTGAACGGTTTAAATTGCTGGGACAAACGACGACCTTGCCTTCACTTATTTATATCCTGCTGACGTCGGGCATTATGGTCAATGTCGGTTTTGACTACCTCCTGATCGCTGTTTTTATCGTGACGGTCGCTGTATGGAAATTGCAGATGGCGATCAATGATACGAAAAGTAATGGTGCACTGTATGATTTCGGTTTTCTAATCGCCCTGTCCGTTGCTATTTATCCGAAGTTTATCCTGTCGATCGCTTGGGCTTTCGGGGTCTTGTTCTTTTCGGGCCGTTCTACCTTGAAGGATATTGTGGCTTTGTGGTTGGGAATTCTGACGCCGGTTCTGTTTATTGCTTTTTATTATTTCTGGACGGATCGTTTGGAATTGTTGCCGGCTATTTTTACGGATAACCTGATGGTCGGTGAACATATACATCGTCTGCCTGTAATCGATCTGGTGCGGCTGGGGATGATCGTATTGGTGCTGATCATTGCTTTGACAAACCTGTCGGCCCGTTATTCCCTGATGATCGTCAATCAGCGGCGTGGCATTCTTTCGCTGGTATCTATGATGATATTCCTGTCCTTGACGTTTGTGATTATTCCCGGCAATTATTATGATTTTATGTATATGTTTGCCGTCCCTCTTTCTTTTTTATATGCCCAGTATTTTATTTGCTGCCGGACCGCTTTATTCAGCAATCTGGTGTTTGTATTACTATTGTCTGCCTGTTTTCTGACGTATTTGGTTTAATTGTTCACATCCGATACGGGTACTTACCGTTTAAAAGTGAGTCGTTCGCCTGTACGGTCGGTATAAAAATCTCCTTTATCGTATACGACATGTCCGTTTACCAGCGTCGTTTGTACTTTATAGGTGAACGTTTGGTTTTCCAGGGGCGACCAGCCACATTGATAGAGAATATTTTCTTTTGTTACCGTCCAGGGGGCTTTCCGGAAAATACAAAGATCGGCCTGATAGCCTTCGCGGATAAATCCCCGGTTTTCGATTCGGAACAATTCGGCGGGGGCATGGCACATGCCTTCGACTATTTTTTCCATAGAGATCATACCGCGTTCGGCTAATTCCAACATTACCGTCAAAGAGTGTTGGACCATAGGGCCACCGCTGGCGGCTTTGGTGTATGGACCGTTTTTTTCGGACAGGGTATGGGGGGCATGGTCTGTTGCGATCACATCGATGACGCCCTGATTCACTGCTTCCAAAAGGGCCTGGCGATCGGCTTCGGTTTTGATGGCCGGATTCCATTTCACGAAATTCCCTTTGGTCAGATAAGCCTCGTCGTTGAACCAAAGATGATGTACACAAGCCTCGCCGGTGATTTTTTTCTCCAACCGGTTTCCGCTATCGAGCAGAGTCAACTCGTCGGCAGTGCTTAAATGCAGAATGTGCAAGCGGCTATTGTATTTCCGGGCCAATGAAGCGGCCAAGGCGGAGCTTTTCAGACAAGCCTCACGGCTACGGATAAGCGGATGATATTGTGGTGGAATATCGTCTCCGTATTTTGCTTTGTAAAGAGCTAAATTATGGTTGATGGTGGGCGTATCCTCACAATGGGTGGCAATCAGCAAAGGCGACTCTGCAAACAAACGTTCCAAAGCCGGAATACTATCTATCAACATATTTCCCGTCGAGGAACCCATAAAAGCTTTTATACCGCAAGTGGTACGGGGATCGACACGTTTTATTTCACCGATATTATCCCTTGTTGCTCCCAGATAAAAAGAATAGTTGACTAATGAAGTCCTGCCGGCAATCTCCTGTTTCTCTTCCAGCAATTGCAAGGTAGTGGTTGGCGGCACGACATTGGGCATATCCATAAAAGAAGTAACACCTCCGGCGGCAGCGGCACGGCTTCCTTCCCCGATGTTTCCTTTATGGGTCAGTCCGGGTTCCCGAAAATGCACCTGATCGTCGATTACCCCCGGAATAACGAAACAATGGCTGGCATCGATTACCTGAGCTTCCTGAAGCAGTGTTTCCGGTGCCTGAGCCAGGATTTGGGTAATCTTTCCCCCTTCGATGACCAGATCGGCCTGAAATTGCCGGCCTTCGTTGATGATAGTACCTCCTTGAATTACCTTTTTCATTTCTAATCTTTCCGTGGTTTTATTTTTCCGAACAGAGCCCGCATTTTCATGGTGATGACCCCGAAGACGGCTTCTTTGATAATGCCTTTACTCATTTTTGAAGTACCTAATGTACGGTCTGTAAAAATAATAGGTACTTCCTGCAACCGGAATTTCAGTGTCGAAGCAGTGAATTTCATCTCGATCTGGAAAGCATAACCTTTAAAACGGATCTTGTCCAGATTGATTGTTTCCAATACTTTCCGGGTATAACAGACAAAACCGGCTGTGGCATCATGTACTTTCATTCCGGTAATGATTTTTACATATTTTGAAGCAAAAAAGGACAATAACACCCGGCTCATCGGCCAATTGACCACATTGACTCCCGTCACATAACGCGAACCGATCGACAGGTCGGCCCCTTGCACACAAGCCTCGTAGAGCCTCACCAGATCCCGGGGATTATGTGAAAAGTCTGCATCCATTTCAAAGATGTAATCGTACCGATGTTCCAAAGCCCATTTAAAACCTGTGATATAGGCGGTTCCCAGTCCTAACTTACCTTTACGTTCGATGATATGGAGATTTGTGAACTCTTTTTGCAGTGTTTTTACGATTCCCGCTGTTCCATCCGGCGAATTATCTTCGATAATCAGAATATCGAAAGCGGGTTTTAAAGAAAATACGCAACGGATAATGTTTTCGATATTTTCTTTTTCATTATAAGTCGGAATGATGACTAATCTATCGTTCACAATATATGATTTTATATTCTATTTATCAGATTTACAGATATTCAACGATCCTTTCCAGCTTATTACCCCGTGAACCTTTTATGAAAATAAAAGAGTCGTTTAATGGGTGCGATTTCAGGTATTCCATGAACGATTCTGTATCTTTAAACCAGGTGATAAAGTTACATTTATCAGCGCAATGTTCAAAATTATTCCCGATGAGAAATATCCGGTCGAAATTTCCTTGCTGCGTTAAGCGGACGATCTCTTCATGAGCTGCAGCATTTTTTGTGCCAAGTTCGAGCATTTCTCCTAAAATGACCACTTTATGCTCTCCGGGCATCTCGCAAAAATTGCCTACGGATGCACGCATGCTGCTCGGATTGGCGTTGTAAGCGTCCAGGATGATAGTGTTACGGCCGGAACGGATCAGCTGGGAACGCAGGTTGGAAGGCCTGTAATTTTCGATAGCGGTTTGGATATCCAGGGGATCGATGCCGAAATGCATACCTATGGCCGAAGCAGCCATAGCGTTGTCAAAGTTATAACCTCCTACCAGGTGGGTTTTGACATATAAATCCCCTTTCCGGGTTTTCAGCGAATAGACCAGATAGGGGACGGTTTGTTTGATTTCACCTTTGAGTAAATCTCCTTCTTGTCCATAAGTGTAGCGTTTGTGGTCACGGCTGAGTTGCATCAGCAGCGGATCACCGGTATTGACAAATACTGGTCCGTTTTTCGGTAAAAGATAGTCGTAGAGGGCTTTTTTGGTGGCGATAATATTTTCGTAGCTACCGAAACCTTCCAGGTGGGCATGGCCGATATTGGTGATAATCCCGAAATCGGGATCGGCAATTTCACAGAGCGTTTTGATTTCACCCGGATGGTTGGCTCCCATTTCTACGATACCGAATTCGGTGGTTTCGTCCATACTGAGCAAGGTGAGGGGGACGCCGATGTGGTTGTTGAAATTCCCCTGAGTGGCGAAAGTCTTGAATTTTTTCGATAATACGGCATGGCAGAGCTCTTTAGTTGTGGTCTTACCGTTGGTACCCGTAATACCCAGAATCGGAATGTGCAATTGTTGTCTGTGATAATGAGCCAGTTGTTGCAGGAAAAGAAGACTATCTGCAACTAATTCGCAACCCGGCGATAGGTAATCGGCATTATCGATAATGGCTAAGGCGGCTCCCTGTTCAAGGGCTGCTGCGGCATATCGGTTCCCGTCGAAGTTTTCACCTTTCAAGGCGATAAAAATATCTCCCCGGATAATTTGCCGGGAGTCGGTGGTTATCCGGTGACCCCGGATAGCGGGATATAATTTTTCGATCGTTGTCATAAGCTGATGAAAAAAGAAAGGTTGCCGCTGGAATGAATGCTACGACAACCTTTTGTTGGGTTAATAATTTAAGAACTATTTCTGCGATACTTTATTTTTCTTGCCGCCGGTAGCATTCCCGACATGACTCATGGCACAGCGGAAACCGATGTCGTTACTGGATCGCTTCTGATTCATATAGCGCCGGCTACCCGGGTTCAGCCAATAGGCCCGGTCTTTCCAGGATCCTCCTTTATATACCCGGGCTTCATCATCGATCAGGGTGGTGATTTCCCCTTTTCCGTCGTTGTAATACATATCGTGAGTACCCCGGTCGTGTTCTGTGTTACGCCAGTCGATATCTCCGGAAATCCGTGATTTCAAATCTCCGTCGTTGAAATTACGGTTGTCGGCTGTACGGTAGTTTTCGCGGTTTGCCAGTTCGGCATCTGTCTGATTCCGGTAACGCATCCGTCCCAGACTGTCTTTGGGGGCTGCTGTGCCATCCTCGTTCAGTACCGGCGATTGAAATACATTACCCCGGTAGGGATTGAATTCCGCCATATCCTGGAAAGATAAAGTCCGGTATACATCGGCTACCCATTCGTTGACGTTACCTGCCATGTCGTATAAACCGAAATCGTTCGGCCAGAATGATCTGACCGGTGAGGTGTAGTCCCAGCCGTCGTTGGCCGAGCCCGCAACGCCCATATAATCGCCTTTCCCTCTGGTAAAATTAGCCATCATCCGTCCCCGGTGTTTTTTTTCGGCATATCTCACCCACGAACCGTCCCAGGGATAGATTCGGGAGTTGGATATTCTTTCGTCTTGGGTATTACCGATCAAACCGTAAGCGGCATATTCCCATTCTGCTTCTGTCGGCAGGCGATACTCCGGGAGCAATAATCCGTCTTCCCACCTTACCGGACGTCTTTCTTTACTCAGGCCTTTGTAGTTCTTTCTTACCGTACCGGTATATTGTCCTGTCGTATAAGCTTCTGTATTGAAGTTATTTTCATCTTTTTGATTATCAGGATCCTGGGTCAGGATTTTTTTGTCGATCAGGATTTGTTCGTTTACCCTGTCGGTACGCCATACACAGTAGTCCGTTGCTTGTTCCCAGCTAACCCCGACTACCGGATACTCTGCATAAGCTGGAAAACGGAGGTAATTTTTCACCATCGGTTCGTTGTAACCCAGCTGGTCACGCCACACCAGGGTATCGGGTAATGCCTTTTGGTATACTTCGGGATAGGTGGTATATACCCGTCGTAACCAGGTCAGATATTCCAGCCAGTCGATGTTACGGACTTCGGTTTCGTCCATATAAAAAGAAGCGATACTTACTCTTTTGGGCGTATTGTTCCAGTCGCCCATGACATCTTCCTGGGTACGTCCCATAACGAAAGTTCCTCCCGGAATGAATACAAGTCCGGGGCCTGTTTTTTGTGCTTTTACATTATTGTACTCGATCCCCCCGTTTTTACTGTCGTTGTATGTCCAGCCTGTGGTAGAAGATTTTTTCTTTCCGAAAATGCCTTTTATTTTCTGACAGGATGTGGCAGAAAACACAAGCAGACAACACGTTGCAAAAACAAAAAATCCATTATTTCTCATCTGTGGAATGTCTTTAGCAAATAGTTATGGTTGATTATAAAACACACGCCGTAATTAATCCACAAATATAGATAAATAAAGTTTTAGATGAAAATGAAATGATTGTATTTTTTCTTCAAAAGCTGTAAAATACCTTGCTCACTCTTCACTACCTTTGTAATTTATTGATAATTTTGCAAGGATAACTCCATATGGAGGATAAAGAATGACCTATGAAAATTAAAACTGGAATTGGAATCGATGTTCATCGGCTGGAGGCTGGTAGAGAGTTTTGGCTGGGAGGTATAAAGATCGGACATGAGAAAGGATGCATTGCCCATTCGGACGGCGATGTGTTGATACATGCTATTTGCGATGCTCTGTTGGGAGCTACCGGTTTGGGAGATATCGGACAGCATTTCCCGGATACCTGTCCGGCTTATAAAGGGATCGATAGTAAGCTCCTGTTGCAAAAAACGAAAGCCTTGATCGATCACCGGGGATATGCGATCAGTAATATCGATAGTGTCGTTTGTCTGCAACGTCCCAAAATCCGACCGTTTATCGATGATATGCGGCATTGCCTGGCTGAAATCCTGGAACTGGATGTCGACGATCTTTCGATCAAAGCGACAACTACCGAACAACTGGGCTTCGAAGGCCGCGAAGAAGGGGTGTCGGCCTATGCTACGGTGTTGGTATACAAACTTTGAAAGGAAATAGCTTGATTGTATTTGTATTTTCCTGATTTTATCCCTTGTTATAATTTTATAACAAGGGATTTTTTTTGTTTCTATGATTTAAAATGATAAATATTTTGAAAATAAAATTAATTTTCTTAAATTGTGCAAGCCAGGTTTTATTCCTTCAACCTTAAATATCCGGGGAGTGGACATCGGTTTTAATTTAAAATTCAGATCTATGAAAAAGAACATGGAAAAAGTAGTCACTATGCTGGCAGTAATAATGGGGTTTTCTGTAATAGCATTAGCTAATATTTGGATTCCTTAGGAAATGTGGGAGATAGACAAACGAAATCCTTGTAAAAATGGGGTCTTTGTTCCCGATGGTGGGGAAGAATTTATTGATCATATTCCGGCTATTTCCGGAAATTGTATTTGTGATCCGGGATATTGGGGACCACTTTGTGAGTTTGAGGTGGAAGATTAAAGTATTTGTAACACGAGGGGGACTAAAAAGCCAAAATGTCTCTCAGAGAATTGAATATTCGAAAGAAATCTCCATCAGGAGTACGAATAAAAAGAGGATG
>ERZ1673700.2144-NODE-2144-length-16355-cov-6.310552_pt1 | contig 16355 bp, 17 predicted proteins | sample MGYA00580230_ERZ1673700 | MGnify/ENA primary metagenome ERZ1673700 (study PRJEB41218, sample SAMN15661782) | gut metagenome | host: Homo sapiens | place: Canada: London | collected 2015-08-20/2019-03-30 | study: EMG produced TPA metagenomics assembly of...
GTTAAAGGTCCTTTCCATTTCTTTGGCCCTGTATAAAAGACAATCATAACTTGAGAAACTAATCTTTTAAGTTTTTTGTTTTTTAATTGTTTTAAATACTCCGTCATTTCATAGTTGCCATATCGAATCACCATGTTCTTATCAATCGTACTTTGATGTTCAATACTAAGAAGACAATAGACACCATTGATATCCGTTTTTACGACAATGTCCCTTCTTCTTTTTTTATCTTCTGCACTTTTTGTATCATCAATAATAAGTGACATATCATTTTCATAACGTACAAGTCTTTCAGGATGAATGACTTGTTTGCCATCAAACAAGATGGCATTGGAAAAAGAAACAAAACTGATATCATTACTTAAGAAGGTACGACAGGCACTATCAGGTGTTAAGTTATTTGTTAGGATCAATTATTATTACCTGCTTTCTTTTTGATTTGAGGTAACTTATCTAGATTTGTTACAAATAAATTGTATCATATGTCCTTCTCTATTTCGTCTCGAATTTGTTTCACATTTGTCTCAATTTTATCTCAAATTTAATTCACAAATACTTCTTTTCTACTATTATTATATACTTTATTTTATTTTAATTCATTGGACAGATTGTCCAATGAATAACTATTCATGAATACAATAAAAGCCTGTCAACAAATTATTTTGTCAACAGGCTAAAATACATATTACTAGTCTAAATCAGCACCGTTTGATTCGAATGCTTTTTTGATCCATTGATATGATTTTTTAGGAATACGTTTCATATCTCTTAAATCTTTATTTGTTCTATTTACATAAACAAATCCATAACGTTTATCCATGTTACACATACTTGCTAGAATATCAATTGGTCCCCAAGTAATATATCCTAAACAATCTACACCATCTTCAAAGATTGCATTTTCCATTTCTTTGATATGATCTCTATGATAATTAATACGATAATCATCTTCAATTGTACGACCTTCAGCTAACATTTGGTCTACTTCTTCTTGACTCATATCTTCACGCCAACCAATACCATTTTCAAGAACAAATACTGGAAGACCTGTTCTATGATGTAAATCATTTAATGTCCATCTAAATCCAACTGGATCGATTTCCCAATCCCATTCATTTGCTTCACAATGAGGGTTTTTAATTTGTTTTTCATTTACACATTCATGAGCTGGTCTTTCATAATCAAATTCACCTGTTTTAACAGTGTTTGAACGATAATAAGAGAAAGCAATATAATCAACAGTATATTTTAATAATTCTTCGTCACCTTCTTCAAAAGTAGGCATCCATCCTCTATTTTCAAGATAAGCATTCCAATAATCAGGATATTTACCTTGAGCAAATGTATCAACTAAGAAACCATTTAATAAATTATATCCTTTAGTAGCAAAGAAATTATTTTCTGGACTATTTTCATAAGCATAAATATTAGTAATAGCACCCATTCCACAGAATTTAGCATCTGGTTGCATTTGTCTTAAAGCACGAACAGCTTTACAGTGAGCCATCATAACATTGTGGTTTACTTGATATAAGTGTTTTGGATAACTAACGCCTTCAGGAATAACTTCAGCATTAGATACACGTAACATCATACTGTGTAAGTTTTGTTCATTGAATGACATCCAATGTTTAACACGATCTCCAAATCTTTCAATACAAACTTTAGCATATCTTTCAAAACAATCTACAACATAACGAGATGCAAATCCATTATATTCTTTTACTAAATGATAAGGCATATCAAAATGAACTAATGTAATCATTGGTTCGATACCAGCAGCTAATAACTTATCAATTAAATCACTATAGAATTTAACTCCTTCTTCATTAACTGGTTCATCTAATGTTCCATTAGGAATAATACGAGACCAACAAATAGAGAAACGATAAAAGTTGAATCCCATCCCTTTCATTAATGCAATATCTTCATCATAACGAGTATATTCATCAATAGCATCGTTCCAATCAGAAAATTCAGGATTCATAGGTCTTACATCATAAACACATAAACCTTTTCCTCCTTCATTTCTATGTCCTTCTGTTTGGAATGATGAAACTGATCCACCCCAATAAAAATCTTTTGGTAATTTTCTTTCCATAAAATGTTCTCCTTCTTTTATATCCACATAACATTTTAATCATCTCATCTCGAAAGTAAATATCTTCAACTTTCCTTTTTATAATGTTTCATATTTAATTTAAATAAAAGTCATTTCATGAAACTTTGTTTCATGTTATACTAAAAACGGTGATAAAAATGAGTATAATGACACAACTAGAATTTGAGCTTGATTTCTCCCATTCAGAAAAAGAAATCGCCCATTATATATTAAACGAGGGAGAAAAAGTTTTAAATCTTTCAATTAAAGAACTTGCTAAAAAAACCTATACTTCTCCAGCCACGATTGTAAGACTTTGCCATAAATTAGGATTAGAAGGCTATGGTGATTTTAAAATCAAATATTCTGCTGAATTACAATTTGATTTAGCTCATACAGATCGTATAGATGTTAATTTTCCCTTTAATGAAGAAGATAATGATTCCATGATTGCTTATAAACTAGCTAGTTTAAATCAAGAAGTCATCGCGGAAACCATCCAATTGATTGATTTTGAACAACTTCATCAAATAGTTGAACTACTTGATCAAAACAAAGATATTGATATTTATGGAACAGGAAATTCATTACTTGCAGCTATGTCTTTCCAACATAAAATGATGCGAATACAAAGAAACGTTAATCTCAAAATGCTTGCTGGAGAACAAGTCTTTATGTCTTATAATTCCAATGAAAACAAAATAGCAATGATTATTTCTTATTCAGGTGAAACCAATGAACTTATTAAAATAGCAAAAATATTAAAAGAAAAGAAAACACCTATCATTGTTTTAACTTCAATTGGTGATAATCGACTTTCCCATTATGCTAACTATATTTTAAATATTGGATCACGTGAGAAGATTTTTACCAAGATTGCCCCTTTTGCATCACAAACATCAATTGAATATATTTTAAATGTGATCTTTTCTTGTTTATTCAAAAAAGATTATCAAACAAACATCCAAAATAAAATAAGCTATGATAAAGAAAATGACGTTCGTCATCCTCTTCATAGCCCAGTTAATGATATTATCGATTAAAGCACACTATCTTTAACTCTCTATAATTAACATAAAATTAAAATACAAAAATAGCCAATGGTCTTTCCATTGGCTATAATTTGTTTATTTGTTTTTTCTTTTCTTCATCAGAACTTTTATAATTTTCTGGAAGAGATAGTTTCATAGATTGAACACCTAATAACTCCATTACAATATGTATATCCATACAACTTCTTAAACATCTTTCCTTATACATATTCCTTAAATCCTTAAAAGTCGTCTTAAAACCTAAAATATGTCCTATACGATCTAAACCTCTTTGTAACTTAGTAAAATCACTCACTACATCTTGACAAGAAGTTAAATAGCAATCTTTATCAACATAATCTAAATATTCTTGTAAATAAAAAAACAATTCCTTTGGAATTGTAATATCTCTTAAAATAGGCCATTCAACTTCATAAATATCATAAACAGTTTTAGATCCTTCTTCATTATTTTTTATCCTTTGTGTTCTTTTACTTATATGAATCAATTGTTTATCTAAATCTATATCACTTACTTTTAAAGCACACATTTCTCCTATCATCATACCTGTATCCATAGCAAGTAAGATACTTAAACATATATCATTCTTTTCTTTCATACAGTATTGATGTAATTGATTAAATTGTTTATCTGTTAGATATTCATTTTCTTTTTTATCTTGTTCTATTTTAACTAATGAAAAATCAATATGGTTTAAACCATATTGATCTTCATAGGTAATATAGATTGCTTTTAAGACATTCTTAATACTTTGTACAATACTTGATGACAATCCTTTATTAATGAGTTTCATCAAGTATTGTTTGATTATTTCTATATTTAATTGTTCTAATTCAAACATACACATGTGGAAGAAAGTACAAGTGTTGCGGTGACGCTTGAACATTGGAAAGAAGAAATACTCAACTCTTTTACATGGATAAATGACAGACGTATATCTAATGGACCATGTGAAGGTAAAAACAATTATGTAAAGAAGATCTTATCCAATGCAAATGGTATGTCCAATTTTCAACGTGCAAGAAACAGAATCCTATATTCTCAAAACAAATATGAAACTTACACAATGAATGAACATACAGACAGAATAAAACGTATAGGAAATCCTAGAGGAGCCTACAAAAAATAAAATAAAAATAGAAAACAAATAAAAGGAGGAAAACCAGGACCAGACATCATCCTAATTTTCCTCTTAAAAAAGCACTGAATATTTTAGAGGGAATACTGATTCCACATCAATATCCCCCCTAATAATTTAGAGCGAATTTCGCTAAAGCACTCGATTATTTAGAGCGCCCCTATTTTAGTATAATCTACGACAATTATAAATATGACGATAGAAATAACTTCCTGGAGCAACTGATGTTACTTTAACACACTGATCAGGATATTGACCCACTGTCCCAGATCCTTTACCAGAGGCATGAACCATATTACCATTACCAATATAAATTCCAATATGAGCGACACCACTTCCATAATTGAAAGTAATGACATCACCAATTTGTAAATTACTATAAGAAACAGCTTTACCACTACCAGCATATCCAGCAGCAGTTGTTCTACCTATTTTTACGCCTGCTTGATTATGTGCCCAGTAAACAAGTCCAGAACAATCAAAATAATTTGGTCCACTTGCTCCCCAATAGTAGCGTTTACCTTGTTTAGATAAAGCATAGTTAGCAATACTTATTCCTAATGTTGTACTATCTTGAGATGGTTGAGAACCATTGTTAGTTGTATTATTATTCGAATTATTGTTTGAATTATTACCTGTATTGTTATTATTATTTGAATTTGAAGTTTGATTATTGTTGTTACTGTTAGATGGTTTTGGTGTAGGAATCTGACTGACATGACCTACATCGTCTTTTTTAGATTGTTCATAGAATTCTGTTAATGAGGCATCAATTGCTTCACTACGACTTGCAGCAACATTTGCATCAACTTCAGTTGCAGCAATTTGTTTTCTTTGTTCTTCTAATAATGTTTCATATTGTACTTGAATAGCAGCTTGTTCTTTCTTTTGTTCTTCTAAAACAACTTTTGCGTTTTCTAAAGTAATTTTTTGATTTTCAATTTCCTTTTTCTTTTCTAACATTTGAGCAATTAAATCTTGATCACTTAAAGTAAGTGTGTTGAAACTATCTATTCTAGATAACATATCAGTAAAATTATCAGCCCCAAATATATAATTGATAAAAGTATTTTCATTCATATAAGACTGCATGACATACATACGATCTTTTATTTCTTGATTATCTTTATCTATATCTGCTTGGGTATTTTGTATAGATGTTTCAACATATTGAATTTCAGCTTCTTTAGATGAAATGTCAGAATTTAAAGAATTAAGTTTCTTTTGTACACTATCTAATGTTTGAGTTGTACTTGCTGCAGCACTTTTTTGATTTTCTAAATCTTTTTTTAACTTCTTATTTTTAGCTTTGAGATAGCTGTTGAATTCTTCGCATGTTTTTTTATTACTATTTGTTAGTTTTCCACTTGCACATAGTGACATATATTTTGCTTCATCTCTTGAAAAATCAATAGCTTCTACAGGTTTTATACAATAGCATGTTGATACAAGCATTGTAGATGCAACAAATCCTACAAAATATTTTTTAATTTTCAAACAAAACACCCCCTTGTATTATTTATACATCACTTTCTAAAAAAAGTAAATAAAAGTTGTTTTTATACAAAATAAAAACCTTTAAGCTTATAAACTTAAAGGTTTTAAGTCATGACTAATAAGGTCTAACTGCACAAGTAAATCTACTTACATTAGATGCAATCTTAACAACATCACCTGTTTGTGGTGCATGAATATATTGACCATTACCAATATAAATACCTACATGTCCACTTTTCCATAAGATATCTCCTGGTTGAGCTTGACTTAATGGAATAATTGCTCCAGATTGACCTTGAGATCCAGAATAGTGATCAAGTGAAACACCCGCTTGTGCATAACACCACATAACTAAACCAGAACAGTCAAATGAATTAGGTCCACTTGCTCCCCATACATAAGGACAACCTAATTTAGAATAAGCAGCAGCTACAACTGTAGAACCATACTTATTTGTAGTAGGAACATTTGTAGATGGTCTAATAGTTGTAGAACCACTACTGCTACCTGATGAAGATTGTTGAGTAACAACGACTGATGATAAGAATGAATCTAATGAACTTTGAGTATCAGAAATTTTAGATTGTTCACTTTCAGCAGATGCTAAATCTTTTTGTTGTTTAGCTAATAGATCTTCATATTGAGTTTGTAAAGTATATTGTTCGTTTTGTTGAGAAACAATATTTGCTTTTACTGTTTCAATAGTTGCTTTTTGAGATTCAACTTGCTTCTTTTCATCAGCAATTTTTTCTACTAATTCTTTATCGAATTGAGTGATTTCATTGACACTATCAATTCTTGAAAAGAAATCAGAGAAGTTTGAAGCACCAAAAATAAATTCAATATAACTATTACTATTATTGTATGATTGCATAGCATACATACGTTCTTTAACTTCGTTTTCTTTAGCTGTGATACTTGCTTCTAATGATTTAATTGAACTTTCTAAATAGTTGATTTCTTGTTGCTTTTGTTCAATTTGGTTATTTAAATCAGCAATTTTAGAAACAACGCTATCTAATGAACTTTGAGTATCAGAAATTTTAGATTTAGATTCATCAATAGAACTTTGTAACTGATTGTTTTTCTTTTTTAAGTATGAGTTAAATTGTTTACAAGTATTATAATTACTATTAGATAAACTTTTACTAGAACAAAGTTTCATATATTTATCTTCTTGTCCTTCAAAGTTTACCGCATGAACTTGACTTGTAGAACAAAAAAAGGATACTAACAAAGTAAAACAAATCATGGAGATTAAACTCTTTTTCATAACTATAATTCCTCCCGTAGCTATTATCTTATTTTTTTAACCAAAAGTAAATATAAACAACGATAATAATAACATTTTTGACATTGTGACATATTTTATAATGAGGTGAAAAATTTTGGTAAAACATGGAATTGATGTTTCTAAATTTCAAGGGTTGATTGATTGGCAAGAAGTTAAAAAACATATTGATTTTGCAATCATTAGATGTGGGTATGGAAGTAATCTGGAAAGTCAAGATGATCCGTATTTTAAAAGAAATGCGTATGAATGTACACGTTTAAAAATTCCTTTTGGGGTTTATTTATATTCTTATGCAACCAATGAAAGAGAAGCTTTATCAGAGGCTGAACATGTATTAAGACTCGTAAAGGATTATCAAATGGCCTATCCTGTTTATTATGATTTAGAAGATAATAATACAACAGGAAGACAAAGCAATCGAACAATAGCAAATATTGCACAAACATTTGCTCAAAGACTTGAACAAGAAGGTTACTATGTAGGAATGTATGCATCATTGTTTTGGTTTAGAACTAAACTTACAAGTCCAATCTTTAATGAGTATACAAAATGGATTGCAAGATATAATGATGAACTTAATTATGATGGAGAATATGGTATGTGGCAATATAGCGCTACAGGAAATGTTTTAGGAATTGATACAATGGTGGATCTAAATTATGCCTATAAAGATTTTCCACAAATCATCGAAGAAGGTGGTTATAATAATTTTTCTAATACGAATTTAACAAGGTATAAGATAGGCGATGAGGTAGAATTTCACCATGTATTTTTAACAAGTGAATCTACGCAACCATTAATGCCATATCGTCATTTTGGAATTATTACGAGAATTGTTCAAGGTGCTAGAAATCCCTATCTTATAGGGCAAGATGCCGGCTGGGTCAATGATCAGGTCATAGAAAGAAAGATAAGATATTTAAGTGCACCTGATTATACAGGCAATAGTTTTACAGATGCATTGCGTTCTATTCAAGAAGATGCTTCTTTTGCTAATAGAACAAAATTAGCTAAATTAAATGGAATAGATAATTATACAGGTTCACAAAGACAAAATGATGAATTATTAAGATTACTTAAAGAAGGAAAATTAAGGACATAAAAAAAGAGCTTAGATTCTTTTTTCATAAGCTCTTCTTAAAGCACCACTTTTTAAAGTGATTTCTCCACAATATTTAAAACCATATTTAGTTAAAAAACTTTGCATAGAAAGATTATCATGATGTGTATCCATTCTAACACTATGATAATCTGGATACATAGCAACTACTTGATCTAAAATCGTAGAAGCTAATCCTTTTCCTTTATATTCATTATCAACAGCAATACGATGTACACATATATAAGGACAATTTAAAATCCATTTTCCTTCAATACGGTTATAAGCAGGTTCTCCATGAATCGTTACCATACATGTTCCTAAAATAACACCGTCTTCTTCTAAAACATAAGCTTCATTATTTTCTATATCTTTTTCAATTGTTTCTTCATTAGGATATCCATCTTGCCATTGATCAATATCATTATTTTTGAAATAAGTTTTTGCTTGATTAATAATGTCAATGACACGTGAAATATCTTCGATTTTCGTTGGTCTTAAAATCATTATTTTACCTCCCAAACATATTTTCCTAAATGATATAGACTTTTAGGTTGTTTGTCAAATTGTTTTGTTTACAAATCAAAAGCATTTGTTATAATAGCTGTATACAGAAGGAGGAAATAAAATGGTACTTGATCAAATCAAAGAAATTTTAAAAGATACAATGGATATTGATGAATCAAAAATTACTTTAGATGCTAAATTAAAAGAAGATCTAGAATTAGATTCATTAGATTCAGTTGAATTAATCATGTCTGCTGAAGAAGAATTTGGAATTGAAATTCCTGATGAAGACGTTATGAATTTTAAAACAGTAAACGATATAGTAAACTATATTGAAGAACATAAATAAAAGCTATAACAAGCATTTCGCTGTTATAGCTTTTTTTACTATTCTAAAATATATTTATCCATAAGTGTTTTATTTTTTTCTAAACATTTAAATAAGAATGCTCCAATAATTAAAACAATAAATTCACCAATGAAAACATAGAATGCATTAATCATAAATGGTAATTCTAAAGCTAGATAAAGTTCTAAACCAACGATTAAACCATTGACAACCCCACCAATTAAAGCTCCAGCAAAAACATTTTTAACATAATACATACCAAGACAAGCAATCAATGTTGCAGCTGTTCCAAAACAAATGTCATATAATCCCATTGGAGATGCAAGGTTTGCAAGCAAACATCCAATAGTAAGTCCTGGAATAAATTTCTTGTTGTAACATGCAAGTAAAACAATAATTTCAGTTAAGCGCATTTGCACTGCTCCATAAGCAATAGGTGAAATCAAAATTGTTAAAACGGCATAAGCAGCCCCAATCATGGCATTCATTACAATTAATTGTACCTTTTTATTATTCATTTGTAGTCCTCCTCTTCTAAAGTACAGTTAGAAGCCAGATAAAATAAAAAAGATGATAGAGCCATCTTCATTACTTATCCTTAGTTTTTTATACTGGGTTTGGCTCTCGAACCAGTCTTTGACATTATACTAAAACGGGTAGTGAAAATCAATATATTTTATTTTATAATAAAGGTAAGGAGATGATGATTATGTTATGTCCAAAATGTCATAGTTTACTAACAAAAGGAGCCAAATATTGTGATATTTGTGGAACAAGAATATCGCAAGAGGATATCCAAGTAGAAGAAGTAGGTTCAAGGGTTAAAAATAGAGAAAAACATAAAAAAGAAGTGCGTAAAAAAACTAAAATTATTATTTTAGGAATCATAGCACTTGTCGTGGTGATTGCTATGTTAGGATTTATTTTATTTTTTAAAGGAAATAAACCATCTTATTCACCAGATAATCTTGTTAGTCAACATGTTGAAAAACCATTACATTTAGAAAAAAGTAAAGTTACATTAAATATTGGAGATGAATATACCATTCAAACTAATCTTAAATGTACTTATCAATCGAAAAATGAAAAAATATGTATCGTAGATACAAATGGTAAAATTACGGCTTTATCATCAGGTAAGACAAAAATAATTTGTACTAGTGAATCTGGTAAAGAAAAAGCCCTTCAAGTTATTGTAAATGAAAAAATAGAAACAACAGTAGAAGAAAATACAGATGAGGATGAATATATATTTGCTCATAGTGATACAGAACTTCTTACAGAAGCTGATTTAGAAAATAAAGATGATTCTCAGTTACGGTTAGGACTTAATGAAATTTATGCTAGACATCATTGTACGTTTAAAACACCTGAGATTGCAGACTATTTTAAATCTAAAAGTTGGTATAGTGCAGATGAAACTTTGACATCAGAAATGATGAATAATCATATGTCAGAGTATTTTAATGAAATTGAATTAAAAAATATTTCCTTTATTCAAGCACATCGATGAAAATAATTTGCATACACTAAATCATAAATGAAGAAATATATGAAAATAGTTATCAAAATCTATAAATTTCATTTTCAATTCATAAAAGATATGTAAAATGAAAGTGTAATCAAAGAAGATTATAAAGTCATTCTTCTCTTAGATATTTTTTTGACAACTATATTCATTGAATGACGTAGGAAAAGTAAGCGACGCCCGTTTACTTTTCCTTTTTTTATCTATTAAGAATTTGGATGCGTCAAGAAAGATAGTATATAAAAATCATACTAAAACACTATGATGTGTTTGCATGATCTAGTATGAATTTTTTTACCCTGTGTTATATAACAGTTACCTAACTCTTCTCATAGGACCGTTACATACAGGACATTCTATTTCAACTTCACCATGTTTACCGGACATTCTATATTCTTCCGCAAATTCACCAATGATCCAGTCAGGAACATTGTCAATATGACCACAAGCAGTACACTTCATTTCGATAAGTGTATCTTCTGCAATCATTTCATCAATTTCTTCGTCTGTCCAAGGACAGTCGTCTGCATTCATTGATGCATTTTTCCCTGTAGAGTCTGTCATTAGGGGTACTTCCTTCAAAAGAATCATATATATATTCACATTTCATGAGATTGCCACATGAACATAAAAGAGTATTTTTTTGCAATGATTCTATCATGTGTGTGCGGTATTTTAGATGGTCAATTTTGTTTTTTAAATCTTTTTCTTTCTTTCAGATTTCTGATACGCTTTTTCTTTTTTATGCCATAAAGTTCATATATCTTTTCAAGCAATTTTTTATTCCTGTTTGAATAGAAACCATAGTATCTGACCATTTTAAAGTTTTCATCAGGACAGTGAAGGATAAGATTGTTTATAAAGTTTTCAGCGCTTTCATATACTTCGATATATTTTTCATCCTCATGACGGTTGTACCACCATCTGATCATCTTTTTGTCATCTTCATATTTGATGATGCGGTTTTCAGCCATGGGAGGTCTGGAAGTGTATCTGGTAATGTAGTTGACGCAATCATCAACATTATTGTCGTCATTGTCTTTTTCTTTCTTTTTAGCGTAGACATAAAAGCCGTTTACAAGTTCTTTATAGAAACGTTGTTTGAGATAATTGAAATTCTCAAGTTCTTGTTTTGAAAGAAGATCAAGAGCCTGATACATCCATGTCTTTCTGAATTTTTCACAGGAAATAAAAGTTCTTCATTTTATTTTTTTTGTATCAAAAGTTTCTTCGCAAACAAGGCAGTGGATATGGGGATTCCATTTCAAATCTCTGCCAAAAGTATGTAAAGTCAAAACAGAACCGAATACGATCTTGTTTCTGTCGTTTTTATAGGAGTAGGGGCATTTTGATTTTTCTGTACTTTGCATCATTAAAAACACAGGCAAGAGTGTTTCTGGCAGCAATAAAAAGAAGATTCAAAAGGGATCTGTCTTTAATAAAATAACCTCTTAGATGTTTTGGAATGGTAAAGACGATATGACGATGCTTGGCATCGAGAGCGATAGAGGAAATATGTGCAGCACGCAATTTAGCCTCTTTGGTACCACAAGAATTATAAAGCTTAGACTAGCACTAAAAAGGTAATAATCTTCAAAGATTATTACCATGTGGACAAAATTTATTTTTCCCCTTTTTTATAAAGAAAATATTTTTTCAAAGATAGGATCTTATTCATCAAAGGTAAGTGCAGATTATATAATGGATATTATATTCTTTATTGTTTAAAAATAACTATAATATTAACTTAATTGAAAAGCTTGAAAGAGCAAAAAATATTCAAAATATAGAATTTTTAAAAAATTAAAACAACGATTTTCTTTTAGTAAATCTTACTAGAAGGAACGTTGTTTTTTTATTCACATAAGCGTATAATAGAGGTAGTCTAAAAGAATTGGGGGAAACCAGAAATGTACAAAATAGTCAAAAAAGAAAGACTAAATGATGTTGTTGAATTAATGGAAGTTCATGCTCCAATGGTTGCTAGAAAGTGCGAACCAGGTCAATTCATTATTTTAAGAGTTGGTGAAGATGGAGAAAGAATTCCTTTAACAATTGCTGATTATGATCGAGAAGCTGAAACAATTACAATTATTTATCAAATTGTAGGTTTTTCAACTCGTCAATTAGCAAAATTAAACGAAGGTGATGAAATCACTGACTTCGTTGGACCTTTAGGTGTACCAACTGATTTACATAAATCAAATCATGTTGTTGGTATTGCCGGTGGGGTTGGTAGTGCACCATTATATCCACAACTTAAAAAATTAGCTGAAATGGGTGTAGATGTGGATGTTATCATTGGTGGACGTGAAGCACAATATGTATTATGGGCAGATAAGTTCAAAGCTTTCTGTAAAAATGTATATGTGATGACAGATGATGGATCTTTAGGAGAAAAAGGATTTGGAACTGTTAAATTACAAGAATTAATTGATAGTGGTGATCCAATTGATGAAGTTATCGCTATTGGACCAGTACCTATGATGAAAGCTGTTGTTGGGGTAACAAAACCTCATAATTTAAAAACAATGGTTTCATTAAACCCTATTATGATTGATGGTACAGGTATGTGTGGATGCTGCCGTGTTACTGTTGATGGTAAAATTAAATTCGCATGTGTTGATGGACCAGACTTTGATGGTTTATCAGTAGACTTTGATGAATTAATGGCTCGTCAAAGAATGTTTAAAGAAGAAGAACATCAAGTAGATGCGAATGCAGATCGTATTTGTAATTTAATGGGAGGTGCAAAATAATGCCTAATATGTCACCAAATAAGGTTAAAATGCCTGAACAAGATCCTAATGTAAGAAATAAAAACTTTGAAGAAGTTTCTTTAGGATATACAAAAGAACAAGCTATGGAAGAAGCAACTCGTTGCTTAAACTGTAAAAAACCATTCTGTATGGATGGGTGTCCAGTAGGAGTACCAATTCCTGAATTCATTCATCATGTTGCTGAAGGTGAATTTGAAGAAGCTTATCAAACAATTACAAGAGAAAATGCATTACCTGCAATTTGTGGACGTGTTTGTCCTCAAGAAAACCAATGTGAAGGTAAATGTGTTAGAGGAATTAAAACTGAATCAGTAGGAATCGGACGATTAGAAAGATTCGTTGCTGATTATCATAGAGAACATGGAAAACCTGCAGAATTAAAAATTGAAAAAAATGGTAAAAAAGTTGCTGTTATTGGGTCAGGACCTGCTGGTATTACATGTGCTGGTGAATTAGCTAAAAAAGGTTATGATGTGACTGTTTTTGAAGCATTACATAAAACAGGTGGGGTATTATCTTATGGTATTCCAGAATTCAGATTACCTAAAAAATTAGTACAAAGCGAAGTAGACGGTGTTGCTGCTTTAGGTGTAGATTTCGAAACAAATGTTGTTGTAGGACGTTCAATTACAATTGATGAATTACAAGAACAAGGATATCAAGGAATCTTCGTAGGTAGTGGTGCTGGTTTACCACGTTTCCAAGGAATTCCTGGGGAAAACTTAAACGGTGTTTATGCAGCGAACGAATTCTTAACTCGTGTTAACTTAATGAAAGGATATCAATTCCCAGATCATCCAACTCCAGTTAAAGTAACAGATACAGTATGTGTTATCGGTGCTGGTAACGTTGCTATGGATGCTGCAAGAACTGCAAAACGTTTAGGAGCTAAAAACGTATATATCGTTTATCGTCGTGGACCTGAAGAAGTTCCTGCTCGTGCTGAAGAAGTACATCACGCTAAAGAAGAAGGAATTATCTTCAAACTATTAACTAATCCAGTTAAAATTGAAGGTGAAGATGGATGGGTTAAATCTATGGAATGTGTTGAAATGGAATTAGGTGAACCTGATGCATCTGGAAGAAGAAGACCAATCGCTAAAGAAGGATCTAACTTCACAATTGAAACAGGAACAGTTATTGTTGCTATTGGACAAAGTCCAAACCCATTAATTAGACATACAACTCCTGGTTTAGATTGCCAATCTTGGGGTGGAATTATCGTTGATGAAGATTCAATGAAAACATCTAAAGATGGTGTTTATGCAGGTGGAGATGTTGTTACTGGTGCAGCAACAGTTATCTTAGCTATGGGTGCTGGTAAAAAAGCAGCTAAAGCAATGGATGAATATCTACAAAATAAATAGTATTTAAAAAGTCAATTCACATTACGAATTGACTTTTTCTTTGGCTGTCATTAAATAACTAATTATATTTTCTATTAATGTTAGAACTATAATCATATTTATTTTCGGAATTAGAAGGCAAATTAATTGAATACATATAGTTGCTTTTGCTTTTTTATTTAAATATTTAAAATAGCTGCTCATTACTAGTAATAATACAAATAGTATAAATAAAAATACAAGGAAATAATTACTTAAATATTGATATGTTAGTATAGAAATAAGGTAAACAATATTAGATGTAAAAAAACATTTAACAGGACTATCACAATGATATCCACCTAAATTCACTCTTAATCCGGAAAATGCTAGCATCCAAACTAATGTCATAAATCCTTCATGTAAACATAACCCTAGAATAAACATAAATATATTAACGATTGAATTAAATATTAAAACTTGTTGACCATACTTATATACTTCATAATCTTGATCAAAATCATATTTATCATAAATTTTCTCTAACATCATCATCTGTTCCTTTTAATAAAAATTTCATGTAATAAATACCATCTTTATAAATGTTCTTTTTCTTAACAATTAAATTAGATTCAATTTTACATCTATCATAATTATAAAAATCATTTTCTGAATAAAGTTCAACTAACGTATAAATGCCTTGACCTTTAATGTGCAAAGTTATTTCATTATGTCTTTTAACATAATCTAATATTTCAGAAATAACATCAATAAAATCTAAATCATCATATTTTTCATTTTGACTAATCTCAAAGAAAGGTTTAATACTTATATTATCATCTTGTAACCTATTGATTTTTACAGAAATCAAAATATCAAATACTGGATTTTTAGATGCAACTAATTTTTGGTAAGTGTTTTTAGATTGATATTGTTCAATAGCTTTGGATATTTTTGGATTGGTATCGTTGTTTAAATGTTTAATGTGTTCTAATATCCAATGAATACGATGTTTCTTATCATCAATATCATAACTAATGTTTTGTATGAGACGTAAACTTTGTTTTATATATTTTTCTTTTTGTAATTGTTTTTCATATTGCATCTTTTCGGTGTAAACCATATTAAAGTATATACCATTTATTATTATGAGAAAGAAGACAATCAATAAAAGTGAACATACTATAAATGAGCTAAAACTTACAGTAATGTTAACAGCAGCATACCCAATCATACCGAAAATACTCAAAACTAATATTTCTGTAATAATTACAATTAAATATTGTTTATTAGGTACATTGAAATCATATTTTAAATGTGAAAGTAACCAATAGGTAAATAATATTAAGAGTGTTTTAGAAAAAGTACCGACTAAAATATAGAATAAAATTGCAAATTCACTATTTAATAAAGGTCTAAATAGGTAATACATAATAAATGTATATATAGAAATAAAAAAGATATAACCTCCTAAAATAAATGCATCGCCAAGATATAATTTTTTCTTTTCGTATATAATAAACAGATAGCTTATTATAAAATATCCTAACATTAATACAATTCCATTTTCTCTTAAAATATCACATAATTCACATATTAAGAATAAAGAAGTAAGTAGAAGACAAAATTGTTTTGGTATATTAAATTATCCGGTGCTTAGAGGTTCGCTCTAAATTATTAGGCGG
>ERZ1673700.2153-NODE-2153-length-16308-cov-5.716299_pt1 | contig 16308 bp, 10 predicted proteins | sample MGYA00580230_ERZ1673700 | MGnify/ENA primary metagenome ERZ1673700 (study PRJEB41218, sample SAMN15661782) | gut metagenome | host: Homo sapiens | place: Canada: London | collected 2015-08-20/2019-03-30 | study: EMG produced TPA metagenomics assembly of...
GTCACAGATGATACGCAGTGCCACATACTGTACACGGCCTGCACTTAAGCCTCTTTTTACCTTTGCCCAGAGAAGCGGGCTGATGGTATAACCTACCATACGATCCAGCATACGCCTGGCCTGCTGTGCATCTACTAGATTCATGTCCAGTTCCCTGGCCTGCTTGATGGACGCCTTAACTGCTGTTTTTGTTACTTCATTAAATGTGATCCTGTGCATCTTTGCAGTATCTGTCTTCAAAGCCTGCATCAGATGCCAGGAAATTGCTTCTCCCTCACGGTCAGGGTCAGTTGCAAGATAGATCTTATCTGCTTTTTTTGCTTCTTTACGAAGTTTTGCAAGAAGCTCACCCTTTCCCCGTATTGTAATATACTTCGGTTCAAAATCATTGTCCACGTCAATACCAAACTGGCTCTTGGGAAAATCCCTCACATGACCGTTGGACGCTTCTACTGTATAATTTGCCCCCAGAAATTTCTTTACTGTCTTCATTTTAGCAGGTGACTCTACTATCACCAGATTTTTGGCCATTTTACCTCTCCTAATCTCATTCTGCCTTCCTGTCCGGCTTAAAAACTCCTGCTAAATCTCCGGGCAAAAAAGCATTTATTCAAGTCTGATATAATACTGTCTCCCGGTTTCCTTCACAAGCCCCATCAAAATAAGCTGTCCCAGGATCCCGGCTGTTTTTCCCGGTGAAAAACCGGTTTTTCTGATAATATGATCCAGATTTTTTGGTCGTAAATCGAGACAACTATACACCAAATCCAAATCCGTTGCAAGTCCTAACTTGCTTTTTTCAGACAAATTTGTCTTTTTTTTCACAGATAATCCCCACTCATCCAGAAGTATTTCCGGAGAGTATGCAATTCCTGCTCCGTCGTAGATCAGCTTGTGACAGCCTCTGCTCAGCGCATCATTTACTGCTCCCGGAATGGCGTATACCATCTTCCCCTGTTCCAGTGCACAGGCAGCTGTGATCAGTGATCCGCTCTTTTCTTTTGCTTCCACCACAAGCACCAGATCTGCCAGTCCGCTGATGATCCGGTTCCTTGCCGGAAAATAATATGCCCTGCCTTTGGTACCTGGTTCATATTCGCTGATGATCCCTCCGTTTTTTTCGGGGATCCTCCGGTAAATACCTCTGCTGGATGAAGGATAACAGATGTCCACGCCATTTCCCAGCACGGCAAAGGTCGGGGTACCACCTTCCAGAGCACCCTTGTGGCCCTCAGCATCAATGCCGGCCGCCATACCGCTGATCACCTGTACCCCATGTTCGCTTAAGAATTTTCCGTAATTAAAGGCCTGTATCCGTCCGTAAGGACTGCACAGCCTTGCTCCCACAATCGCCGCTGTAGGTTTGGCATCATCCGGAAAGCTTCCAATGTAATATAATTGTTTTGGCATACCGGGAAGTTCCTTAAGTCTTGCCGGATAAACACTACTGTCCTTCCGGGCACACCGGATCCTTGTTTGCTGTATTTCTTCCATATAAAATACCTTCCTTTTTTCTGTTTTATGACCAGTATTTCTTATCATATGCCCGGTAAGCCAACGCCTCGCAGATATGTTCTTCCTTTATCTTTTCGGAAGATTCCATATCCGCGATGGTCCTGGCCGTTTTCAGGATCTTATGATATGCTCTGGTACTGAATTGAAACTGCTCATATGCCTGCTCCAGAAGTTTGTCTGCCCCTCCCGTCATTACACAGTATTTTTCCAGTTTTCTTCCGTCAAGCTCCCCATTGAAGCAAAATTTTTCCTTTTTGTAACGTTCTCTCTGGATCTCCTGTACTGTTTCCACCCTCTTTCTTATTTGAGCAGAGGATTCCCCTGCAATTTTCTTTTTCATTTTTGAAAAACTCACTGCCGGAACTTCTGTGCAGATATCAATACGCTCCAGGAGAGGCTGGCTGATCTTTCCAAGATAATGCGTGATCTCCCCTGACGTACAGCGACATCTGTTCATATCCGGGTAAAATCCGCAGGGACAGGGATTCATCGCTGCCGCCAGCATAAAACTAGCCGGAAAAATATAAGTTCCGGCAGCTCTGGACAGATGGATCTCCTTATCTTCCAGCGGCTGACGCAGGATCTCAAGGCTTTTTCTGGAAAATTCCGGCATCTCATCCAGAAAAAGAACACCTCTGTGTGCAAGAGTGATCTCCCCCGGCCCCGGTATCCTGCCGCCACCTGCCAAAGCCTGAGGGGAACTGGTATGATGCGGACTTCGAAAAGGCCTCTGCCGGATCAGCGGATCTTTTTCCGTGAGAAGTCCTGCCACACTGTATACCTTGGTGATCTCCAGGCTTTCCTCAAATGTCATCTCCGGCATAATGGTCGGCAGACGTCTTGCCAGCATGGTCTTTCCGGATCCTGGCGGTCCGATAAAAAGAATATTATGAAAACCGCTCACTGCGATCTCTGCCGCCCGCCTGGCTCCTTCCTGCCCGCAGATATCCGCAAAATCAACCTTTGGTATTTCCGGTTTGTTTTCTGTTTTTTCTTTTTCCTGATACGCAGTTGTATAAGTGTTTGGGTCTCTCAGACACCGGATCATGTCATTCAGACTTTTTACTCCAAACACCGGCATATCCTTCACCAGATTCCCCTCCCGGATGTTTTCCTCCGGAATAACGCAAAAGCGTAAGCCCAGCTCTCTTGCGCGGATCACCCGAGGCAAAACTCCGGCAACCCCATGGATCTCTCCATTCAGACTGATCTCTCCTACGATCATAACTCCTTCCAGAAGATCCGGTTCCAGAATTCCGGCAGCCGCAAGTACTGCAGCCGCCACAGGCAGATCAAAACCGGCTCCTTCCTTTTTCATATCGGCAGGTGCAAAATTTACAGTTACTTTTCTTGGTGGCAGACAAAGCCGGTTGTTCTTAAATGCAGTCCGGACTCTTTCCTGGGCCTCTCTCACCTGGGCAGAGGGAAATCCTACCATAGCAAAAGAAGGCAGACCATCACTGACATCTGCCTCAACCTGGATCTCACGTACTTCCATTCCGTAGATCGCTGCTGATAAAACACTCGCAAACAAATACATTCCTTTCTGCGAAAAAAACGGATCCCGATCTTCCATCTTTTCGTCTTTTCAGGTCAGGCGGATATTCGAAATCCGCATTGGTTAAAAACAAGGGAATTTTCAGATAGACATTTTCTGAATTTTAGAAGATAATAAATTTAGTATAGTCCATTTTGCTCTCTTTTGCAAGGGTGCATTTCGTTCTGTTTTATACTTTCAATAGAAAGAAGAGGTGAGCACAATGAAATTTCAGCGTATTCAGGATTTACGTACAGACGCGGATCTGTCCCAGAGAGAATTAAGTGAGATTCTTCATATCAGTCAGCGTTCTTATTCCCATTATGAAACGGGATCCCGTAATATTCCTATCGAAATGCTTATCCGGCTGGCAAATTATTACGACACCAGCATCGATTATCTCGTCGGCCGCACAGACCGCAAAAAAATGATCAAATAAAGAGATCCCCGGAAATGTGGAACAGTTTCGGGAATTCCTGTATCGGGATTCCCTGATTGCCAAAATCCGGGGATTCTTTATTTTACCGTGTTTTATTTTTTTTGATCATTCCGTATAATAGGTTTCTTCTTCTCCGTAGGGAATCTCATATTCTTCTGTATTCTCATCAGAAGAATCTTCACTGCTTTCGCTGTAGGATTCCTGTTCATAGGAATTTTCGTTGCTTTCATTATAGGAAGCATCTTCTTCGGAATTTTCGGATACTTCCAGGGATGGCTCCTGCCGGGTCATAATAGACTCTGTTTTCGGATAGGTCAGAGATCCATCTCCCCGTTCATATGTTTTTACCTTCACATAAAGCTCACCACTTTTATCGAAAACAAACTCTCCTTTTGCCTTATTCCCTTCGGAATCCTTAAAACGGAACTGTGTGGCATTTCCTGCTACCTCTGCAATCACATCTGCTTCTGCGGTCATGGAAGGATCTTTTCCATTCACTCTCTTATAGGTAAAGGAAACAGATTTCAGACTGATATCATAAATATCGATCGTTGTCAGCCCGTCTTCGCTGTACCAGATCCCTTGATAATTTTCCGGTTCAAATGCCGGAAGGATTGTCGGGACCGGTGTCAATGACGGTGTCGGTGTCGCTGTCGGAACCGGTGTTGCTGTTGCTGCCGGAGTTGCTGTCACCTCCGGAATACTGTCCAATGCAGCCAATGCGGCCTCTCTTCGTTGTTCTTTTTCCACCTTATCCCTGTGGGAAACATACAGCATCCCTCCAAGTCCTGCCAGAATAAACAGGATGATCAACAGGACCAGAACCGCTCTCAGCCGTTTTTTTCTTTTTTTGTTTTTTCTCATCTGCATCACCTCTGTTTACTATAGCATACAGGAAACGCTTCTTGTATTTCTCAATTCTGCTTATTTTTTCTCTTTGATGATACCTTTTCTGTAAGCTTCCAGAAGCTGGATCAGCTCACTGATCCTTTCCTTCAGAGCAGTTCCGGTATCGGTATCACCGACCAGAGTACGTTTGTTATTGTAGTGAACTGCCACCCTGTTGGAAACAATATCCTGCTCCTTGGCTACCGCTTCTTCCGCAGAAGTAAAAGGCTCATGAGCAGACAGGATCAGCCCGTAGGAGTTATAAACCAGTGTATAGCCGGCAATCCCCGTAACCTTCTGATATGGTCTGGAAAAACCGCCGTCGATCACAAGAACTTTGCCATTGCATTTTACAGGACTCTCTCCCTCACTCTGGTGAACCGGCACATGCCCGTTGATGATGTGACCTTTTTCCGGATCCAGTTCGAATTCACGGAGCAGATCATCTACAACATCCTCATTTTCCAGAAGATGATAGTAGGCATTTTTAGTTTCTTTATGTGTTTCCTTATCTTTAATAAAATAACGTTCAAAGGTGGTCATCTTGTCTTTTCCGAACAGCGGTGAATTCGGAGCTGCCCAGATATACCACATAATATCTCTGCCTTTACGCTTTTCATCCTCATTTACAGAGAAAAACGCCCGGCGCACATAAGTCTCAAGAACATCGTACAATTCTTTTCCTTTGTAGGTTTTTCCATAAATCTGAACTTCTTTCAGACTTCCATCCTCATTAAGCGGAATACTTCCATGGAACAGAAGATTTCCATTATAAGTTTTATAAAGGCCTCCCTTGTCCAGAAGAAGCCGGACATGATTCTGCAGTTTCTCGCAGTTTCGGAACGCGGAATCCAAGCGTTCCATTACATCCTTTTCCTCTGTAGTAAGTTCATATGGCTTTTTCCAGTCAATAGTAGGAAAATATGTATCGGTCAGCGGATATTCTTTTCCGTCCGGAAGTGTGATCATTCCCTTTTTCAGATCGATCCTATGAAGCAAACAACGATTTTCCATATGGAATTCTTTGTGCCGGCGGATCAGCTGCCCCTCCAGCTTAAACTGGATAATGGCAATAGCCTTGTGCATTTTCCGTCCAAGCTCTTCTTCCAGAATACTATAGTTATTGGCATCTCCCTTCATCTCAAAAGCAGTACATGGATCATCCTTATAAGCCTCCATTGCAAAGGTTGCCAGAGGCATGAGATTGATCCCATATCCATCCTCAAGAATATCCATATTTCGGTAACGGATGCTGTTCCGGATCACCGTTGCAATGCAGGCTTTCTGTCCTGTAGCAGCTCCCATCCAGACCACATCATGATTTCCCCACTGGATATCCAGCGAATGATATTTCATCAAACGATCCATGATGAAATGCGGGCCCGGACCTCTGTCATAAATATCTCCCAGCACATGAAGATGATCCACAACAAGACGCTGGATCAGTTCTGCCAGGGCAATGATAAAATTCTCCGCCCGGCCGATCTCAATGATCGTATTGACGATGGCATCGTAATATGCTTCTTTGTCCAGAACTTCCGCTTTCTCTGTGATCAGCTCCTCGATCACATAGGCATAGTCTGCAGGAAGTGCCTTACGGACCTTGGAACGGGTATATTTGGATGCCGTTGTCTTGCATACTTCGATCAGACGATAAAGTGTGATCTTGTACCAGTTCTCCATGTCTTCTTCCTGTTTTTTTACAACCTCCATCTTTTCCTTCGGATAATAGATCAGTGTGGCAAGAGAACGTTTGTCGCTGTTGCTTAAGGTATGTCCGAATACATCATCGATCTTTTTTCGTACAGCCCCTGATCCATTCCGAAGAACATGGGAAAACGCATCGTATTCTCCATGAATGTCCGACATGAAATGCTCGGTACCTTTCGGAAGGTTTAATATAGACTGCAGATTGATGATCTCTGTTGAAGCCTTTGCTATAGTAGGATATAGCTCCGCAAGTCGCTGCAGGTATCTTAATTCTTCTTTTTTCATAGTATCTGGTATCCTCCTGGGAGTTCTCACTGCCAGATCAGCCTTCAGGATAAACGGCAGTATTTTTTATTTATTGTAAGCCCTTCCGGTATCATATATCAACCCGTAAAATCAAACAGTGACATCTGATTGGACTGCGGGATATCTCCAAAAAGATCCATATCATCCATCAGATCGATAACGGTCTTGCTGACCTTGGTACGATCACGGAAATCATCCTTGGAAAGGAATCTGCCTTTTGCGGCAGCATCCACAACTGCCTCTGCTGCCTTATCTCCAAGACCCTCTATGGTATCCAGAGCAGGCATCAGTTTATCTCCGATGATCTGGAACCGGTGTGCCTTTGCCTTATAAAGATCGATTGGCACAAAATCAAAACCTCTGGCGTACATTTCCTGTACGATCCTCATATCCTTCAGTGTATCCTGTTCCTTCTTGGATGCCTCATCACCTTTTTTCCGGATCTCCGCCATATAATATTCCAGACGTTCTTTTCCCATGCACATCAGTTCATAGGAAAAGGAAGTGGCACGGATACTGAAAAATGCTGCATAATAAGCCAGTGGATGAAACACTTTATACCAGGCGATACGATACGCCATCATAACATAGGCTGCCGCATGGGCTTTCGGGAACATGTACTTGATCAGCTTACAGGACCAGATATACCAATCCGGAACATCATGCTCTTTCATAGTCTGGATCCATTCCTCACGAAGCCCCTTTCCCTTACGGACACTCTCCATGATGGTAAACGCCAGACCACTTTCCACTCCTTTTCCGATGAGATAGATCATAATATCATCTCGCGTACAGATTGCTGTGGAAATGGTAGCCGTACCATTCTGGATCAATACCTGGGCATTTCCAAGCCATACATCCGTGCCGTGGGAAAGTCCAGCAATACGTACCAGGTCGGAAAAATATTTCGGCTTGGTATCGATCAACATCTGCATGGCAAAGTCTGTACCAAACTCCGGGATCCCGAGGCATCCCAGCCTGCAGCCGCCGATATCCTCCGGGCTGATCCCCAGAGCCTGCGTTCCCGCAAACAGGGACATGACATCTCTCTGGTCCAGCGGAACTGTTCTTGCACTGATGCCGGTCAGATCCTCCAGCATACGGATCATGGTCGGATCATCGTGTCCAAGTATATCAAGCTTCAGAAGATTTCCGTCAATGGAATGGTAATCAAAATGTGTGGTGATGATATCACTGTTCACATCATTGGCCGGGTGCTGCACAGGTGTAAATTTCTCAATCTCCTCACCCATAGGCAGTACGATGATACCTCCCGGATGCTGGCCAGTGGTACGGCGGACACCGGTACAGCCCTTCACGATACGGTTGATCTCACAGTAACGCTTGTGCTGCCCCCGTTCCTCATAATAGTTCTTCACATAACCAAATGCGGTTTTTTCCGCAAGGGTACCAATGGTTCCCGCCTTAAAGGTCTGCCCTTTTCCGAAGATAACCTCCGTATACCGGTGGGCATTGGCCTGATATTCACCGGAAAAGTTCAGGTCGATATCCGGCTCCTTATCACCTTTAAAACCAAGGAATGTCTCAAAAGGAATATCAAAGCCTTCCTTGTTCATCCTGGCACCGCATTTCGGACAGATCTTATCCGGCATATCACATCCTGCCATACCCGCGTATTTTTTCACCTCAGGGGAATCAAAATCACTGTATTTACAGTCTGGATTCGGACAGAGATAATGAGGCGGCAGAGGGTTTACCTCCGTGATACCGGACATGGTCGCTGCCAGAGAAGAACCTACAGAACCACGGGATCCAACCAGATAGCCGTCCTCATTGGACTTCCACACAAGCTTCTGTGCAATGATATACATTACCGCATAACCATTGGAGATAATAGAATTCAGCTCCCTGTCCAGACGGTCCTCCACGATCTTCGGCAACGGATCTCCGTACATTTCGTGGGCCTTCGTAAAACAGATATTCTTAAGATCCTGCTCGGAGTTCTCAATGACCGGTGGAAATTTATCCGGATGGATCGGTGATATCTTCTCGATCATATCCGCGATCTTATTGGTATTGGTGATCACCACCTCTTCCGCCTTTTCACTTCCCAGATAGGAAAATTCCTCCAGCATTTCCTCCGTTGTACGAAGATAAAGCGGGGCCTGGTTATCTGCATCAGAAAATCCGTTTCCTGCCATGATGATCCGTCGGTAAACCTCGTCCTGAGGATCCATAAAATGCACATCACAGGTGGCAACCACCGGTTTTTTGAACTGTTCTCCAAGTTTTACGATCTTCCGGTTTATCTCTTTTAAGTCTTCCTCAGAATTGATCATATCATGTTTTTCATCCGCAAGCATAAACGCATTGTTCCCAAGAGGCTGGATTTCCAGATAGTCATAAAAATTTACCAGTCTGGCGATCTCCTGATCCGGTGCATTGCGAAGAAGTGCCTGATAAAGCTCTCCTGCCTCGCAGGCACTTCCCACCAGAAGGCCTTCCCTGTATTTTTCCAGCACACTTTTGGGAACCCTTGGTCTTCTGTGATAGTACTTTAAATGGGACTGGCTTACCAGCTTGTACAGATTGATCCTTCCAGTCTCATTTCTTGCAAAAACAATAGCATGGTATGTGGGCAGCTTTCGGATGGTATCCGGTGAAACCGCACCCTGCCTGTTCATCTCATCCACATCAAAAATATCTCTTTCTTCCAGCATCTTTACAAACCGCACAAAAATCTCTGCGGTACATGCCGCATCATCCACAGCTCTGTGGTGATGATCAAGAGAAACACCTACTGCCTTGGCTACCGTATCCAGTTTAAAACGGTTCAGGGCAGGAAGAAGGAATCTGGCCATACCAACGGTATCCACATAAGTAAAATCATCCGAAATCCCCTGCCGTTTACAGTTTTCAATAATAAAGCTCATATCAAAGTCCGCATTATGGGCCACCATCACGCAGCCCTCACAGAATTCCAGGAATTTCGGCAATACTTCTTCAATGGTAGGCGCATCCAGAACCATAGAATCATTGATACTGGTCAACTGTTCGATTCGGAACGGAATGGGCACTTCCGGGTTTACAAAGGTGGAAAAACGATCTGTGATCTGTCCTTTTTCCACTTTTACCGCGCCGATCTCAATGATCCTGCAGGTTAGTGCTGAGAATCCCGTAGTCTCAATATCAAAAACAACAAAATCTCCATCCAGCCGCTGCCCTTTGGAATTGGTGACCATACCCTTCAGATCGTCTACCAGATACGCTTCCATTCCATAGAGCACCTTAAAATCAGACTCCTTTGGAACACAACCGCCCCAGGCATCAAAGCAGTGATTTGCCTCCGGGAAGGACTGCACCACGCCATGATCCGTGATAGCGATAGCCTTATGTCCCCACTCATAGGCACGTTTTACCAATGCCTTTGCATCGCTGACACCATCCATATCGCTCATCTTGGTGTGACAGTGAAGCTCCACACGCTTCTGAGGACTGGTATCCATTCTTGTGCTGGTAAAATTGGCGATTTTCTTGATACCTGTAATATTTCCAATAGTAAGCTCACTGTCAAAACGGTCAATGGTGGTAACTCCCTTCAGCTTCAGGAATGCGCCTTTTTTTACACTTTCCGTCACTTCCGGAACCTGCTCGTTACGCAGAAACATCTTCACAACAATACTGTCCGTAAAATCGGTCACAGGGAAGATCAGGATCGTTTTCTCGTTTCGGATCTCACGAGCTTCCACATCCATAACCTGACATCGGATGATAACCTCACCCATCTCACCGGTAATGCTCTCCAGCGGAATCGTTTCTCCATCAAAATCTCTGCCGTAAACCACATCCGGATTGCTGTCCCTGCGGAATCCGAAGCTGCCGCGGAAATCCCCCTTCTGAACCTTCTGCTGTTTTTTGTCAACGGATTTCTTCTCGTTTGTCTTTTCGCCGCTCTTATCTCCAGAGGTTTTCTTTGTCTCTTCCCTGGCTGTATCCTCCTGCTTCGGTTCGCTTTCCTGATCCCCGCTGAGTTTGGCATGCTTCAGGACATTTTCCACTTCCTGTTTGATCTGAAGTGCAGCATTTTTCCGGTATTTACTCTCTTTCACTTCCACAAAATCCAGTTCCACTTTCAGATCCATACCGCAGCGTTCACAGAAAACCTTATGAAAATATTCAACAAGTATTTCGCTTTTCTGTCTGGAAATAACCGTATCCGGAAGCTCCATACGCAAGGTATCTTTTCCTGTAAAAATGATTTTTGATCTACGGAACAGATTGTACTCCAGCATGTTATAGTTGCGCAGCTCCATCTCCATACTGGAACGGTAGCTTTCCAGAAAGTTCTCCGGTGTATACTGCTCGGAAAGATGAAATTTTTCCACAACTGTTACAGTCATGGGAATCCCCGGAAAGCACTGCCGTTCGATCTCATCCTCCAGCGCAAAAATATTCTTCTTGTGTATCCAGCGGCTGCTTTCGATATAAACCCTCAGATGAGTTCTTCCGGGGTTCATGGAAACCTTTGTCACAAATACCATGTCCAGAAGTTCTTCCAGCTCTTTCTTCACTTTAAGATGCGGAAATACATCAAAAAAATCTTTCTCCATTATGACTCCTGCTCATTCCAGGTAAGAAGTTCCTGACGAAGTGTATCCAGAAGATCCGTTTCCGGTACTTTTTTTACAACCTCTCCATGCCGGATCAGAAGACCAACACCATCGCCTCCTGCAATTCCGAGATCTGCTTCCTTCGCCTCTCCCGGTCCATTTACCACACAGCCCATAACCGCAACCTTAATATCAAGAGGAATATCCTGTACCATGGTCTCTACCTGGTTTGCAAGGCCGATCAGATCGATTTTTGTTCTTCCGCAGGTCGGACAGGAAACAACCTCCACGCCTCCTTTGCGAAGTCCCAGCGTTTTCAGGATCCTTTTGGCTGATTTCACTTCTTCCAGCGGCGCGCCTGTCAGAGAAACACGGATGGTATCTCCGATTCCCTGATACAGGATGATCCCAAGTCCGATAGCTGATTTGATATTTCCCGAATACAGAGTTCCTGCTTCTGTAATTCCCACATGAAGAGGATACTGTGTTTTTTCTGCGATCAGTTCATGGGCTCTGGCGCACATGAGAACATCAGAAGATTTGATGCTGATCACAAGATTGTCATATCCCATCTCTTCAATGATGTGCACCTTATCAAGAGCACTCTCCACAAGTCCTTCGGCTGTAACACCGTGATATTTTTCTACCAGTTCTTTTTCAAGGGAACCGCTGTTTACTCCTACACGAATAGGGATATTCCGTTCCTTTGCTGTATCCACAACTGCCTGGATTCTCTCTTTGGAACCGATATTTCCCGGATTGATACGGATCTTGTCCGCACCGTTCTCCATGGCTGCAATGGCAAGGCGATAATCAAAATGGATGTCCGCAACCAGCGGAATATGGATCTGTTTTTTGATCTGGGATAAAGCCTTCGCAGCTTCCATAGTAGGAACTGCGCAGCGGATAATATCACAGCCTGCTTTTTCCAGTGAAAGGATCTGCGCAACCGTTGCTTCTACATCTTCAGTTTTCGTATTGGTCATGGACTGGATAAGGATCGGATTTCCTCCTCCGATAACACGATTTCCAATTTTTATTACTTTTGTATGATCTCTGTACATAAAAATCTCCTTTATGAATCCTGAAAGGCAGGTGTCTTCAAACGCCCTGCCTTTCCTTTCCGAACTATCTTTTTACTCTTACTCCTAACGTCGGATCTCCAGCAGCTTTGTTTTCAGTTCGTTTTCCATACGTCTCATATCTGCCTCTGCTGCCTGACGTTTTTCACGGCCTTCCTGCTGGATCTTCATCACATCATCCAGTGTCTGGATCAGTTCCTGATTGGTTTTTTTCAGAGTTTCAATATCTACAATACCACGCTGGGATTCCTTTGCAGTTTCCACAGATGCCAGGTGAAGCGTTTCCGCATTTTTCTTCAGAAGTTCATTGGTAAAATCCGTAACCTGCCGTTGTGCCTGTGCGGCTTCTGTGGAGTGCGCGATCCCTAGAGCCAGCACCATCTGGCTTTTCCAGAGAGGAATGGTATTTACAATGGTTGTCTGGATCTTCTCGATCATCGTCGTATCATTGTTCTGGATCATGCGGATCTGCGGTGCAGTCTGCATAGAAATGGTTCTGGTAAGCTCCAGATCATGAAGCTTTTTCTCAAAGCGGTCACATTTGCTTTCCAGATCATTGGCAGCCTGTGCATCTTCCGGAAGTCCGCTTGCCGCTGCCTTCTGATGCAATTCGTTGAGCTTGCCTTCTCTGACTTCCCTAAGCTTCTTTTTACCTGCAAGAATGTACATGGAAAGTTCTTTAAAGTATGCAAGGTTCTGCTCATACATTTTATCCAGCACGGCAGAATCTTTCATCAGACGCATCTGGTGCTGCTCCAGAGCTTCCGTGATCTTCGTCACATTTCCCTCGGCCTTTGTGTAACGGTTTTTCAGAGTTTCCACCTTCGCTGTCTGTTTTTTGAAAAAGCCGAAAAATCCCTTTTCCTCTGTGGCATCAAAATCCTTCAATTCTCCTACCACATTTGCAAGAAGCTCTCCTGCCTCCCCAAGATCCTGTGTCTTCACATTTACCAGCGCTGCATCAGAAAAATCTGCCATCTTCTTCTGAGTGCCGGCTCCGTACTGCAGGATCTGGTTTGTATTTTCAATATCGATCTTTGCTGCAAAATCTTCTACGATTTTCTGTTCCTGGGGAGATAACACCGGTTCCTCTACTGCAGGCTCCTGGGGTTTCTCCGGTTCTTTTTTTGCAATTTCTTCTTTTTCTTCCGTGAGATCCGGTTCCAGAGTCAGCACCGGTGCTTCTACCTCAAAGTCTTTAAATTCTTCTCCCATAAGCATTCTCCTTGATCAGCTGTACCTTCCGGCAGATGTCTGTATTCCAGCTTCTGATCTGCTCGTTGTACTTATTTCATTTCCGCATTCTGTTTCATTTTTTCGAAATCATCCTCTGTCAGTCCCTCCTGTGCCAGAACTGTATGCAGCACAGAAATATCGGTGGATACATCCCATGCGGTATCCCGGAATATGGAATCCAGAAGTTTCTCAAAAGCAATATTCAGTGTATCAATGGTTTCTTCAATTTCTTTCTTAGAAGCCGTGATATTCTCGCCCTGTACAGGCTGTCCATCCATATCCTCATAAGCATCCAGAAGCTTCACAGTCATGGGCAGATAGTAATCCATCATTTTTTTAAGATCCGGAATCACCTCCGGATGCTCTCCTGCACGCTCAAAAATTTTCTGAACGATCATTTCCATCCTGGAAATCTTTGCGGAAATTTCTTCCCCGGGAATGGCGTCATTGCTCTCACGGATCTTTACCAGAAATTCATTTCCTTTTCTCAGGACTTCCTGGGCTTCCGGACTCATATTCTCCTCCAGCTGAACCTTAGGATCTGCTTCCTGTTTACGAAGCTCCAGCTGCTTCTGTGTTTCCAGATACTGCTGATAGGTCTCATTACTGGTGATCAGACAGGTTCCCTGCTCATCCACATGGCCTTCCAGAAACCAGCCCTTCTGGATCATTCTGCCGATATCTTTTTTTACAAATTTCTCGTTCTTTCCTGCTGCCTGGGCAAGCTTCTGAAAATTACAGTAGGTGTGGTCTCCCAGCGCACGGATATATTTCTGGAAACGTCCCAGTCTTCCGAGACGGCTTGTTCCTGCTCCCAAAAGAGCACCGCCACCTGCTGCGCCTGCACACATCACTCCAAGCACACCTGCTGCAAGTGCACCGCTGTGTCCAATGCCCATCCAGATCAGAAGCACCATGGCTCCAAGCCCCATGCCACTTAAAAGTATCCCACCGGAAACTGCCATCATCATACCTTTGAGATTTTCACCGGTAGTCTTTCCGTAGAGCAATTCCGACTGTTTCCTTGCAGCCTGCTGCTTTGCTTTTCTGCTTCTTCCGTAATAAGGGCTCTGGTATGTATAGCTTTTCTTACGGAATTCCGGATCAGCACCCGGATCAAACACGGAATTCAGCGCATTTTTTAGCGCTTCGCTTCCGGAATCAATGGCCTTATTTACTGTCTGGTTGATCGTATGGCTTAATTCGTGATAGCTGTTTGAATTCACTGCATTATCTACAATATCCTGAATCTTTTTTCCAAGGTCTTCAAATTCGTGATTGTCCATTTTTCCCTCCAGTCCATAGATAATTTTTATTATATCGAAATCATATTAAAATTACAAGCAAATGAAAAAAAGGAACAAAAAACTATTGAAGTCATCACTTAAAAGTTTTACAATGGTAAAAAGTAAAAATTGTAAACGGAGGAATCGTTATGGAAAAAAAGAACATCGACTGGTCCAGCATCGGATTCGCTTACATGCCAACCGACTACAGATACGTGTCTAATTTTAAAGATGGAAAATGGGATGAGGGTACTTTAAGCACAGACCCTAATATCGTACTCAACGAGTGTGCTGGTGTGCTTCAGTATTCTCAGAGTGTATTCGAGGGTCTGAAGGCATACACAACAGAAGACGGACATATCGTTACTTTCCGTCCTGACCTGAACGCAGAGCGCATGGCTGCATCTGCAGCAAGACTTGAAATGCCGGTATTCCCGAAGGAAAGATTTATCGACGCTGTTGAGCAGGTTGTTAAGGCAAATGCTGCATGGGTTCCGCCATATGGTTCCGGCGCAACACTTTATCTTCGCCCGTACATGTTTGGTTCCAACGCCGTGATCGGTGTTAAACCGGCTGACGAATATCAGTTCCGTATCCTTACAACACCGGTTGGTCCGTACTTTAAAGGCGGCGCCAAACCGATCACGATCCGTGTCAGCGACTATGACCGTGCCGCACCTTGCGGAACCGGTAACATCAAGGCTGGCCTGAACTATGCAATGAGCCTTCATGCTATCGTAGATGCTCACAAACAGGGCTTTGATGAGAACATGTACCTTGATCCCAAGACTCGTACAAAAGTTGAGGAGACAGGCGGAGCAAACTTCATCTTCGTTACTAAAGACGGCAAGGTTGTAACACCGAAGTCTGACAGCATCCTTCCTTCCATCACACGTCGTTCTCTGATCTACGTTGCAAAGGAGTACCTTGGACTGGAAGCTGAAGAGCGTGAGGTCTACTTCGATGAGGTTAAAGATTTTGCAGAGTGTGGTCTTTGCGGTACTGCTGCAGTTATCTCTCCTGTCGGAAAGATCAATGATCACGGCAAGGAAATCTGCTTTCCAAGCGGAATGGAGATGATGGGTCCGGTTATCCAGAAGCTGTACGACACACTGACCGGTATCCAGATGGGACGCATCAAAGCACCGAAGGGATGGATCCACGTAATCGAGTAATTACCGGATTTTCGTCATTATACATAACATTAAGCACCAAAAAACAGACCGCCGTATTTTTTTCGGTGGTCTGTTTTTTTATTATTTCTTCATTGTTTTTCTGTACAAAGCGGGCATTCTCATTCTGCTTTATGATCTGTGCTCACATTACCTATCTTTTCTCTCGTATTTCACAAACGCATATTCCAGATCAAAGTATGTCTGTTCTTCACTCTCCGCTGTGATCTCCCAGTCCGGGTCCTCATCCAGGTTTGGAAAATACGCATCCGCTTCATATGCAAAATCGATTTTTGTCACATGAGCTGTATCACAGTACGGGAGCATCTGTTTGTAAATACTGTCTCCGCCGATACAGTACACATCCTCTGCCGGATATTTCTCCACTTCCTTCAGTGCTTCCTCGATGCTGTGAACGATCACCGCACCTTTTACCTGATAATCCCGGTTGCCGGTGATCACAATGTTGGTTCTGTTTTTCAGAGGAAGTCCGTTTGGAAAAGACTCCAGTGTTTTTCTTCCCATAACAACCACTTTTCCTGTAGTTTCCTCACGGAACATCTTCA
>ERZ1673700.2175-NODE-2175-length-16160-cov-5.137845_pt1 | contig 16160 bp, 14 predicted proteins | sample MGYA00580230_ERZ1673700 | MGnify/ENA primary metagenome ERZ1673700 (study PRJEB41218, sample SAMN15661782) | gut metagenome | host: Homo sapiens | place: Canada: London | collected 2015-08-20/2019-03-30 | study: EMG produced TPA metagenomics assembly of...
CAACTCCAGGGTTTCCCTCACGGTATATCCCTCGGAAACACCGTGCCTGCCGTCTGATAGTTCCTTTTCTGTCAACTCGTCGATCGGAATTTCGTACTGAGTCGCTTTCTTTCTGAAATAATCATTGCATTTGTTTCTTGCGATGCTAATGATCCACGCTTTGAATGAGTCCTTATTCTTCAGTTGAGGAAACTTCTGATACGCTGTAAGAAATATCTCCTGCAGCACATCGTCTGCATCCGCCTTAGAACTCATCCGAAATCTCACAAACCGTTCCACAGAAACACGTTCTGCTTCCAGCATTCTCTCAAACTCATCCACATCATCGCCTCCTTTTGCCTATGAGTGATTAAAACCGGTTTCGCTTATATAGACGGATATCGGTATCAAAAGGTTCAATTTTAGCTTTATTTTTTCTATTAGCAAAAAGGCGATTTTCTGCTAATCGCAATTAGCAAGATCTAGGTCGGGGAACGGTAAAAGTTCGATTTTGATTTACTCCCCAAAAACAATAAAACTCACTCAAGAAAAATGATTGAGAAATAAAAAGTAAAAGTGCCAAAAACACAGTGTTTTCGGCACTTTTTGGCGCGCTTGCCCGGATTCGAACCGGGGGCGTTCCGCTTAGGAGGCGGACCCTCTATCCTGCTGAGGTACAAGCGCATATTTAATTTATGAGGCAATTACCCATCTATCGGGAAACACTTTTAGGTTCTCTTAGGAGCGTGACCTCTATCCAACCGAGTTGCTGAGACGTGTTAAATTGGGGTCATAAAGTGTACTGTGTTATTGTACCGCACGGCGGCGCATTTGTCAATCATATTGGATTTTCGCGCACTGAAATATACACAGAAAAAGCTTTGAAACCCCATGCAAATTTTCCGCAAAAGACAAGGCTCTGGGTGGCTTTTGCCTTGACGCTTTTCGCTTTTTCGTCTATACTGATATATGTATGAAAACTTATGGAAACCAAACACTGCGGGCATCGGGAAATGTGCCTGCACGGAAAAAACAAAGGATTAAGGAGCCCGATACATGGTTTTTGCCGATTTGTTCTTCATCTATGTCTTTTTGCCGCTGTGCCTCATCTGTTACGGCCTCGCCAAAAAGCTCAGCACCAAAAACATCGTGCTGATTGTCTTTTCACTCATCTTTTACGCTTGGGGTGAGCCGCTTTGGATTTTGCTTTTGCTGTTCAGTTCATTCTTTAACTGGTTCATCGGCATATTGATCGGCAAATTTCGGGATACCCCGCGCGCAAAGTTAGCCGTTGGCGGCGGTATTTTTGTAGATATTCTGCTTTTGCTCATCTTTAAGTACAGCGCGTTCATTGTAGAAAACCTGAACGCCGTTTCGGGCGCGGCCATTCCCGTGCCGCAGATCACGTTGCCCATCGGTATCAGCTTCTACACGTTCCAGGCTATCTCCTACATTTTGGACTGCTACTGGGAAACGGTGGACGTGCAGCCGAAATACCACAAATTCCTTTTGTACCTGTCCCTCTTCCCGCAGCTCATCGCCGGCCCGATCGTGCGGTACAGCGTTGTGGAGCAAGAGATCGACAACCGCTCCGTCAACGCGACCGACCTATGCGAAGGTGCGCTGCGCGTGATCCTCGGCCTTGCGAAAAAGGTCATCATCGCGAACAATTTGTGGTCCATCGTCAACACGTTCTTCGGCAAGGACATCACGGGACTTTCCGTGCTCGGCACATGGTACACCATCATCGCGTATTCGCTGTATGTTTACTTTGACTTCAGCGGTTATTCCGATATTGCCATCGGCCTCGGTCGCATGTTTGGCTTCCACTTTGACGAAAACTTCCGTCATCCGTTTGCCTGCACCACCATTGCGGAGTTCTGGCAGCGCTGGCACATCTCCCTCGGCTCCTTCTTCCGCGACTACCTTTTGTACGTGCCGCTCTTCGGCAAGCCGCGCAAGTATTTCGGCCTGTTCCTTGTTTGGTTCTGCACCGGTCTTTGGCACGGTGCCGCATGGAACTTCATTTTATGGGGCCTTTACTACGGCTGCTTCATGCTGTTCGAGCAGAAAATGGGCAAAAAGCGCATGAAAAAGTGGCCGATCGTGTGGAAGCACGTGTATACGAAGCTTGTCATCATCCTCGGCTTCGGCATCTTCTATTTTGAAGATCTCGGCCAGCTTGGTCAGTTTTTCCTCAATATCACGGGCATCAGCATGATTGCGAACAGCGCGCCGTTTACGGACCCCATGACGTTCTCCTCCCTGCGCAACAACATCTTTCTCATTTTGTTCGCGATCCTCGTCAGCCTGCCGGTATTGCCGAAGGTCAAGAGTTATTTTCTCGAGAGCAAAAACGATACCGTTTATACCATCGGCCGCGTCGGCTCCGTTGCGGTCTGTATGGTGTTGCTCGCTGTCGTGAGTGTTCTGCTCGTTGATACCACGAACAACGTGTTCCTGTATTTCAGATTCTAAGGGGAGGTGCTCATTGACATGAACGATTTTAAAGACCTTGACCTTGATTATTTTGCTCCCCGCAAGCCCGCCGAACCGGAAGCGAAGCCGGAGAAAACCGAAGCCGTAGATGCGCCGACTGCGGATGAAAGCGCCGAACCCGCAGAGCGCCGCCGCAAGCCGAAGCCGAGCCGCCGCGAGCTTTTGAACATGCGGCTTTCCGTTTTATCCGTCGGCGTTATGGTCATTCATTTCGCCCTGATGACGCTGTATCTGCTCCTTTTCCCGCGCTCCACCGTCTCACAGATTGAAAACCGAAACCTTGCGGAATTCCCGAAATTCTCTTTTGCATCGTATTTTTCCGGCTCGTTTACGGCGGACGTCGCCACATGGTTTGACGATACCGTGCCGAACCACGACGGCTTTAAGAATATGAGCAACTCCATTAAGAACCTGTTTGGTATGAAGATGTTCGCTTCAACGGTCAGCACCGCAAAGCCCGAGACGGACAGCACAGACCACACCCGCAAACGGCACCGTGCCAAACAACACAAACCTGCTGCAATACGCCGCAGGGCGTGTGTTCCCGGCCGTGAGCGCTGCGGATGAAAAAATGGGCCGCGATTTCAGCACCGAGGATAACAGCACATTGGAATGGGTGAACAACCTGCTTGTTGTAAACTGGGATAATCACTGGCGCTGCATGGAGGCCTTCGGCGGCGGTGGCGGCACCGCTTACGCCAATGCACTCAACGACCTGCAAAGCAAGGTCGGCAGCGGTGTGACCATTTGGTCTATGCCCGCACCCACCGCTTCCGCCATCTACACCCCGAAAAACGGCATTGATTATGTTGGCGACCAGAAGGAATGCTTTGACGGCGTTGCCAAAAAGCTAAATGCCGGCATTCAGTCCGTAAACGTTGTGGACGTAATGAAAAAGCATGCGGAGGAAGATATTTACCTGCGCACCGACCACCACTGGCAGGCACGCGGCGCCTACTATGCCGCCCGCACGTTTGCCGAGGCCGCAGGCGTGCCGTTCGCAGACCTTTCCACCTACACGGAAGAATCCATTCCGGGCTATGTAGGCACTATGTACGGTTTCTCGCAGGATACGCGTATTTTGAACGACCCGGACGATTTCCACTACTTCGTGCCGGCCTCGAACTACGTGGCTTCCTACTACGATACTTCTTTTAACTACCAGTACGAAGACGACCTCTTTGCCGATGTGGACACCGCAAACGCGTACCTTAAGTTCCTCGGCGGCGACTCCTGCATCGTAAAAGTCGATACGCAGATGAAGAACGGCCGCAAGCTGCTCGTCATTAAGGACAGCTTCGGTAACGCGGAGATTCCGTTCTACACGAATTCCTTTGAGCAGATCTACGTTGCCGACGTGCGCTATTTGGAGTGCAACCTTGTCAGCTTCATCAAGGATATGGGCATCACGGATGTGCTTTTTACGATGTCCGCATACTCCGTTGTGGGCGATAACGCCGACAACATTCAGAACCTCATCGCGCAGAACGCCGGTGAGACCATCACCGATTCGCACATTGTCCCGTCTGTTACGCCGAAAACGGTCATGCCGACCGCGACAAGTGCACCAACGACGACTTCCGGCACGGATACGGCCGCTAACACCACCTCGACCGGTACAGAGGATACCTCTTCCGCAAAAGAATAACAAAGGAGAGCCTATGAAAGAACTGGAATATCCCTTTGACGCCGCTTACATCATCAAAAAGCGTAAATCTTTAAAGAAAGCACTGCTCGCAGACGGCACCTCGCGCATCAGAAAGAAGATTGCCGTGTTCGGCGGCTCCACCACAAGCGACATTGTAAAAACGCTGGAGCTTTTCCTCTTAGACGCCGGTATTGAGCCGGAATTTTACGAATCCGAATACGCGCAGTATTTTCAGGACGCCATGTTCCCGGATGAAACGCTTTTAAGCTTCAAGCCGGACATTGTGTTCATCCACACCACGAATCGCAACGTGACGGACTGGCCCGAGATGACCGACACCACGGAGCAAATAGACGAAAAGCTGCACACGGAAATAAACCGTTTCACGGCGATGTGGAAAAGCATTGCGGAAAAGTTCCACTGCCCCATCATTCAAAATAACTTTGAAATGCCGCTTTACCGCCTGCTCGGCAGCCGCGACGCGTGGGACATCCACGGCCGCACGAATTTCCTCACGCGCTTAAACGAAGCTTTTTACGCCTACGCACGCGAAAATGAGAGCTTTTATATTCACGACCTCAACTATGTTTCTGCCGATTACGGCCTGAAAGAATGGTCGAACCCGCTGTTCTGGAACATGTACAAATACGCCATGTGCTTTGAGGCGATCCCGTCCTTTGCGTTCAGTGTTTCGCACATTATCAAGTCGATTTTCGGCAAGAATAAAAAGGCGCTTGCCCTTGACCTCGATAACACCCTGTGGGGCGGCGTTGTGGGCGACGACGGCGTAGACGGCATCGAGATCGGCCAGGAGACCGGCGTTTCGCAATCCTACTACGAGTTTCAGACCTACGTAAAGCAGCTTAAAAGTCTCGGCATCGTGTTGACGGTCTGCTCTAAAAATGACCATGAAAACGCCATTGCGGGGTTAAACCACCCCGAAGGTGCACTGCGCCCGGACGATTTCGTCATCATTAAGGCAAACTGGGAAAACAAAGACCGCAACATTGCCGAGACCGCCGCAGAGCTGAACATTCTGCCGGATTCCATCGTTTTTGCGGACGATAACCCCGCCGAGCGCGAGATCGTGCGCACGCAGATCAAGGGCGCGGCCGTTCCGGACATGGACGGCGTGGAAAACTACATCACGACGATTGACCGCAGCGGCTTCTTTGAAGTGACAACCTTCAGCGAAGATGACTTGAAGCGCAACGAAATGTACAAGAAAAACGTCCTGCGCGCCGCGGAAATGGCGTCGTTCGGCGATTATAACGACTATTTAAAGAGCCTTGAGATGCACGCCGTCATCGATGATTTCATCCCGGTGTACCTTGCGCGCATCACACAGCTTACAAACAAGAGCAACCAGTTCAACGTGACCACCCGCCGCTATACGCCCGCCGAAATGGAAAGCGTATTTGAGGACGACGGCTATATCCGTCTGTACGGCAAGCTCATCGATAAATTCGGCGACAACGGCGTCGTTTCCGTCGTCATCGGCAGAAAAAACGGCACGGCACTCGACATTGACCTATGGCTGATGAGCTGCCGCGTGTTAAAGCGCGATATGGAATTTGCCATGTTGGACCGCCTTGTGGAGCGCTGCCGAGAAGCGGGCGTAGAGACGATTAACGGCTACTACTACCCCACCGCGAAAAACAAGATGGTCAGCGACCTTTTCGGTCGCTTCGGCTTCACGAAGACTGAGGAGCACGAGGACGGCAGCACCGTGTGGCAGTTGCGCGTCGCGGACTACAAGCCGCAGAACTACGTGATCGAAGTGTTCGGCAACGACCACGCAGAAGCGTGATCCTCGCTAAATTAAGTATTAAATCAAATCACAGAAAGGAATTTTACCATGGACACAAGAGAAATTTTTGAAAGACTGGACCGCGTATTTCAGGATGTTTTTGACGATGACACCATTCACGTCACGCCGAAAACGACCGCAGACGACATTGAGGATTGGGACAGTCTGGAGCACATCACGCTGATCTCCGCTGTAGAGCGCGAGTTCCGCATGAAGTTCAAGATGGGCGAAATCTCCTCCATGAAGAACGTCGGCGAAATGGCTTCCATCATCGCAGCACGCGCAAAGGGCTGATCTTACCGCAAAAGAAAATGCCGCAGACAACCGGGTTTTCCCGTGCCTGCGGCATTTTTATATTTACGGTTATTTATAACGGTTCATGAAGTCGAGGTAATCGTCCTCCAGCGTGCGCTTCGGTTCTTCCTTACGCGGAGCGGTGTACGGATCAGCCGTTTCCTGCTCGGCGGCACGGCGGCGCTGTTCCGCACGTCTGCGGCGCGCTTCGCGGCGCTTTTTGCGCACGCGCTGCCCGTGGATGTACACGATAAACAGCAACACCGCAAAGACAATGACAAGCACCAAAACAAATTTCAAAATGCCGAAAATCACCGAGCCGCCCTTAGGGCCGCTCGCTTCGGAGGATGCACTGCTTTCGGTCGCGGAAGATTCCGTACCGCCAGCGGTGGACTCTGCGTTGCTTGCGGTGCCCACAGCCGCCGAGTCTGTGGGGTTGCCGGATTTATACGTTTCCGCTGCCGCTGCCACGGCGTTAAAGAGCTTTAAAACACCGGCATCATATGCGCCGGTCTGAAAATCCGCTTCCAGATTATCGTGCAGCAAAGCGCTCAGCTCCGTGCCGGAGAACGCGCCGTGCAGGCCGTCACCGGCCACCGCCATATAGTCGCCGTCCGAAATGGAAAGGCCTATGATAAGCCCGTTTTTGCTGTCGCCGCCAAGCTTCCACGTGTCCATGACCTTTTTAAGGTAGGCCACGCGGCCATCATAATCGGATTTTTCGCCGGGCAAAGTGTTCATGGTGAACACCGCAATCTGCACACCATACGTCGCATTGAGGTCAGCGTTTTTATCGTTGATTACCGTTTTCGTACTGGCGGAAATCACACTCGCTTCGTCATAGACATAAAGATCCGCGGGCTGCTCCGGCACTTCGGCGTCCGCTGCCGTCGCGTTTACGGTACTGCCCGTGTCGCCTCCGTCTTCGGAAGACGAGGTGCTCGTGTCGCCGTTTCCGGCTTCATCCGCAAACGCATACAGGTTGCCGGTGGAAAACACCATCAAAACCACAAGGCATATCGCCGCAAAGCGTCCCATACCCGCTTTATATAGATTTTTCATCCAATCCCTGCCTTTCGGCAGCCCGGCTGTGCCCGGCCGCGTAAAATAATACCGCACAAAACCTGTTTCGTAGTTTTATGCGGTATCGGTTCTGTTGTACCTATTTTAAGAGAATTTTTCGCTGCTGTCAAGTAAAGCCAAGACTTTGCATCTTACGATCCTCTTAAGGTTATTTCAGCTCTACAATCGTCACGCCGCTTTCGCCCTCACCATATACGCCGAGGCGAAAGGACTTCACGGCCTTGTGGCGGCGCAAATGCTGCTGAATGCCGTTTCTCAGTATACCTGTACCTTTGCCGTGGATAATCGTCAGCATGTTGAGATTGTGCATCAAAGCGTGATCGATAAACGCATCCACTTCCATGAGCGCTTCTTCCAAATTCATGCCGCGCACATCCACTTCATTGCGCGCCGGAGCGGAATCCATCTTCTTCGTCACGGTGCGGTGACCGCCTGCGGCTTTCTTCTTTTCCTTCGGCTTCTGGTCGGTCAGGCGCAGGTTTTTCAGCGGCACGCGCGTTTTGATGATGCCTGCCTGCACCAAAATCTGGTCGCCGTTTTTCGGCACATCCAAAACGGTCGCAATCTTATCGATGTCGTAAATCAGTACTGTATCGCCGACCTGTAAGGGGCGCGGCAACACATAATCTTCATCTATGCGGCGCTCGTGCACCGGGTCGCTGACCTTTTCCATATCGCGGATGCCTGCCTTCAGGCGCGCTTTCTGCTCTGCGGTCAATAATTTCTGCTTGTTGCGGCGCAGGTCTTCGAGCTCGTCTAACAGGCTCTGGGCTTCGCGGCGCGTTTTCTGCACAAGCTCCGCCGCTTCCATTCTGGCGCGCTCAATTTCGTGCTTCGCGTCCTTTTCGGCGCGGTCGCGCAGCGCTTCAGCCTCTTTTTCCATGTTCTGCGCTTTCAAACGCAGCTGCTCGGCACTTTCACGCTCATCTTCCATTTTGCGGCGGCTCTCCTCCAAGCGGGAGACGACCTCCTCAAACATAGTGCTTTCATCGGAAACGAGCTCCTTTGCGTGCTCTACGATGTTCGCCGGCATACCGAGACGTGCGGAAATGGCAAATGCGTTGGAACGACCCGGTACGCCGATGAGCAGGCGATACGTCGGGCGCAGCGTCGCCACGTCAAACTCGCAGCAGGCGTTTTCAACGCCAACGGTCTGAATGGCATATGCCTTCAGTTCTGCGTAATGCGTTGTCGCCATCACGCGCGTGCCTTTGGTGCGCATGGCTTCGATGATGGAAATAGCAAGCGCGGCGCCCTCGACCGGGTCGGTGCCCGCACCGAGCTCATCGATTAGGATAAGACTCTTGTCGTCCGCAATGTTGAGAATGCGGATGATATTCGTCATGTGCGCCGAGAACGTGGAGAGAGACTGCTCAATGCTCTGCTCATCGCCGATGTCCGCCAAAACGTGGTCGAAAATCGAAACTTCGCTACCATCCGCCGCGGGGATCATCAGGCCGCACATGGTCATCAGCGTCAAAAGGCCCGCCGTTTTCAGCGAGACGGTCTTGCCGCCGGTGTTCGGGCCGGTAACAATGAGCGCATCAAAATCACTGCCGAGGTACAGATCGGTCGGCACGACCTTATTTTTATCGATGAGCGGGTGGCGCGCCGATTTGATGGCGATGCGCCCCTCCTGATTGAGCTTCGGCACGGTCGCCTTCATTTTGTAGGCGAGCTGCCCTTTTGCGAAAATGAGATTCAGTTCCACCGCCGCGCGGTAGCTCTGGATGATGCCGTCCGCAAACTCGCCGATCTCACGGGAAAGCTCCGTCAAGATGCGGTCGATCTCGTCCTTTTCGTCCGAGCGCAACACGCGGATTTCGTTGTTTGCCTCCACAACGCCGATCGGCTCAATAAATACGGTGGCACCACTGCCGGAGGAATCGTGAATGAGGCCCTTGACTTCATTGCGGAACTCCGCCTTAACCGGCACAACGTAGCGGCCGCCGCGTTGGGTAACAATGGCCTCCTGCAAATACTTTTGGTAGGTCTGCGAGCGGATCATTTTATCAAGCTGCTCGCGCACGCGCAGCGATGCCGCGCGGATCTTGCGGCGGATAGCCGCCAAGGCGACGCTTGCGGTATCGGCAACTTCTTCCTCGCTGACGACGGTCATCGAGATGCGGTCTTCGATAAACTTATTCGGCTGCAAGGTCTCGAAGCGGTAATCGAGCGCCGTTTTGACGCTTTCGCTTTTTTTACGCCAATCCGAAACACTGCGGATGGCACGCAATGTCGCGGCAACAGACAATAATTCCGCCAGATTCAGCACGCCGCCCGCTTCTGCGCGACGCAGCGCATTCGTGACATTCGTCATGCCGTAAAACGACGGTGCGCCGTACTTTGCCATTAAAACAAACGCGTCGTCCGTTTCCTGCAAAAGGCGCCCCACGTGGCGGATGTCGGTATCCGGCTCAATTTTCTGCGCCAGCTCCGCCGCATCCGGGCAAGTGGTTTCATTTGCAAGCTGAAGCAGAATTTTATCCAGCTCCAGCGCTTTATGATCTTTCAGCATTTTGTTCCTGCTTTCTTTTCGTACCCGGTTTTGCCGGGTCAATCTCCTCTGTTAATCCAAAAACGTTTTATAAAACTCCAAGGTCTTCGGTACGGTATGTAATGTATGGACAACGTAGCTTTCCGTTGCGGCGTTCAGAATTTTCAGCGCATCCTCCGGCAGCGAGAAGTTATAGAGCTTCTCAAAATCCACATACGCAATGTGTCGCATGGCGGTCAGCACGCCCGGCGGCAGCGCGACATACGGTTCATTCGCGCCGTGAAAGCACTTGTCGCACAGAATAATGCCCCTTTGCGGCAGAAAGAACATCGTTTCCGCCTCATACGCGGCGCAGTTTTCGCACGCAACTAAATTTGGCATATAGCCCGCCGACGAGAGCATACGCAGCTCTGTCACAGACTGCAACAGCCGTATCGGCCGCGTGCCCTTTGATAAAAAATGCAGGGAATTTAAGATGAGCCGCAGGTATTCCTCGGAATCCGTATCCTCCGGCACCATTAAGTACGCCAGCTCACAGAAATACTGCGCCAGCGAAAGCGCGGCGATGTCCCGCCGAAGCCCGAAAAAGACCTCAATCGGCTCGGCATCGTCAATCATGTATTTTTCCCGCCCCTTAAAAATAGAAAGGCGGGAATAGCACAAAAGCTGCGTTGCGGCGCTTTTGCTGTCCTTTAAGTTTTTGGCGCGGCGGGCAAACGCACGCACCACGCCCGCGTCACGCGTCAGCACCGTGACAAGGCGGTCGCTCTCGCCCACCGTCTGCTCCCGAATGATGAGTCCCTGGGTCTTTACCTGCATCAAAGTCTCCTGCCGTAAAATCCACGTCGGCAAGCTCCCGGCGTGTAAGCTGCACGTAGCGGATGTAATCCTCCGCCTTGCCGCTTTTATAAAAGCTGTTCCACGCGGCATACGCCGCATTCTGCATCGGGGAATTTCGCATACAAACGCCTCCTAAACCGTATGGCTGTTTTTAGCTTCTGCGGTTTTTGCGGGTTTTATCCGTGGAAACGTCTGTCAATTTCTCAAAATGTGACCGTTTTCCCGAAAATCACGGTTTATTGGTACTGGTCAAAATCGTGCTCGTTAAAGCCGAGCTTTGTGAGGATCTGCGGGCGCTGGCGCCAGTCCTCCTTCACCTTTACCCAAAGGCGCAGGTTGATCTTGCAGCCGAAAAAGCGCTCCATGTCTTCTCTTGCCTTCGAGCCGATTTTTTTCAGCATTGCGCCGCCCTTGCCGATGATGATGCCCTTGTGCGTGGCGCGTTCGCAATAGATTGTTGCATCGATCTCCGTCAGGTTGCCGAGGTCGCGCATGCTTTCCGTCACGACTGCAACGCCGTGCGGAATCTCTTTATCCGTAAAACGCAGAATTTTCTCGCGCACGATTTCGGACGCAATGACGCGCTCCGGCTGGTCTGTGAGCGTATCTTCCGAGAAGAAGTGTCCGCCCGGCTCCGCCAGTGCGATGAGCTCCTCACGCAGCGCGTCCATACCGTTGCCGTCCTGCGCGGAGACCGGCACCACAGCTTCAAAGTCGTAGAGCGCGGAGAGCTTCGCAATCTGCTCCATCAAAACGCTTTTGTCCTGCAAAAGGTCAATCTTATTGATGGCGAGCAGCGCCGGCACACCTAAATCTTTAAAGCGGTGCACAAGCTCTTCATCTGCTTTGGAGATTTTCGTGTTTGCCTCCACAACGAGCAGGCAGGCGTCCACATCTGCGACGGACGAGGTAACGCTTTTCACCATATAATCGCCGAGGGAGTTCTTCGGCTTGATGAGACCCGGCGTATCGATGAACACCAGCTGCGTTTCGCCCTCTGTCCACACGCCCATAATGCGCGTGCGGGTGGTCTGTGGCTTATTGGAAACGATGGCAAGCTTCGTACCGAGCAGGCGGTTCAAAATAGAGGATTTGCCCACGTTCGGTCTGCCCACAATGGCGATAAACGCCGATTTTTCGTTCATGTAGTTTTCTGTATCCATAGTTTTCCCGGGGCACGCAGCCGCGGTTTCCTTTCTGATAATTTATATCACTTTTTATGAAGCTTTTCCCGCACGCCGCATGGCACTTTGAAAATGAAGAAAAAGGCCAAAATGAGCGACAGAATGAAAAGCACAAGGTAAAGCGGATTTGTGACGATTGTTATCAAAAGCGCTAAGATCGCTTCTGGACGCCACAAAACGGCTATACCGACAAAAGCGGCAAAAACGGCGCACACAAGCACCGCTCCCGCCGCGATATCTTTTGTTTTGCCGATGAGCGGATTATAGCTTTTCTGCGCGTAATCACACAGCATCTCAATGGCGGTGTTGAACGCTTCCGCCGCGATAACCATTGCGATGGTCAAAAGCAGAACGCCGTATTCGCTGCGCGTTACGCCCAGAAAGGGCGAAAAAAACAAAACGTATACCGCCGCTGTAAGGTGTATACGCATGTTTCGCTCCGTTTTCACGGTATGGAAAAATCCGCGCGCGGCATCGCGAAAGCTGTCCGCCTGCGTGCGGGTCTTACCGTTTGTTTTCCAATCCGGCACCATGTTAAACGGTGTAGCTGGAAGTGCCCGGCAAGCCGAGCTGCGACATAACGTATTCTTCTTTTTCACGCATGCGCACACGCTCCATGCCGCCGTTTTCGTGGTCATAGCCGAGCAGGTGCAGCATAGAATGCGCCGTCAGGTAGCCGATTTCGCGCTCTAAGCTGTGGCCGTAGCGCTTTGCCTGCGCCATTGCCATTTCCACAGAGAGTACAATGTCGCCGAGAATCTTCGCGCCGGTATCGTGGTTGATGTCATACACGCCGTTCTCACCCATGGGGAAAGAGAGCACGTCTGTTGCGGCATCTTTGTTGCGGTACTGCGCGTTTAGCTCGCGGATCTGCTCGTTGTCCACGAATGTCACGCTGATTTCAGCGGAATCCTCAAACTTCTCCATCCGCAGAACCGCGTGGCAACAGCGACGGATGAGCATGCGCACGCCGGTCGGCACTTTGACCGCTTTCTGGTTGTTTGTGATGATGACTCTGATTTTTTCCATATGCTAAAATCCTTTCGATAGGGGTTATTTTGCTGCGGACGCTTTTTCATACGCCCGAATGATATCCTGCACCAAGCGATGGCGCACAACGTCTTTTTCGGTAAAGCGGAAAACGGAAATGTCATCCACATTGCGCAGCACACGCATCGCGTCCTTCAGGCCCGAGCGTCTGCCGTCCGGCAGATCAATCTGCGTGATGTCGCCTGTGATGACCATTTTGGAGTTGAAGCCGAGACGCGTCAGGAACATTTTCATCTGCTCGCAGGTGGTGTTCTGCGCCTCATCCAAAATGATAAAGCTGTCGTCGAGCGTTCTGCCGCGCATGTACGCAAGCGGCGCCACCTCAATGCTGCCGCGCTCCACAAGGCGGGCATACGATTCCGCGCCGAGCATGTCGAACAGCGCATCGTAAAGCGGGCGCAGGTAGGGATCTACCTTCTGTTGCAAATCACCGGGCAGAAAACCCAGCTTCTCGCCGGCTTCCACGGCAGGGCGCGTCAAGATGATGCGGTTCACCTGCTGCGCACGGAACGCCGTCACAGCCATGGCGACCGCAAGGTACGTTTTACCGGTGCCCGCAGGGCCGACGCCGATGGTGATGGTGTTATTGCGAATATTGTCGCAATAATTCTTCTGTCCCACCGTTTTGGGCTTTACGGGCTTGCCTTTCGCCGTGATGCAGATGCAGCCGTCCGTAAGCGGCGCCATCTGTGCTTCGCTGTCCTCCATGACCATGTCGATGCAGTAGCCGACGTTCTGGTCGTTTAGGACTTCGCCCTTTTCGACGAGCCGCAAAAGGATTTCTGCCGCACGCACCGCACGCGAAACACCGGGTTCTTCGCCGATGACGTGGATCTGCGAATCGCGGCAGGAAAACGTTACACCGAATGCCTTTTCCAGTCGCTTTGCGTTCACGTCAAAGCTGCCGAAAAGCTCTGCCGCGTATTCTGCTTTGTCTACATGAATGCTTCTTTCCAAATCGTTCTCCTTTTGCCGCACGGCTTTAAAAAACCGTGCAGTCTAAAAAACCGAATTTCCTGTTTTATTATAGCATAAGTGTTCCCAATGTGGTTATGAAATTTTCAACGAAATTTAGCCGTTTCCCTGTACATTTCCGACAAATACCCCTATATTCTCCGAATTTTCAGGCTCTTCAGGCAGGGTGAGCGGCGCCTCCTGCGCAATGTTTTCAAGACATACGCACCGGGACGTGACGTAAACCGCGCCGTCTTTTGTCTGATATGTGATGTTTTCCGTAAGCACACGCCCGTCTTCTCCAAGCGCAAGCTTTTGCAGCTGATGCAGATTTTCAAGCGCGCGGCGCTGCGCTTCTTCCTCCGTGAACGTAACGGGCACGGTCTCCTCCCCATATACGCGCACCGTTTCCACCCACAGCGGCAACGTGTGCCCCTGCAAAACGAACGGCGTGCGGGTGTATGCCGTCTGGCCTTTCGGCGCGCCGGAAAGCGAGAGCGGCACGCGCACGCCCAAAATATACAGCGCGCGCTGTGTACCGAGGTCCGTTTCACGCACCGTTTCGGTACTAAGCGGACAGGATGCCGTGAATGTGCGCTGTGTCTCCGCCAGAATTTCCGCACGGGCGCGGGTGTAAAAACAGCGCACGGGGTTGTATTCCGGGTCATACGGGTCGCCCACCTGTGTGATGCCGGAAACGAGCACCTGCCCCGCGGCGCAGGCAGAACCGACTTTCACGAGCACCGTGCCGTTTTGCGCCGTGATAGAATGGATGAGCCCCGCGCGTGACGCGACGATGTCCCCCGTGCCGTCGTGCTCCGCGCCCTCCGCCTTTGTGACGGACGTGCGCAGCTCAAGCTGTACGGTGCAACCCTCCGTGTTGAACGATGCCCACGAAAGCTCCGGCAGCTCCTCCAAAAGCGCGACAGAGGCCAAAGCGGTATCGGTGCTTCGCGGCGCGCCGATATACACGCCAACGCGCTTTGCTGCCGCCAAAATTTCGCTTTCGGCATACGGAATATCTTCGCCGGAGATCGTCATCTCCCAGTAAAAGCCGGAAAGGAACAGCATCAGCGCCACGCCGAGCGCCGTGCCAAGCAAAAGTCCCGGTCGGCGCAGCATGCGGCGGAACCGAAACGGGAAGCCGCTTTTCTCCGCAAGCTTCACCCGCGCGTGCGTGCGTTGTTTGATCTTATGCAGCTTTTTGTAGTCCTTCGCATACAAGGTGAAAAGCACGTCTTTCCCATCCTTTTGAAGTCGAATGGGGCGCAGACCCGTTTTCACCGCAATGTTCATAAACCGTGCCGTATCGCCCGAAACACGCGCCGTTGCCGTGCCGAGCACCCAATGCGTGATTTTCTTCATGCGAACCTCACCGCCTCAATATGTCCCGTGATCACCGCGCCGTCCTCTTCAAGACACAAAAGCCGTAAGCTTTTCCCCTCCACCCACACGGCGCGCCGCCCGCAGCGCAGGCCGATCTTTTCCGTTTCGTATTCGATTACGCCGTCACAACCCTCTAAAATAAGCTTCGCCGTGCCGAGAATCTCCGTGCGGATCGTGCCGTCCTGCATGGCATAGCGCAGCTTATCCGCAAGCTCACCCATGCGCCCACCTTCTTTCTTTTTACTCCTCTATACGTATGTGCGGAAAAACACGCATATACTTTTTCAAAAGGAGGGTTCACCGTGTCGAAGCATACAGAACATATCGCTTTTTTCATTCGCCAAAAATTGCAGCTTCCGGCGCTTTATGTCCGCGCCGCCGCGCTTTTACTGCTCGCCTTGCTCCTGCCCAGGCACCGCACCGCTGCCGCCGCAGGCGTTGTCAGCGGCATCCACACATGCCTCGGCACGCTGATTCCCTCGCTGTTCCCGTTTATTTTACTCGCGTGCCTATGCACGAACAGCCGCGCGGCGCAGGTGCTGTTTCGCCCGCTTTCCCCCGTAATGCGTCATGTGTTCCGCCTACCCGCCTGCGCCGCTCCCGCCGTTTTGTTGGGGCTCACCGCAGGCTACCCTACCGGCGCGAAGATCACCGCAAATTTATATGCAGCCGGAAAGCTCACAAGGGAACAGGCAGCGCGGCTGTTATGCTTCTGTACCGCGCCGGGCTATGCGTTTGCGGCAGCCTATACGGGCAGTTTATTATTAAGAAGCGACCGCATCGGGCTGAATTTATTTTTTGCCTGCGCACTTGCGCCGTTACTTCTGGGACTCACCCTGTCGCGCTTTGCCGAAAAACCCGAAAAAAGCCTAAAATCGCCAGAATCTGCTCCCGGCAGCATCGTCTCCGCCGTGCAGGACGGCATTAAGGCCACCG
>ERZ1673700.2177-NODE-2177-length-16128-cov-3.671063_pt1 | contig 16128 bp, 16 predicted proteins | sample MGYA00580230_ERZ1673700 | MGnify/ENA primary metagenome ERZ1673700 (study PRJEB41218, sample SAMN15661782) | gut metagenome | host: Homo sapiens | place: Canada: London | collected 2015-08-20/2019-03-30 | study: EMG produced TPA metagenomics assembly of...
GCTCAAAATTTGAGTCTCGTTCAACATTTTTTGCGTTTAACATGAAGATATCTCCTTCGGCTGTTCAAAAAGTAGATAGGATATAGTTCAGGCCAAAGGTTCTGCGATGTAGAATGTTCCGCAAGGCGTCAGATGTAAATTCGCAGAATCGAAACCTGCTAGCTCGTCGCACGAAAGAATATAGACGGCGTCCTCGGCAGGGTTCGGGGATTCAGGAATGGAAAAAATATATCTGCCCATAGAACTGACTTCTTCAAAAGCTGCATGTGGGTTGGAAATCTCCGCAGTCTCCTGATAGGTGAAAGGATCGATCTGCATGTAAAACAAAACAAAAATGTAAGGCATATTGACTTTAGAGGAAATATAAATACGGGAAGCATCACTTTCGGCGGTTTGAGTGATCGCGGTTCCGAGACCGTCAAAGAAGTATGGCTTTAGCTTCTGTGCATAGTGAGTAAAGTAGAAAACAACAAAAGTAAAGAAGGCAGCGGTAAACAAAAGGGCTGCTATAGGAAGTCCGCGCCGGAACCGCCCGGCAAATTCGGCAGTGCCGACGGCGGTATAATAGATCCAGGGAATCATGAGTATATTAAGACGATTGATGTTGGGATCGACAATGAACATCAGAGCCACACCGGACAAAAACCAGAAATTTACGATGTACTCAGGCTGCTCTTTGCAGCGGCTGCGAAACTTGGAAAAGCAGCAGAAGATTCCCCACAACGTCAACGGGAGAGTAACAGGATAAAGAATGCCGAACAGATGGGTTGCGTTCCACAGGAGAGAGTCATGCTGAAAAAACATAACACCGAGCGCGAGAAAAAAGTTCTTCAGACTGTTCAGCAGAATGTTTCCGTGAAAAACAGAGGTTACTTCTGTGTGACGGTTCTGGTAAAGCCGTGGAATTGTAAAGGGCCCAAGCTGGAGCGGAGAAAGCTGAAAGGTATTGATGAGCACAAAAAGAATGATGGGCAGAGCGACAAGCGTCAGAAGAGCCAAAGCCAGAATGCCCTGCCGCAGGGTGATCCTTTTTGTGCGAAGAAGGTAAAAAAGAAGAGGTAATACAAAAAAAGGCAAAAAACAATAGGAAGTACCGTAACTATAAGCCGAAAAGCCAAAGATGACAAAGGCGGCATAGAGATATCCTGCCCCACCGCTGTGTTTACGGCAAAAGATGCTGAGACAGAAACTGCCCCAGAGAATCAAATCGGGAAAAAGATTACTTTCAAGTCCCCAGCGGCTTTTCATAATATGCCAGGGGCATATGGCAAACAGAAGCGTTCCAAAGAGAACGTATTTCCGATGGTTCGGGAGAGGGGTTACATTATCCAGAAAGAAGTAGAATAAAACGACAGAAACGCAGCCGATCAAAGCCATCGGAAGACGAACCGTGAACTCGGAAAGGCCGAACAACGCGATGAATGGCATACAAAACCAAGAGTAAGCAATATTTTGACCGCTTCCCCATGCAATCAGATGCACCGGATAAGAGATGCCGTGGCGATCAATGCCATAATTCAGAATCGACCAGGCTTCATACCCGGCAGAAGCTTCATCCTGATTCAGTCCATATGGAACCTGACCGATCAGGATAAGGCGGGCCAAGATGCCGATCAGACAAAAAAACAGCACGAGAAAAAAGTCTCTGCTTTTTGAAGTTTGCCGCAAAGCAGTCGTTCCCATAAAATGTTTCCTCCATGATATGAGCGGATAAAAATAGCGGTCTATGCATCAATGCACAGACCGCCGTTTCAGCGGGGCCTCAAAGCTCGGCTGACCGGATTTTTACTTGTCCTCAATGGTGGAGTGCTCGATCACCCAGTCAGCAGCCTTGCGGATGCCCTCGTTGCGGCGCATGGCAGGGATGTTGGAGTTGGCCTTGACCTCGTCCAGCGTCTTTTTGGAGCGCTCTGCACGGTCGGCCAGAGTCTTTTCGATCTCTTCCTCGGTGGGCAGCAGATTCTCCTGCTGTGCGATCTGCAGCAGAGCCATGTGCACGCGAGAGGTCTTTTCGGCAGAAGAACGGACCTTGGCGGTAAAGCTCTCGCGGGTCTCGTGGATCTGGCTCAGGTAGCGGTCCAGACTCAGGCGCTGCATCTGCAGCTGCTGCTGGATCTGCTCCATCTGCTGCTGGTAAGTGGTCTCCACCAGCACGCTGGGCAGTTCGCCCTCGGAAGCATCGGCCAGCTGGGTCAGAATCTGATCCTTGGCGCGGTTCAGCGCGGCGGCATGCTTGCCGTCGTGCAGCTGCTGGCGGATCTGCGCACGCAGCTGGTCCATGGTGTCCAGATTGGCCACCTTCTTGGCAAAATCGCTGTTCAGGGCAGGGATCTGGCGCACGCAGACGTCGATCAGCTTGACCTTGAACACCACCGGCTTGCCGGCCAGATCCTTTGCGTGGTAGCGGTTGGGGAAGGTGACAAAGATCTCGAACTCCTCGCCTGCCTTGTGGCCCAGAATACCTTCTTCAAAGCCGGGGATCATGCGGCCGCTGCCCAGCTGAACGGCCTGATTCTGTGCGGTGCCGCCCTGGAAGGGCTTGCCCTCCAGCAGGCCCTCGTAATCGATATGTACGATGTTGCCCTTCACGGCAGGGCCCTTGTGAGGCACCAGCTCTGCGGCAGCCGCGCGGTGGCGCTCCAGCACATTGTCGATCTCCTTGTCGGACACCTCAGGGGTAACGCACTCGGACACAAAACCGGTGGTCTTGGTCAGATTCAGTTCAGGCTGCAGAGCAACCGTGGCAGTGGCCACAAAGCCCTCGTCCTTTTTCACGCTCACCAGATCGTATACGGGATCGGCAACAGCCACAAAGCCGTGCTCTGCCATCGCAGCATCGTACAGTGCGGGCACGTCCTTGTCCATCAGATCGTTGATGGCGTCGTACCAGAAGGTGTGTTCGCCGCGATCAGCCTCGATCTGTGCACGGTCAGCTTCGCCCTTTTTGAAGCCCCGGATCGTATAAGAGGCGCGGGTGCGCTCATAAACGGCATTGGATGCAGCTTCCAGCTCTTCGGGGCTGGCGCTGAAGGTCATTTTGCAGACACTCTTTTCGGGAGTTTCCACGCTTACCAGTTTCATAGGATCTACCCTCCGTGGTGTCTCGCTGCAGAGAAAACCCGGCGGCCCGGCGCCTGATCGACGCCCGCCGCAAAGCTCCTGTACCCCTGCATGGACACAGATTAAAACATATAGTAAGGCTATTATAACACAAGAATGACAAAAGCGATACAAGAAAAATCATAAAAAATGCTGGTTTTGCGCTTTGAACGGCTTTTTGCCGGAAAAAGTGCGCAGACCCTGCGGGCGCAAAGCGTCTGCCGCAGGATGCCCATATAAGAGGAACAGCGCAAAAATACCGAAACGGAGCCCCGCTGTGCAGGCGGCGGGCAGAAAGCGCGGCGATGGACGCAAAAGGAAGCCTGTGAAAAACGCCGTGCGCACGCGTAAAAAACGAGTACAGTCAAAAAGAATAAAAATAATTGCAAAAAGGTGTTGACAAAACCATGGCCGAGTGATAAAATACATCTTGTTCCGGACGGAACGTATGCGTTGGTAGCTCAGCTGGATAGAGTGACTGACTACGAATCAGTAAAATCCCACGATTGACCGTTGAAAATGCGGTGTAAATCGTGGGATTTCTTGTTTTACAATGCCTTTCAAAAGGCCGTTTTGCGCGCTATTTGCGCGCTATTTTTCAAAAAACTGTGATTTTGAAGCTGGGTCTGCTCATTTTTGAGCAGGCCTTTTTTCTTTTGCATAGATCCCGCCGGGGGCAAAGTCTGGCACGGGCTGCCGTGTTCCCCTCCCCTGTCCAGCGTTGTGCGAGTTTGTGCGACATAAAAAGAGCAGCCCACAAGCCCGGCGGAATCGCCACTTGTGAGCTGCTTTGCTTTATGCGTGGTTCTTTTCCTGAATTCGGTCAAACACACCTTCCAGAGCGTCCGCTGCCGCTGCATCCGCGCTCTGAATCATACTTGCGTAAATGTTCAGTGTGGTGCTGGTCTGTGCGTGCCCCAAGCGGCCGGACACGGCGGTGATCGGAACATGAGCGGCAATCAACAGGCTGGCGTTTGAGTGCCGTAGGCTGTGGAAGTGCACCGCCGGGAGGTCATGAGCCGCCAGAAAGTGCGGGAACCATGATGTAATGCGGTTTGGATCAAGAGGTGTGCCGTTCCATTTTGTAAACAGCAGGTCATTCGGAACGACCTTTCCGCCCTCGATCTGCACGGTGCGTACCCATGCGGAACCGACCTTGAGCCGTTCGGCCTTTTGGGTCAAGCGGTATTCACGCAGCAGGGCGATACACGCAGCGCCTACACGGATGCACCGCTTTGAGCGCTTTGTCTTGGGAGAGGTGAACACAAGCCCCTGCCCGGTGATGTACTGGACTGTGCGCCCGATGGAGATTACACCGGTGGTGAAGTTGATGTCTGACCAGCGCAGAGCGCAGATCTCGCCGCGCCGTGCACCCGTGAACAAAGCAAGCTGTGTGATAACGGAAAACTGTGCGGGCACGTCTTGCAAGGCTTCCAGCAGCTTTGCAACGTCCTCTTCTTCCAGTACATCGACATCCGCTTCCGTTGCTTTGGGAGCCTCTACGTGCTGGCAGGGGCTTTCTGGCAACAACTGCCATTTCACAGCACGGGCAAATACAGAGGACAGCATCCGGTGATAGTGCTGCTGCGTGGATCCGCTGAGCTTTCCACCCGCCCGTACGTGTTCAGTAAATGCTTTGGAGAAGATCATCCCGGCGGCAGCGGCTACCTTCTCGGCAGTCTGGCGGCTGACAGGTTTGCCGTTGCACAAGCCTCTCGCTGTTTCTTCGCCTATCCCGGCGGCTTTTCTGACGGCGGCGCGCTGGCCCCGCGGCAGCTTTTTCAGCAGTGCGGGTGTAGCCACAAAGGTGGAATCTTGCCGCACGCCGGTTTCATCGAGATTTTTATAAAAAGCCATCAGATGCGCAGGCCGGATTTCGTCAAGACGCATGTGCCCCAGTGCTGCAGACACACGCGGGCGCATTCTGCGATAGTCGGAAACGGTTTTCGGTTTCAGCTGCTTTACAGCGTATTCAGAAAACCAGCGGTCAAGAAAATCGTCAAATTTCACGCTGGAATCAGCCAGCAGGCCGCGTTTTACGTTTTCTTCAAATTCATCTGCTTTGCGCTGTACGTCTTTTTCGAGCTTGCGCCCGCTCAGTTCAACCGGGGGTGTATAGGTCATACAGCGGGTGACGTGCCGCCCGTCAACGGCATACCCGGCGGAAACGCGGATCAGATAAGAGGTGGAGCCGTCTCTTTTACTCCGTTTCGTGATTTGAGCCATAAAAAACCTCCTTTTGGTGTGTTCATACAAATTTCACAAATGATAAATTTAAGGCTTTACTTGTAAATAAAGTGGACAAAAATCCATAAAATTAACTAGAAAATATTCTATTGCAAAATTCCAAAATGTATATAAAACGTGCGCTGAAAGCTCCTGAAAGCGTTACAAAACGTTAGAAAAACTAACAAAAATAAACTAGCAAATTGTCTTTTGAATAAATGTGAAAAATGCTTACATTACGAGAGTTTTCTTCTGAAATTGGATGGTGCGCTAGGCGTATTGACCAATGTGTGAAAATCCTGTATTATTGCAGCAGCGGCAGCTGAAAACGCAGCTGTTGCAATCTTAGTATACAGCCTTCGTCTGTGATTGACAAGGGCGGAAAGGGAAATTTCATGAACCAATTTTCCAGAATTGACAGACCAAATCGAGACGTTCGAGAGGCCGTGCAGAATGCAGGCTTCTTCCAGTGGCAACTGGCAGCAGAGCTTGGCCTGTCGGACGGGGCGCTGACTCGCAGACTCCGAACAGAACTCACAGCGAACGAGAAAGAAGCGTGTTTCAAGGCCGTCGAGCGGATGAAGGCGCAAAGAGAGCGGCGGGCTGAAAACCGGGAGGCATAAGCAATGGAGAATGTGATCCAGTACCCGCGTATGGCAGGCGTGAAAGAGGCTGCAAGGCTTTATGACGTTTCACCGTACTATATCAGGAACTTGGCGCGCGCTGGAAAAATCCGCTTTGTGGTGGCCGGGCATCGCTGGCTTATCAATCTGGATTCGCTGGCAAAGTATTTTGCAACGGGTGATCCTCCCCCGGCGGCGCAGAGCCAGACCGTGCAGGGTGTCCGCCGGGTTGAGGGATGAGTAAAGAGGTGTAAGCGTGAGGGAAAAACAAGAAAATAACGTTCAAGCGTTTACATTTTATGCTTCTTACTTTGATGGCGCAAAGTATCTGTGCGAGGAAGAGCAAAAAGAATTCCTTTCTGCGATTCCGGCGTATGTATTCATGGGCAAGGAGCCGGATTTTAAGAGTGGACCGTTGAAAATGGCGTGGACATTTATTGTACCTACGCTCGATTCTGGCGTTGCAAACAGGCAAAATGGAAAAAAGGGCGGGCGGAAACCCAAAGAAAAAAGTGCAGAGCAAAACCCCGCTTGTATAGCCCCCTTACAAAGCCCGGTTTCAAACCGGGCTTTGTTTTCAGAACAAAACCCCTGCCCAAAAGCCCCACAGGAAACCCCCACCCAAAAGCAACTGGAACTAGAACATGAACAGGAAGTAGTAAGGGCATCTGCCCCAACTGCTGCCGATTCTCACAACGATTCGGAACTCGCTAAAATCGTCCAGCATTATCAGCAGGCCGTTGGTGACTTCCCACGTTCTGCGCTGGATAAGCTGCAAAAATGGCGGGAAGTATTCCCGGCGGATATGCTTTGTGCTGCTTTTGATGAGGCTGCAGAGAACGGGCACCGGTCGTGGCGGTACATAGACGGCATTTTGACCAGTTGGCAGGCAGACGGTGTGCGGACGCTGGGCGATGTGGCAGCCCGCCGGGAGGCCCGGAACAAGCCTAAAGGCCAGCAGGAACAGCGCTGGGAGGTGTTGGAATGAACACTGCGAGAGTGTTTTTGGGCGCTCTGATGATCAGACCGGAATTTGCCCCGGAATCGTTGTCAGCTCTAAACATTGATGACTTCCCGGCGGATCTGCAGTCTGTCTTTGCGGCACTATCCGGTTTTTGCGAATTAAGGGGCACATTGGACACGGTGCAAGTCTGTGCAAAGTATCCAGATCTGAAAGACATCGTTCTGGCGTGCGCGTCTGAATGTGAGGCCGAATTTGTTCGCATCACGCGAGAAAACGTAGAAAACTGGGTGCAGCTCATCAAAGAGCAGGCGGCACTTGCCCGGGTTCAAGGTATCGCGGTACAAATCGCAAGCAGCTTGACTGTCTTTTCTGATCTGCCAGACCTCTACTCAAAAATGGGCGAGGCACTGACTCTTGATCGCGGCGAGTCAGATTTTCAGCCTATCGGTCAGTTGGTGGACGATTATGTGTGTCATCTAGACGAGCAGCCCCGCTACATACGCACCGGCCTTTCTGTTCTTGACAGAAATCTCAGCCTGTCACTCGGAAACTTTTTCGTGGTTGGTGGTAGACCGAGCGCAGGCAAAACGGCTTTTGCACTCCAAATTGCCTGCAACATGGCGAAAAGCGGGTACCGAACTTGCTTTTTTTCATTGGAGACGGACGCGGCAACCTTAACCACACGTGTGATTGCCAACCGTCTGGGTGCGTCTCTGGCCGATGTGAAGCGCAAGGCCGTGCCGGTGGACGAGCTGGATTTTCTGGCAGAGCTGCACAAGTGGCCATTGTTTATCAAATCGGCGGCGGGCAAAGGCACCGCGTGGATTAAAGCGCAGGCCCAGCGAATGAGGGCGGACGTTGTTTTTGTGGACTATTTGCAGCTGTTGGCGGATGGCCGGGCGAAGGATCGTTACCAAGCGGTGACGAGTATCAGCATGGGTCTGCACGAACTGGCACAGACCACCGGCATCCTTGTGGTTGCGCTGGCGCAGCTGAACCGCAACGCGGCGCACGCTGCACCGTCCACCGCAGATTTGAAAGAAAGCGGCCAGCTGGAACAGGACGCCGACGCGGTGCTGCTGTTATCAAACGATGATTCACAGTATTTGGCGATTCTGGCAAAAAATAAGGAGGGGCGAACTGGTAAAATTCCAATTGCCTTCGATAAGGAGCGCCAGCGCTTTTTGGAAATCACAGGAGGTGTATCATGAAAAGTGTCAATCGTGCCCGCCGCCGGGAACCGTACCACTACACCGCGGAGGGCGAAACATACATTGCCGGTATTTTGTCCATTCTGCAGCACGGCCAAAGCATTCCCGTGCGTGTGTTGCAGATGGTTTACCGTTTGTTGCTGCCGTATGGGCCGGGTGGAAGCCTGAAAAAATGAACCGTAAAAATGGAAAACCGCCCTGTGTGCTGCGAACACACAAGGCGGCAAGAGCGGGTCGACGCATTGCAATTTTAATGTCTCCCCGCCTCCATTATATCACAACGGAAATCCGAATGGAGGGCAAACTGTGAAAATTTTTGACATTCTGCCGCAAGGCGAAGAACACGCATTATCTGGCGGCGAGATTGACCGCCTGCTTGGCATTACACCGCGAGAGCGTCGCGCGCAGGCTTCCCGTGAGTTGGCGCAAGGTTTGATGACGTTGTACACTTCGGAGCCGCCGGGCGGCTATTTCCGTCCATCTGACGGCGAGAAGGGCCGCGCAGAGATCCAGCGCTTCAGAGAGCGTGAAGCAGCCAGAGCGCGGGCAATCACTGAAAAAGTGCGCGCTGCCGACGCTGTTTTGAAGCAGTGTGACGGTCAGACGCAGCTTGAACCGCTGGGCAAAATCTGAATTTTTAGAACCGGATGCAAAGGCGTCCCCAATGTATGAGGTACTTACCGTGAAACTGAACTTACTGAAACATATGAAGTCCAAACCCCGCACACCGGCCTACGTGGAGGAAGTCTATCACAGAATCGAGGTCGAAATGTGCACTGCCCGCAATGCTGTTGTCGCTCTGGATCTGCGTATTGGGCACATCGTTGCAAAACTGCCGCCAGAAGATCAGGCAGAGGTGGAAGCAGCGTTGAAGGATTACAATGTGACAGTTTGCACCGCAATCAGCAAGGCGGGCGGACTGCTGGCGGCGCTGGATCCGCGTGACGTGGAAACATTGCCAAAGGTCTGGGCACCATTGGACGATCCGCGAAACCCCAAGAGCAGCATTGCTGCCCGAAATAATCCGTAACTGCGCCCCCTCTCGACACGCCGTCGGGAGGGGGCATTTTTCACATGAAATATCGTTGATTTTTGCCCAGCGGAATAGTGCTTTTTCGTTGGAGAAATGGCAGAAATATGGTATAATAGAGCTGTAAAGTTGTCTGTTTTTGATAAATTTACAATATAAAATTTTAGAAAGGAGATCTTGCTTTTGAATCTTTTTACTCTTTCGGTTGAGCTTGGAATGGATACCTCGGAATTTGAGCGTGGCATTTCACAAGCCAAAACCAAGACGGCAGCCTCAGTTACTGAAATGAAGTCGCAATACAAATCGTTGGCAGCTTCACTGGGCGGCTATCAGAGCGCTTTTAACAAGGCTGTTGCACAATACGGCACATCGTCCCAAAGCGCACAGAAATACAGCGCAAAGATAGCCGAACAGAGACAGAAACTGGACGAATGTCGGAAATCGCTGGAAGCTGTAGGCGTTTCAGTGGAAGATGTTGGCCGGAAAATGGAACGTGCCTCCGCTAAAACAGAAAGCCTGTCCGTGCCTTTTTCCGGGTTGAGTAAGACGCTGACAGGTGCTTTTACAAAATCACAACTGATCGCAACGGCAATCACCAGCCTTGCAGGAAAATTTGCGTCTTTTGGAGAAGGCGCGGTGAAGCAAGGCACGGATTTCAACCAGGCAATGGAAAAATACCGCGTTGCGTATACCAATATGCTTGGATCCGCAGAACAGGCGCAGGCCGTTTTGGACCAGATCAAGCAGGATGCAGCACACACACCTTTGAACGTTGATTCGCTGGTTCAGGCAAACCAGCTGCTTATCAGCGCAGGCGTAGACGCGGGCAAGGCCCGCAGCACGATTCTGGCACTGGGCGATGCAGTATCGGCTACAAGTGGAGGCAATGATGCTTTGTCCCGTATGGCTGCGAACCTGCAGCAGATCAAAAACGTGGGCAAAGCCAGCGCTGCGGACATCAAGCAATTCGCAATGGCTGGCATTGATATTTATGGCATTCTGGCCGACTACACGGGAAAAAGCACCGCCGAAGTGCAGAACATGACCATCAGTTATGATCTGCTGACGGCGGCCCTGCAAAAGGCATCCGAAGAGGGCGGGCGTTATTATAACGCAATGGAAACCCAGAGCCAGACAATGAGCGGCCGCATTGAAACCCTGAAAGACAATTGGTCGCAGCTGCTTGGAATGCTTACAGAAGGCCTGACGGAGACGGAAGGAAAACTCGTAACAGCTGCTTCTGGGTGGGTGCAACGGCTGCAGGAGGCCTTTGAGACGTCCGGTGCAAACGGTCTGATGCAGGCGGGTGGTCATATTGTGGACGACATCGCAACCGGAATTTCCGACGGTATTCCCTCTCTTGCCACACAGGCAGCAGGTGCTGTGCAGAATTTTGCCCTGTATCTGCAGGACAACACAGGCCAGATCGTGGATACGGGCGGACAACTGCTGACCAGTTTGGCAAACGGGATCCTGAGCACGACCCCCATAGTTGCGAATGCTGCTGTACAGACAGTTTCTTCGTTTGCTGTGGAGCTTTGGAACAATGCGGACGAAATTTTTACAGCTGGTGCGGATTTGCTGGGGAAACTGGTTGAGGGCTTTTTAAGTTTGACCGGCAATGTAATTGAAGCTATCGGGAACATCACTGCGGCGATTGTCACAAAGATTTTTTCGACGGATTGGGTGCAGATCGGCAAAGATGTTGTTTCGTCTATCGGTCAAGGCATCCTTAATGGAGTTTCAGCAATGTCTGGCCCGCTTGATCGGCTGTCGTACAAGCTGAACCATGCTCTAGGTAAAAACGGCTATGAAGAAAACACATTTGAGGCATGGGCCGCTGCCAACGGTAAAACGTCCGAAACCAGATACCAGCAGGGCAGCCCGAAAGATGCTGCTTATTGGAAGCGATACGGAGACAGGCTTGCCCGGCAATACGGCCTGAATGAAACAGGGCTTGATACTGGAAGCGACGGAACGGACACAACGTCCGGAGGAGATGCCACTAAAACTACAAAGACTGGCTCCACCACCGAAACGGTCATTTCGTCCATCTCCAGCACGGCTACAACCACCGCGCAGAATGCGCTGGGCACTGTGACCACCAGCATCCAGACTCTCACCGAAAAGGTCAAGGACAGCGCGGGCAAAATCAAAGACCGCATCACCGAGACCACCACCACGACCGGCAAGGAGATGGTGAACGGTGTCACCACGACCTTTAAGCAGGTCGAAACCAAAGTCAATGGCACGGTCACAAAGGTCACAAAGACCTATGACGACATGTCAAAAACGCTGCTGGGCACCTTTACCAACGTCTCGGAAACCACCTTTAACGGCATCACCACAAAGGTGCAGCAGGCGGTGGAAAAGTACGCGGACGGCGGCGAACATATCAAGAAAACCGTCACAGAGACCGGACAGCGCGTCGGCGAGAACGGCGCGGAGACCTACGAGAAGATCATCACCTACATCGACGGCATCCAAGACAAGGTGACGGAAACCTCCAACGAGATCGACAAGAGCGTAAAGGGCACCCAGAGCCGCATTGACCAGCAGCTGAGCGAGGCTTCCGGCCAGCTGGATAAGGGCATTTTCGGGCTGGTAAAAAGCGCCTTTAGTGACGCCAAAAATGGTGACTGGGGCGGTCTCGCTCTGAATTTTGTCAATCTGATCTGGGGAGAGGTGTCGCAGGAGCAGCGTGACGTGATCTCTAAGTGGCTTACGGACGCGCTGACCGCAGTCAATGAGGGCTACTTCAGCGGTGGTATCGGCAAGGCATTTGATATCTTCCAGAAGCTTTTTTCTGACGGCGGGGTAAAATCCGATATCGACGGTGTGACCAATTCGGTCAAGGCTTTTGGTGAGATCGTCAACGGTCTTGCAGGCTCCGGCGGCGTGGGCGGTACTCTGGGCAGCATCGTCCAGAGCTTTTCCGGCATGGCAGGCGGCATCACCTCTGCACTGGGCAGCATCGTGTCCTTTGTGGCAGCAAACCCCGTCCTTGCCCTGATCCTGGGCGTGGGCGCGGTCGCTGGCGGCATTGGTCTGGCGCTGTGGGCAAACAGTCAAAAGGAGTCTGCACCGGTCAGCCACTACCAGAGCCCCTTTGACAAGACTGGCGTGTATGACAGTCTGGGCACCTTCTCCACCCGTGCGGCCCTGCAGTATCGCGTTACCGGCCAGCAGTCCATTGTTGACCGGCAGACCAGCATCCTGGAACGCATTGAGGGGATGCTGGACGAGCATCTGCCCGACATCGGCAAGGGTCAGGTGGTCATGGACTCTGGCGAGCTGGTGGGCGTGCTGTCGCCCCGCATGGCGACCAACGTCGATGCCCGCATCGGCGTGACGGTGACACGGAAAGCGAGGGGTGTGTAAAACTGCCGGAAGGCGCAAAATAAGAGCCTGACATGAATTTGTAAACACAATCACGCGCGTGTATCGTGTCCATAAATTCCCGCCCGGCGGGTACATAAGGCCGCTGTCACTCTGTGTGGCAGCGGCTTTTTCTGTGCCGGGGTCGTGAAACACGAGGGGGGCCGCCGGGATGGGGTAGCAAAATGCTACCCCATCCGGCAAAAGCAACTTTCCCCCACGAGTGGAGGAAGATATGCTCGATTTTTAGCGCATCTTTCGGTGCTGCTGATTATTCGCCACAAGTGGCGAAAGCATGCACACATCTGTGCATGTTCCCCAGCTTGTTGGGGAAAGTCTTTCGCAGTGAGTTGCGAAAGCCGTTGCATCTTCCTGCAACGTGGTACACTTTTGTACCATTCGACCACTTATGGTCGAAAAAACATTGCCAGAAGTGGCTACGTCGCAGCATGTTGCGATGGCTGCGGTCAGACCGTTCCCATCTCTTAAAGGGTGTCGCGTTTCGCGACCCCCTTTGACGGCTGAATTTTAAGCGCTCCTACCTAGTGGCTGAAAAATCAGCCACTAAACAATACCTTTTGGCAGCTGAATTTTCAGCCGCCGGTTATACCCTGCTGCTTCCAGACGGTGCATAACGAAACGGTACACACCTCAAGGTCGGCAAATCGCCGGGCTTGACAGTATGCTGCTGGTACTCCTTGAAACGGGGTATACCAATATACTGCTGATAGCGAATCATCCGCAAGGGGTCGGCGTTTCACCGTATCCCTGTGCAGGTGATTTCCCGTCAGTGAGTAGATCAACCGCCCCGCTGCCCTATTTCACGGCGTAGGGGTGCCCCAAAGTAAAGCCTCCTTGCAAAGGGTGAACGAATCGTTTCCCCCCTCTGTCAAAACTGTCAAAACGACAGACCAGCCACGTGGGACGTCGCGTTTCACGACAGCCCTAGATCCCGTTCTGTTTTGGAACACCCTTCATCTAGTGGCCGAAAATTCGGCCACCAAAGATCACAACGCAGTTTTGCGCGCTGGTTCACAAGCCGCTGCATATCCGCCGGGGTGTCCCCAATTTTGGGGAGACCCAGAGCATCACGGTGACGCCGCCGGGATGTTTTTCATTCGCGTACATCTTCGTGACCTTACGAAAATGCTGACGTCAACAAAATCGCAGACAGCGCAAAGCCCCCAGACCGTGACAGCTCACGTCTGAGGGCTTGTTTTTGCCTTGTGCGTCCAGAACGGCAGAAATGCCCTTGTAAGAGCGTCTTGCTTTATTCGATACTCTTGCCGTCTGATCTGCTGGAAACACTCTGCACGGCCTCTGCGGGGGCTTCTGCGCTTTCTGGCCCGGTGCTGTAGGAATCCAATGCTTTTAAGGCCTCTTCTCTGTCTGCATAGTAGCCGAGTATATCACCGGCAACGGTCTTTGCGATATATGGCTTGGCCCGCTTCCCCTGCAGCTTGTAGACCGTTCCTGTACCCTTCTGGCGGCGCTTTCGTGGGGGCTTTGGTCTTGCCTGCTGCTGCTTCCCGCACCACGGGCAGAACAAGGCCTCTTCCGGGATGGCCTTACTGCAGCAAGGTCGGATACACGCCTTTATCCGGCCAGACAGCTTGACAGGGATAGGCACGGCAGGAGCCTGTTTTACAGGAAGCCTCATGCGGCACCATGCGCAGAAAACAGAATCCGTGTCGGCAGGGGTTTCCCGGCGGCATCTGGGGCACGTTGTACGCTCTCCATCCCATACCAGCGGTGCATCCGGGTCTGTGTTCTGGGTGGGTTGTTTCTTTCCGCATGACGGGCAAAACTTTGCGCCCTCTGGAATCTCTAGCCGACAGAAGGAACGTACACACTTCATGAAAAACCATCCTTTCCGGCAGCACAGTCCACCGGGGCTTGTTACTCCCGGTAGAACTTGCCCAGTGCTTTGAGCAGCGGCAGAAAATCGTTGCTGATCTGTGCAGCCACATCCTCGGCGGTCTTTTCATCGTAGACGTGGGAAGTGATGTTGCGGGCAGTGATGATCTTGTTCCATTCGTCCGCGTCTTGAATGATACCGGCGGCAAAGGCTTCTTTCAGCACGGCGCGCGGGGTGGCAATGGGCGTTGTGCTGCCCTGATCTTCCAGATACTCCTTGATGGACTTCCATGCCAACTCCACCGTGAACTCAAACCGCTGGATAAGCCCATCACGGTAAAGGGCATCTTGCTGGCTTTTCTGGTAGATGACTACAGCCTGTTCCAGCTGCGCCAGTGCGCTGATATAGTGTTCAATCTTCTGCAGCATAAAGGGTTACACCGTCCTTCTTGATATTTTCGATAAACACCGGGTTCATACCGTCCGTGATATGCACGATATCAAATTTCAGCAGTGTGGGCAGGTCCTCGCAATCCATCCAGAAGTTTGCCCGGTTGCCCTCTGGCATCCCATACACGGCCAGATCCACGTCACTGTTATAGCGGTTGTCCCCTCTGGCACGAGAACCGAACAGCACAAGCCGCCGGGCTCCGTGCTGGCGGGCGAGTGCTGCCAGCTGCTTATACAGTTCTTCCATGTTCATTCCTCCCCGGCGTCACAAACCCAGCAGTTGGGCTTTCTTGGCATTGTACTCTGCTTCCGTAATAGCGCCCATATCCAGTAGCTGCTTAAACTTCAAAAGCTCATCAGCGGCGCTGGGGGCAGCCGGAGCGGCAGCCTGCGGCTTCTCCTGGCTGACTTTGCAGCTCTTGAGAAACGCAGTCATTCCGCCGGGATAAACCGTTGTCGGCAAGCTGCTTTCGCCCAGTGGAAGCGCAAAGTGGATAGACACGCTCTCTTTACTGCGACCCTTGCGGGTCTCTGTTTTGGCGGTGGCAGCGCCCACGATCGCACCCACAGGCCCGGCAACGGCAGCACCTATCACGGCCCTGCCAATACCGCCTTTGGTCTCTGTCACCGTCAAATCGTCAGGCATATCAGATTCATAACCGGCGACTTCATCAAAGCTGTAGATCATGCGAGGGCCTTTATCACCACTGCGGTGTCCAATGCAAAACAGCCGGTTGGGGTTGTCAATCGACACAAAGAGCGCGTCACCATCATAGATGGAATCGGTTTCTTTGAACACCTTCCGACGCTGTTCCAGTGTAGCCCAGTAGTCCGCAAGAGCGGCTGTTGACTGCTTTGCTGCCCGGATGCCCAATTTTGAAAAGAAAAAGTTGCTGCAGCTGGCGCAGATCAGGCCGTCAGCGCTTTTCTCACGGTTCAGCAGGCCCAGCTTGCCGCCGCAGACAGGACAGGTATTTGCCATGATTACACCTCACTCTTTTCTACTTCCCCGGCGGTGTCCTCTGTGGGCATATCCGATTCAAGCCGCTGCCGAATCGCTTCCACAATATAGGCGTTCAGGCTTTCGCCTTTGGCATCTGCCGCCACCTGAACTTCATCCTTCGTGGGGCTGGTTTCTTTTTTCAGAACGAGATTCACGCGATCATATGCCTTTGCGTTCCATTTATTGTTTGCCTTTGTTCTGGCTGTTCCCATGCTAACACCTCTTTTCTACTCTATTATAGCGCATTTAATACACTTGCGCAAGTGTATAATTTGTACTTATGCAAT
>ERZ1673700.2185-NODE-2185-length-16101-cov-9.478998_pt1 | contig 16101 bp, 10 predicted proteins | sample MGYA00580230_ERZ1673700 | MGnify/ENA primary metagenome ERZ1673700 (study PRJEB41218, sample SAMN15661782) | gut metagenome | host: Homo sapiens | place: Canada: London | collected 2015-08-20/2019-03-30 | study: EMG produced TPA metagenomics assembly of...
CAAGCACCTCGACGACTACCTGCACAAGCACTCCGAGACGGCGCAGATTCTCCAGCGGAAGATCGTCGAGAACGAGAAGGAGCGCAAGGCGATCTCGGGCATCCAGAAGAAGGCCCGCGAGACGGCCAAGAAGGTGAGCCTGAACAACAAGAAACTGCGCGACTGCAAGATCCACCGCACGGACCGCAACGAGCTGGCCGAACAGTCGATGATCTTCATCACGGAGGGCAACTCGGCGTCGGGCTCCATCACCAAGAGCCGCGACGTGCGTACGCAGGCGGTCTTCTCGCTGCGCGGCAAGCCGCTGAACTGCTACGGGCTGACGAAGAAGGTGGTCTACGAGAACGAGGAGTTCAACCTCCTTCAGGCGGCGCTGAACATCGAGGAGGACATGGACAACCTGCGCTACAACAAGGTCGTCATCGCCACCGATGCCGATGTCGACGGCATGCACATCCGCCTCTTGATGATGACCTTCTTCCTGCAATTCTTCCCCGAGGTGATCCGCCAGGGGCATCTGTTCGTGCTGCAAACCCCGCTGTTCCGCGTGCGCAACAAGAAGGAGACGCTCTACTGCTATTCCGAGGAGGAGCGCCTGAAGGCCGTGGCCCGGTGCGGCGCGAACGCCGAGATCACGCGATTCAAGGGTCTGGGCGAGATTTCGCCCGACGAGTTCAAGGAGTTCATCGGCGAGAACATGCGCCTGGACAAGGTCCGCATCACCAAGGACGACCCGATCCACGACCTGCTGGAGTTTTATATGGGCAAGAATACGTATGAGCGTCAGGGCTTCATCATCGACAACCTGCGCATCGAGGAGGACATCGTCGAGCAGGACCTTGCGATTAATTAAAAATTAAGAATTAAAAATTAAAAATTCCGATTTCATGGCGGAAGAGAACGATAAGACGGGGCGCGACGAAGCGCTCAACGAGGACGCCTCGACTCCCGAAACCGCAGACGAGGCGACGGACGAAACGCCTGTGGCCGAGGCTCCGGCCAAGGCGGGCAAATTCGACCGCCTGACGCAGGAGGAGGGCGGCGTCCGCAAGCTCACGGGCATGTATAAGAACTGGTTCCTGGACTACGCCTCGTACGTGATCCTCGAACGCGCCGTGCCGCATGTCGAGGACGGACTGAAACCCGTCCAGCGGCGTATCCTTCATGCGATGAAGGTCGTCGACGACGGCCGTTACAACAAGGTCGCCAACCTCGTGGGCCAGACCATGCAGTACCACCCGCACGGCGACGCGTCGATCAAGGACGCGCTGGTGCAGCTGGGGCAGAAGGACCTGCTGATCGACTGTCAGGGCAACTGGGGCAACATCCTCACGGGCGACGAGGCCGCCGCGGGCCGTTATATCGAGGCGCGTCTTTCGAAATTCGCCCTCGACGTGGTCTTCAACAAGAAGACGACGGAGTGGATGCTGTCGTACGACGGCCGCAAGGAGGAGCCGGTGACGCTGCCCATCAAGTTCCCGCTACTGCTGGCCCAAGGGTCCGACGGCATCGCCGTGGGACTGGCTTCGAAAATCCTGCCCCACAACTTCGTGGAGCTGATCAACGCCGCCATTGCGCACCTCCAGGGACGTGATTTCCTGCTTTACCCCGACTTCCCGACGGGCGGCATGGCCGACGTGAGCCGCTATAACGACGGCCTTCGCGGCGGCACGGTGAAGGTGCGGGCGAAGATTTCGAAGATCGACAAACGGACGCTTGCCATCACCGAGATTCCCTATACCACGACCACCGAGTCGATCAAGGATTCGATCATCAAGGCCAACGACAAGGGCAAGATCAAGATCCGAAAGGTCGACGACAATACGGCCGACAAGGTCGAAATCGTCATTCAGGTCTCGCCCGACGAGTCGTCGGACAAGACCATCGACGCGCTCTACGCCTTCACCGACTGCGAGGTGTCGATCGCCCCGAACTCGTGCGTCATCTGGGACGAGAAGCCGCACTTCCTCGGGGTTTCGGAGATCCTGCGCCGCTCGGCCGAGCACACCAAGTCGCTGCTGGGGCTGGAGCTGAAAATCCGGCTGGGCGAGTTGAGCGAGGCATGGCACGCTGCCTCGCTCGAACGCATCTTCATCGAGAACAGGCTCTACCAGTTGATCGAGGGGTGCAAGAGCCGCGAGGAGGCTTATTCCGCCGTGGATAAGGGTCTGGAACCCTTCAAGATGCGGCTGCGACGTGAAGTGACGCTTGAAGACGTGCAGAAGCTCACCGAGCTGAAATTTATCCGTATTTCGCGTTACGACAGCGAGAAGGCCGACAACGAGATCCGCCAGATCGAGGAGGACCTGAAGTCGACGCAGTACGACCTGGACCACCTCACCGAATACGCCGTGGCCTACTACGAGCGCATCCGCGACAAGTACGGCAAGGGCAGGGAGCGTCGCACCGAGTTGCGCGAATTCGACTCGATCGAGGCGACGAAGGTGGCCGTCACGAACGCCAAGCTGTACGTGGACCGGGCCGAAGGGTTCTTCGGCATCGGCAAATCCATGAAGGACGCGGAATTCGTCTGCGACTGCTCGGACATCGACGACGTGATCGTCTTCACGAAAGACGGGCGTTACGTGATCACCAAGGTTTCGGACAAGGCCTTCTTCGATAAAAACATCTATTATATCGGGGTCTTCAAGCGCAACGACGACCGCACGATCTACAACGTTCTCTACCGCGACGGGAAGAACGGTGCGATTATGATGAAGCGCTGCGCCATCAAGGGCATCACGCGCGACAAGGAGTACGACATCACCAAGGGAACCGCCAAGAGCGAGATACTGTATATGTCTGTCAATCCGAACGGTGAGGCCGAGGTGCTGAAGGTTTACTTCAAGCCCCGTCCGCGCCTGAAGAAGGTGATCGTCGATCTCGATTTCTCGACCCTCGCCATCAAGGGGCGCCAGAGCCAGGGCAATCTGTTCTCGCGCTACGGCATCCACAAGATCGTGCTGAAGGAGCGCGGCACCTCGACGCTCGGGGGGCAGGACATCTGGTTCGACGAAGATGTCCGCCGGCTGAACGCCGACGGGCGCGGCAAGCTGCTCGGCGAGTTCAAGGGCGACGACCGCCTGATCGTCTGGACCTCGAAGAATCAGTACTACATCACGGGCTACGACCTGATGCAGCACTTTCCCGACGACACGGTCCTCGTGGCGCGTTACGAGTCCGACCGGGTTTACAGCCTGTGTTACTACGACCGCGGCCAGAAGTATTACTACATGAAGCGTTTCACGGCCGAGATGTCGGACAAGATTCAGGATTTCCTCGACGCCGACGCCGATTTCATCTGCGTGACGGACCGCGCCGGGGCCAAACTGGAGATCACCTACAAGGGGGCGCACGCCTCGCGGCCCGCGGATGTGATCGACGTCGACGAGTTCGTGGGCGTCAAGAGTCACCGCGCCAAGGGCAAACGCCTGACGACCTATGACGTGGACCGGCTGCGGATGATCGAACCCGAACTGCCTCCCGAACCGGAACCTTCGGAGGATGAGTCGCTTGACGACGGTCAGCTGACGGACGCTTCAGCTGACGCGGCGCAACGCGCTGCGGCAGAGGGGAAAGCTTCCGGAAAATCCGCCCTGAAGGAGCCGCTCGGCGCCAAGCCCGCCCCGGGAAAGGCTCCGGCGGGCCAGCCCTCGGCCGGAACGATCGTCGGAGGCGTGGAGTTCGAGGTGGAGCGTCCGAAAGGCGACGCCGGCGAGATGATCGACCCCGAACAGCTGAACCTGTTTTAACGAACCGCCTGCGATGAAACCTCTCTTTCTGGTCGGATATATGGGCTGCGGCAAGAGCACCCTCGGACGCAAGCTGGCGCGGCGTCTGGGCGTCGATTTCATCGACACCGACGCGCTGGTCGAGGAGCGCGAAGGCGCCTCCGTGGCCGACGTCTTCCGTTACGAGGGCGAGGAGCGTTTCCGCGAGGCGGAGCGCCGGGTCCTCGACGAGGTGATCGCCGGAGCCTCCTTCGCCGTGGTCTCCACGGGGGGCGGGCTGCCCACGTGGCGCGATAACATGCCGTGCATGAACGCCGTCGGGCATACGGTCTACCTGCGCCGCTCGCCGGAGCAGATCGCCCGGCGGTTAAGCCCCTACGGACGCCGCAAGCGGCCCCGTCTGCAAGGTCTCGACGACGAACAGCTGGTGGCCTTCATGCGCGGCGACATGGCGGCCCGCGAACCGTTCTACGCGCAGGCTTCGCTCGTCGTCGACTGCGACCCGATGTCCGACGACGAGCTGGTCGAACATATCGTGCAAACTTTCTCCGACCGTGGCTGACAACAGACCCATAGGCATTTACGACTCGGGGCTGGGCGGACTGACCGTCTGGCGCGAGGTCCGGCGTGCGCTGCCCGGCGAATCGCTCGCCTACCTCGGCGACGGCGCCAACTGCCCCTATGGCTCGCGGCCCCGCGAGGAGGTGCAGGCGCTGGCCGACGCCGCCGTGGCGCGGCTCGTGGAGCTGGACTGCAAGATGGTCGTCGTGGCCTGCAACACCGCCACGGCCGCGGCCATCGGCTTCCTGCGCGAAAAATACGCCGGCATGCCCATCGTCGGCATGGAGCCGGCCGTGAAACCGGCCTGCCTGGCGACCCGCAGCGGGGTGGTGGGGGTGCTGGCCACCGAACGGAGCCTCGACGGCGAGCTGTTCCGCCGCACGGCCGCCCGGTACGGCAGCGGCATCGAAGTCCTGACCTACCCGGGCACGGGTTTCGTGGAGCTGGTCGAGGGGGACCGGGAGGATACGCCCGAGGCCGAAGCCGCGGTGCGCGCCGCCGTGGAGCCGATGCTGGCGCGGGGCGCCGACCAGATCGTGCTGGGGTGTACGCACTATCCCTTTCTGACGCCGGTGATGGAACGCATCGTCGACGGACGGGCCGCGATCGTCGACCCGTCGCCCGCCGTCGCCCGCCGCGTCGGGCAGCTTTTGGACCGCTACGGCCTGCGCGCTTCGGCGGATAACCGCCCCGCGCTCACGTTCCGCACCTTCGCCGACGAGCTCTACCGCCTGCGTCTCGAACGGAAGGTTGCGGCGTACCTGTAAGACGCTCCCGGCTCCGCCCCCCCCCATTCGCGGGCGGGAACGCTTCCGACCGGAATCGCTCCGGGCGATCGATAAAGTTTGCGGCACCTTCGGAATTGTCGGAAAAAATTCGTACCTTCGCTCGATAATAGCGACATTCTGGAATGGCATCTAAAAATACATCCTCCAACAGCCGGCAGGCCGTTCAGCGTTCCAACAGCGACAGTGCGCGCTGGATCGCCGGACTGCTGCTGCTGTTCATCGGTCTGTTTGCCGCCGCTGCGGTGTTCTTTTCGTTTTTCAGCTGGGCCGCCGACCAGAGCGGGCTGCAAAAATCGGTCGAGGAACGGGTGACGCTCGGCATCGAACCGGAAAATCTCTGCGGCTGGGCCGGAGCGCGGCTGGGGATGTTGCTGGTCGATCATTCGTTCGGGCTTTTCGGCATTCTGATTCCCGCGATGATCGTGCTGGTCGGCGTGCGGATCGTCCGTCAGCGGCCGCTGCTGTTCAACCATTCGATCCTTTCGCTGTTCCTGATTATGATCCTGGGGTCGCTGACGCTGGGATTCGCCTTCGCCGACCGCTGGAGCCTCTGCTGCTCGACGGGGTGGGGCGGCGCTTTCGGCATCGCCTCTTCGGCCCTGCTGCGCACGCATATCGGGACTTTCGGAACGCTGATCCTGCTTGTCGGCGGCTGGATACTGACGGGTGTTTTCATCAACCGCAACTTCATCAACAAGGTCAACGAGGCGGGCAACGTGGTGGTCGACAAGAGCGGGAAGGTCGTCGAGATCCTCAAGCACAAAGTCGTGCCGCACGGACGTGCGGCCGGGGAGGACGGGGCTGCGGAGGATGTTCCCGAACCGGCTCCGAAACCCGGCCCGAAGGCGGCCGCACCGCAGCCCGCGCCGTCGAAAGCGGCGGAACCCGCGGCGCAAAAACCCGCCCCGATCCGTGTGGAACGTCCGTCGGAGCCCGTTGCGGCCCGGAAGTCCGTGCCGGAAGAGGACGAAAACCCCTTCCTCGAACTGACGCCCGACGGGAAACCCGTCGCCGGGGAGACTGCCGCGGAGCAGGCGCCCCCTCCCGCGGAGGACGGGGAGTTCATCGAGGTGGACCTTTCGCGTCCCGAGGGCCGTGTGGTGATCGGCCGCAGCGGGCTGGTCGAGCTGGAACGCCCTGCGGTGCGCGACGCCGTGGCTGCGGAGCCTGCCCCGGAGGAGGTTCCGGAGAGAGAGGCCGCACAGTCCGATCCCGATGCGCCCTTTACCGAGATCACCGTGCTGGACGATGCGCCCGCCGCGGAGCCGGAGGGCGTCGTGGTGACGGTCGAGGCCAACGAGGCGAAACTTCTCGACGAGAAGGCGATCCCCACGGAGAGCTACGACCCGCTGAAGGACCTGGTGAACTACCGCAAGCCGCCCGTGACGCTGCTGGAGGACTACATTTCCGATTCGGAGGTCTCGGACGAGGAGATTTTCGAGAACAAGACCAAGATCGAGGAGACGCTCAAATATTTCGGCATTCCGATCCAGCGCATCAAGGCCACGGTGGGTCCCACGGTGACGCTCTACGAGATCGTGCAGGCGCAGGGAATCAAGATCTCGAAGGTGCAGGGCCTCGAAAACGATATTGCGCAGAGCCTCAAGGCGCTGGGTATCCGCATCATCGCGCCGATTCCGGGCAAGGGAACCATCGGCATCGAGGTTCCCAACCGCGACAAGCAGGTGGTTTCGATGTATTCGGCCGTGCGTTCGCTGCGTTTCCAGGAGTCGAAGGCCGAGCTTCCGGTGGTGATCGGGCGCACGATCCAGAATGAAAATTACGTCTTCGACCTGGCCAAGATGCCGCACCTGCTGGTCGCCGGAGCCACGGGACAGGGCAAGTCCGTGGGGCTGAACGCCATCATCACCTCGCTCCTGTACCGCAAACACCCCGCGCAGCTGAAGTTCGTGATGATCGACCCCAAGATGGTCGAGTTCTCGCTCTACGCCAAGATCGAACGCCATTTCCTGGCCAAGATGGAGTCGGAGGACGACGCGATCATCACCGACCCCAAGAAGGCGGTCTACACGCTCAACTCGCTCTGTACGGAGATGGACAACCGTCTGGAACTGTGTAAGAAGGCCGGGGCGCGAAACATCGCCGAGTACAACGAGAAATTCACCTCGCGGCGGCTGAATCCGATGAACGGACATCGCTACCTCCCGTATATCGTGGTGGTGGTCGACGAGTTCGCCGACCTGATAATGACGGCCCGCGAGGTCGAGGGACCGGTCATGCGCCTCGCGCAGAAGGCCCGCGCCATCGGCATCCACCTGATCATCGCCACGCAGCGTCCCGACGTGAAGGTCATCACGGGCGGTATCAAGGCCAACTTCCCGGCCCGTATCGCCTTCCGCGTGATGCAGATGATCGACTCGCGCACGATCATCGACCAGCCGGGGGCCAACCAGCTTATCGGCCGGGGCGACATGCTTTTCTCGAAGGACGGCGACCTGACGCGTATCCAGTGTGCGCTGGTCGAGACCCGCGAGGTCGAGCGCATCTGCGAATACATCTCCAAACAGCAGGGCTACACCGAGGCCTACACGTTGCCCGACTATACGCCCGACGGCGGCGACGCTCAAATGGGCAGCGAGGAGTCCTCGGCGCCCGTGAAATACGACTCGCTCTTTGCCGAGATCGCCCGCGACGCCGTGTCCGGAGGTCAGATCTCGACCTCGATGATCCAGCGCAACTACGAGGTGGGCTTCAACCGCGCCGGCCGCATTATGATGCAGCTCGAAAGGGCCGGCATCGTCGGTCGCCAGCAGGGAGCCAAACCGCGCGACATCCTCTACCACGACTTGCCTTCGCTGGAGGCGAAATTGCAGGAACTGGGATTGTTTTAAGTCTTCGGCTTAAAACAATCCCAGTTCCTGTGGTTAAGAATTAAAAATTAGGAATTGAAAATTGCGGGAGCTGACGCTATGGGGAGACGAAAATTTTTCATTTTTCATTGTTTGTTTTTCATTGCCGTATTGTTTTGCGGCATATTGCAAGGCAATGCGGCGCAGCCTCGTGCCACGGAGATACTGGAACGCCTTGCGGCGGGATTCCGTGAGATGGACGGCTACGGCGTGAAGTTCGGGGTCGTCTCGGGCGACTACGAAGCCCGCGGCAGCTATGTCGTGGAAGGCGACAGCTATTACCTCGTGCTGGGCGACGCGGAGGTTTTCGCCGACGGAGCCGTGCGCCGCGAGGTCGACAACCGCCGCCGCGAGGTGACTGTTACGGAGGTCGACACCGCGAGCCGCAACATCCTGAACAATCCGGTCCGGGCCTTCGATTTTCTGGGCAGCGAATACACGCCGTCGCTCGTCTCCGAAGCCGACGGTCGCGCCGTCGTGCGGCTGACGCCCGCCGCCGGGAACGACTCCCCGGCAGGCGATGTCACGCTGACGGTCGACACCGCTACGATGCGCCCCCGGTCGCTTTCGTATGACTACGACGGCGAACAGGTGCTGGTGAACGTGCTGGAGGTCGCGCCCCTCGCTGGGCACGTCCGGCGGTTCGATCCGAAAAATTATGAGGGCTACGAATTCATCGACTTCCGCTGACCGGGTCCGCCGGGGGCATTGCGGTCTTCGCCGGGCGGTATGCTGCGCGCTGTCGCTGTCGGCGGCATTTTCCGCGCATGCGCAACGGTCGCTGCCGCTGATGCGCGACGGCGGGCATCTCTATGCCGAAGTCCTGTTGCAGGATTCGATTCCGGCGCGGGCCATGCTCGAATCGGGAATTGCCTTTCCGCTGATCGACAGTGCGCTCGTGTGGTCGCATCCCGATCTTTTCCGGCTTGAAAAACTCGACTCCGCGGTCCGTTTCCGCATGGCTGTCGGGGCGAATTACGCGGCGCGTTACAAACTGGCTCCCGGCCTCTCGGTGAGCGGTTCCCGGAGTCTGTGCGACACTTACGTGGTGGATATGGGCGGCCGTAAGGGCGATCTGCTCTGGCCCTTGAACCGGTTTACGACCGACAGCGCCGCGACGCCCGGCATCTTCGGTCTCGACATCGCCCGGGGGCGTCTGGAACTGCTCGCGGAGGAGGAACTGCCCGGAGAGGGCGGCGGCTGGACGGCCTGGGATATGACGCGCGATGAACGGTCGGGGATGTATTGCCTGCAAAGTTCATTGGCGTTTGTCAACGACCGCGGCCGGCGTGTCGCTGAACCGGCGGAACTGGTCGTGGATCTGGGCAATGCCATGTTGCTGGCGCTCTTTGCTTACAAGCCCGAAGTGAAGAAATTCGTTTCCCGCTCGCGCATTCAGGAACTGGAAGGACGAACCTCCGCCGGCAAACGGCTGCCGGTGATCCGGCCTGCCGAGGTGATCTTTATGGATGCCTATACTTTTCGCGGCCAGCCTGTGCTGCTGCTTGAAAACCGTATGCGGCTTCCGGGGCACGGATTTCTGGGCATCCGTTTCTTCGAACGCTTCCGCGTGATCTTCGATTTTCGCCGTTCGCGGCTCCGGATCGCGGAGCCGCTGTCCGCCGCTGATACGCGTGCCGCCGGGCCGGATTGCTCCCGGACGGTTCCGGGTTCTCCGGACGCGACCCGATTCCTGTGTGTCAAATCCCGATAATTGAATATCCCATGAAAATGGATGTCGTTTGCGCCGACCGGTGGCTGTTCCCGGCGGTGCTTCGGCCCGGTTGTCGGGGTAGGTGTTTTTATCGGCTGAAATGATCTTCCGGGCGACCTTTGGGGCGCCCGTTGTTTTTGCGAATCGGTTTCTTCTGTTATTTTAATAATTGGTGTTTGTTTTATATATTATTATGTCTTGGTAAATGTGTTTTTTTTAATATATTTGCATTATGATGCTTTTGTGTTGATATTTATTTGATTGCTTGGCTGAAATATTAAAAAATAGCTTGGTTTCTGCGTTTGGGGGGCTTGTCGTTGGACGCTTGTTCAAAAGCGACTCCCGGGGGAGGAAGTTCCTGAACAGGTAATGCAAGAGGGGGGGGGCTGACCTTAATGCGAAAATTTCTGCAAGGCGCTGTTGTCTGCTTATTGGGAAGATTTTATAAATATCGTGCAGAATTCGGAACAAAGGCGATCCTGGAGAGAGCGAAGTCGGGGAAACGGAGGAAATGGGAAATTAATTCGAAAAGTTATGAAAAAAATTCTGTTATTGCTGTCCTGTCTGTTCGGAAGCGCGATCGCCGTGCAGGCGCAATCTTTTGCGAATAACGACAAAGGCGTTTTTCTACGGGCCGAATTGCGGGCTTTGGCCCGATCGAAAAGCGACGGAGTGGCGCAGCGAGGGATGGATGTCGAGGCAATTGTCGGTTATCGTTTCGATGGGCGTTTTTCCCTTTTCATACCGGTTACGGCGACGACCGGGTTGTTCAAGGCCGGTGGCGTGAAAAGCTACGAACAGGCCGGACAGCTCGGACTGGGCTTCGGATACGCTCCGCTTCATACCACCCGCGACCGGCTCGAAATAGCGGTGCGAGCGGGCAATACGCTCGGCGGCAGCTGGCATTTCCGCTATTACGATCTGGGCGTGCGTTGGGAGTGGGCGGACCTGAAAATACCGCCTTTCGTCGGTTTGGGTGTGCGCTATCAGGATTGCTATAAGGGAGGTTTTTCCGACTATTGTTTTTTTTTATGCCACGGTCGGATTTTCGATTCGCTGGCATCGGATGAAAGGCAGGTGACCCGTCTTTCTCCCGGCAGTTTGCCGGGAGATTTTTTTTTCGGGGCGTCGAGATCGTGGGCGCAATGGTGGAAATCCCGCGTAAATGACAAATTGTCGCGCCGTTTGCTGTCGCCGAATGCAGGGAGGATGGATTGTTTAATGTGTGTTTTTAATAAATGCGTCAAGGATAATAAATCTTAACATAAATTCATGTTATTTATTAAAATATTATCTTATATTTGTTTTAGGATGTCCTGACGCATGTTGAACACTTTAAATTTAATCTATTATGGATGAATTAGGTTTTACGTTGGCGGGGTTTGCGGTCTTGGGGGTGTTGCATTATGCGGTTGCTATCGTTTTTGCCGTATCCGAATACCGAAAGTGGAGGCCTACGGGGTGGATCATTCCCCTTGCAGTCGTTATGTTCGTCGCTTTTTCGTTTATTTTTCCGGTAGTGGAACATATCGTCCGCCCCAGAATGCGGGCCTGCGGCGTCGACCGGCGTATCATCCGGCTGAAACTCGTGCTGGCGTGGTCCGTGCCGCTTTTAACGAGTGTCGGTATTAAGTTGTGTGAGTTGTTCTGCAACCGGGTCGTGCCCCGCGATGTCTCCGGGGAACTGGCCCTCTGCTGTTGTCTTTCGTGCGGACTCCTGTATTTGGTGCTTATGCTCTGGGTCAATGTGAAGCTCAATGCGCTTGCGGAGGCGTGCCCGGCCAAAGGTGCGGAGTGATCGCTCGACTTTGTCGCGGACCGTTCTGCAATCCGTCTTTCTCCCGGCAGTTTGCCGGGAGATTTTTTTCGGACCGTCAGATCGCCGGAAAAGGGGCAAAAACGGGGTGGTCCGCTGAAAATATCGCGCCCACGAAGCAGATTTATTCCCCTAAAGTTGCTCAAACCGGAAATAAATCGTATTTTTGTTCGTTAAAAGAACGGTAATTTTCGACGGGTGTCGACGGGCCGGTTGCGGCGCTTGTGAGCGTTGAAAATTTGAATTGGAGATAATTCGGTCGAAATTCCGGTCGCGATGCGACGAGGCTCCCGTCTTGGCGGGCGCCGGAGCGGGCCAAGTATGTAAACGCGGCGGGACGCCGCGAAAGCCCGCTTCGAAACGGAAAGACGAAGAATAACAGAATTAAGTATTAATATGTTAACTGAAGAAGAAAAGAATGCCGGTTTGACGGGGCGTATCATCCCCATCAATATCGAAGAGCAGATGAAATCGGCGTACATCGACTATTCGATGTCGGTCATCGTGTCGCGTGCGCTGCCTGACGTGCGCGACGGCATGAAGCCCGTGCACCGCCGCATCCTCTACGATATGAGCGCGGAGCTTAACCTCTACTCCGACAAACCCACACGTAAGTCCGCCCGTATCGTCGGCGACGTGCTCGGTAAGTTCCACCCCCACGGCGACACGTCGGTATACGACGCGATGGTCCGCCTGGCGCAGGACTGGTCGATGCGCTACCCGCTGGTCGACGGACAGGGTAACTTCGGTTCGATGGACGGCGACTCGCCTGCCGCCATGCGTTACACCGAGGCCCGCATGAAGAAAATCACGGACGAAGTGATGGCCGACATCGACAAGGAGACGGTCGACTGGACGCTGAACTTCGACGACACGATTCCCGAACCCACGGTCCTGCCCACGAAAATCCCGCTGCTGATCGTCAACGGCGCCAGCGGTATCGCCGTCGGTATGGCCACGAACATGGCTCCGCACAACCTTTCGGAGGTGGTCGACGCCTGCTGCGCCTATATCGACAACCCGGAGATCACGGGCGAGGAGTTGCTGCACTACGTCAAGGGTCCCGACTTCCCCACGGGCGGTATCATCTACGGCTACGAGGGAGTGAAGGAGGCGATGCTGACGGGCCGCGGCCGTGTGATGATGCGCGCCAAGACCGACATCGAGCATACGCCCAGCGGCCGCGAGTGCATCGTCATCACGGAGATTCCCTACATGATCAACAAGGCCGAGATGATCAAGAAGATCGCCGACATGATCAACGACAAGAAGATCGACGGCATCTCCTACATCAACGACGAGTCGGACCGCAACGGCCTGCGGATCATCATTATCCTGAAGCACGACGCCGTTGCGAGCGTGGTGCTGAACACGCTGTTCAAGAACACGCCGCTGCAAACGTCGTTCGCCGTGAACAACATCGCGCTGGTCAACGGCCGGCCGCAGATGCTGCCGATGCGCGACCTGATCAAATACTTCATCGAGCACCGCCACGACGTCGTCGTGCGCCGCACGCGCTTCGACAAGCGCAAGGCCGAGGAGCGTCTGCACATCGTGCAGGGTTTGCTGATCGCGCAGGACAACATCGACGAGATCGTGCGCATCATCCGCGCCTCGCAGACGCCCGACGCCGCCAAGCAGACGATGATCGAGCGTTTCGAGTTGTCGGACATCCAGGCTTCGGCCATCATCGAAATGCGCCTGCGCGCCCTAACGGGACTCGAAAGGGGCAAGCTGCTCGCCGAGCGCGACGAACTGGAGAAGCTGATCGCCCACCTGACGGAGGTGCTTGCGAACGTCGGCATGCAGATGCAGATCATCAAGGACGAGCTGCTGGAGATCAAGGAGAAGTACGGCGACGAACGCCGCTCGGAGATCGTCTACGCTTCGGAGGAGTTCAATCCCGAGGATTTCTATGCCGACGACGACATGGTGATCACCATTTCGCACATGGGCTACATCAAGCGCACGCCGCTGGCCGAATACCGTACGCAGAACCGCGGCGGCGTGGGGGCCAAGGGCAGCGCCACGCGCGACGAGGACTTCATCGAGCACATCTACGTGGCTTCGATGCACAACACGATGCTCTTCTTCACCGAAAAGGGCCGCTGCTTCTGGCTCAAGGTCTACGAGATTCCGGAAGGCGCCCGTTCGTCGAAGGGCCGCGCCATCCAGAACGTCATCCAGATCGAGCCGGACGACAAGGTCCGCGCTTACATCAACGTCAAGAGCCTGGCCGATGCGGAGTACGTGAACAACAACTACATCATCATGTGCACCAAGGACGGTACGATCAAGAAGACCAAACTGGAGGCCTACTCGCGTCCGCGCCAGAACGGCGTGAACGCCATCGTCATCCGCGAGGGCGACCAGCTGATCGAGGCCAAGCTCACCAGCGGCAACGCCGAGGTGATGATCGCCGCCCGCGACGGCAAGGCCATCCGTTTCAACGAATCGACGGTGCGTCCGATCGGGCGTGTCGGCGCCGGAGTGCGCGGCATCTCGATCGAGGACGGGGACGAGGTGGTCGGCATGATCTGCGTGGAACCCGATTCGAAGCAGGACGTGCTGGTATTGAGCGAGAACGGCTACGGCAAGCGTACCGATCTGGACGAATACCGCATCACCAACCGCGGCGGAAAGGGCGTGAAGACCATCAACATTACGGAAAAGACAGGCAAACTAATTTCGATACAGGCCGTTACCGACGACAACGACCTGATGATCATCAACCGTTCGGGACTCACCATACGCACCGCTGTCAGCCAGATCCGCCTCGCGGGCCGCGCTACGCAGGGCGTGCGTATCATCAACCTCCGCGAGGGCGACGCCATTGCTTCGGTGATGGCCGTGCCGGCTGCCGGGGAAGAGGAGGAAGTGCAGCCCGCGGAAGGCGTTGAGACCGGAGGCGAAACCCCCGGAGCCGCCCCCGCGGAGGAATAAGAAAAAGAAACAACAAAAACTTTAAAATTTCAGTTTACCATGAAGAAAACGATTTTGACGGCTCTTGCGGCGCTGCTCGTGGCAGTTCCCGCCGTGAAAGCCCAGAAAGTGAACAAGGAAGCCCTTCTCGCCAAGATCGAAAAGAGCGACGCCGACATCGCCAACGAGAAGAAGGCGGCGAAGGCCGCGACGTGGCTCGCCCGCGGCAAGGCTTTCTACGAGGTGGCCGTGGAGCCTACGAAGAGCATCTTCGCCAACATGGAACCGACGATGCTGAAACTGGCTGTCGGCGAACCCAAGTCGACGACGAAGGAGACGCTCAACGGCACGGAGTACGACGCATGGGTGTATCCCTATTTCACGGCTTACGTCAAGGACAACAAGGTCGTGACGTGGAAGCAGAGCAAATGGGTGCTGAAAGACGCTCCCAAGAAGGCCATCGAGGCTTACAACAAGGCTTATGAACTCGATCCCAAGACGGCCGAGAAGGTCAAGGAGGGTCTGAAGCAGGTCAGCGACTTCTGCTCGCAGGTGGGCAACGTCGGCATCGACTCGGGCAACTACGTCGAGGCCGCAGACGCTTACGTGACGGCTTTCGAGGCGCAGTCCAGCCCGGCTTACGAGAAGGCCGACCCCGCGCTGCTCTACTATGCGGGCTACCTGCTGACCGTCGACGGCTCGAACAACCCCAAGTCGTTCACCAAGGGCGGCGAGTACCTGACCAAGGCCATCGACCTGGACTATGCCGACGAGGAGGGTAATATCTATTACTACCTCTTCCACTGCCTCTACGGACAGAAGGACCTCGACAAGGGAAATATTATGAAAGCGAAGGACGTGCTGCTGACGGGTATCGGGAAGTTCCCGAAGAACGAGCGCATTCTCGACGGCCTGATGCAGCTTTACACCGCGGAGCAGGGCGTGGGCGACCCCGCCGACCTGATCGCGCTGATCGACAAGGCCATCGAGGACAATCCGTCGAACGTGGACCTCTGGTTCGGCCGCGGCCGTATCTTCTACGCGCTGAAGGACTACGATCAGAGCATCGAATCGTTCAAGAAGGTCGTGGAGCTGAAGCCCGACCTGTTCGAGGGCAACTACTACCTGGGTGTGTTCTATACGATCAAGGGCGACGCGCTCAACAAGGAGATGAACGAGAAGCAGTACAGCAGCCAGGCGGTTTACGACGCCGATCTGAAAGTCGTCAACGATGTCTACAAGGAGGCTGTGCCCTGGTTCGAGAAGGCGCACCAGATCAAACCCGACGATGTTGATACGCTGGAGTTCCTCAAATCCATCTGCTTCCGTCTGCGCGACGAGGCCGGCATCATGGAGAAGTACAACACCTACAATGCCCTTTACAAGCAGGTGAAAGGCATCGAATAGCCGCTTGACGGGCGGGGATTCAGCGGCGATGGTTCGCCGGTCCCGCTCTTTGAACGGAGTTGCGCTGCCGTCCGTTCGGCAGGCGTTATGAAAAAAGCCCGGCTTTCCAGCCGGGTTTTTTGTATATGGAGGGGGGGGTAAATGGCATTACGAAACGCCCTGCACCCTGAATCCCGCCTTTTGGCCGTGCGGGCGCGGAACCGGGGAGCAGCATTCCGACAAACCGGCCGCTTTGCCAATCCCGCCTTTTGGCCGTGCGGGCGCGGAACCGGGGAGCAGCATTCCGACAAAC
>ERZ1673700.2205-NODE-2205-length-15978-cov-8.006720_pt1 | contig 15978 bp, 19 predicted proteins | sample MGYA00580230_ERZ1673700 | MGnify/ENA primary metagenome ERZ1673700 (study PRJEB41218, sample SAMN15661782) | gut metagenome | host: Homo sapiens | place: Canada: London | collected 2015-08-20/2019-03-30 | study: EMG produced TPA metagenomics assembly of...
CCTGCCGCAAGCTTATATTTCTTATACTGCCTTACAGCAAAATGGTTCGGGTCTTTTTCCTCCAGCTCCTCAAAGAGCAGATCAACAGCATTTTTGAAGTTTTCATCGTCCTCTCTTGCTTCACTTGCATCAATCATATCAATCAGCATGGCGAAATTCTGTTCTTCCTCCGGTGCTTCGTACCAGATGTATGCAATCAATGCTGTATAATAGAGTTTTTCTGCTTTGACCCAAAAGTCCTCACCGGATTGCTGCCCCTCTCCTTTTGTGTTGACTATGATTGTGTTGACGAGTTTCAAAATGTCCTTTTCGCTCCGCAGATAAGCAAATGGATTATAATGCATGGATTTTGCAAAGTTTATGGTGTTGAGGACTTTAATCTTATACTTGCCCCGCTTCAGCATCTTCCCACATTCCACTAAGATTGTGCCTTTCGGGTCAGTGACGCAATAGGACGAGTGCATCTGCATCAGGTTCGGCTTCACGAAAAATCTTGTTTTACCGGAGCCGGAACCGCCAATCACAAGAATATTTTTATTTCTTGCATACTTCGGTTCTTTCGGTCTGCCGGACATCATCAGACGCTCCGTAGCGGTCAGAAGAATATTATTTTCAAATACAGAATCCATATATGGCTCTATATCTTTGGCATTCCCCCACCGTGCAGAACCGTATTCCACACCCTGCCGGAATTTCTTGGCATTCTTCGCCTTATAATAAACAATGAATTTTAAGGCAACGCCTCCGGCGATTCCAATCAGCAAATCACTCAGAAAAAAACTGGGGAACGGATTGGAAAACATCCTGTCCATTTGGCTCATTACTACCATCATCTTGTCAGACGCATTACTGCCCTCTGCCACTCTCCATAAAAATGCTGCCTTATTACAGAAGTACCCGGCAAGCACATAGGGAAGATTCAGCAGTATCAGCTTTTTAACATCTGCACTTTTTGCTTTTTCCTTCAGCTTTTTGGGGACAGCTTTTAAATCTTTGGTAATGCCTGCTATGATATTAGTCATAGGCTCTGCCCCCTGTCCTTATTCTTTTCCCGGCTCCGTTCTTTGTTCTGATCCTTTGATACCACATCCCGGAAATGCTTTAATTTCTGCCTTACAGAAGTCCTACTGTTCTTTTTCTCATTTCCATAAACAAATTCCTTAAATGCCTGTGCCACAGCATCGGCATCCCTGCCCTTGAAAAATACCAGATACTTCGGTGGCTCGGTGGTCTTATCCTTTTTCACAGCAAAATCAACATTGTATTTACGAGCTACCCGCTCAAAGGATTTGATATTGCCATCTGTGATTTCAATGGATGAAGCACCTGCACCCTCGCCCACCAATTCCTTAACCGACACTTTACCATGCGTTTTCTGTGCCTGTTTTCTGCGATGATTTAGATACATTCTCATAGCAGACTTTAGAATATTGGCATCCAGCTTTGCAGCCTTAATCACAAGAGCGATTGTTTTCTGCGTTACTTCTTCCTGCATCTGTACCTCCTTCTTTCCTTTTTACTGCTGTTCCTTCAGGGCGGAACAAGCAGCCGATGTAGTAAATATTTCATGTTCTCTCCTTTCCGCTTCTGGACATCGTGTCCAAAAATTCTGATTTACAGGCAGCCTGCTCTGATACAGTCCTCGTACTCCCTTAATGCTTCCTCTGTATCTGCATCCACAGATAACTGGATACGAACAAAATCATGCAGCGTTCCCGCTAAAAGAAAATCCTTATAAAGCCGCCCAAAATCCTCAACAAACTTCTTTATCAAATGTTCCGGATCATCTCCAGCATGATATTGTACATAAATCTGACTTCTGCCTGTGTTTCCCAGCATATCCGTCAACTGATACGTCAGCTCTCCTGTCTGCTTGACCGAAATCTGAATCAGATTGTAATTCTTTCTCAATTTAAAATAGCTACTATGATACTCCGACGTTATTGTGATGTTTGGATTTTCTTCCAGTTCCATCACAACATCTGCCAGTTTTCCCAATAACGCTGCGGCTGCTTTTTTCTGAAATTCTCTCTTTTTCATTTCATCTGACCTCCATCCGGCTTCTGGACATCGTGTCCAAAAGCAATAAAAAAGGGCAGCTACAAATCTTTCGACTCATAACTGCCCTGACGCTGTTTTCTGTTTTTCCATGCCCTATTCCTTATATCGAATGACAGGGCACTGTTTTTGTTTATTTCCTATTTTTCTCCGCTCCAAGGCAAACACCATATCTCCGGTTCGCTCAAAAAAGCCGATGTCCTTTTTCCAGCTCATTCCACATTTGCAATGCTGCAAACCAATAAACTGCTGTTTCATTCTCCTGCCGCATACCGGACACCGCTTATTACTGCTTCCCTTTTTCTTTTTCGGCACATCCTCCTTTTTCTCCTTCGGCGGCTTTTCTTCCGGTATCCCATTTTCCGCAATACGAAGCTCATATCGTGGCAATTTTAAAAGATATGCTCGGTAAACCTCTTCATACGGAACCCAGATTGCAAGAGATTTCAGTTTTTCATAAATCCGGTCAATAATCTGCTTTGCTACCTCCTCATTTGGTATCTCTCCATTTTCCTTATAGAAAATGCAGGTTTCCCGAAACATCCAGTCTGCTATTTTCATCTTCTGCTTCTGTTTTAAATCCTTATAGGTCTTATTCGGCTGTTTCTGCTGTTTATATGCCAGTGAATGATGATTTGGTTTCATACAATCCCTCTTTCGGACAAATTCTGTTCAAAGCCATTATAACAAAATTTATGCCTGTATCAAATATTTCCGGTACATTTATTTCAACAGCATAACCGTACACATCTGTGCATGGAACAGACCATTCTCCACCGTAACATTATCAAGCAGCAATGCCTGAAACAACACATTCCTCACATTTTCAAGACTGACGATTTTCTGTTCATTCTCCGGCAGATGTACAAACTCCACACCGTCCTCCACAGCAGATTTTCTTGCGGCTTCACAATGAGTAAAAAGTCCCAGAATATACTTATTTGACATGGCAAAAGCATAGGTTTTCTGTCCATCATATACAATCTGGTACTTCTCCGCTGCTCCTTCCGGCAGACTGAAAACGCACTGCACTATTTCTAAACAAACCTTACCTGCATAGTCCGGTTTCAGTTTATTTTTATAGCGTTGTATTTTCCACTGGATTTCACTACGCTCCACAGGGGAATGGGTACGCTTAAACTGAATTTTCCGGCACAACATATCCAAATCCATATACACGTTATTTCCTACAAGATGCTCCGTATATCCTCTATATTCCCCCAACCGCAACAAATACGAAAGCACCTCATTCAGCTTTTCCTCTGATTCTATGAACTGAAACGGTTTTTCTCCAAATTCCAGATATTCAAACTGTAATGGGCAGCTCCCTTTCTCTATCTCCCGTTCCATAACTCTTTTTACATCTCGTAATGATTCCATTTTGCTCCTTTCCGCTTCTGGACATCGTGTCCAAAAGCAATAAAAAAAGGGCAGCTACAAATCTTTCAATTCATAACTGCCCTGACGCTGTTTTATTTCAGTTCTATTTCTGCCATTTTTGCAAATACTGCTTTTTGCTCTAAAAGCTCTTTCTGTTTTTCCTCCGGCAGACATTTGAAGATTTCCTCATATCCCATTTCCAGCATCGGCGTTCCCTTTGCGAAGAGATAGAGCCGGGTATCAAGCCATTCCTGCCATAAGTCCTCAAACATACTCTCACTGTCTGTATAGGTTATAACATCATTAAATCCATACTCCGGTGTGTAATATTGCAGCTTCACAAAACCGTACCGTCCTACATCCAATACCAAAATGCTTTCCAGCTCATACAGTTCTGCATAGGCTGCGGCAACCTTTTTGCACCGTTCCCGTTCTATGTCTGTAATGTAACTTTTCTCCACAGTTGCAAACCTCCTGTTTCGAGGCATCGTGCTGCCTCTTATTCAATCTTCCGTGTTTCTATTTCAAAAACACTTCCGTCCCTTGTTTTTATTGTAAAAATATTTGCGGCATCAGAGGTATCTATATCCTCAATCCCTAAAGCCACATCATTTTCATCTAATACTTCGTATAGCTGATCCTTAAACTCATTATGTTCCATAACTTTTTTACTCTCCTTGTATGTTTTATGGTGCGTACACGCACCATATTATTATATGTTTCATGCACTTAGAATACAAGTGTGGAAAGGAGCTTTCAGTATGATTAAATACGATCCGCTTTGGCGTACGCTAAAGGAAAAAGGAATCAGCCAGTACCAGCTTATCAAAGATTATGGCATTGATAAAGCACAGCTTCAGCGGCTTCGGCAGAACCTTGTTGTAAAAACGCTTATTTTAAACAGGCTTTGCCAGATACTTAACTGCCGGATTGAAGAGATTATGGAATACGTCCCGGATGATAATTAAAGGTGTTGTTCTGATTGATGAACAATGCCTTTTTCATTTTCGCTTTTCATCTGCACCTTTGGACATCGTGTCCAGAAGTATCACTGATTATCTTTATTATCTCCATCAGCACCATAACCATTCTCAGAATTACAACCACACCGCCAATCAGACCACCTACAATACAGTTCAGTGCCAGTATTCCTATACTTCCTGCAATTCCGAAATTTTTTGGTATGAGAATCATACACATTTTTCTGATCCCATAAGGACAGCCGACCAGTACCCAATACAGGAAAAAATCAAATCCTTCTGCTTTTCTGCAAATCGGCTAACAGGTTATCATCCAAACTGCCAGCAACGATACCGGAAGCACAATTTTAACCAATATTCTTTTCATTCCAGCCACCTCCGTACATATCATGCTGTACCTCCTGCTGATAATAATGATTCATCGTTGAGGGTGCATTATAAAGAGCTGTTACCATATATGCCTTGATATTTGCAATTTTCGTAGTTGTTTCCTGCATACATCCTATCACATATTCCAAATGGGAGCTATTCAGTTTGAGGAACTTTGATTTTACAAGCTCATATGGATAATCATTTCCACCGATTTTAACAGTCTTATGCTTCACACATACAATCTCGCAGATTACCTCATACAATTCCTCATACAGCCCTTTGTCCTGCCATCTGCCATATTTCATGTGATGTTCGTACTCAATATTCTCTTTGATGATTTCCATGTAAGCATTGACATCTTCCATCACATCAATCTCCCCTTCCAACTCACTGCCGGATTGATTGATAGGATTGATATAATTCCTATCAATATTACTCTGGTTAGTATGATTATAGTTAGTATAATTAGGGTCTGCTTTTTGAACTTCCGCAAGTTCAGATATTGTACTTCTTGAAGTAAAATTTTTAGACTTCTGGAAGTCTGCTTTTTGAACCTCTTGAAGTTCAGTTTCTGAACTTCTGGAAGTATAACTTTTAGAACTCTTGAGGTTCAAATCCTGAACTTCTGTGGAAACATCAGCATTTGCAGGCGTTTCTTCTTCTGCTTCTCCTATTGTGGCAAAATTCTTTACATAAATAATATCCGGTTTTCCAAGTCCCCTGCGTTTCTTTTCGATCAATCCTATCCCATTATCACTGTCCAACTCTTTCATAATCTTAACACAGGTTGCTTTTGCACATCCCAAATCCTCCATGACATTATCAAGAGTATAAATGATATAGGCTCTGTTTTCTTCATCCAACCAGCCATTTTTCATAGACAGTGACATACGGTCAAGCATCAGACCGTACAGGAGCTTGGCATCGCTGCTAAGCCCCTTGAAACGCTCGTCTTTAATCAGCAACCGAGGAACACGATAAAAGGAAAACTGTTCTGCTTCAATCCCATAGTAATAATCAAACTGTATCTGTTTACCCATTTTACCGCACCCCCTTTACTGTTTCTTCTGCCATTCCTCCAATAATTGCAGGATAATCCCCTCAATCTCTTCGCTGGAGTATTCCTCTGAAAAAAACTGGCTGATTTTTTCAGACTTGATTGTAACTTTCCTCTCTTTCGGCTTTTCCTCGGTCAGTATCAGACGCACCATCGGCAGCGTCAGTTCGCCGCTTTTCCCATATTCCTTCAGCTTGGCAGACTGTACTGTGGAAATATTTGCTCCGCTTTCCTCAAGGATTACCAGCACCCACTGTTGTGCATCTTCCGACAGAAAGGAAATGTCAACACCCTGTACCAGACCGATTTTCTTTCTGTCAACCAACTCTAGCAGCTCATCGGACAGCCTTGCAAGCCAGATATACCGTTGCACCGTCTTTCCGCTTTCTCCGGCAGCTTCTCCTACCTCGTCAAGCGTATTTCCGTTTCCTTTTCTGCCCTGATGCTTCATAGCCTCGTATTTCATGGCATAAGCTTTCGCCTTCTCACTTGGCAGAATGTCCTCACGCTGAATGTTGGAATCCACCATGATAATCGTAGCTTCATCGTCTGTATAATTGCGGACTATCACAGGCATATCCTCTTTTCCTGCCCGTTCTGAACCTCGTTTTCTGCGGTGTCCGGCTATGATTTCATAGCCACCCTCTGCCCTCGGTCTTGCAATTCCCGGTACGAGCACCCCATACTTACTGATGCTTTCCGTTGTTTCTTCCATTTTTTCATCGTCCAGTACACGGAACGGATGATTTCTAAACTCATGCAAATCCGTGAGCTTGGCTCTGATAATCTGCTCTTCGCTCCCTGTCTTTTCTTCTGCATTTCCAAATAAATCATCATAACTGCTTAATTTTACCTTTGCGGCACTTCCTGCTTTACTCATTCCCAAGCACCTCCTCCGTCAAAGACTGATAAGCAGCGGCTACTTTGCCTTTCGGATCATGTTCGTAGATACTGACACCCTCTGCGGAAATCTCTGCCGCACGGACGGAAATGGGAATACTGTTTTCAAATATCCGCACCTTGCTACCGTAATTCTCCACCAGTAATGCAGTAATGTCCTTTGCATAATTGGTTCGAGCATCCACCATTGTCAGCAGAATCCCCTCAATCATCAGCTTCGGGTTAATCTGTCTCCTGACCTTTCCTATGGTCTTAATAAGCTGCTGCAACCCTTTTGCCGGAAGATATGCCGCCTGCACTGGAATCAGAATACTGTCCGCACAGGCAAAAGCGTTTATAGTAATCATGCCGAGAGAGGGCATACAGTCAATCAGAATATAATCATAATTATCCTTTACCAGCTCTATGTAGGAACGCATCACAAGCTCTCTGCTCATCACATTTACAAGTGATACTTCCAGACCGGAAAGCTCAATGTTTCCCGGCATCAGGTCAATTCCCTCTTTGTGTTTCAGGATACCATAATCCGCTTCCATATCTTCATCATTGATGATATTGCCAAGTGCTGTTGCAAGTGTTTCCTCTAGCTTGTCCGGCTCTGTGAAGCCAAGACTGTCTGTCAGACTGCCCTGTGCATCGGCATCAATCAGCAGGACTTTCTTGCCCTGTTTTGCCAATCCTATGCCTAAATTACTGGTTGTGGTGGTCTTGCCCACACCACCTTTTTGGTTTGCGATTGCGATTATTTTACACATGATAGATTCTCCTTTGTTTTCTGCTATTTTTCTGCTACGTTTCTTTTCTTTACTTCTACATACGCCCTGTAAAATTTCTTCGTTCCCTTATTCGGATACATCTCGGAAAACTCCGTTACTTCCACTTTCGGATTCCTCTGCAAAATCTTTCCGAACCACTTAATATCATTCTTTGTTCCCATCAATCTGACTTTTAACATTAGTCTGTTCCTCCCAATAAGGCATACAGCTTATGGTTGTATGTGGCATATTCCGGATACCGAATCTGAATTGCCTGCCAGAAATATGGTGCATAAGCACAGCAGAATATTTCCTCCACCGTGTACTGCCTGCACTCGTCCACCTGTTCTTCTGCATCTTCATAATCGGAAACACTTGGTGTTCCATTGCAATACAGATTGAATGCCATTCTGATCACTCTCACACTTCCACTGGTCTGCCAGCCTTCGTGTAAACACTCTGTTATTACGCATCCTGTTTTGAAATCATAAATTCTGTAAACATTTCTTCTGGTATCATCGCTGATCCCAAGACAATAGCAGAGTGCCTTGTGGTAAACATCCTGATACCGGACTTCCTTTAACTTCTCGTAGTAGAATTTCTCATGTGCATCGCTGATAAAAATAATCTTTTCTTCCTTTTTGGTTTCTGCTCCTAACGCTGTACTTGTCATAATAGAACCCTCCTTGTGTTATTTTGATTTTGTTTTGACCATAACAACAGAAAAAGGACACTCTCCGTTTTATTGGAAAATGTCCTTTTAATAGCATTCAACTATTAAGTTTTGAAAGGTTCTGATTTCTAAAACATCCCTTTTCAGTCCATATTAGTCCACCGAATGACACAAATTTGATGTCAATTTGATGTCAAACACTCGATAAACTCATAAAAGTCTATGGATTTTCTGATTCTTAGTACAACTTCGCACCTGCCGGAATCCAGTCATTCACCATGAGAAGATTTAATCCCTCATGTCCATCTTCCTCGTGTACTGCTGAAATCAGCATACCCTCGGAATCAATGCCCATCATCTTTCTCGGAGGCAAATTTACGATTGCAATCGCTGTCTTGCCAATCAGATCTTCTGGCTCGTAATACTCGTGAATACCGCTTAAAATCGTGCGTTTCCGGTCTGTTCCGTCATCCAGAGTGAACTTTAAAAGCTTCTTTGACTTCGGTACTGCTTCACATTCCAGAATCTTTACTGCACGGAAATCAGCCTTTGCAAAGGTATCGAAATCAATCATTTCTTCAAACAATGGTTCGATTTTTACGTTGGAGAAATCAATCTTTTCTGCAACCTTTTCCTCTGCCACAGCAGCATTTTCTACTGCCTTTTCAGCCTTCCCTTCGCCCTTCTTAGCGTCTAAGGACTTCATTGTCGGGAACAGAAGCACATCTCTGATGGCCTGGCTGTCTGTCAGCAGCATAACCAGACGGTCGATACCGTATCCGATACCACCTGTCGGAGGCATACCGATCTCCAGTGCGTTCAGGAAGTCTTCATCTGTATGGTTGGCTTCATCATCACCTGCTGCAAATGCTTCTTCCTGTGCTGCAAAACGTTCGCGCTGATCGATCGGATCGTTCAGCTCGGAGTATGCATTACACATTTCCCATGTGTTGATAAACAGTTCGAAACGTTCTACCTTGGTAGGATCGGAAGGTTTCTTCTTGGTCAGCGGTGAGATCTCGATCGGATGATCCATGATAAAGGTCGGCTGGATCAGTTCTTTCTCGCAGAACTCTTCGAAGAACAGGTTGATGATATCGCCTTTTTTGTGGCGCTCTTCGTATGCGATATGATGTTCTTCTGCCAGTTTTTTTGCAGCTTCATCATCTGCAACCTGGTCGAAATCGATACCTGCATATTTTTTGATGGCATCGTTCATGGTCAGACGTTCAAACGGTTTTCCGAGATCGATCTCGATACCGTTGTAGGAAATCTTTGTAGAACCGCAGACTTTTTCTGCCAGATAACGGAACATGGATTCGGTCAGTTCCATCATACCTTCATAATCAGTATAAGCCTGATACAACTCCATCAGGGTGAATTCCGGGTTATGACGGGTGTCCACACCTTCATTACGGAATACTCGTCCAATCTCGAAGACTCTCTCCAGACCACCAACGATCAGTCTCTTCAGGTACAGTTCCAGAGAAATACGCAGTTTTACATCTTCGTTCAGTGCATTGTAATGTGTCTCGAACGGTCTTGCCGCAGCACCACCTGCATTTGCAACCAGCATCGGAGTCTCTACTTCCATGAAGTCACGGCCGGAAAGGAAGTTACGGATCTCTTTGAGGATCTGAGAACGTTTGATAAAGACTTTCTTGCTTTCCTGGTTCATGATCAGATCTACATATCTCTGACGATAACGGGTATCCGTATCGGTCAGACCATGGAATTTTTCCGGAAGAATCTGTAAACTCTTGGATAACAGCGTCATTTTCTCTGCATGGATAGAAATCTCACCGGTTCTTGTTCTGAAAGCAAATCCTTCCAGACCGAAAATATCGCCAATATCAGATTTTTTAAAGTCTGCGTAGGAATCGGTGCCGATGGCATCTCTTGCCACGTATACCTGAATATTTCCCTGCAGATCCTGGATATTACAGAAAGAAGCTTTTCCCATCACTCTCTTGAACATCATACGGCCTGCTACGGCTACATGAATCGGGTTTGCATCCATGATGCTTCTTCTTTCTTCATAGTCTTTCTTCAGAACTTCTTTTTTCTGTTCTTCATCCAGACCTTCTACTTCCGGTTCCTTATGGTCTTTGAGAAGTTCCGCTTCATGCGCTTCATAAATCTCTTTTACCTCAAGGGAATGATGTGTCTGGTTAAATTTGGTAATCTGGAACGGGTCTTTGCCGTTTGCCTGCAGTTCTGCCAGTTTCTCACGGCGCACCTTTAATAACTGATTCGTATCCTGCTCCTGCTTCTTCTGCTCTGCCACCTTTTTCACTCCTTCTTTTTCGCTGCGATGCGTCTGTCTCCCATTCTGAAAACAGCGCTTCTGGTCTTTTGCTGATAGTTACTTATATTGCCTGTTACTTAGATATTTCTCTCGATTTTCAATACTTTATACTGCATAACTTCGCCGTCAGCCAGTTCTACATCTACCACATCACCCTGTTTTGCTCCGATCAGAGCTTTTCCAACAGGAGATTCATTGGAGATTTTTCCCTGCAGGCTGTTTGCTTCTGTGGAACCGACCAGCTGAAAATCCATCTCTTCATCATATTCCATATCCAGAACTTTTACTTTGCAGCCAACGTTGATCTTGCCTTCGTCAACTTCATCTTCCACAACAACTTCTGCATTTTTCAGGATCTTCTCAATCTCTTCAATACGAAGTTCGATATCTCTCTGTTCATCTTTTGCTGCATCGTACTCTGCATTCTCGGAAAGGTCTCCCTGTTCTCTGGCTTCCTTGATCTTTTCTGCTACTTCTTTTCTTTTTACAACCTTCAGGTCATGTAATTCATCTTCCAGTTTTTTCAGTCCGGCATATGTGAGTAAGTTTTTCTTTGCTTCCATGTTTCTACGTTTCCTTTCTTTCCGTGATCATCTGACACGGTATGATCACTCTTTATTTCTATTTTATTTTCTGCGTTAGATTATGTCCCTTATTTATAGATATTACACGTTTTTACATTGCATACCAGAAACTTCCATTCACCTTCATTTTACTATGGATTCTGTGCTTTCCGGTACTTGAAGAACTTGTTTTTCTCCCTTGTGCAATCACAGTATTATAAAGGAAACGCGTGAAAATGTCAACCATTCCGGAAGTTTTCGTCTGCCGATTCTCCCCTTGTGTTACTGATCACTCCGTTCTCACTGACATGTTTCGCAATACACAAACTTATGATCCTGATCAGTTCCACCCTTCCAGCAACTGTTCCAGTTCTTCCATGCTCTGTACTTCATTCACTGCTGCCCGAAGCTGTGCCGAATGTGGATACCCTGCCGTATACCACGCCACATGTTTTCGCATCTCACGCATCGCGGTAAGCTCGCTCTTATACTTCATCTGCAGACCGGCATGGCGCCGAATCATCTCCTTCACTTCAGAAAGCTCCGGTTTCTTCGGTACTGTGCCGTGTTCCAGATATTCTGCCGTCTGTGCAAAGATCCATGGATTCCCCTGCGCGGCACGACCGATCATCACACCATCACATCCGGTTTCTTCCAGAAGTGCTTTTGCTTTCTGTGGTGAATCCACATCTCCATTTCCGATCACCGGAATGGACACAGCTTCTTTTACTTTTCGGATGATTTCCCAGTCTGCTTTTCCGGAATAAAACTGCTGTCGTGTCCGTCCGTGAACCGCAATCGCGGCTGCACCACTGTCCTCGATGATCTTTGCGATCTCCACCGCATTCACATGATCATCGTCAAATCCTTTTCGTATCTTTACCGTCAACGGCTTCTTAATCGCTTTTGCCATCGCCGTTACTATCTCACGGACCAGTTTCGGATTTTTCATCAGTGCGGATCCCTCACCATTATTAACCACTTTCGGCACCGGGCATCCCATGTTGACATCCAAAATATCAAACGGCTTTTCTTCGATCTGTTTTGCCATCTCACTCATGATCTCCGGGTCTGAGCCGAAAAGCTGCAAGGATACCGGCCGCTCTTCCGGCAGGATCCGCATCAGTTCCTGTGTATTCTTATTCTTATAATAAATGGCCTTGGCACTGACCATCTCCATACACAAAAGTCCTGCACCCTGTTCTTTGCACAGGAGACGAAATGGCAGGTCTGTCACACCTGCCATCGGAGCCAGAACCACTGGGTTCGGTAATGTTACATTTCCAATCTGAAGTTTCATCCTTCCTCCCCGTCTTCCATCTCTTCCCCAAGAAAGAATACCCGGTAATACATCTCCAGAGATGCCAGCAGCTCCTGTTTTTCTTTCCGGATCTGTTTGATGCGCAGTACGCTGCCAATCTCATCATACATCGCATCCGCATCCAGCGCTTCTGTCTTGAATTCCAGGTTTCCGTCCTCATCGAATTCCAGTGTCAGGATACCGCCGATCTCCTCGGTATACATCACACAGAGGATCTGCAGTTCTTCTTTTACCTGCTGTGGCAGGGCGTCAAAATCCGGATTAAAATAATATTTCTGTTCGTAGGCACTGGCACCACATAAAACGATTCGATCTGCGTACATCTTTCCTCCTATACATATCCGTAAAGACCACGGACAGATACCTCTCCCGCATAAACCTCGGTGATGGTTCCGTCTTCTTTTTCTACCAGAAGCTCACCCATGGCGTTGATTCCTCTCGCCACACCGGTGTATTCATGTCCCGGTTCCAGTACACGCACCTGCTGATCCTGATTGACCAGCGCTTCCTGATAGGCAGCCATCAGTCCGCTCAGATCCTGTGTCTTTACAAATATCTCATAATTTTCTTCTATTTTTTCCATACATTCTGCGATCAGTGCAGAACGGTTGACTTTATGCCCAATCTCTTTTTGCAGAGACGTAGCTTTATCTTCCAGCTCCTCCGGAAATTCCCGCAGATTGGCATTGATTCCGATTCCTGTCACCAGATATTCAATATAGTTCATCTGCGCGCTCATTTCCGTCAGAATTCCTACTAATTTTTTCCCGTTCAGCACCACATCGTTCGGCCATTTGATCTGTGCCTGCAGACCCAGATTACTCCGGATCGCCTGGGTCACGGAAAGTCCGATCACCAGGGTCAGCATCGAAGCCCGATCCGGCCGGATCTCCGGGCGAAACAGGATTGACATATAAATAGCACTTCCGTGAGGAGAATCCCAGGCTCGTCCACGCCGCCCTTTTCCTCTACTCTGATAATCCGCCACCGCGAGGGTTCCATGGGGCGCATCTTCCTCTGCCAGCCGCTTGATCTGGGTATTGGTAGAATCAATCTCATCATAATAATACAGCGTCTGGCCCGCCCAACGGGTATGCAGACGGCTCTTGATCTCACTCTCGCCCAGCACATCCGGCACATCTTTCAGACAATATCCCTTATTCTGTACCGCCTCGATCTCATAGCCTTCTTCTTTCAGCTGTTTCATGTATTTCCACACCGCAGTTCTGGAAACTCCCAGCTGTTCACACAACTCCTGACCTGACAGATAGCCATCCGTCTCCAGCAGTTTTTTTAAGATTCTGGTCTTTGTTGACTCCATGGATTATGCCCCCAGAGTTGCCGCCATCACCGCTTTGATGGTATGCATACGGTTTTCCGCCTCCTGGAAAACTTTGGACTGTTCCGACTGGAAGACTTCATCGGTAACTTCCATATCCTTCAGGCCAAAACGTTCTCCCATCTCTTTGCCGATACCGGTATTCAGATCGTGGAAAGATGGCAGACAGTGTAGGAAGATTGCTTCTTTCTTACCGTTTGCCATAACCTCCTTCGTTACTTTATATGGAGAAAGATCTTTGATTCTCTCCGCCCATACTTCGTCCGGCTCACCCATGGATACCCATACATCAGTGCAGATGACATCTGCATCTTTGGTTCCCTCCATTGCATCTTCAGTCAGTGTGATGGTTGCGCCGGATGCTTTTGCATATTCCTGGCACTGAGCTACCAGTTCTTCATTCGGGAAATACTTTTTCGGTGCACATGCCACAAAATCCATGCCCATCTTCGCGCAGGCAATCATGTAAGAATTTCCCATATTATATCTTGCATCACCCATATAGACCAGTTTGATGCCTTTGAGTCTTCCGAAGTTTTCCTGAATGGTCAGCATATCCGCCAGCATCTGGGTCGGATGATATTCGTTGGTCAGACCGTTCCATACCGGAACTCCTGCATATTTCGCCAGTTCTTCCACGATTTCCTGCCCAAAGCCACGATATTCAATTCCTTCGTACATGCTGCCCAGGACCTTTGCTGTATCCGCAATGCTTTCTTTTTTACCAATCTGGGATCCCTTCGGATCCAGATAGGTGGTTCCCATGCCCAGGTCATGTGCCGCCACTTCAAAAGAACAGCGGGTTCTGGTACTGGTCTTTTCGAAAATCAGTGCTACATTTTTCCCGCGCAGCGTGTCTGTCAGAACTCCTTCTTTCTTTTTCTTCTTCAGATCTGCAGACAGTTCCAGCAGATATGCTATTTCTTCCGGTGTATAATCTTTTAATGTCAGAAAATGACGTCCTTTTAAATTCATGATAATTCCTCCTCTTTCTGTAAATTCATTTCCCGGTATCCACCCTATTTTCTTCTAAAACATTCGTCATACTTCACACGTTTCGAAAAATGCGGTAAATGCCGGAAGTTTTTCCCGTTCTTCCTGTGGCATACGGTCCAGCTTTTCCTGTATCTTTTCCACAAGTCCTTCTACGGTATAAATCTGGTACTTCGATACCCGGCACAGTTTCGCCGTGGCTTCCAGTGCCGCCAGATACAGTTCCTTATAATTCCACTCTCTGGAAAGCTTTAATTCCAGAGCCGTTCCCGGCAGGATCAGTTCCGTCAGGCTTCTGTAACAGGTTTCTGCACTCCCTTTGAAGTGATGCCACCGGCACAGTCTCTCCAGACTGCTCTCCGGAATCTGCACCAACTGCTTTAAATAATAACATTCTTCCTGATTTTCTTCAATATAGTAAATCTTTCCTTTCAGCCCATAGACCATTCTTTTCGCATCGTAATATCCGATTTTCATGTTCCGGACACTCTTTTTATGGTTAAAGTCGATAATATTTCCCAGATCCACTCTCGGTTCAATGGTCAGGATATTGGTTTCTTCCGGAATCTTTACCCTTTTTTCCCTGCCGATTCCGAAGATCCGGAGCACGATAATATTCTCATACCCTCGATCCACAAGAGAGTCCAGCGGCACATTATTGATCGCCCCTCCGTCAATATACGTTTTTCCATGAAGTTTTTCATTCTTAAATAACGGGAAAATATAAGCACTCGCCAGCAGAAAATCTTTCATCAGTCCCGGTTCTACCTGTTTCAGATCAATATCCAGTTCTTTCATGGCATCCACGCTGAATGTTTTGATAAAAATATCAATGGATGAATTTCTGATTTTTTCTTCGTCCACCACTTTATCCAGCATGTCTTTTAACGGTGTCACATCTACGCCACCCTCACTCATATGACGGAACGCATCTTTTACAGCCTCCCAGAAAGGTGCCTCCCCTTCCATGAGTTGCTCCATCCTTGTGTCATCCACATCCATCACCTGAGAATAGGTCAGATTACTCCACATCTGTTGCGCCATCTCCAGTTCATCCATACAGATCAGCGCGCCATTCAATGCTCCGACACTTGTTCCTGCCACAGCATTGATCTTTACCCCTGCTTCTTTCAGTGCCTTCCAGGCTCCAATCTGATATGCGCCCTTGGCACCTCCTCCTTCCAGAACCAGCCCGTATTCTTTGCTGGTATCAATTACCGGTGTCAACATATTCACACCTCCTGTTCTCCTCTTACCATCTACTGCTATCTTTGTTTTA
>ERZ1673700.2215-NODE-2215-length-15891-cov-4.260419_pt1 | contig 15891 bp, 12 predicted proteins | sample MGYA00580230_ERZ1673700 | MGnify/ENA primary metagenome ERZ1673700 (study PRJEB41218, sample SAMN15661782) | gut metagenome | host: Homo sapiens | place: Canada: London | collected 2015-08-20/2019-03-30 | study: EMG produced TPA metagenomics assembly of...
ACATTGGAATCGCACTGTTACGACGATCTTGTTCAATAAATGAATCTTTGATTAAATCTTTATTTTCTTCAGCATAAGCATTGATGGCATCTAAATCTCCAATAGCAATTTTAAAATGACTATCTCCAAATAAATGGAATGCATCTGTATCAGGTAAATTTTCACCTTTTAAATACATTTTAATTGGTGTTTGTTTCTTTGCATCACCAATATACTTAATAATTTCTTCTGCTGTTTGTAACATAAATTTCCTCCTTATATTTTTATTTTTCCTTCAAACACAGTTGTTGCTGGACCTGTCATAAAAATATGTCCCTCTTGAAGTTCAATTTCCAACTTTCCTCCAAGAAGCTCAACTGTTGCTTTTTCTTTACAATAACCATTCAAATAACTTGCATACATAACGGCACAGGCACCTGTTCCACAAGCCATTGTTTCACCGCTGCCTCTTTCCCATACACGCATTTTTAAATAATGATCATTGATTACTTCAACAAATTCAGTATTGACTGATTCTGGAAATATTTGATGATGTTCAAATTGTTTTCCTATTGTTTCAATATCAAAATCTAATGAATCAACATACGTAATGACATGGGGATTCCCCATAGAAACAGCTGTTAAAGCATATTCTTGATCTCCAATCATCACTTTTTCATTAATCATTTTTTCTTGATCAAAAATAACAGGAATGTCTTTACAATTTAAAATTGGTTCTTGCATATCTACTTTTGCGCCAACAACTTCATCCCCATCAAAAATAAGTTCTACAATACGTAAACCTGCCTTTGTTTCAATATTTAAAACCTTTTTATCTGTTAAATGATGGTCATAACAAAATTTAGCAAAACAACGAATTCCATTTCCACACATCATTCCTTCACTACCATCTAGATTGAACATACGCATTTTAAAATCATATTGATCAGACTTTAAAATAACGATCATCCCATCTCCACCAATACCAAAATGGCGATTAGAAATACGACTAATAAATTCAGCATCCATCGGTACTTCTTGATGGATTCCATCAACATAAATATAGTCATTTCCAATACCTTCCATTTTTGTAAAATGTAATTCCATTTTATCACCTCACATTGTTTAAAACAATTTTACCAAAATGATAATTTTTTTCAATCTTCTTTATCATTTAATTTTATGACATCACATAAAAACACATGATTGAACCATTGTTCTATTATAGTTTTCATCTATATTATAACCATGAAAGATCAATCATCTTTCATTAAATAATAAATTCATATTCCCTTCCCAATTATTATTTAAACAAAAAATTCTTTAAAAAAGGCTTTTTTTGTTTAATAAGAAATATTCAGTTCACAATTGTTTATTATGATAATAGCAAGAAAGATAAATAATATTTAAACATCTTTCTTAGAAAAAATTTTTTTCAAATTTCCTTCCCTTATAAAACATTATATATCGTAAACGAATAAAGGATCCTTCTTGGATCCTTTATTTTGTTTCTAATTCTTCTTTATATTCTAAATATTCATCGTATGTTGATAAACGATCAATCATACCATCTTTATTAAATTCAATAATTCTATTAGCAATTGTTTGTACAAATTGATGATCATGACATGTAAATAAAATATTTTCTTTAAATTGAATAAGACCTTGGTTTAAAGCTTGAATTGATTCAAGATCCAAATGGTTTGTTGGTTCATCAAAAATAAGAACATTAGCATCTTCCATCATCATTTTAGCAAGCATACACCTTACCTTTTCTCCTCCAGATAAAACATTGGCTTTCTTTAAAGCTTCTTCTCCAGAGAATAACACTCTTCCTAACCATCCTCTTAAATCTTGTTCATATACTGTTCCATCTGTAAATTGTCTTAACCAATCAACAAGTGATAATTCACAGTCATTAAAATATTTTGAGTTATCTTTAGGAAAATAAGATTGGCTTGTTGTCACACCCCATTTAAATTCTCCTTCATAATCTTCATCTTCACCCATAATAATTTTAAAGAAAGCTTCAGTTGCTTTATCATCTCCTACAAAAGCAACTTTTTCATTTGGTTGAATAGAGAATGAAACATTATTAATAAGCTTTTCTCCATCTACAAATTTTGTAAGACCTTCAACATTTAAAACAATATTTCCAACTTCTCTTCCTGGTTTAAAACCAATAAATGGATATCTTCTAAGAGATGGTTTAATATCGACCATTTCTAAGTTATCTAATAATTTCTTTCTAGAAGTTGCTTGTTTTGCTTTTGAAGCATTGGCACTGAATCTTGCAATAAATTCTTCCAATTCTTTTTTCTTTGCTTCAGCCTTTTTATTTTGATCTTTCGCTTGTTGAATTTGCATTTGACTATATTCATACCAGAAATCATAGTTTCCAACGTATAATTGAATACGGCTATAGTCAATATCAGCAATATGTGTACAAACTTTATTTAAAAAATGGCGGTCATGAGAAACAACAATAACAGTATTTTTGAAATTTAACAAGAAGTTTTCTAACCAATTAATACTTTTTAAATCCAAGTGGTTTGTTGGTTCGTCTAATAATAAAATATCTGGGTCACCAAATAAGGCTTGCGCTAATAAAACTTTTACTTTTTGATTTCCATCTAAATCTTTCATATACATATCATGAAACTCAGAAGTAATTCCTAAACCATTAAGCATTGTTTCAGCATCAGCTTCAGCGTTCCAACCATCCATATCCGCAAATTCACCTTCTAATTCACCAAGTAAAATACCATCTTCATCATTAAAATCTTCTTTTGCGTATAATCTTTCTTTTTCTTGCATGATTTCATAAAGTCTTTTATTACCCATAATAACAGTTTCAACAACTTTATTTTCATCATAAGCAAAGTGATCTTGTTTTAAAACAGATAATCTTTTATGAGGTTCAATAATAACTTCCCCTTTATTCGGTTCAATTTCTCCTGCTAAGATTTTTAAAAATGTAGATTTACCAGCACCATTGGCACCAATAATTCCATAACAGTTACCTTCTGTAAATTTAACAGAAACATTTTCAAATAATGCTCTATCTCCATATCTTAATGAGACATTTTGTGTTGATATCATATCGTCATTCCTTTCTTTTAAGTAGCTTTGGTATTATGACATAAAACACAAAAAATGTCTATTAAAAGTAGATAAAATGGATTTTCAATATATTTATTTAATTACAAATGATAATCTTGAAATATTTTTTCAATGACTTTCCATATCATCAAAGACAGGTTTTTTTTATAAAATTGATATCCTCTATAATTTAGCGTATCCGCTTTTTTCTTTCATCTCTCATAATATTTTTCCTGCTTGTCTTGCATTAATTACTAAAAGTTTCCTATTTGAACTTTCAAGTCATTTTCTAACAACAATCTAACCCTTTCTATAAATGAAGGAACACTTTCATTTATGCTATATTGCCCCGTTTTTCTAAATTATGACATTAAAACATCCATTATCTATATATAGAAATTTAATTTTTGAGCATAACAAAAGTGAATCCTTTATCGATTCACTTTTGTTAAATATCTTATTTATCTTGAGAATGTCTTTCACCAATTTGGAATTCTTCTTGATGATCAAACATATATCTTACTGAAATAGGTGTATCTCCTGTAAGTTCAGCAAAGTCTTTTGTATGAATATCCATTTTACCTTCTCTAATAGCTTGAGCAAATGTAACCATTCCATCTGATGAAAATGGTGCTTCTGAATCTTTTTGGAATACACCATCTGTTGTTCTAGGAACACCCATAGCATCCCAAATTTGATAGTTTTCTTCATCAGTCACATTCACAAATGGAACATGATTCCCTGTACTGACATCTCCAATAGCACAGAATGTTGAAATTGTCATTAATTCTAAACCATTAATGTTCCATACTTTTTGATGGAATTCATTTGATCGATGTAAAGCATAAGCTAATGCTTTCGCACAGTCTTTACGTGAAATGTAAGCCATTAAACCATCACCTTGTGAATTTGTAAGTGGTGCATTCATATGTGCATAAGTAAAGTAGTTTGTGACCATTGCTTCAGCATATTGAGAATTTCTCATAAATTGATAATCTAAACCAACTTCTTGAATATATTTTTCAGTATAAATATGATCTTTCTTTTCTACTGATGGATTTGTTTCATCATCAGCATTAACTAAAGATGTATAAATAATTTGTTTAACACCTGCAGCTTTAGCAGCATCTACTGCATTTTTATGCGCGTTTTGTCTTTTAGCACCAACAAATGGCATAGAAATCAATGCTAGAGCATCTGCTCCTTTAAAAGCTTCAGCTAATCCATCTGGATTATTAAAGTTTGTGACATGTGTTTCAATTCCTTTTTCAGCATATTTCTTTAGTGATTCTTCACTATATCCACAAAAAATTAAGTTTTCTACTGGTTCTAGTGTTAATAAAACATCAGCAGCTAATTGACCTAAGTTACCATCAACACCAGTTAATAATAATTTACCCATTGATTCTTCCTCCTATTTTACAGTAATATGATAACATTTTCACAAGATAATCATAGTCCTTATTTATTAATAAAGACTATAAGTTTTACTTATAATTTTTAACTAATACCTTGACAATTTCTCCATAATATTGACTATGAACACCTTCTTTTTGATACCTCTCATAAACATTTTCATCAACACTTTTTTGATCAAAATCACTTTTACCCATAACCTTACATAAAATAACGACTGAACTCTCTTCAAAATAAGGAGCAACATCTTGATTATTAACAGTCATTCCACACTTTTCCATTTTATTTTCATCTCTACCAGAAACACGTCCAAAATAACCTAATTGATTTTTATGTTCTTGATCCATAAAACATATAGAATAACACTTTGCTTGATCAAAAATATGTTTTGAATAACGTGTTTTATGTACATAAACTGTAGCCATTGGTTTTCTCCATAAAACACCAAATCCAGCCCAACCAATTGTCAGACCATTGGTTTCATTTCCATCACAAGCAATCGCAATAGCTGGTTTTAAAAGGATTTATATATTTGATTAAATCTTTTACTTCTATTTTTTTCATCCAACTCATTTCCTTAAACACCTTTATTAATACTTATAATAAACAAAAATAGGCAATGGATTTTCCATTGCCTACAGTTTGTTTACTTGTCTTTTCTTTTCTTCATTAGAACTTTTATAATTTTCAGGTAAATTAAGCTTAAGTGACTGAACACCTAATAACTCCATCAATATATTCATATCCATACAACTCTTTAAACATCTTTCCTTATACATATTCCTTAAATCTTTAAAAGTTGTTTTAAATCCATACTTACTTCCAATACGATCCAATCCTCTTTGTAGTTTAGTAACTTCACTGACAACATATAAATGAGATGTTAAATAACAATCACTTTCTTTATCTTTTAAATATTCTTGTAAATAAAAAAACAACTCCTTAGGAATTGTTATATCTCTTAACATGGGCCATTCTACATCATAAACTTCATAAATCGTTTTCGATCCGATATCATCATTTTTAGTTCTTTGAGCTCTTTTACTTATATGAATTAGTTGATTTTCTAAATCAATATCACTTACTTTTAAAGCAACAATTTCTCCAATCATCATTCCTGTATCCATCGCAAGTAAAATACTTAAACAAATATCATTATTTTTATTTAAACAGTATTGATGTAATTGTTTAAATTGTTTATCTGTAAGATATGCTGTTTCTTTTTTTTCTTCTTCTATTTTGACTAATGAAAAATCAATATGGTTGAAACCATATTGATTTTCATAGGTTGTATAGATTGCTTTTAAGACATTTTTGATTGTTTTTACGACACTTGATGATAATCCTTTATTAAGTAATTTCATCAAGTATTCTTTGATAATATTTATATTTAATTGTTCTAATGAATTATGATCAAAGAAACTTATTAAATAATTATTGATAATCATCTCGTATTTATCATATGTAGATGGTTTTACATCTTCTTTCTTACTTCTTAACCATTCAAAACATAATGTTTGACTATTAAGCAATGTGTTGTCACCTCCTGGTTACTATTCTAATAATTCTTTATTTTTACCATCAGTATCTATTCTATATCTGATGCCATGTTTTCTATAATAAATGTAATTACCATCTATTTTTTCTATTTCATAATCATAAGTATCTTTTTCATCTAAAGTCATTCGTTGTGAACCATCTTTTTTAGCTTTTATTAACTGATTTGTAATATAATAAATCCACTCATTATCGCCTATATCATTCATTACTATTTTTTCAAGCCCATCTGCAGGATTACCCAATTCCATTTTAAAATTATTATAATAAATCCAACCATTTTTAATCTTATAATCAAAATGACTAGATTTTAAAATATCACTTGATACTTCATAAGCTGCAATTATTTCATTAGAACCATCTAAATTCATTCTATGAAGAGCATGTCCATCTATGCCAACACCCGTTGTATCAAAACAATAAACATAATAAATATATTTATCATCAACTATTTGAAAATCATATAACTCTGTATCCAATAATCTTTGATTTTTTCCATCAGGTCTTGCCACATATAGATATCCATGCGATTGAACAGATAATGGAGAATTCAAATAATATACACAATCATGAGTAACAGTATAAGAATAACATGCTAATTCACTTACTCTCCTAGCAATATTTTCTCCATTTTTATATCTATATAAAGCTGGATAGCATATTGGCTTATCATCATACTTGCTTTCAATTTTTTCTTCAGTATTGTATATAAAATACGTCCAATCCCCAACTTTTTTCTTCTTTTTTATATCAACTGTAATTGGATATATTTTCTTATTATTTTCATTTAATATCACTAATTCTTTATTTGATTTATCAGTTTTACTATTTGTTAGCATAATACCACCCATCAAAAAAAGAAGGATGACAAGAACAACTATTATAATAAGCCCACTCGTTTTATTATATTTGTTTTGATTAAACTTAGATTTCATTTTTTTTAATTCTTTTAAAGATACTTTTGCATCCTCAACATTTCTACCAAAATTAATAAAAATCTTATACAGAAAATATAAAACACATATAAAAAAAAATATACCTAAAGCAAATGAAGAACAATTTTTTTGTAAATACTTTGAAATTTCTTGAAAAGTAGAAAAATCCATATCGTTACCTTATATTTTATTTCTTCACTGGATCAAAGAATGTATCTGGATGATTTGGATCAAAGACTTCATTGCATGTCATAACAGTAACCAGATTTTCCGTTTCTGACAGATTGATGATGTTATGTGTCCATCCAGGTATCATATGTACTGCTTCTATCTTATCTCCGCTTACTTCAAATTCTACGATCTCTCCCGTATTGATATTTCTTTCCTGAATAAGTCCATGCCCCTGTACAACAATGAACAGTTCCCATTTGGAATTGTGCCAATGCTGTCCTTTGGTAATGCCTGGTCTTGAAATATTGATTGAGACCTGTCCACAGTCTTCTGTATGAACAAGTTCTGTAAATGATCCTCTTTCATCACAGTTCATTTTCAAGGAATAGGCAAATTTTTCTTTTGGAAGATATGACAGATATAAGCTGTACAGTTTTTTCGCAAAGGATCCATCGGGCATCTTTGGCATCATCAGTGTCTTAGGCTGATTCTTGAACTGTTCCAACAGATCAACGATTTCGCCCAAGGTTACTTTATGTGTCACTGGAATATAGCAGTATCTGCTATCTTCTTTTTCAACTGCTTCTACACCGTCGAACTCACAGTGTCTTTCTTTTCCTTCCAGTAGATCATACATTCCTTCGATTAGATCATCGATATAAAGGACTTCAAGTTCTGTCATTCTATCATTGACTGTAAATTCTTCATCATTTGCGACTGCATGACAGAATGTAGAGATGGCACTGTTATATCTTGGTCTTGAATGTCCCATCAGATTTGGAAAACGATAGACTGCTACCTTGGCTCCTGTTTCTTTTGAATAGTCGAAGAACAGTTCTTCTCCTGCCTTCTTTGATTTTCCATATTCACTTGTTCCAAAGCGACCAGCAAGTGTTGCCTGGATACTGCTGCTTAACATGATCGTTGATTTATTGTCATATTTTTTTAATGTATCCAGTAATGTAGAGGCAAAACCAAAGTTTCCGTTCATGAAGTCTTCTGTATTTTCAGGTCTGTTGACTCCTGCAAGATTGAATACGAAATCACATTCCTTACAGTACTGTTCTAATTCTTCCAATGTATTGTCGATATCGTATTCATAGATCTCTTCTATATGGATATCAGGTCTTGTCCTGTTTCTTCCATCCTGTATCGTTTTTAAGTTATTGACAAGGGCAGTTCCTACCATGCCCTTGGCTCCTGTTACTAGTATCTTCATTCTAATATTTTCTCCATACCATTTTATTGACAACGTTGATATATCCCTGAATGATTCTGACTACTTTCATAGAAACTGTTTCATCTACATAGTCAGGACAAGGTTTGCCCAATACACCTTTTTGTTTCATTTCAATTGCCATATCTGTCGCATTCAATAATTCTTTCGTTGTAATACCAGCAAGGATGAAATCACCTGCTTCCAATGCTTCAGGTCTTTCTGTACTCGTTCTGATACATACAGCAGCAATTGGATGCCCTATACTCAAATAGAAGCTGCTTTCTTCTGGCAATGTTCCACTGTCAGAGACGATAGCTAAAGCATTCATCTGAAGACAGTTATAGTCATTGAATCCTAATGGTTCATTGACCCTTACTCTTGGATCTAATTTAAATCCACTTTTTTCAAGTCTGTTTTTACTTCTTGGATGACATGAATATAAGATAGGCATGTCATATTTTTCTGCAAGTGCATTGATAGCTGTAAATAAAGAAATGAAGTTCTTTTCCGTATCGATATTTTCTTCTCTATGAGCACTCAACAAGATATAGTTGTCTTTTTCAAGTCCCAGTCTTTCTAAGACATCTGATTCTTGGATCTTGTCAAGATTTCCTCTCAATACTTCAGCCATTGGAGATCCTGTCATATAGGTTCTTTCTTTTGGAAGACCTGTATCTGCAAGATACTTTCTGGCAAACTCACTATAGCAGAGATTGACATCAGAAATGACATCAACGATCCTTCTGTTTGTTTCTTCAGGAAGACATTCATCCTTGCATCTGTTTCCTGCTTCCATATGGAAAAGAGGGATATGTAATCTTTTGGCACTGATAGCACTCAAGCAACTGTTTGTATCACCCAATACCAAATAACCATCAGGCTGTAGTTCACTTAGCAGTTCATAGCTTCTTCCTAAGATGTTACCACAGGTAACACCTAGATTATCTCCTACTACTGGTACAAGAATATCTGGTCCAAACTCCCCTTCATTATTTTTAAGTTCAAAATCTTCCCAGAATACAGTACTTAGATTCTTGTCCCAGTTTTGATTGTAGTAGATGACACATGTATCAAAGTACTCTCTGCATCTTCTGATGACTGCTGCCAGTCTGATGATTTCAGGTCTTGTCCCTAATCCTATACACAATTTGGTTTTTCCATTATCTTTCCATTTAAAATTATGTTCCATTTTTTTCTCCCTTGTATAATAACACTATCTATTTAATTAATAAATTTTCTAAATTCATCGATTACTTCATTAATGAAACTTATATCAACACTATCATCATTCAAACATTTTATTAGTTTTAAAAAGAGTTCATTATTAATAGTATCTTGTAGTTTAAACATTTTGTTTTTACATATACACAAATATTCAATAATATCTTGAATAATTTCTGGTGACATAAAATATTCAGATAAACGTTTATTAGTATTACTCTTAATACTATTTGCTTTAAATTTTGACATTATCGTTTGATATGCTTTTGATTTAGTTTCAATATTATCATTATTTATATACTCAATAAAATGACTGTATTGTTTTTTTATTTTCCCACTAAATTTTATAGAGTCATCAATTCTTGAAAAAAGAAAATAGTTAATTAAAATTCGTAACGTAATGAAATCTGAATTTATTTCTCCATTACTGTTCACTTTATAAGTTTTTGTCATAATTTCTTCATAGTTTTTATAATCCAAATTCAAAAAACTTATTGCAAAAAAATCCGAATAAGATTCAGAAAATAATTCTGAAATATAATTAATTGCTTTTTCATGATTATTTTTACTTAATATTTCTATACAATTACGTTTTATTTGTTTTGAAATATTTACAAATTCTTGTACATCTTCTTTCTCTGAAGTGGTTCTTTCAAATATAATCTTTGCTGATATCAAAATTTGTTTAACCATCGATAAAGTTGTATCAAGTATTACTTTTTTTAAATTAGTAAGATAATAAATATCATTTTCATGATGTTTGTTATGATCTAATAAAGTCATAAATAATTCTTCTATTTTATTTTCAATACTATACTTTTCTCTTTGCTCAATAGTTATATCCATAAGAATATGTTCAATTATTTCACACAAATAAGAATGTACAATTAATGATGCTCTCTCTTTTCTAGAACGAATATATTCACCACAATAATGACTTTCTTCATGTAAAAGTGAAAAAATCATTATTTTAATATTATAAATATACTCAATTGGTATATTTATTAAAAGCAATCGGTCATCCTTTAATTGATCATTAGAAAATAAAATATTAGTAAAAACATTTTCTGCTACAGATGGTTTTAAGCAAAAAATAAAAGAAGGTTTCTTATTAATAAAACTTTTTTCAGCTTCAGTAATAATATCACAAGATAAAACTGTGAAAGCTGTATATAAGGCAATTAATTTTATTGGAGCATGCATTTCTTTTCGCACATATTCTTGACTTGTATAATATCCAATTTGTGATGCTTGATTTAAGTCCATTATTTCTTTGGCATACTCAATATACATTTGTATAAATTCTCTAGATGATTCATTACTATTAATTTCCTTATTTATCTTCTTTTGAAATTTACAAACACTTAAATATAATATTAAAAATCCATAATCAGGAATATTAAACATTTTTGTATTTTTCATATATTGATTGATTCTCATTAAATGTATTGCATAAGATGTATTTTCATGAAATATTTTACCATTTGTCCATGTAAATTTATCATTATCTTTCAATAAATTATTTTCTTTAAAATTATATATATCAGATATTTTTTCCGTTTTTAATTTTGTATTGCATGTAAAAACTCTATTATAACCACTATTAAAAGAAAATACATTTCCTGGTTTATAAAGTGATAGAAATTGAATTGTAGTTATTTTATCTATATTAATTGAAATATCTTTGCTTCCTGATATTTCTTCTATTTTTATATTTTTATCATCTATATTTAATTGTCTTAACTTTCTTTTAATATTATCTAAATTGAATTCATTAGATTTTTTTACCTTGATTATTATTTCAATATTCATTTTAGCATTTGATCCAGTATTACTATCTACTGATTCTATTATAGAATAATTAGAAAAAAACAATTTATATAAATCATTCATCAATATTTCATTTTCATTCAGAAAGTCATTAATTTTCATATTTATATCATCTAAATCATTTCCAAAAATTGCAATAACATAATCATAATTATCTAATGTATAATAAATTTGTAAGTTTTTTTTATTAGATATTTTTTTGTTCGTATTTACAAATAACAAACAAGACAAATTTGCTATTCTCATTTTACTCCAAAAATTTTCATCATCATTTACATTACCATCATTAATTAAATAAAAATTTTGTATTAAATTATTTGATTTATCACAAGCATCTATGTACATGAGATCATCATATATACTTTTAAAACATCCTTTATTATCTAATATTTTTGTATTTAGCAAATCATTATGTCCAAATACTAAATATTTGTCGTTTAAATTCAATTCTCTTGAATCTAATTCATTAAATGACTCAATTTGAACTTTTCTTATAAACACAATATGTCATTCCTTTCTTTATTAAGTATCATCTAAAAATCTTTGATAAGAATCTGCAAAATCATTACTAATGTAATTTGTACCAATCGAAAAAAAACGATTAAATTTTGTTATTAAAAAATCTCTTGGTAAATCTAATACTATAAATAATATTGAAAAACATATTCTTTTTATATTGCGATAATCTTCCTCATTCTTAATTGGAAAACTCTCAATATTCAATATATATGGATTAAGAATATCTAACATAATCTTTGCATCTTTTCCTGAATTAAGCTGCCAAAAAAGAATAATATAGATACAATTTTTTAAAATCAAATAATCCATTTGGTTAAATGAACCTTCAATTTCTTTTTCCATCGACGAGTATAAAAGTACTGTTTTTATTAACTCTCTACTTTTTGTTACATTTTCTATAGTTGTATTCTGACATATAGAAAAAATAATTGTTAAAATTATAGCAACATTCCAATAATCATTTTCCTTAACCAAAAAATCTACAATTTTTAATGAAATAGACTCTATCATGTTATAATCTAGTTCCTCACTTTTTAAAAGTGCAAACATTATTTTTCTTAAATAATAAATATACCTAAAATTATACCTACCTTTTTTTATATCCACATCATAATTTGTTTGAAGAATTGATACCACATAATTTAATGTTTCATTTTTTTCAATTTTATCAACATTTTCTGACTCTAAAAAATGTAATACTAAATTTTCAACCAACTTACTTTCATTAGAATAAAATTCATCAAACTTACTTCTCCATTCTTTTTCAAATTCTAGTGTATATCCATTTATTTTAACTTTTCTATTCATATCTTCTTGAATCTCATCACTTATAATATCTTTTATATCATCTAAATAATACTTTTCCAAAAACAAATAAACAATAAATATTAAAATAAAAAAAGAAGCATATATCAAAGCTATTTTAGCTTCTAAAACTGCTCCTAAAAAAAGCATAAAAAACAATGCATATATCACTCTACTTGTAAAATATTTTTGTAAATAAGGATATGTTTCTACACCAAATATTTTTACGGTTTTTTTTGCAAAATAAAATTGTATAACCTGAGACAACACAGTTGCAAATATTGGGGATAATACTATTGTTTTAAAGTCAACCTTATTTACATTGTTAATAACAATACAATAAATATTTTTAAATATATTGCAATTTAAAATTGGAAATCTGATTATTAGCAACTCATAAAAATTACAGTTTTTTGCAATTAATTCAATATATAATAAAATAAAATACCCTACAGAAAACACCATAAACTTCCAATGCTTCATGATTTCTTTTTTTATTTTTTTTAAAAAATATTTAAGATTCAAATAATTATTATTATAGCAGTTACATATAAAATATACTATAACACCAAAAAAAGTAAAAACTATTATTAATCTAAATAAACTATATTTCATAATATTTAATATTTTTTTTAGAAACTTTTTCTATACGCTTTGCATATGGTTTTTCATCATTATGCTTATTCATAAAATATGTGCGCAATATGTTATTGCTATCCAACAAATCCTTTTCATCAATTTTTTCACTATATGTATTCTCTATCTCTATATAATATTTCATATCACACTATTATTAACGTTTATATATAAACGTCAATCAACTCCTCCTATTTCTTATTATATATAAATTTTTATATTTTTCGTAATTAAAAGTTTAATTATCATTTATAAATGTGTATCGTCTTATTTTAATTTTACTTTTTTTGTTGAAAAAAGAAAATGTGTTGCATATTTTGACAAATCATAAATTATTTTTCTTCATTTAATCTTTCTTGAATATATGAAAGTTTAGAAATTGTTTCTTTTGTTTCTTCTAATGTCAATAATTTTGTATTATTACTATCAAATTCTGTTAAAGTATTTCTTTCAGCATCACCATCTTTGAAGTACTTGTCATAGTTCAATCCTCTATTGTCAGCTGGTACTCTATAGAAGTTGCCCATATCAATAGCTTTGGCACATTCTTCATTGGTCAATAATGTTTCATACATCTTTTCACCATGACGAATACCAATAACTTTTATTTCATCTTTATTTCCACCAAATAACTCACATACTGCTTCTGCCTGTGTTTGAATCGTACATGCTGGTGCTTTCATGATCAATAGATCTCCATTTTCACCATGTTCAAAAGCAAACAGTACTAGATCTACTGCTTCATCCAGACTCATGATAAATCTTGTCATGGATGGTTCTGTTACTGTAATTGGATTTCCTGCTTTGATCTGATCAATCCATAATGGAATAACTGATCCTCTTGAACACATGACGTTTCCATAACGTGTACAGCAGATCTTTGTCTTTCCTGACATTCTTGATTTGGCTACTGCTACTTTTTCTTCTACTGCCTTTGTAATACCCATAGCATTGATTGGATAAGCTGCCTTATCTGTACTTAAACAAATGACAGCTTCTACTCCTTCTTCAATAGCTGCTGTCAAGACGTTTTCTGTACCAATGACATTTGTTTTGACTGCTTCCATTGGGAAGAACTCACAGGATGGTACCTGTTTTAAAGCAGCTGCATGGAAGATATAATCAACACCATGCATTGCATTCTTACAAGACTGTAAGTCTCTTACATCTCCTATGTAGAATTTGATCTTGTCTGCCACTTCAGGCATCTTAGCCTGATATTCATGACGCATATCATCCTGTTTCTTTTCATCTCTGGAGAAGATTCTGATTTCTCCAATATCTGTATTTAAAAAGCGGTTCAACACCGCATTTCCAAAGCTACCAGTTCCTCCGGTAATCATTAATGTTTTTCCTTTAAATAAACTCATTTATATTTGATCTCCTTTTTTATTTTTATAAATACAAAATTATCTTTTTTTCTTTATAATTATCTTTATTCTTTCAGATATTTCTAAAAAAAACTTTCTATATAAAAAAATTGCTCCAACAATCACTAATGCATTTGAAATAATATAAAAATTACCATTAAAAAAGGTAACAAATGCACTTATTACTAATAATATTGTTCCAAATAAAAACTCAGCATTTAATATATCGTACTTAATATATTTTCTAGAATAAATAATTCTAAAAATAAAAACAGCTATATAACTTATACATGTTGCTATAGCTGCACCATAGATTTGAACTTTAGGTATTAAAAAATAATTTAAAACAATATTTAAGACAGCTCCTAGTGTTCCCGAAAAAAGAAATCCGTAACTATCTTTATGAACAGTAAATGTAGTTGAAATAAAATCAGCTAAAGTTAAAAAAACAAATCCTATTGTTAAAAATGGCATATATTTCCATGCACTATAAAATTCTTTTGAAACATATATGCTTAAGAATGGCTTGCATATAACAATAATTCCTATTCCAATTATCATTACAATAGATATAAGATAGCTGTATATTTTATTATTGAATTCTTTCTCATCAGCTGCACCTTCTTCTTTAATTGCAGAATAACTCCAAGCTCTATTAAATATAAGAGTAAACGATGAAACCAATGTAGGTAATTTGTAAGAAATCGCATATATTCCATTACTAGAAGCTCCCAAAAACGAAGATACCATAATTCTATCTGAAGAATTGATTATCCACCACATAAAAGTATTTGGAATTAAGACTAACGAAAATTTAACCATTTCTTTAAGAAGATTTTTATCTATTTTTTTAACCAAAAAAGCATAATATCCCTTTCCAACTATATATGCATAAATTGCTGTTACTGTAAATGCTAAAATATATGCAATTAAATATCCTTTAATTCCCATTTTTAAAACCACTAAAAATAAAATGTTAAACACACAAATCAAAAGTGTTTCTAATATGCTTCCAATAGAATAATGTAATAACATTTCTTTCCCTCTCAAATCACACAAAAACAATTGACTAGCTGAAAATGCAATTATATATAAAGATGTGTATATTGCATAATTTGATAAACTAGGAACA
>ERZ1673700.2219-NODE-2219-length-15867-cov-16.802998_pt1 | contig 15867 bp, 9 predicted proteins | sample MGYA00580230_ERZ1673700 | MGnify/ENA primary metagenome ERZ1673700 (study PRJEB41218, sample SAMN15661782) | gut metagenome | host: Homo sapiens | place: Canada: London | collected 2015-08-20/2019-03-30 | study: EMG produced TPA metagenomics assembly of...
ATCAGAAGATCTGCCGCCGCAATCGAGCGGATCGCTCCGTCGAGCACTTTCTCGTTCAGGCTCTCCTCGTAGAGAACGACATCCGGCTTGATCATGCCGCCGCATTTTTCACATCTTGGAACGCCGCTGCTCTTTCTCACCAGCTCTGTATCGCAGGCTGCCCCACATTTCATGCAGTAATTGCGGTGTGTGCTTCCGTGCAGCTCATACACGACCCTGCTTCCGGCCGCCTGATGGAGCCCGTCGATATTCTGTGTCACAACCGCTTTCAGTTTTCCCGCCGCTTCGAGCTCTGCAAGTTTCTTATGCGCCGCGTTCGGTTTCGCGCCGACCGGAAGCATTTTGTCGCGGTAAAAAGCATAAAACTTTTCCGGGTACCGCAGGAAATAGCTGTGGCTTAAAATTGTCTCCGGCGGAACGTCATACTTCTGATGATAAAGGCCATCCACGCTCCGGAAATCCGGAATCCCGCTCTCCGTGGACACGCCCGCGCCGCCGAAGAATACGATATTTTCATGCGTATCAATCAATCTCTGCAGTTCTTCGATTTTTCTTTCCTCTTCCATCTGTCATTCCTCCTCCTGACCAATCATTACCGGTTCCGCCGCACGCCCAGAACGACGAACCGTCCAGTCGTATCGCTCGCCGCACAGGTGGACAGCACAATAATATGGCTGTTTTCATCCATCTCCGGCTGCTCCACCGGGATCTCTGACCGCGCCGCCATGGTATTCAGATACTGTACAAACGCTTCACCCCCGCCGGAATACAGCGTGTAGACATCACTGTCTGCCTCCGTATAAAAGGCAGAAAAAATCTGGTACACATCGTTTGATTCCGGCGTCAGCATCCAGAAATAGACGCTGTCCCTATATTTTTCCTGCTCCTTCATCTGTTTCAATTTTCCGAACATGGAGAGATTCTTCATATTATGACCGTAAACGATTGTGTTTCCATCACTGAAATCATCCTGATTCTGGTAATCGAGGAAAATGGAACCCGCAAAGTTGCTCGTTCCCTCGTACGTCGTATGAAGATACGCATCGTTGTCCGGCCCCTGTACGACCGGGTAACTGATGTCGAGAGCTTCGATATAAAGCCATCCCTTCACATCCGGGTTAATCGCTTTTAAGGATTCAAAATCAACGGCAAGCGGCGGTTCTGTCGGATACGACAGTGGTTCCGGCTCCGGTTCGGAAGGCTCCGCCGGTTCGGATTCCGCCTGCGGCTCCTCTGTTTTCGTCGTTGCCGGTGTCTCCGGTGTTTTTGTAATTTCCGTCGTATACTGCTGCAGATCCCGGTATTCATCCGTGCCGGTCTTGTAATCCAGGTAAATGCCGATCAGCTTGTACCCGGAAAAGCAGAAAACAGCAAGTGCCGCTAAAAATACCAGAGTCCAAAGCGGATTGCCGCGTTTTTTCTGTTTCTTTTTCTGTTTTCCCATGCGTCTCCTTTATCACTTTTTTACTGTCTGCGCTGTTTTCCGGAAGCGCTCTGAATTTGTCTCAATTATAAGCGTGCCCCTTTCTTTTGTCAACTTATGCCCCCGGAAAAGGATTGCACCCGCCCCCATCTTATGATAGACTAAAAGTCGACTGACAAGTCACTTGTGAATACAGTAACACACCACATACATGAGGAGGAATTCCATATGCGAACAATCAAAAAAGTCGCCTCGCACATCTTCATTGATGGCTTCGGCGGCATGACGCAGGGTCTTTTTGCAACCCTGATTATCGGTACGATGATTCAGCAGATCGGTCTTCTGATCGGCGGTTCGACCGGAAATGTGATCTATCTGCTTGGAAAAGCTGCCGCAGCCCTGACAAGTGCCGGTATCGGTGTCGGCGTGGCAGTGAAATATGGGGAAAGCCCGCTTGTCACGGTTTCTGCAGCCGTCGCCGCCATGGTCGGCGGTTATGCCGGCAAGATCACCGGCGGCACATTCTTTGTGGACGGAAATGCCGTTCTGGCAGGACCTGGCGAACCGCTCGGCGCTTTCATCGCAGCTTTCGCAGGCATCACCTGCGGCCATCTGGTTTCCGGCAAGACCAAGGTTGATATCATCGTGACACCGGTCATCACCATCGGAGCCGGTTCCGTTGTCGGACTGCTCGTCGGACCGCCGATCTCCCAGATGATGACAGGCCTTGGAAGCATCATCAACTGGGCAACGGAACAGCGGCCGTTCATCATGGGCATCGTTGTTTCGGTCGTCATGGGTATGGTTCTGACACTGCCGATCAGCTCCGCTGCACTCGGCATCATTCTGAATCTTTCCGGTCTTGCCGCCGGTGCCGCAACGATCGGCTGCTGCTGCAACATGGTCGGATTCGCGGTTGCAAGTTATCGGGAAAACAAATTCGGCGGCCTTGTCGCACAGGGTCTTGGAACCTCGATGCTTCAGGTGCCGAACATCATGCGTCATCCACTGATCTGGCTGCCCGTCATCTTCTCGAGTGCGATTTTAGGCCCGGTTTCCACCATAATTGCCAATATGCAGAATAATGCAACGGGAAGCGGCATGGGTTCCGCAGGTCTTGTCGGACAGATCACAACGTATCAGACGATGATCGCTTACGATGATCCGAAGCTCGTCATCATCAAAATTATTCTGCTCCACTTCGTGCTTCCGGCTGTGATCACCTTGTTCTTCTCAGAGGTATTCCGCAAGGCAAACCTGATCAAATCCGGCGATATGGCTTTGAATCTGTAATCTGTATTTTTAAAAGGGAATGGAACTGCGCATCCGGCAGCTCCATTCCCTTTTTTATCCACATTTCTCTTCTGATTTTTTCTGTTTTTACACCGTTTCTTCTGCGTTTTCCGCATTTTCCACTGCCGCGGCCGATTCAGCTTCCGCTGCCGCTTCTTCTGTCCCCGTTTCTTCCCCCGGCCGCACACGATGTGCCTCTACCATTGGCTCAATGGTCTGTGCCATCAGCAGATGGATCATGTCAAGGCTCCGCTCGCGGAACCGCGACGGCAGAAGCGGTGCGATCGCCACATCCGTCACGAGGGATTCAAGGCCCTCGATAATCAGATCCTTGCCCGGCGTCTCATTCCACTCCAGTCTGATCCGCTCGAAATCACGCTGGAAAATGATTTTGACCCTCCGTCTTGCGGCCTCTTCCAGAAATGCAAACTCAAGCTTCAGCACCAGTTCGCCGTCTTCATTCTCCGCAAACTGTCCCGTCGTTCCGAGCAGATACGATTCCTCGTTTTCCACCCATTCTACAACTTTGGACCCCGTAAGACCGATCTCAATGCGCTGTGTTTTTTCTCCCTCGGTCAGCTCGACAAAGAAACGGCCTTTTTCATAGAAGAAACCGATGCGGCGGATGCCGTCGGAAAAGTTGTTGTGGAAGACCTGCAGCGTCAGCGGAAACATGCCGACATGCGTGTCCTCCATTTTATATTCTTTTCCGTGCAGAAGCTGCGCCATGTCGATCTGACGCGGTGTTCCGCTGTTCCGCGGCCCCGGTGTTCTCCGCTTCCAGCCGCCGCGCAGGATTCTTCCCGGTGTCTCTTTCGCGCCCTCCAGATCACGGCAGGTCTGCACCAGCTTCTGATATGCCATCGGGCTTTCCGCCTCGCCGGATTTCAGCTCTGCACCAAATTCCGCGCCGAAATACTTCCGCACAATGTCGAGCATCTCACACGTCTGGAACAGCTCGTTGCTGCCCGCATTCGTCACAATCACCACGCCGGTATCCGGATAACCGAGCACGTTCTGCCCCAGCATGCCATTGAACGCAAAGCTGCCCGGCCGCTCCTCCATCCAGACCTGGTAACCATAGCCATATTTTCCCATCTTTTCCGGCGGTGTCGCATGAACGGAGGTGGACGCTGCGACCCATTCCGCCGGGACGATCTGTTTTCCTTCGAATTTTCCGCCGTTCACGTACATCACCCCGAGCTTGGCCGCGTCCTCCGGGCACAGGAAGAGGCCCCAGCCGCCTTTCGTAATCCCTGCCGGGCAGCTCTCCCAGAAAACTTTCCGGATGCCGAGAGGCTCAAACAGACGCGGCCGCAGGTAATCTACCATTTTCATGCCGGTGCGCTCCTGTATGATTGCAGACAGCAGATACGTGTTCATACTGTTGTACTCAAACGCTTCGCCCGGCGTTCCCTTGACCGGCGCATTTAAGAAGCTGTCCACCCAGTCGTTGCCGGAAACAACGCCCATCTCGTTGAACTGTACGCCGCTCTTCATCGTCAGAAGATGCTCCACGGTCAGATTCGGGCGCAGGATCTTCTGCAGCAGACCGTTTCGTTTTTCAAAAATATCATAGACGTTCTCGTCCAGGGAAAGTTTTCCTTCACTGATCAGAAAACCAGCCGCCATGCCAGTGATGCTCTTACACATAGAATACGTCGCATGCCAGATGCCGCTGCGGTATGGGGCGAAATTGCATTCGCAGATGACATGTCCATTCCGCAGGACCAGCAGATGATGCATGTCCGTATGGCGCGCAGCGGCGAGCTCACGAAGCATCTGCGTCAGCTTTTCCGATGAGATGCCTTCGCTCTCCGGCACCACGCGCGGAAAATACGTTTCCGGAGATGCAAAATCCCCGAACGCTTCCTTCTGCGGCGCAAAGTCCGTCTTTCCCATATGTCCTGTCGTCCCACTCATAAATCCCCAGATCATTTCCATTGCGGTTAACTGTTCTTTCGCTGCCATGTACGATGCCTCCTGTCTCATGCGGTTGGATTTCCCTGTTTTTCCAGTTTTCCTCATTATATCCAGATTCCTTGAAAATCGCAATGCTTCTTCTGATAAAAAAGAACCGACATAGAAATCTGTATTTCAATTTCTGCCGGTTCTTTTCCGTGTGTGATTTTTTTATTTTACTTTAGCTTACTCATTCCAGAGTTTCATACGCTCCTGATAATTCTGCGTGATAACTTTTTCTACATCTTCCAGTCCTGCGTCATTCATTTCGGAAATCATCTTGTCGTACTCTTCCATTGCCGCATCGTGGCTGTCTGCATTCACAATCTTCGGATATTCCTGATCGTAGATATCCTGGATTTTCTGCCATTTCAAGCCATCCGGAGTGCTTCCTGCCGGGGTAAGGCCTGCAAATTCTGCGGTATCCCATCTGTCGTTCTCACCAAAGTGATTCATAGCCACCTGCCGGGTCTCTTTTACTTTATACTGTGATACATCGTATGGAGTTCCGTCTGTACCATTTCCGTTCTTTACAAACCAGGTCCATTTGCGGACGCCGGTATCCAGTTTTGTTTTGTCAAAATCCGTCTGGAATCCTTCAATCAGATCATCGTTCGGAACGTGTTTTCCATCTTCCATATTCCAGTTGGTTCCCTCAATACCCCACATCAGAAGATACTGTCCTTCTTCGCTTGCAAGGTAGTTGATCATCTTCATGGCTGCTTCCGGATTTTTACAATTCTTGGTGATCGCGATTGCATCCCAGCCAAGTGTACTTCTTCCGGAGTAAGTAGTTTCATCTGCACTGATTCCGTTTCCAAGGATTTTATAGGAATAGAATTTTGCATCTTCTCCTACAGAAGAAGCAAGTGCTGTATTTGCTGCATCGGTATCCCAGTAGGAAGCAAAGGTACTGAATACGTTGCCTGCAGACAGTTTCTGCGTCCACTGATTTTTCTTGTTGACAACCCACTCTTTGTCCAGAAGGCCTTCGGTATACAGTTCATTGGCAAAGGACATCATCTCTTTGAAGTTTGGTGCTTTGGCAACATGTTCCAGATTGTCCCCATCCTGATAATATGTTTTCAGACCATACATTCCTTTTAATGTTCCATCGTAGTTTTTGGATTCTGCATCAAAGGTAATGGCAATACTCTCTTTTCCGTCAATGGTCGGATGAAGTTCTTTGAATTTCTTACAAATGTCAATATACTCTTCCTGTGTAAATGGCTCATCGCTGTCTGCGCGGTCTTTTCCAACGATTTCGCACAGATAATCATAGCGCATCAGAACACCGGCTACCGGATCCGGATCTTCTCCGTACCAGTTATTCAGATAGTAATTCTTTCCATCGGTATAACGACTCTTGTTTAAGGTTTCCCCGTACATCTCTTTTACATCCGGGCCGTACTCATCGATCAGATCATTCAACGGAAGCAGTGCGCCTGCCTCAATGTAACGGTTTACAATATCATTTCCACGATCCATCAGGACGATATCCGGGTAATTCTGACCGGTCAGCATCAGGTTCAATTTTTCCAGCGGATCTCCGGTTGGATTTTCTACCTGAATTTTGACACCTGTTTTTTCCTCAATTGCTTTTGCAACTGGATCATCAAAGGTATTGCTTCCGGAGTTTTTGTCAAAGATAGAAATCGTAACTCCGTCTGTTGATACCTCGCCCGATGCAGATGATGCACTGCCGGATGCAGTACTTGATGATGTACTGCCATTTGATCCGCATCCTGCAAGCATTCCCGCTGCCATCAGGACACTCATCGCCATTGCGATACACAACGCCACAGTAAGAAACATTTTCATATCCAACCGCCAGACTCACTTCCCGTACTTTATTTTTCTTATTCTTTAACAGTTCCGCCGCCCTCTGCAGACGCATTTCCGTATTGTATTCCAAAATCGTTTTTCCTGTTGCCTCTTTAAACAGGCTCCTCAGATAATTCGGAGACAAACCGACCTCCGCGGCCAGCTTCTCGATATCTGCGCTTTCCGAGCAGTGCTCCTGAAGATATGTTTTTACCTGATAAACGGCATAGTAATTTGGATTTTGATTCTGTTCTTCAAAAAATGCCAACATCCGTTCCAGATACTGCTTCATCTTTTCCCGCATCTGATAATTGTTGTTTGCTTCAAAAATTTCATTTTCTCTCAAAATTTTTTCTGCTTCCATCCAGTTTTCCAGCAGTTCATCGCTCAAAACAAGACGGTTCCATAGATACATATAGAGATTGTAAACTTCTCCCGCAAATGTTTTCGGCGCAAGCCCCTTTAGCTGTTGAAAATAATCTTTCATGGTCTGCAGCGTTTCCTGCTTTTTCCCGCTGCTGACCAGACGACAGATTTCTTCTCTCCGCTCCTTCTGTTCCCGGAAATGATATGCTTTTTCCTCTTCCGTTTCTTTTTCATCTGCACAGAAAAGTTCCGGTGGATCCATATGAAATGCCAGAACACAACAGTTCCGAAGTTTTTCCGCCTTTTCGTACAGGCAGTCAGCTGTCCATGCTCCACTGCACCATCCAACGGCTCTCGGTGCGCCTTCTTTCAAATCATTCCAGATCTGAAATGCCGTATCTTTCACCGACAGATACCCCGCCAGCAGCAGAATGCTGATCCGTTCCGTTTTGCTGATGTAACGGATGCCCTTGTATTTTTCCTGAATTTTGCTACAGATGTTTTCTTCCGTTTTTCCATAAACCGCTATGATTCCAAACCTGCACTCTTCCAGTTCTTCTCCAAATACACCACGGAAATTTTTCCGTAAAAGCTCTGTTTCCTGTTTTTCCCGCAAAGCCATTTCCAGCAACTGCTTCGCCGCCGTTTTCCGCGACCAGTCTGCTATCTCACTTTTCTCCAGTTCACTTCTCACTTTTTTCAGACATGCTTCTACTTCTTCAATCGTAAATGGCTTTAAAAGGTAATCCACGGCATTCACCTGAAAAGCGGAATGGATATAGGAAAAATCATCATATCCTGTCAGAAAAACAATTTTGCATGGATATCCCCGGCGTACGATCGTCTCTGCCAGTTCAATTCCACTCATTCCTGGCATCTGAATATCCGTAATCACAATATCTGCCATATTTTCTTCCAGGCACTCCAGTGCCCTTCTGCCATTGCGCGCGGTAAATACTCTGGAAATCCCGTTCTTTTTCCAGTCAATATAATCCCGCAATGTCTCCAGTTCAATTTCTTCATCTTCTACAAGAAGAACGCGATACATTTTCTCCCTCCTGTTTCCAGTTGCTCCTGCAGTTTTCTTCTCCTGCTGCTTTTCATTTCTGTCTTTTTACTGCAGAAGTTCAATCATATACGCCTCATACGGCTGTAACTTCCACACTTCTTTTGTGAGACTTTCTGTATCATTATGAATCAGAACCGTTCCTTTTGTCAAATCATATCGGGCTTTCATCTCTGCCGCGGTATCCCGGAAATTACAGAGCACAATCAGCTTTTTCTCTCCCAGATTTCTCTCATAAGCAAAAATATCCGGATTTTCTTCCTCAATCAGACGGAAATCCCCATAAACAAGAGTGTCATTTTTCCTACGCAGCGCAATTAGTTTTTGATAGAAATAGAAGAGGGAATCCGGATTTTTTCTGCTGTTTTCCACATTGATCTCCTCGTAATTCTGATTTTCCGCCATCCACGGTGTTCCCGCTGTAAATCCGGCGTGTTTTTCCGCATTCCACTGCATTGGCGTCCGCGCATGGTCCCGGCTGTTCCGTGCAAGATAGGTACGAATTTTTTCTTCCTCCCAGCCTTCTTTTTTACGGTCTTCGGCAAAATTTACAGACTCGATATCCTGATAGTCCTCGATCCGAAGCCCTGACACATTTGTCATACCGATTTCTTCCCCCTGGTAAATATAAGGAGTTCCTTTCATCCCATGGAGAAGGACAGCCAACATTTTTGCTGATTTTTCCCGATACGGTTCCCTGTCATTTCCAAAGCGCGATACGACACGCGGAAAATCATGGTTTCCCCAGAACAGACTGTTCCATCCTTTTTCTTCCAGTCCCGTCTGCCATTTTTCAAAGATCTGCTTCAGTTGCGGCAGCGTATACGGTTTCGGATCCCAGTTTCCACTTCGGATGCCGTCGATTCCCATCAGTTCAAATTGAAAAATCATACTGAGCTCCTGGCTTTCCGGATCAGAATACTGCTGTGCCATTTCTACCGTAGCACCTCCGGTTTCCCCCACTGTCAGGATCTGTTCTGATTTTCCATACGTATTCTGATTCATTTCCATTAAGTATGTATGAATCTGCTCTGAATGAGTATCATTTCCTCCATGTCCATCTTTTACAATATTGTCAATTGCATCCAGCCGGAAACCACGGATCCCTTTATCCATCCAGAACTGGATCATCCGGTACAGCTCTTTCCGAAGCGACGGATTTTTCCAGTTCAGATCCGGCTGCATTACACTGAAACTGTGATAATAATATTCCTGAACCTCCGGCACCCATTCCCAGGTGCTTCCTCCAAAGAATGCTCCGCCGCCTTCTGGCGGCTGCTCCTTCGTTCCTTCCTTCCAGATGTAAAAATCATGGTATTTACTGTTTCGATCCTTTCTGGCTTCCAGGAACCATGGGTGCAGATGGGAACTATGATTTAAAACAAGATCCATCATGACCACAATTTCCCGCTTTTCACAGGCTGCGATCAGTTCTTCCAGCTCTTCCATTGTGCCCGCTTCTTCCATTACTTTATAATAGTCACTGACATCATATCCATTGTCATAATTAGGAGAATCGTTAAAAGGCGAAAGCCAGATGGCTCCAACACCAAGCTCCTGCAGATAGTCCAGCTTCTGCAGAATCCCTCCAAAATCGCCGATGCCGTCTCCGTTGCTGTCACAGAAGCTTCTGGTGTAAATCTGATATACGGTTAAGCTATGCCACCACTCTCTTTTCATTTTCTGTCCTCTCTTTCTTTTTTCCTATAAGAGCAGTATAATGATATTATCTTATATTTTCTAACCTGATTTTCGTATTTAATGAAAGGATTTTGACTTTTATGAAAAAAGAACGTTCAAAAGAGCTCTTTTCTCCTGAATCTTGTTCCCCTGTTCTTTCTGGCGGAATCCGGGATTTTACCGTGCATGGAACCGAACCTGTTCCGCTCCATATCTATCATCAGGATTATGCGCATGGCGGGCTCTCTGTTCCTTTTCACTGGCATAAAGAATTAGAATGGATCTGGGTTGAAAAAGGTACTCTCACTCTGACACTGAAAACTGAAACCCGGACAATTTCCGAAGGTACTTTTCTTTTCATCAACAGTCACGAACTGCATCAGCTCTGCAGCATTGGAACTACCCCTTCGGTTCACCATGCCCTTGTATTTCTTCCAGAAATTCTCTCATGTGCCTATCTGGATTCCTGTGAAGCAGACTGGATTCGTCCGCTGCTCTCTCATCAACTGCTTCTTCCGGCTTTTCCATTGGAAGAGCTTTCTGCTGCTGAAGCCTCCTCTCAGACACAGAAAACATTTGTACTGACATTATCTGAGCTTTTCCAGGAAATCCTGTATGCATACGATACCAAACCCATCGGCTGGTTTCTTCTGATCAAAAGTGACATGTATCGGATTCTTGCACTTCTGGCGCAATACCAGCTTTTTCTTCATCCGGAACCCCTCTGCACTCGTAAAAAAGAAAGATCTGATCAGTGTAAAAAACTCTTACGTTATATTCAGGATAACTATGATTCTAAAATCCGTCTTTCAGATCTTGCTGCTATACTCAATATGAATCCACAATATTTTTGTCGTTTCTTCAAAACGCACTTTCACACAACGCCTATTTCCTATATCAACCAGTACCGCGTAACCCAAGCCGCAGATCTTCTTACCGGCAGCTCGCTTTCTATCTTGGAAATTGCTCTGCATACCGGATTTGAAAGCCCCAGCTATTTTGCCAGCATTTTCCGCCGGACTTTTGGTATGTCACCGGAAGAATATCGAAAAGCCATGCCCTGACCCGGCAAATTTTTTCCTTCTGAATGCACGGCAACACAAATCTCAAAAATTTTTGATTTTTTTTCAAAAAACACTTGCCAAACTCGTTTTCTTATGATAATATACTACTTGTCGCTGAGCAAAAATCACGGCAGACAAAACAAAAACTTCGGCTCCGTGGTCAAGCGGTTAAGACATCGCCCTTTCACGGCGGTAACACGGGTTCGATTCCCGTCGGAGTCATATGGCGTCGTAGCCAAGTGGTAAGGCAATGGTCTGCAACACCAGTATCCACCGGTTCAAATCCGGTCGACGCCTCTTCTTTCCCGGAAACAGATAGTTTCCGGGATTTTTCTTTTTCAAAATTATTTCAAAAAAGCTGCCGGTTCTGTTTGCTTCGGCAGCTTTTTTGAAAATATCATTTTTTTAATTTTCTTTTTCTTTCACATAGTCTTCATACACATACGCCGTTTTTCCCTCATACGAAATCTTGTACCATCCGTTCTCTTTTCCGAGCATTTCCACTTCTTCCCCTGTCGTCAGAGCTCCGATAACCTGGCTTGTGCTGACGTTGGGTTCTGTACGTACATTGACCGGTGAGATACAGGTGACGGTTTTCTTACCCTTCTGCTTTTTCACGCCATCCGAATTATTTTCTGCTTTCAGCGCTCTTTTCTGCTCCTTGCAGGCCGTCTGAAATGTTTCTGTCAGCAGCTCATTGTCCGGGAACTGCAGAGACTCCAGTATTTCCGGCACGATTTGCTGTGTATCGTTGCTGCCGCTTCCTTTTTTCCATATGATCTGATACCCTTCATTCTCCGTTTTCACCCCGCAGAAAAATGCAATCGGAATCTGCTGGGAATTTTTTACCTGGAAACGATAAAAGGAACTCTCGTTATCTTTTCCTTCGTTAGCTGTTTTCACCATAAAATCGCTGATGCTGTTTTCCCCTGTTATTTCATTCGGATAGAGCAAATTTTCAGCGCTCTCTTCGTCCTCCGGAAAATCCATAAGTATCACTTTTGCCATTCCTTCCCGATACGATATCTCAAGACTTTCCCCATCTTCCGATATGAAACTGCATTGGATTTTTTCATCTCTCATTACATTCCAGCCTTCTGGAAGTGTGATTATAATATTCTGGTATGTAGAAAGAAACTCTTTTTCACCATCTTCTGACTCATCCTGGACATTGGATGCTCTTTCGGAGACAGCCGATGGATTCTCCTTTTCCACCTGCTGATTTCCACATCCCATTACCACAATAGTTGTCATCAGAAGAACAGCTAAACAGTTTTTTCTGTTTCTCATGTACAATTTCCTTTCTTGACAGTTCCGTCTTTATTTTCTGTCAGAAAACTTCTTTTGCTTATTGTATCACAACTATTTTTGCACTGTAAAGAGTACGTTCCTTCCCTCCTGCTTTGATTTTCTTTATGCAAAAAAATCTCCAACCAGATTGAGGTTCCCTCCCTCTCAAATCCAGTTGAAGATTTTTCTTATCTTTTTTATTTTACTTCTGTAAATTCGACCCGGATACTCTCATACTCTCCCAGCACCTGATGCAGGGTCAGCCCCGCACGGTTCCAGGTACGGCCCGAGCAGATTTCACCGTCCAGACTGCAGCGGTACAGCTTATCCTCTGCAAGGCCGCACACTTTCGTGTGAACCGGAAGCATATTTCCTTCTGCGTCAGTCTTTACGATCGTAAGCAGTGCGCGGCTCTGATCCTTTGCCACGAACTCCCATGCCATGAAATCCTGTTTTTTCAGTCCGGTCAGACGGTAATACAGGCCTTCGTGTGTGAGCTCGTAATATTCATGCATCGCAGCAACCTGCTCTTTTACCATCTCTTTTTCTTCCTCTGAAATCTTATTCAGATCCATCTCATATCCAAAGCTTCCTGCCAGCGCCACATCGCCTCTTGTCCGGAACGGTGTCACACGGCCGGTCTGATGGTTCGGGCATACCGAAACGTGGGAGCCGACGGTGCTGATCGGATAGAAGAACGAGCTTCCGTACTGGATGGAAAGACGGTTGATCGCATCGGTATTATCGCTGCACCAGATCTGCGGGGAATAATACATCATACCGGCATCATATCGTCCGCCTCCTCCGCTGCAGCCCTCGAGCAGCAGATTCGGGCATGCGGCAAGGAATCTTTCCATCAAATCGTAAACACCGAGCACATAGCGGTGATACAGCTCTCCGTTCCGGCTCTGTGCTGCCACATGGCTGTAAACATCGCAGACGCTGCGGTTCATATCCCATTTGACATAATCAATCTTTGCATCATGAACGATGGTTGTCAGACGCTCCAGCAGATACTCACGCACATCCTCACGCGTCATATCAAGTACAAGCTGATTTCTGCTGTGGTTCGGCACACGGCCAGGAATTGCAAATGCCCAATCCGGATGTGCACGGTAAAGATCACTGTCCTCGGAAATCATCTCCGGCTCAAACCAGAGACCGAATTTCATGCCCATCTTGTGAATTTTTTCTGCAAGCTGCGCCATGGAGCCGTTCATCTTTTTCTCGTTGACGAACCAGTCACCGAGACCACTGTTATCATCCTCTCGTTTTCCAAACCAGCCATCGTCAAGCACCAGCATCTCAATGCCAAGCTTTTGCGCCTGTTCTGCAATTTTCAGAATTTTTTCTTCGTTGAAATTAAAATAGGTTGCTTCCCAGTTGTTGATCAGAATCGGTCGCTTGGCATGCTTGTATGCGCCACGGCAGATATGCTCGCGGATGATCTCATGATACTGCTGTGACAGTTTGGTAAGACCGGTTCCGGAATAGCTTAAGATTGCCTGCGGGGTATCGAACGCCTCTCCTTTTTCCAGATGGAAGCAGAAATTGGTCGGATGAATACCCATCTGAAAACGGGTCTGATTTTTCTGATCCTTCTGTGCTGCCGCAACAAAGTTTCCGCTGTAAACGAGGCATGCGCCGATGCAGGAACCGTGTGTCTCACCCGCACCCTCCTCGCAGAGGATCACAGCCGGATTGTAATGATGGCTCGATGTACCACGGGTGCTTCCGATCTCGACTTTTGCATGCTGCACCGGAATCCGCTCCGCCGTACGCTCCATCGCATGACGACCCGAGAAATAGATCATCTCATAATTTTCATACATCAAATCCATGCTGAAAGACAGCATTTTTTCCAGCTCAATCGCCGTTTCTCCGTGATTTTCGAGTCTTGCCGCTCTCGTAATCACATTTTCCTTTTCAAATACACCGTAAAACAGCTTCAGAACAATATCGGAAGCCTTCTCCGTTATTGTAATAACAAGAGTCTCACCTTTTTCTTCCTCTGTATCGTACAGCGCCGGCATTCCGGGAATAGCATAGGAATGATCCAGAATTTCGTACGAATCGAAACGGAAATCTGCTGCAAAGCTGCCGTCCGCGTGGCGGATCTCAATCATATCATCACGGAAATCACCGACACCACTTCCCGGAATTTCCTGCGGAAGTGTATCAAGAGAATATTTCCGGTTAGGGCCTGCTTCCTCCGGATTTCCTGCAAATCCCATATCTGTACAGAAAATCAGACCGGAAAGATTTTCCTCACCGATTTTTTCTCCATAGTAGAGATGCAGAAGCACATTTTTGTCATCTGCGAACATCTGGTAACTGCTGTCTTTTGTCTGGAGGGTAAATAACCGTCCATTTTCACTTACTTTGATTGCCATGATTTCCTCCTCCTGCGGCATCTTGCAGTATCCTGCAAAACACGATATAATTTTACTGATATTTCGGAATCTCATCCTTTGTGACATTCCAGCTTTTCTGATGATTCATTTTGTGAGGTATACTTATGGAAACTTCCTGGACACTTCCTGTCCCAAAGCATAAATTTTCGGATCTTTATCTCTGCTTCTGCGGCTACGAAGCCTGCCAGCCGTTCCACAGCTACGGCCCGGCTGTCCGCCCCAATTACGTGATCCACTATATTATTTCCGGGAAAGGCACTTTTACCATCGGAAACCGCACTTACCGTTTAACCGCCGGACAGGGCTTTTTCCTGATGCCAAATGTCCGCACCTACTATGAAGCCGATGCGGATGATCCCTGGACCTATCTCTGGATCGGTTTTGACGGCGAAAAAGCTGCCTCTTATGTACAGGAACTCGGTCTTTCCGAGGAACACCCTGTCTACCAGTGCAACTTTTCCGGTGAACTGCAGTCCCTCTTGTTTCAAATGCAGAAGCACAATACCTATGACACCTCTGACCAGTATCTTCTGGAAGGCTGTCTGTACCAGTTTTTCTCAATTCTTTCCCGCGAAATCACGCTTGCCGATCCTTCTGCACGGGAGATCGGCAATCTTTACGTGGAAAAAGCCGTTGAGTTTATCCGAAATAATTATTCCAATGAAATTCTTGTCTCGGATATTGCCAGATATGTATGCATCAACCGGAGTTACCTTTATACCCTGTTTCAGAAATATCTCCATACCTCACCGCAGGACTATCTTTCTTCCTGCCGGATCACGCGTGCGCTCGAGCTTTTATCGTATACGGATCTCTCCATCGAAACGGTCGCTTTTTCCTGTGGTTACCGGAATGCCGAAGTTTTTACCAAAGCCTTCCGCCAGAAGCAGGGCATGACGCCAAGCGCCTATCGGAAAAAGTTCCGCCTTGACACGACTCCTGACTCTGCACATGTTCCGTGATCTGTCTGATTTTATTATAACGAAATCTTTCTTCCATGAACAGGAAGAAATGTTATGGAAAACCGTCAAAATGTTAGATGGCGTTTCTTAATGGCTACAGACATCAAAAAAGCGATACAGTCATGATTTCTCATTTCTGTATCGCTTCTTCATCTTAGCTCCCCGAGTTGGGCTCGAACCAACAACCCTTCGGTTAACAGCCGAATGCTCTACCATTGAGCTATCGAGGAATATCTCAGGAATCTTTTCCTGACAATCGTTACTATAACACAATCTTTTTCGAAAAACAAGTATTTTGCGGAAAATAATTACAAAAAGCCACCGGATCTCTCCGATGGCCTTTCCGATATACCTTCAAAACCGCATACACTACACATCTATCATTCCATTTCTGTGAACACAACCATTCAGGTCAAGCCCTCGACCGATTAGTAACAGTCAGCTCCATGCCTTACGGCACTTCCACCCCTGCCCTATCTACCTCGTCGTCTTCAAGGGGTCTTACTTCTTTCGAATGGGATAT
>ERZ1673700.2230-NODE-2230-length-15810-cov-12.161790_pt1 | contig 15810 bp, 10 predicted proteins | sample MGYA00580230_ERZ1673700 | MGnify/ENA primary metagenome ERZ1673700 (study PRJEB41218, sample SAMN15661782) | gut metagenome | host: Homo sapiens | place: Canada: London | collected 2015-08-20/2019-03-30 | study: EMG produced TPA metagenomics assembly of...
ATTAATTTGATTAAATTATCGTCTACTTCAATTCCCGATTCTTTATATATGGCTATAAAATATTTGTCTTCATAAATAATATTAATACTCATTTAATTTTTTATATTCTCTATAATAATATTGAAATTCATTCCCAAAGAAGCTTTTATTAAAATTGCCGTATCTTCTTTTATAAACTCTTTTATTTTAGAAATAGAATCTTCCGCTTTTTCAAAATAATATTTTTCGCAATTAACCGTTTGATAAATATATTTTGAATAATTTCCGCAAGCTATAACTACATCTATATTATTTAAAGAATTAATCAAATCGCCAATCTCTCTATGATAGAATTCGCTTTTAGGTTCAATTTCAAGCATATCGCCAATTACTGCAATTTTTTTATTCTCTTTTCTTTTCGATAAATAATTAATCATATTTTTTAAAGCGGAAGGATTTGAATTATAGCAGTCGTTTATTATAATGCATTCGTTTATATTTATTATCTGCATTCTATTTTTTGGCGATTTATAATTTATTAAAATTTTAGAGCATTCTTTTAAATCCGTATTGTAAATTTCCGCTATTTTTAATGCCGATAAAATATTATTTAAATTAAAATCTCCGATTAAATTATGTTTAAAAATAATTCCTTTATATTCAAAAGTTTGATTATCAATTTTAATTATATCTTTAATGTCAATTTCAATTATATTTAGATTTTTATTTTTAGCTTCTTTAATTAAAGTTTCTACTTGATTTGAATTTTTATTTATTATGGCTATAGCGTTTTTTTTTGCGTTATTAAATAATTCGCTTTTTGCCAAAGCTATATTTTTTATAGAGCCTAAATTAGATAAATGAACTTCTTCAATATTATTTATTAAAATTAAATCGGATTCTATAGCTTCCGATATTCTTAAAAGTTCGTTTTTATGATTCATTCCCGCTTCAATAATCGCTATTTGAAAAGTTTTATCTAAATTAAAAATTGTTTTAGGAACTCCGATTTCATTATTTAAATTTCCTTCTGTTTTAAGAACTTTGTATTTTGTCGATAAAAATAAAGCCGTTAATTCTTTAGTCGTTGTTTTTCCGCAACTTCCCGTTATCGCAATAATTGGAATATCGAATCTTCGTCTATATTCTCTTGCAAGTTTTATAAAAAAAATAATTGTATCGTCATAATAAAAAACTTTAGCGTCTTCGGGCATTTTTACATTTTCGCTTAAAATAAAATATCTGCAACCTTTATTATAACAATCTAAAGCGAAATCGTTTCCGTTAAATTTTTCTCCTTTTATCGCTAAAAAAATTTTATCGTTATTAAAATCTTCTCTACTGTCGGTTGAAATATATAATTCTTTATTTTCTTCTTTTTCTATATTTTTTAAATAATCGGCTTTTAATTCTTTTGCAACTTTTATTATATCTTTTAAGCAAGTTTTTCCCATTTAATTTTATCTCTTTAATTAAAAAATAATTTTATAAAAATATTTATAATAAGAAATGTAATTATTGTCAATATAATATTTAATAAAAAGATTAGAAAAATAAGCAAATTTTAATTCTTTTTTGTAGATAGAAAAAAAATAACAAAAATTTTTTTATAAAAAATATTTTAATAATGTATTTAATACATATTTTAAACTTCATAAAAATTAAAAAATTGTCGTTGAAGATAATATTATACGAAACAATCTATAAAAAATTAACACTTTCTTAAGATTGCTTCGTTAATATAAAAAAATTATTTATAACCCTAAAGAAATTATTGAAAAGTTTTTAATCGTAGCAATAGAGCCAGATTCTTTTGATATTTCGTCAATTAAACTTTTAATAGTTATTTTATTATCCGTAAATAATTTTTGGTCTATTAAAACCGATTCAGAATACCAAGAATTCATTTTTCCTTCAAGGATTTTTTCAATCATATTTTCGGGTTTTCCTTGTTCTCTTATTTGCTTTTCAAATATTTCTTTTTGTTCTTTAACCGCTTCTGTGTCAATTCCTTCTCTATTCAAAGCTAAAGGTTTTTCGCTTGCCACATGCATAGCTATTTGATTTGCAATTTCTAAACATTTGCCTTTAGGTTTTACATCGAATTCTACAACGCTTACTAATTTGTTATTGAAATGAACATAAGTTCCGAAAAATCCGCTTGTCTTCATAACTTTAACATCGGCTAAAACGGTTTTCTCTCCCCATTTTTGAATTCCTTCATTAATCATAGCTTGAATTGTCTCGCCATTTTCTCCTTTAGAGTTTAAAAGAGCGTCAACTGAAATATCGTTAAGATTCATTGCCGTTTTTGAAATATTTTTAGCCAAGTTAATAAATAATTCATTTTTGGCGACAAAATCCGTTTCGCATTGAAGTTCTATGCAGGCTACTTGAGTTTTATCTTCGTTAATGCAAAAACCAATCGAGCCTTCTTTAACCGTTCTTTCATTCTTTTTGGCGGCGGTAATAGCTCCTTTTTCTTTAAGAAGACGAATAGCTTTATCCATATCGCCATCAGTTTCTTGGAGCGCTTTTTTACAATCCATTATTCCGATTCCCGTTCGCTCCCTCAATTCTTTTATAATATCCATGCTTATATTTGCCATTTAATTATCCTTATATTTTAAAATTATTTTTATTATTAATTAATTCTATTTAATTAATTTTCTTCTTGGTCTGAAACGCCATATTGTTCTGCAATAGCTTCGGCGGCTTCTGTTGCGCTATTGTCAAACGCTTCTTCTGCTGCAGATTCTCCAGAAGAAGATTCTTCAGAAGAATATTCGCTTTTAGCCAAAGTTTCTTTTCCCGCTTCGTTTTGTCCTTCTATAACCGCAGAAGCCACAACGCCCGCAAATAAACTTATAGCTCTTATAGCGTCATCGTTTCCAGGAATTGGATAATCGATAATTTCGGGATTGCAATTCGTATCGACAACGGCTACAACGGGAATTCCTAATTTTCTCGCTTCGCTTACTGCTATAGCCTCTTGCATAGGGTCAATTACAAAAAGCATATCGGGAAGATTTTCCATATCTTTAATTCCCGCAAAATTTTTCTCCAATCTGTCCTTTTCTTTAAGAAGAAGTATAACCTCTTTTTTAGGAAGTTTATCAAAAGTGCCGTCAACTTCCTCTTTTTCTATTCTTTTTAATCTTGCAATACTTTTTTTAATAGTCGCAAAATTAGTGAGCATTCCTCCAAGCCAACGATTGTTTATATAATACATATCGCATCTTTCTGCGGCTTCCTTAATGCTTTGAACGGCTTGTTTTTTAGTTCCTACAAAAAGAACATTTCCTCCGTTTCTTGCCAATTCTTTAACGGCATCGAAAGCCTTTCTTACATAATTAAGAGTTTTCATAAGGTCGATAATATAAATATCGTTTCTCTCTTGAAATATAAAAGGCTTCATTCTTGGGTCCCATTTTCTTGTCGGATGTCCGAAATGAACTCCCGCTTCAAGCAAATCTTTCATAGCTGGTAATGACATAAAAATATCCTTTAAAAATAAAATAGAGTCCCGATTTCAGGCGCTCTATCCATAAACTCAATTCGTTATTATTATAAATCATAACGCTTTTATTATCGTTTAGATAACAATGTCTTTTTAATTAAAATAAAAATTAATTTAAGACATTTCGCAATTATGGAAAGATTAACCAATAAATCGGTTTCAAAATATTTTACAATAAATAAAAAAAAAGTCAAGCGTTAAATAAAAAAAGAATTTAAAAAACAAGGGGCTTACCCTTTCGGATAAACCCCTTACAACTCAAATTAAACTAAGCTCTTACTTATGTCCAGACTTAAATTATAAATAACTATTATTTATAGTTTGAAGGATATACTCCAGTTTGCCAGTTATAACCTTGAGGAGGACCAGCTATCCAAAGTATTTCATACCATCCTTCTCTAACTGTATGGTTGAACTGTTCTCTTTTTGGTAAGTTCTCCATAAGCCAGTTAGGCTCTTTGGCTATAAGACTGCCTGCATCTTTACTACCATCTTTAGAATACACATCTACTCCATATCCGTTGAAGTGCTTACCTTTCAAAGAAGTATTCAAAACCACTATTTCTACATCGCCTTTATCTTTATTACCCATAAATACATTTAAGCCATCACTTCCTTGATTTTTATAATCGCTGTTTCCAACATCTACTTGGTAAATACCGCCTACGGTAAACACTTTATCATAAGGACCAGTATTAGCATAATAAACTATAGCAGCTCCTAGGAATTTTTTAACTGGTTGATATCTGCCAAAACTTCCATTTGGAAAATATATATCTACATCATTAGGATTAGGGTTTTCGCCGCCAATTCTTAAATTCCAAGGCGAGTATCTTAATTCATGTCTAATAGTATCGTTGTTATCTGCATCTTTGTTATCAGCATTTACACCTTTAGCCCAGCCATTATTTCTAATATGGAAAACATCAGCGTCTCCAGCGCCTTTTCTCTTCATCATAGCTTTCCAAAGTTCTGCTAACTTATTCGTGTCTTGATAAGATACAACCGTAGTATTTTCGGTTGGAGTTAAAGCCCAAGGAACAAAAACTCTGTAATAAGTGTATGATGGATATGTAGGTTCTTGAGGTTTTGGGGTTTCTGGATTTGTTATTCCGTCACCAGAACCGTTATCTCCGCCTCCAGAACTGTTGTCTCCTCCAGCAGAACTGCTACCAGTATCTGTTTTTGGAGGTTCTAAACCAGTAGGTTGGTCTGGCTCTTCCATGTTGAAGTCAGCTATTTGAGTTGGTTTCTTTTTACAGGAAGTAAATCCTGCAATAGAAAAGACTGCTATTAATATAATAATAGCTATGCGTTGTGTTGTGTTGTAGATAGCGTCTCATACAATCACTCCTTAATATAGATTATAGTATTTTAAATACTATATACTTAAAGATAAGAAATTTTTTAAAATAGTCAAGAACTTTTTTTAATTTTTTCTACTTTTTTTAATTTTTTTCTATATTTACATAAAATATTACTTTATATAGTAATATTAATTATAATTAAGCTAAAGTATTTCATAATTTTTTTAATATTTATATATTCTTTTAAAATTTTTCCTAATATTTTTAATAATTTTTATTTTATAAAGAATATAGTTTAAACTCAAAACCAGCATTTTTTATAAAAAAGCGCAATCATTTCTGCCGAAGGGACATAGAATAGATGCATAGCATGTGAAAGCCAAATGCAAAGCAAATTAGATTAAAAAGTTAATTTTAAAAATATGATTTATTTAATTAAATGAATTTTATAATAAAGTAGATTACTTATGTTAAAGCCTTTCAATGACAATATTTTTATAAAATAAAAAAAATAATAATAAATAATTAATAAAGCGAATTTTTAATTTACCGAAAATTTAAAAAATGAAAATTATGGAGCAATAATTATGATTCGTTCTCTATGGACAGCGGCAAGCGGTATGAACGGTATGCAATTTAAAACCGACACAATCGCAAACAACCTTGCAAATGTCAATACTATAGGATTTAAAAAAGTCAGAGCGGACTTTGAAGATTTAATATATCAAAACTTAAAAATGGAAGGAACTCCCGCAACGGAAGATACGGTAACTCCCGTAGGGCTTCAAACTGGACTCGGAGTAAAAAGCGCCGCCACTCAAAAAATGTTTGACCAAGGCTCTCTTCAAGCGACTGGAAATAAATTGGATGTGGCTTTGGAAGGCGAAGGTTTCTTTCAAGTATTGATGCCTGACGGAACGGTTTCATATACAAGAGACGGTTCTTTTAAAGTCGATTCAAACGGACAACTTGTAACTTCAAACGGCTATAGATTAGTCCCTGAAATAATTTTTCCTCAAAATTTCTTGCTTGAAAAAATCAATATATCGAGAGAAGGCGTAGTTTCAGTTACTATTGGAGATGAAAACGACCCTGTAGAATTGGGAAATATAACTTTGCATAGATTTATAAATCAGGCTGGACTTCTTTCAATAGGCGACAATTTATATAAAGAAACTATCGCAAGCGGTCGCGCATTTGAAGGCGAAGCTGGAGCTAACGGTTTTCCGAGAATACATCAAGGTTTTGTTGAAATGTCGAATGTTAAAGTCGTTGATGAAATGGTTGATATGATTGTGGCGCAAAGAGCCTATGAAATGAATTCAAAAGCCGTGCAAACAAGCGATAATTTACTTGCTACGGTAGTAAACTTAAAAAGATAAATAATTAAAAAATAGTGTAAACATGCAGAAAGAGATATTTTTAAAATACCTCTTTTCTGTATATTTTACCGTAAGAAACTTGATTTCTAACATAAAGCAAATTTAACATTCTATATTCTTTCTTAATATTCTCTGCGTAAGCTTCTCCTTTTTTATTATAATCATGCCCTGCATTATAATATCTTAAAGAATTTTCAATATTTCCTTCAAATAATCCAAGAAGTTTATTGATAAATCTAACTCCAAGAATAATATTTTCTCTTTTTTTATATCTATTTAATTTTGGGTCGACATCCTTATTTGCTATCGGCGTTATTTGACAATAGCCATAAGCGTTTTTCCTCGATAAAGCCGTAGGATTAAAATCGCTTTCTATTTTAATTAAAGAAATCATTAAAAGCGGGTCTACATTATAATTCAAACAAATATCAAAAATATCTTTAATAAGCCAAAAATCTTGATTATAATGATTTGCAACATTACTAACAAGAATAGCCCAATCATCCGAAGAAGAATATTCTTTAATATTTAAATCATGCGTCTCTAAACTAAAATTTCCGATTAAAAACGCTATTAATATAACTAACCTTTTCATAAATCTACCCCTTTAATATAAATTATTTTATCTTTAGTTTTTAATTATATATAAATATTTTAATCGATAATAAATAAAATGCATTTATTGAATAATTAAATTATACTATATTACGATAATAAAGCAATAAATTATTTCTTAAAAAATTAAGCATATAATATTATATTAATAACTAAATAAAAATTATGTTTATTCATTTGAAATATTATTAAAATAGTTATATAATATATCAAATTAAAATTTATAAATTATAAAAATACAGAGAGAAATAAATATGGCTACTGCAGAAAAAAATTATAGTTCAAAAAATATTCAAGTCTTGGAAGGATTAGAGCCTGTTAGAACTCGCCCTGGTATGTATATAGGTTCTACTGGTTCGGCTGGTTTGCATCATTTAGTTTACGAAGTCGTTGATAACAGTATTGACGAAGCTATGGCTGGATACTGTAAAAATATAATCGTTACAATAAAAAAAGATAATATAATCGAAGTGCAAGACGATGGAAGAGGAATTCCCGTTGACTTGCATCCAAAATTAAAAGTTTCCGCTTTAGAAGTAGTTATGACAAAATTGCATGCTGGCGGTAAATTCGACAATGAAACTTATAAAGTGTCGGGCGGTTTGCATGGAGTCGGAGTTTCGGTAGTTAATGCTTTAAGTTCGGAATTAATAGCCGAAGTTAGCAAAGATGGAAAATTATATAAACAGATATATCATAAAGGAGTTCCCGAAGCGCCCGTTAAAGAAGTTGGCAAAAGTTCAAAAAATGGAACTAAAGTGACATTTAAAGCGGACGATGAAATTTTTGAAACGACAGAATACGATTATAAAATTCTTGCAAATAGATTAAGAGAGCTTGCTTTTCTAAATAGAGGAATAAGAATAACGCTTATCGACAAAAGAGAATCAAAAACCGTAAGCAATGAATTTTATTACGAAGGCGGAATCGAGATGTTTATCGCTCATTTAAATGAAAATAAAAAATTATTGCATGATAAACCTATTTATTTGCATAAAACGGAAGATAAAACTGATATTGAAGTTTCTATGCAATATGTTGACGCTTATAACGAAAATATTTTTACATATTGTAATAATATAAATACAACGGAAGGCGGAACTCATTTAGTAGGTTTTAGAACCGCTTTAACTAGAATCTATACGGATTTTGCAAAAAAACTTGAACTTGATAAAAAAAATAAAGTGACATTTATGGGCGAAGATACGCGTGAAGGACTTGTTGCCGTAGTTTCTGTAAAAATTCCAAATCCTCAATTTGAAGGACAGACAAAAACGAAATTAGGGAATACGGAAGTAAGAGCGATTACGGAGAAATTAGTATTTGAAGGATTAAACGATTATTTTTCACAAAATCCTAAAGTAATTAAAGTTATACTTGAAAAAATAATATCCGCCGCTCAAGCTAGAGAAGCTGCAAGAAAGGCGCGAGATTTAGCAAGAAGAAAAAATGCATTGGAAAGCGATTCTTTACCTGGAAAACTTGCCGATTGTTCCGAGCAGGAAGTCGATAAATGCGAAGTTTATTTAGTTGAAGGAGATTCTGCGGGAGGCACTGCAAAAGGCGGACGAGATAGACATTTTCAAGCAATTTTACCTTTAAGAGGAAAAGTATTAAATGTTGAAAAAGCGCGACTCGATAAAATTATAGATAATGAAAGTTTAAAACCTATAATAGCGGCGCTTGGTTGCGGAGTCGGTTCTTCTTTCGATATATCAAGAATAAGATACGGAAGAGTCATTATAATGGCTGATGCGGATATTGACGGTTCGCATATAAGAACTTTACTTTTAACTTTCTTTTTTAGATATATGCGTCCTTTGATAGATTTGGGACATATATTTATTGCCGTTCCTCCTCTTTATAAAATAAGTTTTGATAAAAAGAATTTTACCTACGCTTATTCGGATGAACAGAGAGATAAAATACTTGAAGAAAATAAAGGCAAAAATTCTGATATACAGAGATATAAAGGTTTGGGAGAGATGAATGCCGACCAATTATGGGATACGACAATGAATCCTGAAACGAGACTAATGTATCAAGTTTTAACCGAAGACGCCGAAAAAGCAGACCAATTATTTACAATGCTTATGGGAGATGAAGTTAAACCAAGAAGAGATTTTATAGAAGCCAATGCAAAATATGTAAAAAATTTGGATGTTTAATTTTTACATATAATAAAAATTTTAATTATAAATGTTATTATTTTAAATTTTTTAAGGAGATAATTAAAAATGGAAAATAAATTAGAAAACGAATACGATTTAATTATAGTAGGAGCGGGACCAGCGGGAATAGCGGCGTCTGTTGAAGCGGCTATTCTTCAAATGAAAAAAGTTCTTCTGCTTGAAAAAGGCGATAATCATTCTACAACGATTAGAAAATTCTATAAAGACGATAAGAGAGTCGACAAAGATTATAAAGGCGAGAGAATCGACTTGAGCGGAAATATAAAATTTGAAACGGCGACAAAAGGCGATGTTTTAGATTTATTTAGCGAATGCGTATTTGGGCATTATATAGACGCTTTTTTTAATACGGAAGTCGAATCGATAAATAAAAACGGAGAATATTTTGAAGTGTTAACCGTAAATAACGATAAATATATTTCAAAATATGTGATAATTTCAATAGGAAAAATGGGCAGACCTAATAAACCCGATTATCCTATTCCGCCAAGTTTAAATGCTGTTGTTAATTTCAATATTTATAAATGCAAAGAAAATGAAAAAGTTTTGGTTGTTGGCGGAGGAAATTCCGCAGTAGAATACGCTTATCTTTTAGGAAAAGACAACGAAGTTACAATAAGTTATAGAAAAAGCGAATTTACTCGTCCTAATGAAAAGAATTTAGAAACTATAAAAGAAGATATTTCAAACGGCAAGGTAAAAGCTAAATTGGGAATCGATATAAGTTCGATTGCAGACGAAGGCGGAAAAATTTTAGTTAATTTCGCAGACGGAACGAATGATAAATTTGATAGAGTTATTTACGCTCTCGGCGGAGTCGCTCCGATAGATTTCTTAAAAAAATGCTCTATAGATTTGGATGAAAGCGGAGTTCCTATAGTGAGAAATATTCATGAAAGCTCCGTTGATAATTTATATATAGCGGGAGATATATTATATAAATCTGGAGGTTCGATTGCAAAAGCCTTAAATGCGGGATTTGATATAGTTAAACATGTGAAAAGTTTAATGGATAATGGTAAATAAATAATTTATATTTTAGTTCATATATTAGAGGCATCGTAATTAAACACGATGCCTTTTAATTATTCTTTTTTTATCTCTGTAATTATTGTTTAGTTATAGTTCCAGTATATGTAACCGTATAATTTACTTCACTATTAGAACTACCATATATATATTCGACTTCTGCCTTCGTAGGATTTTTGGCATCATCTAAAGTTAATTTTATAAATCTGCTTTTGTTAATAAATAAATTTTATTAAAAGTGGATTGCTTCAGCATTTTCAATGCCTCGCAATGACTGTCTTTTTTTGTCATTGCGAGCGACTGAAATGGAGCGTGGCAATTCACATTGACGATAAAATTAATAAATACAAATAATTTAAATTAAAAAACGGCAGCTTAAATTAAGCATGCCGTTTGAATAACTTTAAATTTTTATTTTAACTCTTAATTATATTTTCTAATTAAAAATTAAAAGAACCATTGAAGTCCCGTGCAAGAATCGAAAGAAAATCCTGTTGAGCTGTATCCTAATACGCTTTGAGAATTTCCTCTCATATCCGCTTCTAAAAATAGCGTCAATTCTTTTGTAGGATTTATATATAATTCTATATAAAGTCCGTAAGAAATTTGCATTAACGGAACATTAAATTTTTCGCCGTTATATTTCATATTCTTTCCGCCGATTATATTATAAGAAAATATTGGCTCTCCATACAATGTTATAAAATCCGACTCGGCTGTTAATCCTAATCTTGGTCTTATTGAAAAGAAATAAGCTTTTTCTGCGTAAAATCCTTCAGGCATAGTAGAAACAAAATCTGCGCCGTTGCCTTCGGAAGGATTATGAGCCGTAGCGCTTATATTATACGGACTTAAAAGCCCTCCAAGTTTACTGTATAATTCAGGATGAGAAGCGTCTTTTATAGAAGTATAATATATTAAAGTCAAATAAGGGTCGAATGAAAATTTATCGTTTCCAAATGCATGAAAATATATTCCAAATTGAAAACCCAAAGAGTCGGCTTGAATTTTTTGAGTTTTGTTTATTTCCAAATGCCCGTATAATACATAAAGACGAACTTGATTAACTACTTCGTTAGGAATATTATATCTTGCATGAGAGAAAGTAGAATATACTTTTAAATCTTTCAAAGCTCCATAACCATAACCTATAGAAACGGGAAAATTTAATTTTAATGCATGTTTTTCTAAAAAGCTTAAAGCTATAACGGGCGTATGAGCCATATATCCGTATTCTTTTCCATTCTCATAATGGTCTAATTCATACCCCCCCCCCACGCCAAACCATTTGTCGCTGTTGGTATATGCAAAACCTACAAATACGCTCGGGATTACGCTTGTAAATTTGTATTGATTTCCAAATTCGTTAGTTCTTGTATTATAGTTTTTTAATAACGGATATGTGCTTAAAATTGTTCCCATAAATCTAAAGTTATTCGTTCCAACCAATACTCCTATTCTATCCGTCATAAAATAGGCGGCTTGCGGATAATACAATGCGGTAAAGAAACTTGAAGCATCGTTATATCCAAATGCATTAATTGAGCTTACTATAAAAAATATAAGCCCTAAAAATAGTGTTTTGAATTTTTTCATCTTACTACTCCTTAATAAATAAATTTTTTATAAGTATTTTATTACTACCATAAATAATACTATGTATAGTATAAAATATCAATAGTTAAAATTTGCAAAAGAATAATAAAATTTTTTATTTATTATAACTAAAATTTATTTCAACAAATTAATTTTTTTAGTTCTTTGTTTAAAAGGCAAAAAATAATATATAATATTGACTTTTTTAATAATTAAAATTAACATAACACATTAATAATTTATAAAAAATAATCGAATTACAAAGCGGATAAAAATGTTGAAAGAATCGAATAATGATTCAATGAATTTTGATAAAAAGAAATTTAACGATAAAAATATAAACGAACAAAAAAAATGGCTATATTACACGAGAGCGCCGTTAATGGAAAATTACCGAGATAATCTTTATAGAGAATATTTCGGACTTTCAATTTTGCTTTCGGTTAGAGGCGAAGGCAACGAAAAAATTATTGGGCTTTCATTAAAATTAATCGATAACGAATGCAAAAAAGAATTGAGAATAAACGAACTTGAAAATTTTTTATTTTCATGCATTATTGGAGAAAAACAAAATATAGAAGATAAAGAATATAAAATAGAACTTGAAGATTTTAGCAGAGGAGAGGCAAGATTAATAAGATTTTTAAATAATATTTACGGCGAAGGTTTGCAAAAAGAAGAAAACGGAAAATTATGGTTTAAAGATTATGACTCTAATAAATGTTTAAGTTTATTAAAAGATATTTCAAATATAAGACTCGAAAGTAAGGCTATTATATTTGCGGATGAAATTTTGAATCTATCTCTAACTACTTTTTATAATGAAAAAAAAGATTTAGTATTGAGTTTAAATATAAAAGATTTTGATTTGAATAAAATTTATACTTTTGGAGAAAATTGCAATTTTATACTTTATAAAGATATTTTTTACGAAACTAAACCGTCTTACGCGAAAATAAAAAAAAATATATTTAAAAATTCGATTATAATAAATAAAGATTATATAAAAGATTTCTGCTCAAGAGTTTTGCCTAATCTAAAAAAAGATTTTTCTGTGCAACTTCCCGAATATATATCCGAAAACGAAATTCTTGCATTTCCCGTTCAGGCTTTGGTTTATTTGGATTATGACGGAGCAAATGTTTTTTCTACGATTAAATTTAAATACGGTTCTTTTACGCTCGACCCTTATACGAATAAATTTACAAGCGGTTATATGTTTGATAATGAAGAAATTTACAGAGATATTGAAAAAGAAAATTATTTTTGCGAAACTCTTTCAAAATATTTGAATAGAGCGGGAGATTATACTTTTTCTACTTCGGACGATGAAAAAATATTTTATTTATGTTATAAAGTTCTTCCAATGCTTCAAGATAAAGGATGGACATTTTTTTATAGCGAATCTTTTAAATCGTTAAAACTAAATGTTAAGCCTTTAAAAATGAAAGCCTCTTTGACGAAAGATATAAATTTTTTTGAAATTAATTTTTCTTTTGAAGGAGTTAAAGAAATTTACGATTTGTCGGATATAATAAGAGCGGTTAAAACTGAAAACAAAGAATATATAAGACTTCAAAACGGTTCTTTTGTTCCGATTGATTTGGAGATTATAGATTATTTGGCTAAAATGTTTAAAGAAAATCCGATTGAAGAGATAAAAGAAAAAGAAAATAATCGCTATTTGATTCCAATGTTCAGCGCTCCATATTTTGCCGATATGCTTGAAAAACACAGCGGAATAGAATTAAATTTAGACGATAGCGCCGCAAAAACTATAGACGATATAAAAAAAATCGATTATGACGAAAATCCGCCGAAAAATATAAAAGGAGAGTTTAGAAATTATCAATTAATCGGTTATAAATGGCTTAGAAAACTTGCCGATATGTCTTTAAACGGAATTCTTGCTGACGATATGGGACTTGGAAAAAGTTTCCAAACTATAGCGTCAATTTTAAAAGAAAAAGAAAACGGCTCAAAATTAACTTCTTTAATAGTAGCGCCGACTTCCTGCGTTGCAAATTGGTATTACGAAATAAAAAAATTCGCTCCTTCGCTTGAAGTTATAACTTTGACGGGAAATTTAAAATCGAGAATGAAGAGAATAAAAGCCGTGAATAATTACGATATAGCCATAGTTTCTTATTCTACTTTAAGAAGAGATATAAAATTTTTAAGCGAAAAAGAATTTAATTATGTAGTGCTTGACGAAGCGCAGCATATAAAAAATGCAAATACTCAAAACGCTAAAACCGTAAAGAGTTTAAAATCTCAAAAACGACTCGCTTTAAGCGGAACGCCTATAGAAAATTCTATAAGCGAAATGTGGTCAATGTTCGATTTTTTAATGCCTGGATTTTTAGGAAAGCATAAAGATTTTTTGGAAGATTATGAAGCGCCAATAATTTCTGCAAACGAAGATTCAACGGAAGCGTTAGAAAATCTAAAAAACAGAATAGCTCCTTTTATATTAAGAAGATTAAAAAACGATGTATTAAAAGATTTGCCTCCAAAACATACGGTTATAAATTATTGCGATTTGACTAAAGAACAAAAAGAACTTTATATGTCGATACTTGAAGCTGCAAGAATTGAAATATTTGAAACGGTTAAAAGAAAAGGATTCGCTCAATCGCATATAGAAATATTTTCTGCATTAACGAGATTACGACAGGTTTGTTGTCATCCAAGATTATTGCATTCAGATTTGAGAAAGGATATTCGTTCAAGCGGAAAATTTAATTTATTTATTGAAATGATAAGAGAAGCGATTGCAGGCGGACATAGTATTTTGGTTTTTAGTTCTTTTACAAAAATGCTTAATATAATGAGAGAGGCTTTGAAAAAATTGAATATTAATTATTTATATTTGGACGGAAAGACTAAAGATAGAATGTCTTTGATTCATAAATTCAATAACGGAGAAGCGCCAATATTTTTATTAAGCTTAAAAGCGGCTGGAACGGGTTTGACATTGACTCAAGCAGACACTGTTATTCATTACGATTTATGGTGGAATCCCGCAGTTGAAAATCAAGCGACAGATAGAGCCTACAGAATCGGACAAAAACGAGCGGTTACAAATTATAAATTAATTACAAGAGGAACTATCGAAGAGAAAATATTAGAACTTCAAAATAAAAAGAAAAAACTTATAGATAATGTTGTTGGCGATTGTGTGAACGATATAAATAAATTAAGTTGGGATGAAGTGAAAAATCTCATTGATTAAAAATAAGACGCCTTGTTAAAATTTGATGCTTTTTACTATATATATTATAAATTTTATTTTAAAATTGACTTTATAAATAGTGGATTGCCACGCTATCGCTCGCAATGACAATATATTTTTTCCGTCATTACGAGGATGTGAAAAATCCGAAGTAATCCACTCTATTTGGATTGCTAGCTAACGGCGGGCTTTAGCCTCATTTCATTCGCAATGACTAAATAAAATAAAAACGGACGAAGAAATTTTTCCTCGCCCGTTTGTGTGAATTAGAAATTATATTATTTTACTGTTTAGTTAAAGTGCCTGAATAGGTAACCTTAAAACTTTTGCCAGCCGCTGAACCGCCAGCTGTATATTCAAGAAGCTCAACGCTATTGCCATCGGTAGAAACGGTGAATTTTATATATTCTTTAACGCTTACCTCTCCTTCGGACATTTCCCCATTTGCTGAATATTCAGAACCTGATTTTAATATTTGCTTGCTTGATAATCCTCCAAACATCCCAGCAGCTAGTATTTGGTTATTGGATAACCCCAAGACAAATTCCATAGTTTCCGTAAATTCAGCAGCGTTTCCTTCACTTACCGTGCGAGTAACAGTTCCTGAGTATGTAGCAGCTTCTGTTAAATCTGTTGCAGGGTCGCCCGTAGCGGTTGGCACATCTACAGAACCTCCGCTTCCTCCTCCCGTTTTGTCGTCATTTTTGCAACTTATCGCAAACAGGATAATAAACGATAAGAGCATAATAATAATTTGTTTAGATTTCATTGTGAAATCCTCCTTTAAAAAATTTTTATTTATAACTAAACAAGGATTTTTTATTTTCCTTGATAAGCTATCGAAAGTAAATTTGATTGAAGTTAAAAAAGATTTAACTAAATTATGCAATAAAATTGAGGCACTTAAAAATTTAAATGCCTTTAAAGATTGAGATATATAAAATTTAAAATTATT